>Ga0209450_10001038_pt1 | contig 14001 bp, 12 predicted proteins | sample FrelakmetLWP11LW_FD_187149 | JGI IMG/M metagenome (GOLD analysis project Ga0209450, IMG submission 187149) | Freshwater lake sediment microbial communities from the University of Notre Dame, USA, for methane emissions studies - LWP11 LW (SPAdes)... | ecosystem: Environmental > Aquatic >...
GGGCATGATCAGCCGCCCGCCGCTGCCAAGCTGTTCGAGCAGGGCGGGCGGCACGGTCATCGCCGCGGCGGCCACCAGGATGCCGTCGTATGGCGCGTACGGCGGCCATCCCTCGAAGCCGTCGCCATGCCGCATGAAGACGTTGCTGATGCGCAGGTCGCGCAGCGCGCGCCGTGCCCGCAGCTGCAGCGCCGCGATGCGCTCGACGCTGTAGACGGTGGTGACGAGCGGCGCCAGCACCGCCGTCTGGTAGCCGCACCCGGTGCCGACCTCGAGCACCTTGCGGGGCACCGCTCCGTCGAGCAGCGCCTCGGTCATGCGCGCGACGATGTAGGGCTGCGAGATAGTCTGGCCGTGGCCGATCGGCAGGGCGGTGTCCTCGTAGGCGCGGCTCGCGAGGGCTTCGTCCACGAACACGTGGCGCGGCACGCTGCGGATGCGCTCGAGCACCAGAGGGTTGGCGATACCCTGTTCGCGCAGGCGCGCGATCAGCCGGTCGCGCGTGCGCGCCGACGTCATGCCGATGCCGGTGAGCGACGGCCTGGTCACGGCGCCCGCCCGCGCAGCCATTCATCGACGTCGGCCAGCGCGGCGTGGCGCGTGAGATCGACCTGCAGGGGCGTGATCGACACGCATCCGGCGGCGATGGCCGCGAAGTCGGTACCCTCGCCCGCGTCGGCGCCCTCGCCCGCGGGCCCGACCCAATAGACGGCGCGGCCGTGTGGATCGGTGGCGCGCACGACGCTTTCCGAGCGGTGCCGGTGCCCGAGCCGAGTGACACGGAATCCCCGCAAGTGCTCGTAGGGCATGTCTGGGACGTTGACGTTCAGGATCATCGAGGCGTGCAGCGGCGCCCGCAGGATCCGCATGACGAGTTCGCTCGCGACGCGGGCAGCCGTCTCGAAGTGCCCGCCGTCCCGTGCCACCAGCGACACCGCCATGGTGGGCAGCCCGAGGAAGCGTCCCTCGATCGCCGCGGCCACGGTGCCGGAGTACAGCACGTCGTCACCGAGGTTGGCGCCGTGGTTGATGCCGGAGACGACCATGTCGTGCTCGAAGTCGAACAGCCCGGAGATCGCGAGGTGCACGCAATCGGTGGGCGTTCCGTTGACGTAGTACGCGCGCTCGCCGAACGACGCGACCCTGAGCGGCACGTCCAGGGTGAGCGAGTTGCTGGCGCCGCTGCGATTGCGGTCCGGCGCCACCACCGTGACCTCGGCAAGCGGACGCAGGGCCGCGGCGAGGTGCTGCAGCCCCTCGGCACGATAGCCATCATCGTTACTGACCAGGATTCTCAAGGCGGAACCGTGCCGGAACTGGGGCGCACTATACTGGAATCCGCGCGGCGGCCGGAAGCGAACCCCCACAAGGTGCGAACGATGTCCGAAGATGATCTGCGCGCCTTCCGCGAGGCGATGAACGGCGTGCGGCCCCTGCCGCCGCGGGACGTCGTCGCGAGTGCGCCGCGACCGCCGGCCGCAGCCCGTTTCGCCCGTGCCGACGAGCGCGCGGTGCTGCAGGAGTCGTTGTTGCCTCCGGTCGACCCGACGGTGCTCGACACGGGCGAGGAACTCGCGTTCCGGCGCCCGGGCATCCGCGACGACGTGCTGCGCCGGCTGCGCCGCGGCCAGTTCGCGGTCGCTGCGGAAATCGACCTGCACGGTCTCGGCCGGCACGCCGCCCACGAAGCATTGCGGGAGTTCATCAACGAATCGGCGGCACGTGGACACGGCTGCGTGCGCGTGATCCACGGCAAGGGCCGGGGTTCTGGATCGCGCGGCCCCGTCCTGAAGCACGTCGTGAACCACTGGTTGCGACGCATGGACGACGTGGCGGCGTTCGCGTCCGCCCGGCCGGTGGATGGCGGTACCGGCGCGGCCTACGTGCTGCTCGCGGCGGGCGCCAGGAGGCGCAGACCCGGGGACCGGGCCTCGCGTTAGTCGTCGGCGCCCTCCCCCACCAGCCACGCGTCACGCACGATCTCGTGGAGGACGGCCGTCGCGAAGGCGCCCCGCGGCAATTCGAACGCGAGCGAGAGGACGTCCGCCGTGACGGACCACTGCAGATCGCGCACCGGCAGTCGCAACGGGCGGCGCTCGTGCTCGAGCCGCTCGGCCTCGAGCAGCGCACGGAGTGCTGGCTCCCCGGCCATCACCGCCCCCTCCACCGACAGCGCCTCGCCGATCGCCGGCGACTCGCCGCGTCCCCACAACGGCCCGCTCGGGTGCACGTCGAGCGCCTGGCAGCGCCCGACCAGGGTTTCGTCGATGATCGCGGCGCTGAAGAAGCTGCGCCTGCCGTCGAGCATCACGGCTTCGCCCGGCAGCAGGCGGTTCCAGTCGCCGCGACGCACCCGCTCGGCCAGCACCGCGTTGAACAGCAGGCCGCGGGCTGCGGAAAGCGCGAAGCCGCGGGCACTGCGTTCGCGGGGTGCCACGCCGGACCCTGCCCAGGCACGGGCGCGCGCGAGGTTCGCACCGCCCTGCCCGAAGCGCTGCGGGCCGAAATAATTGGGCACGCCTTGACGATCGACGACGTCGAGGCGCGCGGAGAGTTCGCCCGGGTCCGCCGCGACATCGCGGACGCTCAGCTCGAAGCGATTCGCGCGATGTGAGCCCGGCCGCAGCTTGCGCCCGTGCCGCCGCGCGCTCAGGACCCGGTAGCCCTCGCCGGCGAACTCGAGACACGCGTCGAGCGGCGCCTGCACGGGCCAGGGCAGCGTGTACGCTTGCCGGGTCAGCGCGTGGCGATCCTTCTGCCCGGACCAGCCGACGTCGCGCACTGCGACTCCCGCCGCACGCGCCAGCTGCGACGCCACCCAACCGGTGTTCGCCCCGCGCTTCTCGACGGCCAGCAGCACGTGCGAACCCGCATCGTCCGGCTCGAAGCCCAGCACCTCGTCCACGACGAAGTCCTCCGGGCAGGAACGCAGGCGGCCCCACACCGGCGGCGGGCCGTGCGCGGTCGGCACTCGCAGGGGGTCAGCGGTGGCGGTGGCCGTGCTCATGGGCGTGCGCGCCGGAGTCCGCATGCGCCAGCAGCACGACGGCGTGGCATGCCAGTCCCTCGCCGCGGCCGAGCGCGCCGAGCCCTTCGCAGGTGGTGGCCTTGATGTTGATGCGGTCCTGGGTCGTGCCGAGGTCGGCAGCGAGGTTGGCACGCATCTCCGTCCGGTGGTTGCCGAGGCGCGGCGCCTCGGCGAGCACGGTCAGGTCCGCGTTGACGAGGCGGAAGCGGTGCTCGTGCATCAGCCTGCTGCAGTGACGCAGGAACACGCGACTGTCGGCGCCCTTCCAGCGAGGGTCCGAGTCTGGAAAATGCTGGCCGATGTCGCCGAGCCCCAGCGCCCCGAGCAGTGCGTCGCACAGCGCGTGCAGCAGCACGTCGCCGTCCGAATGCGCCTTCACGGCCTGCGTGTGCGGGATGCGCACCCCACCCAGCGTCACGTGGTCGCCGGGCTCAAATGCGTGGACGTCGTAACCGTGACCGATTCGCACCTTGCCTGCCCCCCGTCGCCATGATCGCCGCCGCCAGCGCGAGGTCCGCCGGCAGGGTGACCTTGATGTTGTCCGCCCGGCCAGGCACCAGCATCGGGCGCAGGCCGAGCGCCTCGATGGCCGATGCCTCGTCCGTCACCTCGCGTTCGCGGTCGATGCTCAGCACGAGCGCCCGCCGCAGTACCCCATAACGGAACACCTGTGGCGTAAGAGCGCGCCACAGTCCCTCCCGGGCCACGGTACGCTGGCTGCGGCCATCGCGTCCAATGGCCTTGAGGGTGTCGCTGACGGGTAATGCCAGCAGTCCCCCCACCGCATCCCCTGCGACGGCCGCCATGAGCTTGCGCACGTCGTCGCGACGCAGGCACGGCCGCGCCGCGTCGTGCACCAGCACCCAGTCCTCGTCGCGCGCTGCGTCCGACAGCGCGTCGAGCGCGTTCGCGACGGACAACTCGCGACGGGCGCCCCCGCGGCAGCAGCGCACGCGCGGATCACGGGCCTGCGGCAGGCGCGCGAAGCGCCGGTCGCCCTCGGCGACGGCGACCATGACTCCGTCGATGGACGGCTCGCCCAGCAGGGCATCCAGTGTCCAGGACAGGATCGGCTGGCCGCGCAGCGGCGTGTACTGCTTGGGCAGACGGCCGCCGAACCGATCGCCGCGACCTGCGGCCGGCACGACGGCCCAGCGCCGCTCGCGCCGGCTCATTGCGGGTCGTCGGCCTGGGCCGTGCGACGTTCCTCCGGGGGCGGCGCCTCCGCAGCCGGCGGCGGCACGACCTGGAAGAACGTCTCGTTGCCGCCGACCATGCCGAGGTCGGTGCGCGCACGCTCCTCGATGGCGGCGCGACCTTCCTTCAGGTCGCGCACCTCCGCTGCCAGCGTGCGATTGCGCTCGGCGAGGCGCTCGTTCTCCTGGGTCTGCGCTTCGATGGCCTTCTCGGTGCGCCACAGGTCGCGCATGCCGTTCGGTGACACCCACAGCCGGTACTGCAGCGCCAGCACCAGCACCAGCAGGACGGCCGCGATGATGCGCAATGCCATTGCAGCCTCAGCCGCGACCCGCTGGCGGCACCGGGAAAGCGCTGCGTCCCGCGTACCTCGCGTCCGCACCGAGTTCGGCCTCGATGCGCAACAGCTGGTTGTACTTGGCGATGCGGTCCGACCGGCACAGGGAGCCGGTCTTGATCTGCGTCGCGCGGGTCGCCACCGCGATGTCGGCGATGGTGCTGTCCTCCGTCTCGCCCGACCGGTGCGAGACGACCGCGCTGTAGCCTGCATCGGCCGCCATGTCGATCGCCGCGAGCGTCTCGGTCAGCGTGCCGATCTGGTTGGGCTTGATGAGGATCGAGTTGGCGATGCCGCGCGCGATCGCGTCGCGGAAGATCCGCGTGTTGGTGACGAAGACGTCGTCGCCCACGAGCTGCACCTTGCGACCCAGCTTCTGCGTGAGCAGTCCCCAGCCGTCCCAGTCGCCCTCCGCCATGCCGTCCTCCACGGTGACGATCGGGTACTTGTCCACCAGGCCCGCAAGGTAGTCGACGAACTGCGCCGGCTGGAACCTGCGCCCCTCGGACTCGAGCTCGTACACGCCATCCTTGAAGAACTCCGAGCTGGCGACGTCCAGGCCGAGGTAGACGTCCTGGCCTGCCTTGAAGCCAGCGCGGCCGACCGCCTCGAGAATGGTCTCGAGCGCGGCCTCGTTCGACGGCAGGTTCGGCGCGAAGCCGCCCTCGTCGCCGACAGCCGTGGCGAGCCCGCGCTCGTGCAGCACCTTCTTCAGCGTGTGGAAGATCTCGGCGCCGGTGCGCAGCGCCTCGGCGAAGTTCGGGCTCCCGACCGGCAGGATCATGAATTCCTGGATGTCGACGCTGTTGTCGGCGTGGGCACCGCCGTTGATGATGTTCATCATGGGCACGGGCATGGTCTTCGGGCCCGGGCCGCCGAGCCGGCGGAAGAGACTCTGCCCCTGCGCGCGCGCCGCGGCGTGTGCCGCCGCAAGCGACACGGCGAGCAGCGCGTTCGCGCCGAGGCGCGCCTTGGTGTCCGTGCCGTCGAGCTCGATCATCCGTCGGTCGAGGCCGGCCTGGTCGAGGACGTCCCGGCCGAGCAGCGCACTGCGGATCTCGCCGTTGGCATTCGCGACGGCCTTGAGCACGCCCTTGCCCAGGTACCGGCCCTTGTCGCCGTCGCGCAGCTCGACAGCCTCCCGCGTTCCGGTGGAGGCGCCCGACGGCACCGCCGCGCGGCCCATCACGCCGCCTTCGACGAACACGTCTGCTTCCACCGTGGGATTGCCACGCGAATCCATGATCTCGCGTGCCTTGATGTCGACGATCCGGGTCATAGGTTTGATTCCTCGTAGGGCCGCGACTTGACCGCGGCGTCAATCTCTTTCAGCAAGCTGAGCAACGTGCGCATGCGGTCGAGCGGCCACGCGTTCGGACCGTCCGACAGCGCCCGCGAGGGGTCCGGATGCGTCTCCATGAACACGCCCGCCACGCCCGCGGCCACCGCGGCCCGGGCCAGCACGGGCACGAATTCGCGCTGCCCGCCCGACGCGCTGCCTTGCCCGCCCGGCAGCTGCACGGAATGCGTCGCGTCGAACACGACCGGGCAGCCGGTTTCGCGCATCACCGCGAGCGAGCGCATGTCGGCGACCAGGTTGTTGTAGCCGAAGCTGAAGCCGCGCTCGCAGACCATGATCTGCTCGTTGCCGGTCGAGCGGGCCTTGTCCACGACGTTGCGCATCTCCCAGGGCGACAGGAACTGGCCCTTCTTGATGTTGACCGGCTTGCCCTGTGCGGCCGCATTGACGATGAAGTTCGTCTGCCGGCAGAGGAATGCCGGCGTCTGCAGCACGTCCACCACCGACGCCACCTCGTCGAGCGGCGTGTCCTCGTGCACGTCGGTCAGCACCGGCACGTCGAGCTGCCGGCGCACCTCGCCGAGGATGCGCAGGCCGGCCTCGAGGCCCGGGCCGCGGAAGCTGCCCTTCGACGAGCGGTTGGCCTTGTCGTACGACGCCTTGAAGACATAGGGGATGCCGAGCTCGCGGGCGATCTCGCGCATGCGCCCGGCAATCTCCATCACGAGCGCCTCGCTCTCGATGACGCAGGGGCCCGCGATCAGGAAGAACGGCCGATCCGGCCCGACCTCGAATCCACAGAGCTTCATGCGCCCGCCGCCGCCGGCAACTGCGCTGCGCGGTGCTCGCGAGCCGCCTTGATGAAGCCGGTGAAGAGCGGATGCCCGTCCCTCGGCGTCGAACGGAACTCGGGGTGATACTGGCTCGCCACGAAGAATGGGTGCTGCGGCAGCTCGATGATCTCGACCAGCCCGTCGCGCGAGAAACCCGAGAAGCGCAGTCCGGCGTTCATCAGCTTCTGCAGGTAGTTGTTGTTGAACTCGTAGCGGTGGCGGTGCCGCTCGCGGATCAGGTCGGCGCCGTACACGGCGTGCGCCCGCGACCCGTGCGAGATCCGCACGTCCTGCGCGCCGAGGCGCATCGTGCCGCCGAGGTTCGACGACTCGTCGCGCGCCTCCACGGTGCCCTTCTGGTCCTGCCACTCGGTGATCAGCGCGATCACGGGGTGCGGCGTCGCGCGGTTGAATTCGGTGCTGTGCGCGCCCTCGAGGCCGGCGACGTGGCGCGCGAACTCGATGATGGCGAGCTGCATGCCGAGGCAGATGCCGAGGTAGGGCACGCCGTGCTCGCGCGCGAAGCGCACCGCCTGGATCTTGCCCTCGATGCCGCGTTCGCCGAAGCCGCCCGGCACCAGGATCGCGTCCATGCCGAGCAGGCAGTCTGTGCCGTGCTTCTCGAGGTCGCTGGCCTCGATGAACTCGATGTTGACGCGCGTGCGCGTGCGCAGGCCCGCGTGCATGAGCGCCTCGTTGAGCGAGATGTACGCGTCCTTGAGGTTCACGTACTTGCCGACCATCGCCAGGTTGACGGTGAGGTCCGGCGAGGCCTTCGCCGCCACGACCTGGTGCCACTCCCCGAGGTCCGCGGGCCGCGCCTCGAGGCCGAGCTTCTCGCAGACGATGGCATCCAGGCTCTGCTCGTGCAGCAGCGCCGGGATCTTGTAGATGTCGTCGGCGTCGATCGCCGAGAACACCGCGCGCTCCTCGACATTGGTGAACAGCGCGATCTTGCGGCGCTGGTCTGCGGGCAGCGGATCCTTGCAGCGGCACAGCAGCACGTCGGGCTGGATGCCGATCGAGCGCAGTTCCTTCACGGAGTGCTGCGTCGGCTTGGTCTTGATCTCGCCCGAGGTCGCGATGTACGGGATCAGCGTGAGGTGCATGTACAGGACGTTGCGGTGCCCCATCTCGACGCCGAGCTGGCGGATCGCCTCGAGGAACGGCAGCGACTCGATGTCGCCCACCGTGCCGCCGATCTCGACCATGCACACGTCGGCGTCGCCGGCGCCGAGCTTGATCGAGTGCTTGATCTCGTCGGTGATGTGCGGAATCACCTGCACCGTGGCGCCGAGGTAGTCGCCACGGCGTTCCTTGGCGATCACGTTCTCGTAGATGCGCCCGGTGGTGAAGTTGCTGCTGCGGCCGGTGGTGGTGCGCACGAAGCGCTCGTAGTGGCCGAGGTCGAGGTCGGTCTCGGTGCCGTCGTCGGTGACGAACACCTCGCCGTGCTGGAACGGGCTCATGGTGCCCGGGTCGACGTTGATGTACGGGTCGAGCTTGACCAGCGCCACTTTCAGGCCCCGCGCCTCGAGGATGGCCCCGAGCGAGGCGGCGGCAATGCCCTTCCCCAGCGAGGAAACGACGCCGCCGGTCACGCAGATGAATTTGGTCATGGGGGCCACCGTCGCAGGAGAAGCACGACGGGAGGGCAGTCTATCGGATCGCCCCCTGTCCGGCCACCCGCGATAGCGCCGCGGCCGCTCAGGCGCGGGGGATGGTCGCGACCGCTTCGGCCTCGGTCAGCAGCGGCCGATCGTGCCAGACGACGCTCCACGCCGGCTCCCCCGGCACGGCTGCCAGCCCGCCGCCGTACCCCAGGTCACCGACCGCGACGATCTCGCGCCCGGCGGTCAGGCACGGCAGCCGCGCGCGCAGCCACGGCAGCACGCCGCGCTCCTGCAGCCACTTGCGCAGCTCGCGGTGCTGCGTCGCGCCCGCCGGCCGGAAGGTGGCACCGGCAGGCCGCGGCACGACCTCGAGACCGGCGCCGAGACGGTCGCGGCTGAGCCCGCGGCCGATGCCTGCCACCAGTTCCAGGCGGCCGCAGGCGCCGAGATCCAGCGCGATGCCGGGCCGCAGGTACCCCGGCTGCCACGTGTCGCCCTCACGCGACGCACGCGCTGCATACAACCGGCCGCGGTAGCGCCGCACCACGACGCCCGGCCAGCGAGTCTGCGGAATGCGGCTCGCCCCGGCCGCGGACGCGTCGCGGCGCAGCGCTTCGAGCGTCGCCGCCGCCGGCGCCTCGAGTCCCTGCGAGCGCAGCCAGGCCCGCAACACGAGCCGCTGTCGTGCTGCCGGCAATGCGCCGAGACGCGCGAGGACGAGCGTGCTGCCCTCCGCCATCCCGGCGAGGTCCGCAGCCGCGACCTCCGCCTCGATGTCGAGCGCCTCGGCCGCCTGGACGGCCACCCGCCCGATTGTGCGCGCGGCCGCCGGCCACCGGGCGCGCAGCCTCGGCAGCACTTCGAGCCGCAGGTAGTTGCGATCGAAGCGGGGATCGGCGTTCGAAGGATCCTCCAGCCACGCAAGGCCGCGGTGCTGTGCCCATTCCTGCAGTTCCGTCCGGGAGAACCCGAGCAGCGGCCGGGCCAGCCAGCCCTCGGCGAACGGCGTCACGGGACGCATGCCTGCCACCGCACGCAGCCCACCGCCGCGCAGCCACTGCAGCAACACAGTCTCGAGCTGATCGTCGCCGTGGTGTGCCGAGAGCAGCACCTCGCCGCTGCGCAGGCCCGCGGCGAGTGCCGCGTATCGTGCGGCACGGGCGGCGGCTTCAGGGCTCTCACCCGGCGCGGCACGTGCATCCACCCGCGCCACGTCGCACGGCACGCCGAGGCGCGCCGCCAGCGTGGCCGCCTGCCGGGACCAGCGGGCGGCGTCGGGGTGCAGCCCGTGATCCACGTGCATGGCGCGCAACGGCACCGGTGTACTCGCGGCCACATCGGCCAGCGCCGCAAGCAGCGCCGTGGAGTCGAGGCCTCCGCTCAGGGCCACGCAGTACCCGGAGGGCGAGACGACGGCTGCGCGCAGGATCGCATCGAGCGCTTCGCGCAGCCGCTCCGGCGAGAAGCTCACGACCGGGTCACACGGCGCGGTACACGCCCTGCGAGCGCAGGCGCTCGTAGCGCTTCTGGAGCAACTGCTCCTCGGGCAGCTGCTCGACATCGCGCAGGTGGCGCAGGATCGCGGCCTTGAGGTCCTCCGCCATCGCCTGCGGGTCGCGGTGCGCGCCGCCGAGCGGCTCCCGGACGATCTCGTCCACCAGGCCGAACTTGTCGAGGCGTTCGGCAGTGATGCCCATCGCCTCGGCGGCGAGCTCCTTCTTGTCGGCGCTCTTCCACAGGATGGACGCGCAGCCCTCCGGCGAGATCACCGAGTAGACCGAGTATTGCAGCATGATCAGGCGGTCGCAGACACCGATCGCCAGCGCGCCACCCGAGCCGCCCTCGCCGATCACCGCCGTGATGACGGGCACACGCAGCGTCGACATCTCGAACAGGTTGCGCGCGATGGCCTCGCTCTGGTTGCGCTCCTCCGAGCCCACCCCCGGGTAGGCCCCCGGGGTATCGATCAGCGTGACCAGCGGGAGGCGGAAGCGCTCGGCGAGCCTCATCAGCCGCAGCGCCTTGCGGTACCCTTCCGGCTTCGGCATGCCGTAGTTGCGGCGTACGCGCTCCTTGGTGTCGCGCCCCTTCTGGTGGCCGATGAGCATGATCGGCCGGCCGTCGAGGCGCGCGAGCCCGCCGACGATGGCGTGATCGTCCGCGTACATGCGGTCGCCGTGCAGCTCCACGAACTCGTCGCAGATGGCCGCGGCATACTCGAGCGTGTACGGGCGCTGCGGGTGCCGGGCGAGCTGCGCCACCTGCCAGGGCGTCAGGTTGGCGAAGATGCTGGTGGTGAGCGCCCGGCTCTTGGCGCGCAGCCGCGCGATCTCCTCACCGACGTTGACCTCCGCGTCGGAGTCGACGAACCGCAGTTCGTCAATCTTCGCCTCGAGTTCGGCGATGGGCTGTTCGAAGTCCAGGAAACTGAGTGCCATGGCGGCAAAGGATGCCCTGAGAGGGGGGGCGGTGGCTAGCGGCCCCTCAACCCGCAAAGAACGACCGCACGGCGGCCGCAGTGCCGCCGAGCGAAAAGACCAGCACGATGGCGACGATCACCGGGACGACGAAGCGCAGGACCATCAGGATCCACCGCAACTGCCGCTGCCAGAAAGGGCTGGCGCCCGCCAGCAACTCCTCGCGGACCGGGCCGCGCAGGCGCCAGCCTGCGAACAGCGCCAGGATCAGACCGCCCGCCAGAAGCAGGAACTCGCCCACAATCTTGTCCAGCAGGCCCAATGCGTCGGTATCCAGCGCCGGTACCACGCCGAGCAGCGTGACGACCGTGCCAGCCCACAGTGCTGCCTTGCGCCGCGAGGCGCCGAATTCATCCATGACCGAGGCCGTCACCACCTCGAGCAGCGAGATCGTCGAGGTGATCGCTCCGAGCGCGAGCACCAGGAAGAACACGAACCCCACGACGCGCCCGAGGGGTCCCATGGACTCGAAGGCGCTGGGTACCGCGATGAAGAGTGCGCCGATCGTACTGGCGCTCACCGCGTCCTGCAGGCCGAACGAGTAGATCACCGGGAACACCAGCAGGCCGGCGATGAAGGCGACACTGAAATCCGTGAATGCGATCGCCGTGGCCGACTCCGGCAGGTTCTGGTCGCGCTTCAGGTACGACGCATAGGTCAGCATGCCACCCATGCCGAGGCTCAGTGAAAAGAAAGCCTGTGACGCTGCGGCGCGCCAGACGTCCGGGTTCAAGACTTGCTCGAACCGGGGCTTCAGGTACACCACGTAACCCGTGCCGGCGTCCTCGAGCGTCGCCGCCCAGAGCGCAAGGGCCGCCAGCAGCAGGAACAACAGCGGCATCATCAGCAGAGACGCGCGCTCGATGCCGCCCTTCACGCCAACGACCACGATCAGTACGGTCGCTGCCATGAACGCCACGTGGAACGCGACAGCATCGACGCCGGACGAGACTGCGGCGAAGTGGTCGGCGGACGACGGTGCAAAGCCGACAAAGACCGCCTCGAGTCCATAGCGCAACGTCCATCCGGCGATCACCGAGTAGTACGCGAGAATCAGCCCGCCAACCCCGACGAACAGGTATCCCAGCGCGCCCCAGCCCCGACCTCCGAGCTTGCGCAGGCTGCCGATCGGAGCACGTTGCCCGCGCCGCCCGACGCCGAACTCGGCGAGCATGAGCGGGATACCGAGGACCAGCGTGAGCACGACGTACACCAGCACGAACGCGGCGCCGCCGTTTTCGGACGCGAGGTAGGGGAAACGCCACATGTTGCCGAGGCCCACGGCGCTGCCGGCCGCGGCGAGCAGGAATCCGGCCCGGGTCGCGAAGACCTCACGCGAACCTGTGGCTGCAGTCATGCAGGACTCTCCCCTTCCCCCGGATTGCTCATCCATCCACGCGCTGGGCGTACACCAGCTCGACGCCCTCGCGGCCGACCAGCTGGCCGAGGCGCTCGATCAGGTCCTGCGACGGCCTCACGCACCACTCCTCGCCGAGCAGGACGTTGGCGCTCGCCGCCTCGCCGGCGTAGCGGATAGCGACCGCACAGCGTCCGCCGCGGTTCGCGCGCAGGGCCTGCTCGAGCGCGGCGATCAGTCGGCGGCCCTCGCCGTTCGCCGCCGCCGGCCAGCGCAGCACCAGGCGCCGCGCGTACTGCTCCCGCGCCTGGGCGATGTCGATGATGCGCTTCGCCGCGATGCGCCAGTCGTCGGCGAAATCGTCGAACCGCAGGTTGCCCTCGACCACGAGGATGGCGTCGCGCGCGATCAGCGCGCGGTACTGCTGCAGCACGTCCTCGAACAGGGTGACCTCGATGCGCGCGCTGCGGTCGTCCAGCACGAAGCTCGTGCGGTTGCCGCGCTTGCGGATCTCGAGCACCAGCCCGGCCACGGTAACGCTCTTGCCGGGACCGCGCCAGCCACCTTCCCCGGCGCCGGCCGGTCGCGCGCCGCCGATGTCCACGATCCGGCCGCTGATGATCGGACGCAGTTCCCGTTCATACTCGGTGATCGGGTGACCGGTCAGGTACAGGCCCAGCGTCTCGCGCTCGCCCGCCAGGCGCACGGCATCGCTCCACTCCGGCAACGTCTCGCGCAGCTCGGCGGCATCCTCGCTGGCCGCCGGCGCGACCGGCTCGCCGAGCCCGAACAGGTCGTCCTGGCCGGCTGCCTGCGCCCGCGACTGCTGTTCGGCGGCCTGCATGGCACCGGGCAGCTGGTGCATCAGGGTGGCACGGTTCGCGCCGAGCGAGTCGGTGGCGCCGGCGCGGATCAGGGCCTCGAGCACGCGCCGATTCACCTGCTTGAGGTCGATCCGCCGGCAGAAGTCGCGCAGGTCGCGAAACGATCCGCGGGACTCGCGCTCCGCGATCATGTTCTCGACCGCTGCCTGGCCGACGCCTTTGATCGCACCGAGGCCGTAACGGATCGCCTTCGCCCCGGACACCGTGAACATGAACTGCGAGGCGTTCACGTCGGGCGGCTCGACGGCGAGGCCCATGCGCGCGCACTCGTCGATGAGCGTCACCACCTTGTCGGTCTTGTCCATGTCCGACGAGAGCACCGCCGCCATGAACGCCGCCGGGTAGTGCGCCTTGAGCCAGCCCGTCTGGTAGGACAGGACGGCGTAGGCGGCGGAGTGCGACTTGTTGAAGCCGTAGCCCGCGAACTTCTCCATCAGGTCGAAGATGTGTGCCGCATTTCCCTCGGCAACACCTCGTGCCACCGCTCCGTCCACGAAGATCGAGCGCTGCTTCGCCATCTCCTCGGGCTTCTTCTTGCCCATGGCCCGGCGCAGCAGGTCGGCACCGCCGAGCGAATAGCCGGCGAGCACCTGCGCGATCTGCATGACCTGTTCCTGGTACAGGATCACGCCGTAGGTCGGGAACAGCACCGGCTTCAGGTCCGGATGCAGGTAGTCGACCGGGCCGGTGGAGCGCCCGTGCTTGCGTGCGATGAAATCGTCCACCATGCCCGACTGCAGCGGACCCGGCCGGAACAACGCGACGAGCGCGACGATGTCCTCGAAGCAGTCCGGCTGCAGCCGCCGGATCAGGTCCTTCATGCCGCGCGACTCGAGCTGGAACACCGCAGTGGTCTCGCAGCGTTTGAGCAGCGCGTAGGTCGCCGGGTCGTCCATCGGCAGCACCGCCATGTCGAGCGGCGGCTCGCCCAGCGCGGCGCGCGCTCCGTTGATGGTGCGCAGCGCCCAGTCGATG
>Ga0209450_10001039_pt1 | contig 14000 bp, 15 predicted proteins | sample FrelakmetLWP11LW_FD_187149 | JGI IMG/M metagenome (GOLD analysis project Ga0209450, IMG submission 187149) | Freshwater lake sediment microbial communities from the University of Notre Dame, USA, for methane emissions studies - LWP11 LW (SPAdes)... | ecosystem: Environmental > Aquatic >...
GCCAGGCCGATGCATTTTGCGTAGTGGTCGAGCGCGCTGCGGGTGGCGTCGCTCAGCGTGCCGCATTGCGCGCCCAGCTGCACCGAGGCGCGGATCAGCGCGCCGGTTTTATGGATATGCATGAACTCCAGTTCGGTGAGGTCGAGGGACTGGCCGACACTGGCGAGATCGATCGCCTGGCCTCCTGCCATGCCGCGCGATCCCGAGGCTTGGGCGAGCAGGTTCAACATGCCGAGTTGAGCTGCAGGATCATCGTTGAGCCCCGGACGGGTGAGCACCTCGAAAGCGAGGCTTTGCAGTGCGTCGCCGACCAGCAGCGCGGTGGCCTGGTCAAATTCCACGTGCACCGTCGGCTTGCCGCGCCGCAGCGCGTCATTGTCCATGGGCGGCATGTCGTCGTGTACCAGCGAATAGGCGTGTATCAGTTCGACGGCCGCCGCGGCGTACTGCGCGCGTTCCGCAGGGGCGCCGGTGACCTCGGCTGCAGCGAAGGCCAGCAGCGGGCGCACCCGCTTGCCGCCGCCGAGCACGGCGTAGCGCATTGCCTGGTGCAGGCGCCGGGGCGCGATCTGCGGCGCCGGCAGCAGTTCGCCGAGCAGCGATTCCATGCGCGCCTGACAGGCCTGGATCCAGGCGAGAAAATCAGTCATCCGTACTTTCTGCCTGATAGGGTTTCAGTTTGTCGTCTTCCAGTATGCGGACCTGCTGTTCGGCATTCGCCAGCTGCTGGCGGCAGTACTGCAGCAGCTCCGCGCCGCGCTTGTAGGCATTGAGCGAGGCTTCGAGCGGAAGTTGCCCGGATTCCATTTCGTTGACGATCGCTTCCAGTTCCGCCAGGGCGGATTCGTAATCTTTGGGAGGGGAAGAGGGTCGGGATTTGGCCATGTGCGCAGACCGGGCGGGAAACCGGGCAGAAAAAGGACGCTACTTTAACAAATCTGAAGGAATCTTGCTTTTCGATGCGCGCCTGCCTGCTGGCGATATAAAAAGAGGCAGGGGACTCGCGGTTGACCCGCGACGGCGTAGCGCTTACCATCGCGGACTTTTGTTTGTTTGGCGATTGCTTACATGCGCAAGAAACTCGTAGCCGGAAACTGGAAAATGCATGGCAGCCTGGCTGAAAATGCCGCCCTGCTGTCTGCGTTGAAGCCTGCCCTGGCAGGCATCGAAGCCGTTGTCTGCGTACCGTTTCCCTATCTTGCCCAGGCTCAGGCCGAGCTGGCCGGCTCCTCCATCGCGTGGGGCGCACAAAACCTCTCGCAGCATTCCAAGGGCGCCTATACCGGCGAAGTCTCCGCCTCCATGTTGCGTGATTTCGGCTGTCGCTACGTCATCGTCGGGCACTCCGAACGGCGCAGTCTGTATGGTGAATCCGATCAGCAGGTGGCAGCAAAATACATCGCCGCCCAAGCCGGTGGGTTGACTCCCATCCTGTGCGTGGGCGAGTCGCTTGACGAGCGGGAAGCAGGTACCACCGAGCTGGTCGTGGCGCGGCAGCTCGATGCCGTGATCGCTGCCGCAGGCGTCGGCTCGCTTGCCAATTCGATTGTTGCCTACGAGCCGGTGTGGGCGATCGGAACCGGCAAGACGGCCAGTCCCGAACAGGCCCAGGCCGTGCACGCCTTCATTCGCAGCAAAATTGCCGGACTCGATTCGGCAGTGGCAAACGATCTGGTGATCCAGTACGGGGGTAGCGTAAAAGCCGCCAATGCGGCAGAATTACTGGCCCAGCCTGACATTGATGGCGGCCTCATCGGCGGCGCCTCGCTGAACGCGGATGAGTTCGCCGCGATCTGCCGGGCGGCCAAACAGTAAATCACGTTAGAGAATCATGGAAACATTTGTCTGGATTATCCACGTCATTATCGCGATCGCGGTGATCACGCTGGTGCTTTTGCAGCACGGCAAGGGCGCCGACATGGGCGCGGCGTTTGGCAGCGGCTCGTCGGGAAGCCTGTTCGGCTCGACCGGGTCGGCCAACTTCCTTAGCCGCACCACGGGTATTCTGGCTGCCGTGTTTTTTCTGACCAGTTTGGGCCTGGGTTATTTTGCGCTGCAGCAGAAACAACCAGGCAGTGTGGTGGAAAGGCATGCGGTCCCTGTACAGACGCAACCCGCACCCGCACAAGTTCCGGTTTCTCCGTCGAAAGTCACGGATATTCCGGAGTAATACAGTCATCGGGGAACACCCCATTGCCGACGTGGTGGAATTGGTAGACACGCTATCTTGAGGGGGTAGTGACTTCGGTCGTGCGAGTTCGAGTCTCGCCGTCGGCACCATCAATTTTCCTGATTGGCACATTAGTCAGGGCTATCAACCAAGTGGTTGATTTTATTGGCGAAAATGGCTTTTTTTCGCCTTGACAGAGAGTGCTGCGCAACACTACACTCGCTTCACAATTAATTCATAGAATCCGGCGCGCCGGGATCAAATGGAGGGGCGAGGTGCTGGAGAATTATCTCCCGATTCTGTTGTTCATTCTGGTCGGCCTGGCCTTCGGCGTGGTGCCTATCGTGGCTGGCTGGTTGCTTGCCCCGAGCCGTCCTGACAGCGAAAAGCTCTCCCCCTATGAATGCGGCTTCGAGGCGTTCGAAGACGCGCGGATGAAGTTCGATGTCCGCTACTATCTGGTCGCCATCCTCTTCATCCTGTTCGATCTTGAAATCGCCTTCCTTTTTCCATGGGCTATCGTCCTCGAGGAAATCGGTCTGGCCGGTTTTGTCGCGATGGTGGTGTTTCTCGGTATCCTGGTGATCGGCTTCATCTACGAGTGGATGAAGGGGGCGCTGGAATGGGAATGAATACTCCGGCAATCACGAGGGGTAGCCAATGAGCATCGAAGGCGTCCTCGAACAGGGCTTTGTCACCACCAAGGCCGACCAGCTCATCAACTACATGCGCACCGGCTCGATGTGGCCGATGACGTTCGGCCTGGCGTGCTGCGCAGTGGAAATGATGCAGGCCGGCGCCTCGCGCTACGACCTCGACCGTTTCGGTATCGTGTTCCGTCCGAGTCCGCGGCAGTCCGACGTAATGATCGTCGCCGGCACGCTATGCAACAAGATGGCGCCGGCGCTGCGCAAGGTCTACGATCAGATGGCCGAGCCGCGCTGGGTGATTTCCATGGGTTCGTGCGCCAATGGCGGCGGCTATTACCATTATTCCTATTCGGTGGTGCGCGGCTGCGACCGCATCGTGCCTGTGGACATTTATGTTCCCGGTTGCCCGCCCACCGCAGAAGCGCTGCTGTTCGGCATCATCCAGCTGCAGAACAAGATCCGCCGCACCAACACCATCGCCCGCTGATCGCCCATGCCCCAGACACTGGATACCCTCGCTTTGTCGCTTGAAAACGCACTGGGTGATGCGCTGGCGCAGTCGTTCGTGCGCCTGGGCGAGCTGACGCTTGTCGTCAAGCCGCAGCATTACGAATCGGCGATGCGTACGCTGCGCGACCATCCCGATTGCCGCTTCGAACAGCTGATCGATCTGTGCGGGGTGGATTATTCCGGCTATGGCGATGGGGTGTGGGATGGTTCGCGCTTTGCCGTGGTGGTGCATCTGCTGTCGGTGTCGAACAACCAGCGCGTGCGGGTTCGGGTTTTCTGTCCCGATGACGACCTGCCCGTGGTGGCGTCGATGGTCGGCATCTGGCCATCCGCCAACTGGTTCGAACGCGAGGCCTTCGACCTTTTCGGCATCGTGTTCGATGGGCACCCCGATCTGCGCCGCATCCTGACCGACTACGGCTTTATCGGCCATCCGTTCCGCAAGGATTTCCCGCTGTCGGGCAACGTCGAGATGCGCTACGACCCGACCCAGCAACGGGTAATTTACCAGCCGGTGTCGATCGAGCCGCGCGAAGTCACCCCGCGCATCGTGCGCGACGAGAGCTACGGGGAAGGGCGCTGATGGCCGAGATACGTAATTACACGATGAACTTCGGCCCGCAGCATCCGGCTGCGCACGGCGTGCTGCGCCTGGTGCTGGAGCTCGACGGCGAGGTGATCCAGCGCGCCGATCCTCACATCGGCCTGCTGCATCGCGCCACCGAAAAACTTGCCGAGCACAAGACCTTCATCCAGTCGGTGCCTTACATGGACCGGCTCGACTATGTGTCGATGATGGTCAACGAGCATGCTTACGTGATGGCGATCGAGAAGCTGCTCGGCATCGAGGTGCCGGAGCGCGCGCAATACATCCGCGTGATGTTCGACGAGATCACCCGCATCCTCAATCACCTGCTTTGGCTGGGCGCCCACGCGCTCGACGTCGGCGCGATGACGGTATTCCTCTATGCCTTCCGCGAGCGCGAAGACCTGATGGACTGCTACGAGGCCGTGTCCGGCGCACGCCTGCACGCGGCCTATTATCGTCCGGGCGGCGTCTACCGCGACCTGCCGGACAGCATGCCGCAATACCAGGCGCAGCATACCCGCAACGCAGAAACCATGAAGTCGATGAACGCCAACCGCCAGGGTTCGCTGCTCGACTTCATCGAGGATTTCACCCAGCGCTTCCCGACCTATGTCGACGAGTACGAAACCCTCCTGACCGACAACCGCATCTGGAAGCAGCGCACCGTCGGCATCGGCGTGGTGTCGCCCGAACGCGCCAAGGCGCTGGGTTTTACCGGACCGATGCTGCGCGGTTCCGGCGTCGAATGGGATCTGCGCAAGAAGCAGCCCTACGAAGTCTATGACCGCATGGATTTCGATATCCCGGTCGGTACCAACGGCGACTGCTATGACCGCTATCTGGTTCGCATCGAGGAGTTTCGCCAGTCCAACCGCATCATCAGGCAGTGCGTCGACTGGCTGCGCAAGAATCCCGGTCCGGTCATCACCGGCAACCACAAGGTGGCGCCGCCCGACCGGCTGTCGATGAAGCAGAACATGGAAGAGCTGATCCACCACTTCAAGCTCTTTACCGAAGGGATGCATGTGCCGGCCGGCGAAGCCTATGCGGCGGTCGAGCATCCCAAGGGCGAGTTCGGCATCTACCTGGTGTCGGACGGCGCCAACAAACCCTATCGTCTGAAAATCCGCGCGCCGGGCTATGCGCATCTGGCGGCGCTCGATGAGATGAGCCGCGGCCACATGATCGCCGACGTTGTCGCCATCATCGGCACGCAGGATATCGTTTTCGGGGAGATCGACCGCTGATGTTGTCGCCAGAATCCCTTGCCCTGATCGACGTCGAGGTCGCCAAGTATCCCGCTGAGCAGAAGCAGTCCGCGGTGATGGCCGCACTGCGTATCGCACAGACCGAGAAGGGCTGGCTCAAGCCGGAACTGATCGAATACGTTGCGCATTATCTCGAGATGCCGCCGATCGCCGCCTACGAGGTCGCGTCCTTCTACAACATGTATGACACGCAGCCGGTGGGGCGCCACAAAATCACCCTGTGCACCAATCTACCCTGTGCGCTGATGGGGGCGAACGAGATCGCCGAGCACCTGAAGCAGAAGCTCGGCATCGGATTCGGCCAGACCACCGAGGACGGACGCTACACGCTGAAGGAAGGCGAATGCATGGGCGCCTGCGGCGATGCACCGATGTGCCTGCACAACAACCATGCCATGCACACGCATCTCACGCCCGAGAAGTTGGACGAGTTGCTGGACAAGCTGAAATGAGCCTGCTGACGCCCACTCCCCTGGTCTGCAGCTGGACCCAGGCGCTCGACAACCCGGGCTCGCTGGCGACCTATGTCGCCCACGGCGGCTATCAGGCGCTGCGCCGCGTGGTCACGGAAAAAGTCTCCGGCGACGACATCATCGCCGAACTCAAGACCAGCGCCCTGCGCGGGCGCGGAGGGGCGGGCTTCCCCACGGGCCTGAAGTGGAGCTTCATGCCCCGGGCGTTCCAGGGTGACAAGTACATCGTCTGCAACAGCGACGAGGGAGAACCGGGGACCTTCAAGGACCGCGATATCCTGCGCTACAACCCGCACCAGCTGATCGAGGGCATGGCGATCGCCGGCTACGTGCTCGGTGCAAAGGTCGGCTACAACTACATCCACGGCGAGATCTTCGACTGCTACGAGATTTTCGAAGCCGCGCTGAAGGAGGCCCGTGACGCCGGCTATCTCGGCGACAAACTCTTTGGCACCGACTTCTGTTTCCAGTTACACGCGCATCACGGCTACGGCGCCTACATCTGCGGCGAGGAAACCGCGCTGCTCGAATCGATCGAGGGCAAGAAGGGCCAGCCGCGCTTCAAGCCGCCGTTCCCGGCAAGCTTCGGCCTCTACGGCAAGCCGACCACCATCAACAACACCGAGACGCTGGCCTCGGTGCCCTGGATCGTCCAGCACGGCGGGCAGGCCTTCCTCGAACTCGGCAAGCCCAACAACGGCGGCTCCAAGCTGTTCTCGGTGTCGGGCCACATCAACAAGCCGGGCAACTACGAAGTGCCGCTCGGCACGCCATTTTCGGAGCTGCTGGAGATGGCCGGCGGGGTGCGCAGCGGCCACAAACTGAAGGCCGTGATTCCAGGCGGCTCGTCGGCGCCGGTGCTGCCGGCCGACATCATGATGGACTGCACCATGGATTTCGATTCCATCGCCAAAGCCGGTTCCATGCTCGGTTCGGGCGCTGTCATCGTCATGGACGAGACCGTGTGCATGGTGCGTGCGCTGGAGCGGCTGTCCTATTTCTACTTCGAGGAATCGTGCGGCCAGTGCACGCCGTGCCGCGAAGGCACCGGCTGGATGTACCGCATCATCCACCGTATCGAACATGGCCAGGGCCGACCGGAAGACCTGGACCTGCTCAACAGCGTGGCGGGGCGCATCGGCGGTCACACCATCTGCGCACTGGGCGATGCCGCGGCGATGCCGGTGCAAAGCTTCCTCAAACATTTCGGCAATGAGTTCGCGTATCACGTCGAACACAAGCGCTGCATGGTGTAACCCGATGGCCCTTCTGAACATCGAAATCGACGGCAAGCCGCTCCAGGTCGAGAGCGGCAAGACCATCATGGACGCTGCCAACGCGGCGGGCATCACCATTCCGCATTTCTGCTATCACAAGAAGCTGTCGATCGCGGCCAACTGCCGCATGTGCCTGGTGCAGGTGGAGAAGGCACCGAAGCCGCTGCCCGCCTGCGCGACCCCGGTGACCGACGGGATGAAGGTGCAGACCCGCTCGGAATACGCCATCAACGCACAGAAGAGCGTGATGGAGTTCCTGCTCATCAACCATCCGCTCGACTGCCCGATCTGCGACCAGGGCGGCGAATGCACCCTGCAGGATCTGGCGGTGGGCTACGGCGGATCGTCGTCGCGCTATCACGAAGTCAAGCGCGTGGTGCGCGAGAAGAACCTCGGCCCTCTGATCGCCACCGACATGACGCGCTGCATCCACTGCAGCCGCTGCGTGCGTTTCGGCCAGGAGATCGCCGGCATCATGGAACTCGGCATGGTCGGCCGTGGCGAGCACACCGAGGTCATGCCCTTCCTCGAATCCCAGGTCGCCTCCGAACTGTCGGGCAACGTCATCGACCTGTGTCCCGTCGGCGCGCTGACCAGCAAGCCTTTCCGCTACCGCGCCCGCACCTGGGAACTGTCTCGCCGCCACTCCATCAGTCCGCACGACAGCCTCGGCTCCAACCTCGAGGTCCATGTAAAGGACAACCGGGTGATGCGCGTGCTGCCGCGCGAAAACGAGGACGTCAACGAGTGCTGGCTGGCCGACCGCGACCGCTATTCGTATGAGGGGCTGAATACGCCCGAGCGCCTGACCTTGCCGATGATCAAGAAGGATGGTCAGTGGATCGAAACCGACTGGAAGATCGCGCTCGAATTCGTCGCCGACCGTCTCAAGAAGCTTGCTCCGCAGGAAATCGGCGCGTTGTCGACGCCCTATCGCCCGGCGGAAGAACTCTACCTGCTGCAGAAGCTGATGCGCTCGATGGGCAGCGGCAACATCGACCACCGCCTGCGGCAATCCGACTTTGCGCTCGACGACAAGGCAAGCGGTGGCTTCTGGCTGGGCATGCCGGTCACCTACATGTCGCGCCTCAACCGCATGCTGGTGGTGGGCTCCAACCTGCGCAAGGATCATCCGCTGATGGCGCACCGCATTCGCGAGTCGGTGCGCTGGTACGGCCAACTCAATCTGATCAACGCCGCTGAAGACCAGTTCCTCGGCAAGGTGCACACCAAGCGTATTGTCGCGCCGTCGCAGCTTTCTGCCGCCCTTGCCGGCGTGTGCCGCGCGCTGGCTGAACTGAAGAACGTTGCGGTGCCGGATATCGCCGCGCACGGAATCGTCGACGACACCGCGCGCAAGATGGCCGAGAGCATTGCGGGGGGCGAATCCCGCGCGGTTTTTCTCGGCAACATGGCGCAGCATCACCCCAGCTATTCGCAGATCCATGTGCTGGCCCAGGAAGTGGCGCGCCTTGCCGGGGCGAGCTTCGGGGTGCTGGGCGAAGCGGCCAACAGCGTCGGTGCGATGGCGGTCGGAGCCGTTCCGGTTCATGGTGTCCTCGGCACGCCGGCGATCAAGGGAATGAATGCGCAGCAGATGCTGGCCCAATCGCTGCGTGCCTACCTGCTGCTCGGGGTCGAGGCCGAACTCGATACCCACGACCCGGTTGCCGCCATGCAGGCGATCGAAGGCGCGGAATTTGTCGTGGTGATGTCGCCCTACAAGGGCCGCTCGCTCGACTACGCCGATGTGCTGCTGCCGATTGCGCCGTGGACCGAAACCTCCGGTACCTTCATCAATACCGAAGGCCGGGTGCAAAGCTTCAACGCTGTCGTCAAGCCGCTAGGCGAAGCTCGACCGGCATGGAAGGTGCTGCGCGTGCTGGGCAATCTGCTCGGCTTGTCCGGCTTTGATTTCAACGATTCCAGGGAAGTGCTGCGCGAGGCCCTGGGCGAGACGCCAACCGGATCGGTTCAGGCCTATCTCAACAATGAAGTGCGTGGCGTGAAGGTGACGCCTGCCCATCCCGACAAGGGTCTGGAGCGCGTGGCCGAAGTGCCGATCTACCAGACCGATGCGGTGGTGCGGCGTGCGCCCTCGCTGCAGATGACGCTCGATGCGGCGCTGCCGGTGGCGCGCATGAACAGCCGCCTGATCGCATCGCTCGGCTTGCAGGAAAACGGACGGGTGTCGGTTCGGCAGACCGCCAGCGCACTGACCCTGAAAGTCGAACTCGACGACCTGCTGCCCGACAACTGCGTCCGCGTTCCCAGCGGCCACCCGCTGACCGCCGGCCTGGGGCCGATGTTCGGTACGATCACGGTGGAGCCGGTCTGATGGGAGCGATAGCGATGGACTGGTCGACCATTCAAACCGTCGCCTGGACGCTGATCAAGATTCTTGCGCTGATCATTCCGCTGATGCTGGGAGTGGCCTACCTGACCTACGCGGAAAGAAAGATCATCGGCTGGATGCAGGTGCGCATCGGACCCAACCGCGTGGGCTATCTGGGCCTGCTGCAGCCGATTGCCGACGGCTTGAAGCTGCTGATGAAGGAGATCATCATTCCTTCCGGCGCCAGCCGCGGCCTGTTCGTTCTCGGTCCCATCCTCGCCATCGCGCCGGCGCTGGCGGCGTGGGCGGTCATACCCTTCAGCGACGGCCTGGTGCTCGCCGACATCAACGCCGGCCTGCTGTACGTCATGGCGATCACCTCGATGGGTGTCTACGGCGTGATCATCGCGGGCTGGGCGTCCAATTCCAAATATGCCTTCCTCGGCGCCATGCGCTCGGCGGCTCAGATCGTGTCCTACGAGATCGCCATGGGCTTCGCCCTGGTCGGCGTGCTGATGGCGTCGCAGAGCCTCAATCTCACCGACATCGTGCAGGGCCAGTCGGGCGGACTGCACCAGTGGTACATCTGGCCGCTGTTTCCGCTGTTCCTGGTGTACCTGATCGCCGGCGTCGCCGAGACCAACCGCGCGCCGTTCGACGTCGCCGAGGGCGAATCGGAAATCGTCGCCGGCTTCCACGTCGAGTATTCCGGCATGGCCTTCGCCGTGTTCTTCCTCGCCGAATACGCCAACATGATCCTGATCGCCGCGCTGACCACGCTGATGTTCCTCGGCGGTTGGTTGTCTCCGCTGCCTTTCCTGCCCGACGGCTTCCTCTGGTGGGCGCTCAAGGTGGCGTTCGTGCTGTTCCTGTTCCTCTGGTTCCGCGCTACCTTCCCGCGCTACCGCTACGACCAGATCATGCGCCTGGGCTGGAAGGTGTTCATCCCCATCACCATTGTCTGGATCGTCGTCGTCGGCGCCATGATGCAGACGCCGTATGGTCACCTTTTCCACTGAACGCGCCATGAGACGGATCACGAACTTCTTCGGCAGCCTGCTCCTGATCGAGTTGCTGCGCGGCATGATGCTCACCGGGCGTCACCTGTTCGCGCGCAAGATCACGGTGCAGTTCCCCGAGGAGAAGACGCCGCAAAGTCCGCGATTCAGGGGCCTGCACGCTCTGCGTCGCTATCCCAACGGCGAGGAGCGCTGCATTGCCTGCAAGCTGTGCGAGGCGGTCTGCCCGGCGCTGGCCATCACCATCGAATCGGAAAAGCGCGAGGATGGCACCCGCCGCACCACGCGCTACGACATCGACCTGACCAAGTGCATCTTCTGCGGCTTCTGCGAGGAATCCTGCCCGGTCGACTCGATCGTCGAAACCCGCATCCTCGAGTACCACGGCGAAAAGCGCGGCGATCTCTACTACACCAAGCCCATGCTACTGGCGATCGGCGACCAGTACGAAGAGCAGATCGCCAAGGACCGTGCGCAGGATGCGAAGTACCGATAATGAAAACAGCGCGAAGTATCGTTAAACCGCTATGACCTACACGACTGCGATCTTCTACTTCTTCGCCGCCATCCTGGTGTTTGCCGGCCTGCGCGTGATCACCGCGCGCAACCCGGTGCACGCCGCGCTGTTCCTGGTACTGGCCTTCTTCACCGCCGCCGGCCTGTGGATGCTGCTGGAGGCCGAATTCCTCGCCATCACCCTGGTGCTGGTCTATGTCGGCGCGGTGATGGTGCTGTTCCTGTTCGTGGTGATGATGCTCGACATCAACCTCGACAAGTTGCGTGAGGGCTTCTGGGATTACCTGCCTCTGGCCGGTTTCGTCTCGGTGCTGCTGGTGATCGAAATGGCGCTGATCCTCGGCGGCCGTCACTTCGGGCTGGACGTGATGGCCACCCCCGCCCCGCACGCCGCCGATTACAGCAATACCAAGGAGCTCGGACGGTTGCTGTATACCGACTACGTATACGCCTTCGAACTGGCCGCGGTGATCCTGCTGGTGGCGATCGTCGCCGCCATCGCGCTGACGCTCCGGCGCCGCAAGGACAGCAAGTACATCGACCCCGCCGATCAGGTCAAGGTCAAGCGCAACGACCGCCTGCGCATCGTCAAGATGCAGTCGGAGAAGAAGCAATCAGGGGGGGAGGGCGCATGATTTCCCTGTCGCATTACCTGGTGCTGGGCGGCATCCTTTTCGCCATCAGCGTGCTGGGCATCTTCCTCAACCGCAAGAACGTCATCATCCTCTTGATGGCGATCGAGCTGATGCTGCTGGCGGTGAACATGAACTTCATCGCGTTTTCGCATTATCTGGGCGACATTCACGGCCAGATTTTCGTCTTCTTCATCCTCACCGTCGCCGCCGCCGAGTCCGCGATCGGCCTGGCGATCCTGGTGGTGCTGTTCCGCAACCTGCGCACGATCAACGTCGATGACCTCGACCAACTGAAAGGCTGACGCATGGACATGCAGACGCTCTATCTCATCGTGCCGCTGGCGCCGCTGTTCGGCGCACTGGTTGCGGGTCTGTTCGGAAAACTGATCGGCCGCACCATGTCGCACCTGGTGACCATCGCCGGCGTCGCAGTCTCGTTCATCGCCTCGGTGCTGGTGTTCCAGGACGTGCTCGCCGGTCACACCTTCAACGGCACGGTCTACACCTGGATGGCGCTGGGCGACCTGCGCTTCGAGGTCGGCTTCCTTATCGATGCGCTCACCGCGATGATGATGCTGGTCGTCACCTTCGTCTCGCTGATGGTGCACATCTACACCATTGGCTACATGCAGGACGATCCGGGCTACCAGCGCTTCTTCAGCTACATCTCGCTGTTCACCTTCTCGATGCTGATGCTGGTGATGAGCAACAACTTCCTGCAGCTGTTCTTCGGCTGGGAGGCGGTGGGCCTGGTCTCCTACCTGCTGATCGGTTTCTGGTACACCAAAGAGACGGCGATCTACGCCAACCTCAAGGCCTTCCTGGTCAACCGCGTCGGCGACTTCGGCTTCATCCTCGGCATCGGCCTGGTGCTGGCGTATTTCGGTTCGCTGGATTACGCCACGGTGTTCGCCAAGGCGCCGTCGCTCGCCAACGAGACCATCAGCCTGTGGCCGGGCGAATCGTGGATGCTGATGACGGTCATCGGCATCCTCCTGTTCATCGGCGCGATGGGCAAGTCGGCGCAGTTCCCGCTGCACGTCTGGCTGCCCGACTCGATGGAAGGCCCGACGCCGATCTCCGCGCTGATCCACGCAGCGACGATGGTGACCGCCGGCATCTTCATGGTCGCGCGCATGTCGCCGCTGTACGAGCTGTCCGACGTGGCGCTCTCCTTCATCATGGTGATCGGCGCGATCACCGCGCTGTTCATGGGCTTCCTCGGCATCGTGCAGAACGACATCAAGCGCGTGGTGGCCTATTCGACGCTGTCCCAGCTTGGCTACATGACCGTCGCGCTCGGCGCTTCGGCCTATTCGGTCGCGGTGTTCCACCTGATGACGCACGCCTTCTTCAAGGCGCTGCTGTTCCTCGCGGCCGGCTCGGTCATCATCGCCGTGCACCACAACCAGGACATCCGCTACATGGGCGGCCTGAAGAAATACATGCCGATCACCTGGATCACCTCGCTGATCGGCTCGCTGGCGCTGATCGGCACGCCTTTCCTGTCGGGCTTCTATTCCAAGGAAACCATCATCGAGGCGGCCAAGCTGTCGCATCTGCCGGGTTCCGGCTTCGCCTATTTCGCCGTGCTGGCCGGGGTGTTCGTCACCGCCTTCTATTCCTTCCGCATGTATTTCCTGGTGTTCCACGGCAAGGAGCGCTTCCATCAGGGTCACGCCCACGGCAACGAGCCGGATGCGCACCACGACGAGCACCATGGCCACGGCGGCACGCCGCACGAAACGCCGTGGGTGGTGACCGGCCCCCTGCTGGCGCTTGCGCTGCCCTCGCTGGCGATCGGCTACATGACCGTGGAGCCGATGCTCTACGGCGGATTTTTCGGCAACGCGATCTATGTCGCCGACCGCCATCCGGTGATGAACGAGCTCAACCAGCATTTCCACGGCGCGGTGGCGTTCGGCCTGCATGCCGTCGTCACGCTGCCGTTCTGGCTGGCGGTGGCCGGCGTCGGGCTGGCGGGATTCTTCTACCTCAAGCGTCCGGACATTCCGGCAGCGATCCAGCAACGCTTCAGCTTCCTCTACAGCCTGCTGATCAACAAGTACTGGTTCGACGAACTCTACAGCTGGGTCTTCGCCAGAGGGGCGCGCGCGCTCGGTGGCGGCCTGTGGCGGCGCGGCGACCAGAACGTGATCGACGGCTTCTTCGTCAACGGCACGGCGCATCTGATCGAACGGTTCGCACGGCTGCTGCGGGTCTTCCAGTCCGGTTACATCTACCACTATGCGTTTGCCATGCTGATTGGGGTGTTCGCCCTGGTGACGTGGTTCGCGCGGCTCTACTGAGACACCGAGCATGTTTGGATTCCCCGTTCTCACGCTGGTCATCTGGGTGCCCATTCTCGCCGGGGCACTGGTGCTGGCCACCGGCTCCGACCGCAATGCCGCACTCGCGCGCTGGGTCGCGCTGGCCGGCGCCGTGCTCGGTCTGGTCGTCGCAATTCCCCTCTACACCGGTTTCGATGTCGCGACCTCGGGCATGCAGTTCGTCGAGAAGTCCGCGTGGATTCCTGCATTCAATATCCACTACCACCT
>Ga0209450_10001040_pt1 | contig 13997 bp, 13 predicted proteins | sample FrelakmetLWP11LW_FD_187149 | JGI IMG/M metagenome (GOLD analysis project Ga0209450, IMG submission 187149) | Freshwater lake sediment microbial communities from the University of Notre Dame, USA, for methane emissions studies - LWP11 LW (SPAdes)... | ecosystem: Environmental > Aquatic >...
ATGGATCTTGTTCACGACCGCTTGGGCGGTCTCGCTGGTGGCATAAACCGGGTTGAGTCCGGATGGAAAATCATAGCAGCCGATCCGGAAAACCCTGAAGCCGGCCGTAAAAAGAAATATAAGGGCGATAAAAGTGCAAGAGAGGCTGCGTGGATGCAAATTCAACTGCAGGCTATTTGACCAAGCGGACTTCGCTGATCTCGGGGATCTCCTCTTTCATGACCTGTTCCACGTAGCCCTTGATGGTGTATGTGCTCATCGGGCAGCCGAAGCAGGCCCCCTTGAGCCGGACCAGCACTGCTTTTTCTTCAACCAGGACATCGACCAATTCAATGTCGCCGCCGTCTCCCTGCAGCGCCGGCCGTACTTTTTCGATTACCGCGATCACTTTTTCCTTCATTTCCATTTCATACTCCTCAAGAAAATTTCAACCCGGCGAAGCTGCGAAGTCCCCTGTAAGGGGGGATAAGAACCTTGAATAATAAACTATCGATGCTTATCGTGAAGATCATTTATTATCAGGTTCTAACATTTCCCGCAGCGCGTGCCGCGCTTTTTCAGCGATCAGAGGATCCACGGCTATTTCATACTTCTCGTCGTGCAAAGAATCATACACATCGGCAAGGGTCGTGCGCTTCATGTTGCTGCAGATTTTCGCAGTGAGAGCCGGGTAAAAAACTTTGCCGGGATTTTCCCTTTTCATCCTTTCCAGCAAACCCTGTTCCGTGGCCACGACAAATTCCTTTTGCGCCGAGCCGGAAACATATTTCAACATGCCGCTGGTCGATAGAATTTCATCGGCAAGAACCCTAACGTCGGGGCTGACTTCAGGATGAACGATCACCTTGGCCTGCGGATGCCGCTTTCGCATTTCCGTGATTTCTTCCTTTTTGATGCGCATATGGACGTAGCAAAAGCCTTCAAACAAGAAAAGTTTCTTGGTCGGGACCATTTCCTGAACATAGCTCCCCAAATTCTCGTCAGGAACAAAAATAATTTCCCTGGCCGGCAGGTTGGCGACAACCTGGACCGCATTGGCCGATGTGCAGCATACATCGCTTACCGCCTTGATCTCAACAGAGGAATTGACATATGTGACCACCGGGGCAAGAGGGTGCTGCTTTTTCATTTCCAGCACGTCGGCGACGGTGATCATGTCCGCCATGGGGCAACCGGCATCAAGGCGGGGTAACAACACTTTTTTTTCTGGCGAAAGGAGCTTCGCGGTTTCAGCCATGAATTTCACCCCGGCAAAAACAATGACGGCCTGGGTGACTTCGGCTGCTTTTCTGCTTAAATCCAGCGAATCGCCTAAAAAATCGGCACACAACTGCACATCCTCGCTTTGGTAGTTATGGGCCAGGATGATGGCGTCTTTTTCCTTTTTCAATTCAGCGATCATCCTATTCAGATCTGTGTTTTCAGCCATGTGCTTCTCTGTAATCATTGTAAGCTTTTTTCAACCACCAGTCAAATGTTGACAAGTAGCCAAAAACAGCTTTAAACGGACTTGAAATCATTATAAAAAAACGGTTTTATCTGGCAAGAACATTCCAGTTCATATGAAATGTAGTATAATAAGGAATGGAGATAAAGCCAATGAAAAAGAAATTTTCAGCCATCATTTTTCTCGCAGCGCTGGTTTTGATTTTTCTTCCGGCCTGTTCCATAAAAAAACTGGCCATGAACCAGGTGGCCAACGCATTGACCGCGGAATCCTCCAGCACCGTGTTCAGCGGCGACAACGACCCAGAGCTCGTGGGCGACGCATTGCCTTTTGCCATCAAATTGTATGAATCCCTGCTGGCAGCCAATCCGAATCATTCCGGATTAAAACTGAGAACAGGCAGCCTGTATATCATGTACGCCAACGCTTTCCTGCAGACTCCGGCGCTGATGCTGCCCGAAAGCGAGTTCGCTGCGCAGGAGTTCAATTACAAGCGCGCGAAAAACCTGTACCTGCGCGGGCGCGACATCATCCTTTCCGCTCTGGAAAGCAAGTACCCCGGCTTCAAGCAAAATCTGCAAAAAAAAATGTATGCCCGGGCGCTGCAAGACACAACCAAAAAGGATGTCCCGCTGCTTTATTGGGCTGGAGCCGGTTGGCTGGCCGCATTCGCCATCAACCCGTTCGACATGGACATGGGCATCACCTTGCCGTCCGCAGCGGCCTTGATGGATCGCGTTTATCAGCTTGAGGAAAACTACGCTGCCGGTACGATTCATGAATTTTACATTCTCTATTATGGCTCTCTGCCTGAATATATGGGTGGTAGCCTCCAGAAAGCGCGTCATCATTTCGAAAAAGCCATTGCCGGCTCCGCCGGAAAGTCTTCGACCCCCTACATCGCCCTGGCGACCACCGCGTCCGTAAAGGAGCAAAATCTTGATGAATTCCGGTCCTTGCTGGCCAAAGCGCTGGAAATAGACCCGGAAATCGATCCCGAAAACCGCCTGGTAAATATCCTGAACCAGCGCAAAGCGGACTGGCTGCTCGCGCATGCCGGCGATTTTTTTCCCGAAGCGCAAGACGAAAATAGCGAAAACGAGGAGCAAGAATAATGAACTGGAAGAATATGGCCTTTTTTCTACTTTTTTTCCCCTTGATCACTGGCGCCCAAGTGATCAAGGTAGGCAGCATCGCTCCGGACCGTTCGCCGTGGAATGACGCGCTGAACGAGATCGCCCGCGAGTGGAAAACAATAACCAACGGTTTGGTGATATTGAAGATTTACCCGGGTGGAATAACCGGTGGCGAAGAGGATATGATCCGCAAAATGAAGTTGGGGACCCTGGGTGGGGCCGTGTTGACCAATGTCGGAATATCCAAGATCAACCGTGATGTTTTCGTACTCAATTCTCCATTTCTGTTCGACTCGGAAAAGGAAATGGAATACGTCTGGAACCAGCTGGTGCCGATATTTGAAAAACAAAACAGTGAAATGGGCTACCATACCGCGATCTGGGTTACGAGCGGCTGGATCAATTTCTTCTCGAAGTACCCCGTGCTTTATCCCGCAGATCTTAGAAAGCAAAAGTTGGCGATCAGTGCCGCCGAACCAGCCATCGAGATGGCCTGGAAAAAATCAGGTTTCCATACCGTGCCGATCGAACTGAAGGACCAGATGATGGCCATCCAGAGCGGCATGATCGAGGCGTTTTACCTGCCACCCGTGCTGGCGGGCGCGGCCCAGTATTTTGCCTTTGCTCCGCACATGAACTCCCTGAAAATAACTCCGCTGGTCGGGGGCATGGTCATTGTCAACAGGATCTGGGACAAAATCCCCGATAGTTACAAACCGGCCATGAAGGCTGCCGTGCAAAAAGTTCAGTCCAAGATGGACAAGAGAGTTGCCGCATTGGAAGTGGAAGCGCTGGCCACCATGAAAAAAAACGGCTTGATCATCCATGAAGCCCCCCCTGACAGTCTGTCCCAATGGAAAGAAGGCGCCAGCAAGGGCATGGATGAGCTGGTCGGCAAGGTTTTCAGCAAGGAGATCTACGAAAAATTGCTGGTCATGCTGAAGGAGTATCGCCAGAAAAATGTTCAATAGCAAATTATTGAAGCTGGGCAATGGGCTTGAAAACATACTGGGGTTTTTTACCATTTTCCTGCTGGCTCTTTTCCCATTCATGGAAGTCATCGTCCGCAAGCTTTTTCACACCGGGATAGCCAATTCCACCGAATATACCCATCACCTGGTTCTGATACTGGCTTTTATCGGCGCCGCCATCACCGCCAGGGAAAACAAGCACCTCTCGCTGACGCTGAACTGGAAATTGCCTGCGACATTTACCAAGCGCATCCAGATCGCCAGCGCACTGATCAATACTACGTTCTGCATGGCTTTTGCCTGGATTTCATTTTCGTTTGTCTTGAACGCCTTTGCCGCCAGCGATAAAATAGCTTTTTTTCCGGTGCGCTGGATCGTCATGGTCATGCCGTTAGGATACCTGATCATGGCCATGCGCTTCATCTCCCATACCCCCCCCAACCCCTTGGCCAGGATCGTAGCGGCGCTGGGGCTGATCCTTGGCAGCTTCCTGGCTTTGGGAGCGATAGCAAACATTGCCCATGAAATACTCCCCCATGCCGCTGAATTCCTCGATTCCCTCGTACCGGTCTATAATCAAGTGATCGCCAGCCTGGAAACACCGTTGATCCTGATCCTAATTGTTTCAGCTTTTTTCGGGGTTCCGATTTTCATTGTTTTGGGCGGCATCGGTTATCTGCTTTTCGCCAATACGGCTCAGCCGCTGGAAATCATCGCCAACGAGGCGTATTCGCTGCTGACCGAGTCGTCTATTCCCGCGATCCCGCTTTTCACATTCACCGGATTTCTCCTTTCAGAGAGTAAAGCAGGGGAAAGGCTGGTCAGGCTGTTCAAGGCATTGTTTTCATGGTTCCCCGGCGGCTTGGCCATCATGGCCATTCTGGTCTGTACTTTTTTTACCACGTTCACCGGAGCATCGGGGGTGACCATCGTGGCCGTGGGCGGCCTGTTATCCTACGTCCTGATCAAGGGAAATTACAGTCAAAAATTCAGTACGGGTCTGCTTACAGCAACCGGAAGCATTGGCTTGCTTTTTCCACCCAGCCTGCCGGTCATTATTTACGGTGTAACGGCGCAGATCAGTATCAAGGATATGTTCATTGGCGGCGTCGTCCCCGGCATCCTTATGGTGCTGGCCATGGCCGGATTTGGAATCTGGTTTGCTTTAAAAAACAAAGTTCCGCGGCAGCGCTTTGTTTTGAAAGAGGTTTTCCCCGCCATCAAGGATTCTTTCTGGGAAATTCTCCTGCCTGTCATTATTGTGATCGGCTATTTCGGCGGCATTACCACCCTGGTGGAAAGCGGCGCAATCGCCGTCATTTACGTTCTCATCGTTGAAGTGCTGATCCACAAAGATCTGAAAATCAGCGACCTGCCCCAGGTGCTCCTTAAGTGCATGCCGATCATCGGTGGCGTTCTGGCTATCCTGGCCATGGCCAAGGGTCTTTCCTATTATGTCGTTGATGCCGAGATCCCCATGCAATTGACCGCTTGGGTGCAAAGCAACATCGGCTCCAAGTATGTTTTTTTATTGCTGCTGAATATCGCCCTGCTGATCACGGGGTGTTTTATGGATATTTTTTCCGCCATCCTGGTCGTCGTTCCCTTGATCATCCCACTGGGAAACCTGTTCGGCATCCATCCCGTGCATTTGGGGATCATTTTTCTGGCCAACATGGAATTGGGCTATCTGACCCCGCCCCTCGGCCTGAACCTGTTCCTGGCTTCCTACCGCTTCAATGAGCCGATGGGAAAAATTGTCAAGGATGTTTTTCCTTTTCTGATAATCCAGCTGATAGCGGTATTGCTGATCACCTATGTGCCTTTGCTTTCCACGGGATTGCTGGCTCTTTTCAAGTGAGTTGATCAAAATCAATTTAAATCGCTATCGCAATAATCCGGTGATTTTCATTCAAACTCAAGTGACTTTCCAATTAAAATCGAAATAATTTTGGTTTTATTTGGAAAAATCTGCTTAACAACATCAATTTTATCGTTTTCGATGACAAAAAGTCCGTCGATATTGTCAATCTTGACAAATGGGGTCCTTTTTTCGGATATTCCCACAGTAACCTTGGGATAATTGATCCGAATGTCTCCCAGGCTGCTGCCGATCCCAATGCCTTTCTCGGTTTTATAAATATCACTGATTATGGAAATGCCCCAAACCAGACCATTGTTTTCATAGACAAAAAACAAAGGTTCATTGCTTTGATCGAGCACTTTATAAACATCTCGATACGTATCATTGACCAGCACTTTTCGCTTTAAAACAACATACGAAGTGATCAAAATGCTTTCCAACCGGGCAGTGCTCATGCCCAGGGTTAGCCGGCCCATACTTTTCCCTGAAATCAGCATGTCAGCGGTAAGCGGTTTCCCAAAAAATCCAATGGATTTCAATTTCACCTGGCAAACTTCATTTGCAGGTTGCGCCTGGAACTTGACCGTTTCCAGCCCTGCATTTCGCAATTCAGAGACAAACTGTTCCCGATCACTATCCCGCAGCGAGTCGAGCATACGATTGACAGTTTTGATAAAGCCTTTTTTTGGAAAGGTCACCGTCACTTCTTCAGAAATTTGGACTTGATTTTGCAGTTTCTCTTCGACGGTAATTTTAAAACCCCGGATTTCTCCCTTGCTTGCCTTGGTAACGATGTTTCCACTGCTGGCCGATTTGCTGTCCACAGAAACAAGCAGCCGCTTTTTCAAGGCATCCACCATGGCCGCCAATTCGGGGTCTATGGCAGCGGAAACAACCGGACCGTTCACTTTTACGGTCATGGGAGCCTGTCCGGCAAATTCGTCGTCAGTCAAGATCTGTTCTGCCCCGGAGATTTGCCGGGCCATTCTGGTCTTAAGCAGGTCGCGAACTCCCGAATCCGGACTTTCAGCGACATCTTCGATCTGCTCTTTTGCCGCTGTTTTCAATATCTTGTTTTTATAATGCTTCTGCATGATCAGCCAGAAAAAAACCATTAAAAAAATTAGAATAAAAGACAATGAAATCCAGATTATCTGAGTTTGAGACAATGGTTTGAATCGCGGCGGCAGTAACGGCCTGGGCGTTTCGGTCTCGTTTTTACTGGCATCGGAATCAGCAACCGGGCCATGACTGGCATCTGGCTTTTCCAGGACGGCTTGCGCGGGAAGCAATTGTGTTTTGCCGGGATCATAAGCGGCAATGGTCTCTTTTTCTTTGGGCGCGCCAGTTTCAGAAATCTGGTTTGTTTCTGGCATTTTGTTTTCAGTCATGGTTCACTCCGCAACTAAAATAGACCATGCCAGTTTTTTTGTCAACTCGCCCTGATAGCATCAGCTAATTATCCCAAATACCGGGAATAGCCAGCCCGCAAAATGCGCATTTCCCGGATTGCAGGGCCATTATTTCGGTCAGATAACCTTGCCGTCGGATCAATTGTTTTTTGCAGCGCGGGCAATGGGTATCACTCCAGTGATCGGCTGCCAAATTGCCGCTATAAAGAAATTTCAAACCCATGCTGGCACCCAAATCAAGAATTTTCTCAATATCCGCAGGCTCCGTCTGAGGAATGTTTTGCATTCGATGCTGGGGGAAGAAGCGGGACACATGCCATGGAATATCATGATCCGTATCCAGCAAAAAGGAGATCAAGCGTTTGATTTCTTCGCGATCATCATTCAACCCCGGTATCAGCAGGGTGGTGACCTCAAGCCAAATTTCCATAGAGTGCAACGAGGCAATGGTTTCCAGAACAGGCTGCAAACGCGCGGAACAATACTGGCTGTAAAATGTTTCACTGAAAGCTTTTAAATCAATATTGGCCGCATCCAAAAAAGGGCCCAATAAGGTTAAGGCCCGGTGGGTCATATATCCGTTGCTGATCATGACGTTTCTTATTCCCTGTTGGCGCGCCAACCGCGCCGTTTCGATCATTAATTCAAAAAAGACCGTGGGCTCCGTGTAGGTAAAGGCAATCGACTTAGCCCGGCCTTGCAAGGCATACTGCACCAATTGTTCCGGGGTAATGTTTTCTCCGGCAATGGCCTGTTCTTCCGTAACAACAGATAGGGAATGATTCTGGCAAAAGCGGCATGAAAAATTGCAGCCCATGGCCGCGATAGAAAAAACTCTTGAACCAGGCAAAAAATGATACAGGGGCTTTTTTTCGATCGGGTCCATATGCATGGCGGCCACGTGGTCGGAGTTCAAGGAATACAATACCCCGGCAATATTTTTCCTAACCCCGCAAATGCCCGTGGCACCTTCAATTATGCGGCATTGATGGGAGCAAAGCTGGCAACGCACGCCTTTTTTGGCAGCGGTAGCAAAAAGTTCGGCGCGGATCACAATTGATTCATTTATATTGCCGGCCAGTTCTAAAAAACATGGACGCCCTTGGTTGGCAGTTTATTCTAAACTGATGAGGTAATCTTCACAGCTGAGGGCCGCCTGGACCCCCATGCCCACGGATATCGCGACTTGCCGGCGATTTCCCCGGATCACTTCTCCCGCCACAAACAGTCCTTTGCTTTCGGTGGACAAAGAAATATCGGTCACGATGTAACCGCCTTCGTCACGCCGGGCATAATTTTCTATCAAATCCGTATTGGGGATCGTGCCGATGGCCAAGAAAGCGCCGTCAAAAGGCAGCACCTCTACGGCGGCCGTCTTTTTATTTTTTAATTCAATTCCTTCCAGTTTATGACCGCCCTGGAAACCAAGAACTTCCCTGTCCCAGAGAACCTTTATTTTTTCGTTTTTAAAAACCCGCTCTTGAAGTATTTTTTCCGCCCGCAATTGGTCGCGGCGATGGATCACGTAAACGACCGCTGCGAATTTTGCCAGATGCAGCGCTTCGGCCAAAGCGGTGTCGCCGCCACCAAGGACAGCGACCCTGCGACCAAGAAAAAACGGCGCGTCGCAGGTAGCGCAGACAGAAACTCCGCGGCCCAGTAATTCTTTTTCTCCAGGCACATTGAAGAAACGGTGCTTGGAGCCAGCGGCATAAACCAATGCCTTGGCCGAAAAAAAGTCGTTGTAAACATCGACTCGCCACAGGTTGTTTTCATTCCGGATCCGAGTCACTTCATCGTTCTCCAATGCCACCCCGAAACGCTGAGCTTGTTTGGTCATCTGATCCATCAGCTCAGCGGGAACAACGGGCTCGGCATAACCGGGATAGTTTTCAATTATATCGGCATTGATGATCTGTCCGCCGAAAACCTGTCTTTCAAGGAGCAGCGTTTTTCGCAAGGACCGGCCGCAGTATATCGCCGCCGCCAATCCGGCGGGCCCTCCGCCAACAATGATGATATCCCAGTTTTTTTCCATTATTGGACTTCGTTCAGGGTTTTTTCAATTTGACTGGGGTTGGCGGCACCGATGATCTGGGTTTTTACCAGGCCGTCTTTAATAAACAAGAGGGTCGGCAGCGAACGCACAAAAAAACGAGAAGAAGTCAGCGGGTTTTCGTTCACATTGACCTTAAGCACTTTTACGCTTTCATGATGATTGGCGGCAATCTTTTCCAGACCAGGCTCCATGAGCTTGCAGGGCATGCATGTCGGAGCCCAAAAATCGACAATGATCGTCTTGGCGCTTTTCATGAAGCTGTCAAAATTTGTATCGTTGGCCGTGTCAATCTCACCCATGATCTCTATCCTCCATCATAACTCTATTATATATGCTAACATATTCCGGAACCACTTTTTCCCAGGAATAATTTTGCATCATGCCATTCGCTTGAATTTGTTTCCACACTGTTTGATCCTGGTACAACGCCAACACGTTTTTCACCAGCATCATGACGTCAGAAATATTATCACTCGAAAACTTGAAACCAGTCCCGACCCCTGTTTGCGGGTCAAATGCGGAAACGGAATCTTCCAACCCCCCGGTCGCCCGGACAATGGGCACCGTGCCATACTTCATGCTGTAGATCTGGTTCAACCCACAGGGTTCGTAGTTTGAAGGCATAAAAAATATATCCGCCGCGGCTTCCAGCCGATGAGCCATCCTTTCGTCAAAACGATTTATGAATGTCGAGCGCCCGGGGAAACAAGCGACCATCGCTTGCAGCCTTTCGGTCAGGAGGCGGTCGCCCTCCCCCAAAATGACCAGCTGCAGATCTTCCTTAAGGAGTTCCGGAAAAATCCTTAGCAGCAGATCAATCCCTTTTTGCTCCGTGATTCTCGAAATCACAGCCAGCAATGGCACCTGGCAGCCAGCAGCAATTTTCAATTCCGCATACAAGGCTTCCTTGTTATTTCTTTTTTTCGTCAAGGTCAACCGTGAATAAGGATGATCAATAAAACGATCGGTTTCGGGATTCCACTGACTGTAATCGACCCCGTTCAAAATCCCGCTTAACTTGAATGAAAACTTATTCAGCAAGCCGTCCAGGCCGAATCCCTTTTCGGGAAAAAGGATCTCCCGGGCATAGGTGGGGCTGACAGTAAGCAGCCAATCGGAAAAAATGATCCCGGCTTTGAGGAAATTGATGTTTCCATAAAACTCAAGATAAACAGGAGAAAAGAGATATTCGGGAAGGCCGGTTTCATTGAACAAGTCGCCCTTGAAAATTCCCTGATAGCCAAGATTGTGTAGCGAAAAAATAATCTTTGTTTTCTGCAAAAACGACGGCCGTGGCGAACATTTAATGAACAACGGAACCAGGGCAGTTTGCCAATCATGGCAATGAATGATGTCAAAAATCATTTTTTGCCGATGAATGAACTCAACAACGGCTTTCTGGAAAAATAAAAACCTGTAAAAATTATCAGGGTATTCACCGCCCGCATCGCCATAAAGAAATTTCCTCGCGAAAAAAAATTCCTGAGAAATAAAATACACACTCAGACGGGGCGAGAGCATTACTTTTTTTATTTGGGCAGGAAAAGATTGAAAGCCAATCACAATGGAAAAAGCATCTACCGTCTCCAGCGTCAAACCACGGATTTCTTCCGTCCCGTATTCCGGCAGCATCAAGGATACCGTTTCATTTTCGGCCAGGGCCTGTGGTAAAAACCCCGCCACATCAGCCAATCCCCCGGTTTTCGCATAAGGCACGGCTTCCGAGGCAATAAAAAGAATCTGCACCGATTTCCCCTAAAAAAAATATTTCCTGTCGCTGGCTATTTTACCTTAAAAACACTAAATGTCAACATAAATAATTTTATAGACACAAAATATGGGGGTGGTGTTGCCGGTTATTTCTTTTTCTTAAAAACCGAAAAAACGGATTGCTTTTTGTTGTTTGGGTTCAATTCAATCATTTTACTAAGGGCCACTTCATTGTCAGGATCTATCGCCAATACTTTTCTGAAAAAACTTTCCGCTCTTTTATCAAACTTTTCCCCTAAAAACAACAACCCCAAAGCCACCAACGGCTCGACATTCCAGGGTTCCATTTCAACAACTTTTTGAAGATTCTTTTCAGCAACCCGCCGCAATGCCGGGACATTGGATTGGATCATCCCCAGCAGCAGATAATACGCTGGCTTGCTAGCGTCATGGCGCACGGCTTCTTCCAGAAAACTGGCTGCTTCCAGGAATTTTTTTTGCGCATACAACGATTTGGCTTTGCGATAGAACAGATTGGCTTTTTCCACCAGGTTTTCACTGGCTTTCTCCATATTCTGGATCTCTTTATAGCCGCGGATATCGTATTCACGACGCTTTTCTTCACTATTCAAAATTTCGAACGCCTTATTGATACGCGCAAAAACAAAATTGGCTTTTTCCTTCAATTCCGGGTCTGGGGCATCGCCAAAGCGATCAGGATGAAATTTCTTCGCAAATTGATAATATACTTCCTTGATTTCGTTGAAGTTGGCTGTATTTTTCAAGTTGAACAATTCATAATAATCAATTTCTTTCGATTTTAATTTTTCATAGAAGGCAATCAAATCATCGAAATGGCTATCTGTTCCCTTTTCGCCGGACATATCGGTGAATTCAAGAATATCCAACAAAAAAAAGAACATCAGGTTCTGCCAGTACAAATCGTCAGTCACATTCATCTCGGCGGCAATGGCCCCGGCCGGCTGAGGGGAATATCGCCCCAATTCTTCATAAAATTCAATTTCTGCCGGTTTCAAAAAACCGTGCAGTTCATCGGCTATGGTTTTGGTCACAAGGAAACGATAGGAAAAATTGTTTTTAAATAAAACCAGATTCTTGAACTCTTTGACACCCTCGGAAAAAATCGTCGGCAATTCGATCCTGAATTTTGAGTCCTCGGGAATGTCGGGGATCACGGAAATAAATTCCCACTCGCCGCTGTTCAAGGAAAAAGTAGAAAGGGCAATGGCGCGCAACTGATAGATCAAACCGAAATGCAGGTCTTTCTGACTGAGAAAACTATTCTCAACCATAATGCTGCCGATCTTGTTCTTCTGGTTGGAAAGCAATTTCTGAATTTCTAAAAACTGGGCCTGGTTGATTTTTCCTATCTTAAAAAGTATTTCTCCCAAGCGCTCATTCAGAACGTTGGTTTTTGCAAAACATAGATCGCCTTTGATAAAAAACAGGGTTTTTTCAAAACTCTCGCTTTTCAATCTGAGCTCACCGCTGCATTTTTCAATATAGATTTTTCTTAATACGAACGGCACAGGAGATTGAATAATTCGTTTTCCCATCGCAATCCTATTTTTTCTATCAGTCGAAATGATTTTTACACCATTTCTTTTTTTTTGTCAACGACATGCACGACTGCCTTTCTTTATTTTGTTTGCATTACGAAAGCCGTCGTTGCCGATACGTCAGTCCAGACGATTCAATCATTCAGGAACGCGAACTGTTGCGACCGACAAAGTGTCGGCCCTGAAATGCCCCCGTTTGCTTCATCTGCAGCCTGATCGAATTTAAAACAGCTTGCTTGTTCAACGCCCACAGCGGCGCAAAAAAAATCTCTTTCTCCCTTTCAGCGGAAAGCCGGTGTACCACAATGCCGGGATCCAGATGATCAAGGAGAAAGACAATCAGTCGGGTATATTCCTCCTGGCCAAGCAATGGGAACGGTGCCGAAAGGTATTGACGGTATAGCGCCGTATCTTTCAGAATATGCAGCAGATGAAGCTTGATGCCACTGGGTTTCAGCCGGTTTATTTCCTCGATCGTGGCCAACATGTCCTCTCGCGATTCGCCGGGAATTCCGACAATCAGGTGGATCACCGTGTCAATTTTCATGGTTTGCAGTTTCTGATACGAAGCCAAAAACTGCGGATAGGTGTGGTTGCGATTCAAGCGCTGCAGGCTTGACTCATGGATCGATTGCAGGCCCAGTTCGACCGTCAAATACAGGCGGCGACCCAATTGCTCAAGAAGGGACAAAATCGGTTCGGGAAGCATATCCGGCCGGGTCCCGACGGCAAGCCCGACAACATTCTCATATTTGAAAACCACTTCCAATTTGCTTCTTACGGCTGAAACAGGGCCGTAGGTATTGCTGTGCGATTGAAAATAGGCAATGTATTTTTTACCGGGATGAGCGGCCATATAGGTTTCGAGTTGTCGCTCAATGGACCAGCCGGCAGAACGAATCGGACCGGCGGCATACGCATCGCAAAAAACACAGCCTTCTTTGCCGATCGAACCATCCTTGTTGGGACAGGCAAAACCGCCATGGAGAGGAATTTTAAGGATTTTCTGGCCAGGGAACTTTTTCTTTAAAAAACCAGCCAACGAATTATAGGGATCATTCATTCAAAACTGTTTGAATGCCCTTGAACAGCAATTCAAGATCCAATGGTTTTTCATAGAAGCCGTCTAAAAAAATATCATCGATCTTGGTTTCGATCTCATCTTTGCGGTAAATTCCAGATATGGCAATAACCGGGGTGAAAAAACGATCCTTGATTTCATGCATCACGTCAATGCCATGCTCTTTGGGCAACAATAGATCCGTAATGACCAGGTCCGGAACGTGCTTTTCGGCCAGTTCAAGGGCGTTCTGGCCGTCCTGGGCCACCACCACCACGAACCCCTTGTCCTCAAGGAATTCCTTCAACAGCAAGCGGATATCTTCGTCGTCATCAACTACCAAAATTAAATTTTTTTTGCTCATTTTTTTCTCTTAAATAAACCAGCAGATATTCAAGCCAAGACCAAAAAATAAAAGCGGAACTCAGAACAATAAAAAGCCGCTTCATCAGAAGCAGATCAATGTTGTCGCTGAGATCAATAAGAAAAATAAAAATCAACAGACTCAGCAATCCAAAAGTGAATTTGCCGATCACCAAAGAGGGTTTGACGATCTTCTTTCCTTTGTACAGCAAGAAACTTGCCCATAGAATCAATAAATCCCGCAAAACAATAATAAAAGCAAGCCACAAAGGAAAATCAAACTTGATGGTCAGGGTGAACAACAGGGATAAAACCAGGATTTTGTCCGCCAGCGGATCAATGATTTTTCCCAGATCACTTTCTTGTGAAAAGATACGGGCAATGAACCCGTCCAG
>Ga0209450_10001041_pt1 | contig 13983 bp, 4 predicted proteins | sample FrelakmetLWP11LW_FD_187149 | JGI IMG/M metagenome (GOLD analysis project Ga0209450, IMG submission 187149) | Freshwater lake sediment microbial communities from the University of Notre Dame, USA, for methane emissions studies - LWP11 LW (SPAdes)... | ecosystem: Environmental > Aquatic >...
TCGCCCGGCTGACCACCGAGATGTACCTGTCGGAGATGGTGCCGGCGATGACGCCGGCGGCCGCCTACGCGAAGATGGCGCACTGGGAGGTCGACCGCGTGCCGGTCGATGCGCTCGAAGGCCGCGTTTCGGCGGTGCTGCTGACGCCGTACCCGCCAGGCATCCCGCTGCTGATCCCCGGCGAGCGCGTCAACGCCGACATCGTGCGCTACCTGAAGTTCGCGCGCGATTTCAACCGCCGCTTCCCGGGTTTCGAGACCGACATCCACGGGCTGGTCAAGCAGAGGGCCAACGGGACCGTCGAGTACTTCCTGGACTGCGTGCAAACGACGTAGGCGATCGCCTCCCGCCGAGCTGGCCGTATCGCGCTGCGTGTCGCGAAGGCCGCGGCGCCTGAATCTGGAAGGAATGCGATGAGAGCACTGCCGAGCCTTGCCGCGCTGCTGGCCTCAGCGCTGCTGCTTTGCCCCGCGCTGGCGCAGGACAAGGCACCGGTCAACGCCGGCCCGTACGTGCCATCGCCGGACAGCGCGGTGTCGGCGATGCTGCGCGAGGCCGAGGTCGGACCGAACGATTACCTGATCGACCTGGGCTCGGGCGACGGCAAGATCGTTCGCACCGCGGCCCTGGTGTTCGGCGCGCGTGGCCTGGGCGTCGAGATCCAGGACCAGCTGGTCACGCTGTCGAACGAGCTGGCGAAGAAGGAAGGCACCGCCGACCGGGTGACGTTCGTCAAGCAGGACCTGTTCACGACCGACCTCTCGCAGGCCACGGTCGTGACTGTGTACCTGTTGCCGCACACGGTGAACCTGCTGAAGGACAAGCTGCTCGACGAACTTCGGCCCGGCGCCCGGGTGGTGGCGCACGACTACGGCCTGGCCGGGTGGCTTCCGCACAAGGTCGTCGAGATGGACGACCCGGAGAAGATCGCCATCAGCGGCGTTACGCGCACCGTCATATATGTGTACGTCGTGCCGGCGAAGGTCGCGGGAACGTGGAGCGCCACGGTACCGTCGACCCTGTCGAGGGGCGCGGTGCGGCTGGACCTGACGCAGCAGGTGACCCGCGTCGCCGGGCAGGTGCTGCTCGATGGCAAGACGGTGCCGCTCGCCGACGCCCGGCTGGTCGGCGATGACATTTCGTTCAGCCTGCCGGGTCGTGATGTCGTCTTCCGCGGCAAGGTGCGCGGCAGGACGATTGAGGGTTCGGTCGAATCGGGCGGCGTGCGGGCACCCTGGCGCGCGTCGTTGGAGAGCTGACCCCGCGGCCGGTGACCCGCTGAGGCCGGGGCCGGCAAGCGGGGGTCAGTGCAGCGCGGCGCGGCCGCTCCCACGCTGCCATCGACCGTCAGCCTCCAGGGCCGCCACGTCCCGGGCCGCGATGGCGAACTCGGTCAGCGATTTGGTGACAATGCCGTCTCTGCCAACCGACGTATGCGCCGGAAGCTGCTGGCGGGTGAAGGCTTCGATCAGCATGCCCACTTCATCGAAGCCGAGGTGAAGCCGAGCTGCCGTGGTTCCCGTGAAACGGCCGTTCAGCTCGTAGACGCGGAACTTCCCCTCCCGATCGCGCCGGCCCTGGAGATTGAGAATGCCCACCCAGCCTTCGCTGGCGAAGTTCTCCGCGTAGCGGCGGACGATGGCGTCCACCGCTGGGTCGTCGATCCGGTAGGTCCGTTCGGAACGGCCCATCACCATCTCGGCGATCGTGGAGACGAGGCCGCGAATGCGGCCGTCGGGGCCAATCACGCTCTGGCAGGCGATCTGCTGCAGGACCGGGGCATGAAACAAGGGCACGCCATCGGCGGCAAGATCGCGCCACGACATCACGCCAGCCTCGGGTTCGAGATAGGGCTGCATCAGGCCTCCTGGGGAGCGGATGGCCGCCGCAAGCTGCGTTTGGTCGAAGACGATACGTACGCCGCGCGAACCGTTGCCGTCGCGCGGCTTGGCAATCAGCGGGAAACCATGGCGGGCGAGCAGTCGCTCGACCGCGACCGGGTCGTCGCACAGCGCGCTGTCGACGTAGGGCAGGTCGTGCTGGCGGGCGTATTCGTGGCTTGCCCACTTGTCGTCGAGCACACGGGCCAGCCGGTAAGGGCCGACCGGCAATGACGCACTCAGCCCAGGCTGTGCTTGCTTCAGTCGTGCCAGCGCCAGCACGTCATCGTCGCGTCCCGGCAGCACGAGATCGGGCTTCTCGTCGCGCAGGATGGCGGTGAGCCGGTCTAGGTACTCGTCTGATCGGGACGCCGGCGGCACCAGGTAGGCGCGGTCGCAGCGAAAGTTGCTCGCCGCGGCCGCGGTGCTGTTGATGCCGATGACCTCGATGCCTTCGCGTCGTCCCTGCAGCGAATCGAGAATGTTCTGGCCGACCAGGCTGCCGACGCTGCTGATGGCGATGCGGGTCATCGTTCAATGAGGACGGTTGTCCTGGAGGGTTCCCGGTCGAGTCATGCGGGCCGTGTTGCCTAGAGGCTCTGCGCGCAGTCCACCGAGAACACCTCGACGGCCGGCGCGATGCCTTTCAGGGGCACCGGGCCGAGGACTTCCACCTGCGCGTCCGGCGGAAGAGCTTCGAGCGTCGCCCGGTCGATCAGGATCGTTCGCTGCGCGTCCTTGGTGTGCGCCTCCAGCCGCGCCGCCAGGTTGACGGTGCTGCCGACGCAGGTGTAGGTGGCGCGCTGCTGCGTGCCGGTGTAGCCGGCGATCATTTCGCCCGAGGCGATGCCGATGCCGATGCGGACCGGCGCCTTGCCCGCGGCGGCGTGCTCCACGTTCAGCAGTTCGATCATCTCGATCATGTCGAGCGCCGCGCGCACGGCACTGCCGGCGGCGTCGGCGAGCGGCAGCGGCGCGCCGAAGACCGCCATCAGCCCGTCGCCGATCATCTGGTTGACCACCCCGCCGCGGCCGCTGATGGCGTCGAACATCAGCGTGTAATAGGTGTTCAGCAGCTCGATCGTCTCCTCCGGCGGCTGGCTGGCGCACATCGACGTGAAGCCGCGGATGTCGGAGAACATCACCGTCGCATTGACGTGCTTGCCGCCGAGCGCGAATCCGGACTGCTGCAGGTCCTGCGCCACCTCCGAGGTGGCGAAGCGGCGCACCAGTTCCCGCTGCGCATCGCGCAGCCGCTTCTTCTCGAGGCTGGAGTTCACCCGTGCCTTCAGCAGCACCGGGTTGACCGGCTTGTGCAGGTAGTCGTCGGCGCCCAGTTCGATGCAGCGCACGACGCTGTCGAGTCCTTCGACCGCCGAAGTCACGATCACCGGCAGGTCGCGCAGCCGCGTGCTGGCGAGCAGCCGTTCGAGCACCTGGAAGCCGTCCATCTCCGGCATCGCGATGTCGAGCAGCATCAGGTCGAACGACTCGCGCTCCAGCATCTCGAGCGCCACGCGGCCGTTCTCGGCGCCGGCGGCGCGGTGCCCCATCAGCTCGAGGCTGCGGATCAGCAGCAGGCGATTGACCTTGTTGTCGTCGGCCACCAGCAGGCGGGCGCCGGACTCAGCCACGGGCCAGCTCCTTGAGCATCTCCGCGGCATCCGCGAAGGCGACGTCGATCGCCGCGATCGCCGCCTCGTTCCGCGACGGGTCGGCATCGATCCCCTTGAGTTCCAGCGCCCGTGCCAGCGCGCCGAGCGTGGTGGCGCCGAAGGTCATGCCATTCGACTTCAACGAGTGCGCGGCGCGGCGGAAGCGCTCGCCGTCGGCCGCCGCGCGGGCCGCGCGCAGCTCCGCCAGCATCGCCGGCGCCTCTTCGAGGAAGGTGTCGACCAGCTCGGTCACGAACTCGGCGCCCGCCGTGTCCTGCAGCTCGCGGAACACGGCCAGGTCGATGGCGTCCTGCATCACCTCAGCCTCCCTTGCGCGCCTGCGCCTGCATCAGCGCCTCGACCAGAGCCTCGACGCGGATCGGCTTGGTCACGTAGTCGTCCATTCCGGCGGCCAGGCACATCTCGCGGTCGCCGGCCATCGCGTTGGCGGTCATCGCGACGATACGCGGGCGCTCGTGCGGCTTCCACCTCGCGGTGATGCGGCGCGACGCTTCCAGCCCGTCCATTTCCGGCATCTGCACGTCCATCAGCACCACGTCGTAGGTCTGCCGCTCGACCGACTCGATGGCCTCCATGCCGTTGCTCGCCAGGTCGGCGCGGTAGCCCATCTGCTGCAGGATGCGCAGCGCCAGCTTCTGGTTGACCACGTTGTCCTCGGCCAGCAGGATGCGCAGCGGGTGGCGCGCCGCCAATTTGCTGTCGATCTTCGGCGCCGTGGTGCCGGCCCTGGCGCTCGAAGCCCTCACCGCCGGACTGCGAGCGAGCAGGCTGACCAGCGTGTCGAACAGCTGCGACTGCCGCACCGGCTTCGCGAGGTAGGCGCTGAACAGACCTTCGGTATCGCCGGCCTCGCGCCGCCCCAGAGAACTCGCCAGCACAAGCGGCAGCGCCGGCTGGCGCGCATGAATGCGCCGCGCCAGCTCCAATCCGTCCATCTCCGGCATGTGCATGTCGAGGATCGCCAGGTCGAAGGATTCCCCGCCCTCGATCCAGCGCAGGGCCTCCGCCGGCCATTCGGTGTCACGCGCATCCATGCCCCACTTGCCGGCCTGCAGGCTGAGCACGCGACGGTTGGTGGCGTTGTCGTCGACCACCAGCAGGCGCCGGCCCTGTAGTTCCGGCTGCGTGCCGACGAAGTCGCGGCTGCGCGCGGGCGGCAGTTCGGCCACCGGCGCGCGGATCGTGAAGCGGAAGGTCGAGCCCTTGCCTGGACCCTCGCTCTCGGCCCACATGCGTCCGCCCATCAGCTCGGCCAGGCGCCGGCTGATCGCCAGGCCGAGCCCGGTGCCGCCGTACTTGCGCGTGGTGCTGCTGTCGGCCTGCGAGAACGACTGGAACAGCCGGCTCATGCCCTCGGCCGTCAGCCCGATGCCGGTGTCGCGCACCGCAAAGGCGACTTCCGCCTCGCCGGCCGCAGGGGCGCTCGCGGTGACGGTCAGCACCACCTCGCCGGCCTCGGTGAACTTGACCGCGTTCGATAGCAGGTTCAGGAGCACCTGGCGCAGCCGGGTGACGTCGCCCTCGATCGCTGCCGGCACGTCGCCCTCGAAGAAGTAGGCGGTCTCGAGGTGCTTCTCCGCCGCGCGCGGGGCGACCAGATCGAGCGCCGATTCGACGCACTCGCGCAGGTCGAACGGGTGCGCCTCGATGTCCATCCGCCCGGCCTCGATCTTCGAGAAGTCGAGGATGTCGTTGATGATGGTCAGCAGCGCATCGCCGCTGTCGCGGATGGTCGATGCAAAGTCGCGCTGCTCGTCGTTGAGCGGCGTGTCGAGCAGCAGCCCGCTCATGCCGATCACCGCGTTCATCGGCGTGCGGATCTCGTGGCTCATCGTCGCCAGGAAGGCGCTCTTGGCTTCGTTGGCGGCTTCCGCCTGGGCGCGTGCTTCCTGCGCTTCCTTGAACAGCCGCGCGTTCTGGATCGCGATCACCGCCTGGTCGGCGAAGGTGGCCAGAAGTGCCGACTCCTTGTCGCTGAACGGTCGTGGCGGCTGGCGCACGACGTGCACGGTGCCGATGCCCCGGTCCTCCCACAGCATCGGCGCGATCAGCATCGAGAAGTTGCCCGCATCGCGGCAGAAGCGGCGCATGCCTTCGGGCACGCCGGGGCCATTCGCAATGTCGGGGTAGTGGATCACGCGGCGCTTCTTGATCGGATAGGCCTGGTAGGACTGTTCGAGCGGGCGCGGGAAACCCCGGTTCAGCAGCGCCCAGGCGATGTCCCTCTTCTGCGCGTCCACCTCTGGCCCCGTGGCCATCGCTGCGTGCGACACCTGGCCGTCGGCGCCCACCAGCGAGATCACCACCTGATCGCCGCTGAACAACTGCTGGCAGGCGTTGCCGATCGCCTCGAAGACCGGCGCGGTGTCGGCCACCGAGTTGCTGATGACCTTGAGCACCTCGCCCGAGGTGCGCTGCTGCTCCAGCGCCTCCTTGGTCTCGTTGAACAGCCGCACGTTCTCGATGGCGATCAGCGCCTGGTCGCGGAACGACTCCGCGAGCGCGATCTCCTTGTCGGTGAAAGCGCCCGCCTGCCGGTTGGCGAAGCTGAGCAGGCCGACGCACTCGTCGTCGCGCAGCATCGGCAGGTACAGCGCCGCCTTGATGCCGAACTTCTCGCTGATCGCGCGCTCGAAATCGGGCAGCTCGATAGACGACCAGTCGGGCAAGTGCAACATCCGCTTGTCGACGATCACGCGGGATGGGAAGTTGGCAGTCGGGTCGATCGGCAGGCCGGTCGGCAACCCTTCGAGCGGACCCTCCGGCGTGGCCGCCGCCACCGCGGAGAAGGTGTTGCCTTCGCGGCGCATGACGAAGGCCGAATCGCAGACCAGCAACTTGACCGCATTGGCGACGATCGCCTCGAACACCGGCCGTACGTCGGTGAGCGATCGGCTCATCACGCGCAGGATCTCGGCGCTCGCCGTCTGGCTGGCCAGCGCCTCGTTGGTCTCGCGGAACAGGCGCGCGTTCTGGATCGCGATCACGGCCTGGCCGGCGAAGGTCTTGATCAGCGCGATCTCCTTCTCGCTGAAAGGCTTCATCGGCACACGCGCCACCCCGAAGCCGCCGATGCCTTCGCCATTCCAGATCAGCGGAACCCACAGCTGCGAGTGCTCGCCCAGCCAGACGGTGCGCTCGCGCACCAGGGGCGGCACATCGGGGCCGTGCAGGACGTCGGGATAGTGCAGCACCACGCGCTTGTGCGCGCAGTAGCCGTGCAATGTCTCGCCCAGCGGCGCCGGGAAGGTGCGCTGCAGCCACTCGACGACCTTCGGGTACATGGGATCGTCCGGGAACTGCGGCGCCTCGTTCACGTGAAGGTGCACCAGGCCATCATCGCCGACCAGGCCGATGTTGACGTAGTTCGTGTTCAGTATTCGCTGCGCGCTGGCCAGGATGCGCTCGAACACCGGCGCGGTATCGGACACCGAGTTGCCAATGACCGTCAGCACCTCGGCGCTGGCGGTCTGCTGCTCCAGTGCCTCCCTGGTCTCGTTGAACAGCCGCACGTTCTCGATGGCGATCAGCGCCTGGTCGCGGAACGATTCCGCCAGCGCGATCTCCTTGTCGGTGAAGGCGCCCGCCTGCCGGTTCGCGAAGCTGAGCAGGCCGACGCATTCGCCCCCGCGCAGCATCGGCAGGTACAGCGCCGCCTTGATGCCGAACTTCTCGCCCACTGCACGCTCGAAGTCGGGCAGCTCCACCGCCGACCAGTCCGGCAGGTGCAGCATCTGCTTGTCGAGGATCACGCGCGACGGGAAGTTGGCAGTCGGGTCGATCGGCAGGCCGGTCGGCAACCCTTCGAGCGGACCCTCCGGCGTGGCCGCGGCCACGGCGGAGAAGCTGTTGCCGTCGCGGCGCATGACGAAGGCCGAGTCGCACACCAGCAGCTTCACCGCGTTGGCGACGATCGCCTCGAACACCGGCCGCACGTCGGTCAGTGAACTGCTCATCACGCGCAGGATCTCGGCGCTCGCCGTCTGGCTGGCCAGCGCCTCGTTGGTCTCGCGGAACAGGCGTGCGTTCTGGATCGCGATCACGCCCTGGTCGGCGAAGGTCTGCAGCAAATTGACGTCCTTCTCCGAGAACGCGGATGCGGCTTCCCTGGCAGCAGCAATACACCCGATGCGCCGGCCTTCCCAGGTCATCGGTGCGACCACCAGCGAACCAGTGCCGGTCTTTTCCGCGAAACGTCGCACGAGATCGGGAACGCCTTTGCCAGAGCGGCTTTCGCGGTAGTAGAGCGGTCGGCGCGAATTGAAGGCAAGTCCCAGCACCGTCCGCTCGATCGGACGGGGGTAGCCGCGGACGAACGATTCCGTCTGGTTGCCTCGCACCGCGCCGACGTGCACCTGTTGCTGCTCGTCGACCACCAGGACGGCCTTGCCTTCACTTTGGATCAGACGCTCACAGCTGTCCATGATCTTCTCGAACACCGGCTTGGCGTCGGCCACGGAACTGCTGATCACCTGCAGCACCTCGGCGGTGGCGGTCTGCCGCTCCAGCGCCTCCTTCGTCTCGTTGAACAGCCGCGCGTTCTGGATCGCGATCACCGCCTGGTCGGCGAAGGTCTGCAGCATCGCCAGTTCCTTGGCCGAGAACGGCCCTTTGGAACGGGCCACGCCGATGGCGCCGATGCCGCGCTCGTCCCACAGCATCGGCGCGAAGGCCATCGATGTGTAGCCGGCGAGTCTGGCCATCTTGCGCAGCACTCCTGGCACGTCCTCGCCGCTGACGAGATCGGGCCAGTGAACGACGCGCCGCGCGGCGATCGCGCGTCCGGCCGGCGTGCGCTCGACCGGCGCCGGGAAGGTCGCGGCGACCGCGTCGTGGGCGTCGCCGACGTAGGCGGCGATCTGCAATTGCCCCTGCTCGTCGACCAGCAGCACGTCCATCTCGTCGCTACGGAAGAGGCGATGGCCGCTGTCGAGGATCTTCTCGAACACCGGCTGCGTGTCGGCGACAGAACTGCTGATGACGCTGAGGATCTCGGCCGCGGCCTGCTGCTGCTCCAGCGCCTCCTTGGTCTCGTTGAACAGCCGCACGTTCTCGATGGCGATCACCGCCTGGTCGGCAAACGTATTGAGCAAGGCGACATCTTTGTCGCTGAAAGCGCCTGGCTTGCGCCGGAACACGGCGATCGTGCCCAGCGCGGTCCCGCCGCGCAGCAGTGGCGCAAAGATCGCCGAGCGGTATCCCATCTTCAGCGACATCTGCCGCGTCCGCGGAAACAGTCCCACCGCCGCTTCGAGATCGGGGATGTGGATCGTTCGCGCCTCCAGAACACAGGTGCCCACGGCGCTGCTGGAGTCGAGCGGCACCGGCCCGGTGTCTATGCCGATATTGGCCTCGACATGCAGGACACCGTCGCGCAGCAGGCGCAACGCAACGACGCTGTCTTCGAACAACGATCGACAGCTCTCCACGATGGCGTCGAAGACCGGTCGAACGTCGGTCATGGACCCGCTCATCGCCGACAGGATGCGGGCTGTCGCGGTCTGGCGCTCCAGCGCCTCCTTCGTGTCGTTGAACAGCCGCGCGTTCTGGATCGCGATCACCGCCTGGTCGGCGAAGGTCTTGAACAGCACGTTCTCGCGTTCCCGCAGTCCTTCGACGTCCTTGCGGAACATCGTGAGCGAGCCGATGCCCCGGCCCTCCCACATCAGCGGCGCAACGACCACGGCGGTGCCCAGCTTCATCTGCGCGGCCGCCTGCGCGGCCGGCTGTGATGCTTCCGTGGTGTCGAGCACGTCGCGGATCTCGATCAGGCCACCGGAGCGGATGGCCTTCTCGGTCAGCGTGCCGGCCAACGGCCGCGGAAAGGCCGCGAGCGCCTTGGCCCTGATCGCCTCCGCTTCGCTCTCGCCCAACTGCGCACGGGCAGCCGCAGTCATGCGCAAGACGGGCACGCTGACCCGGTCTTGCTCGTCGACGATCGCCAGCGCGAAGGCCTGCGCCGAGAACAGATGCTCGCAGCGCTCGATGATCTTCTCGAACACCGGCAAGGCGTCGGACATCGAGTGGCTGATGACGCCCAGCACGTCCGCCGTGGCGGTCTGCTGCTCCAGCGCCTCCTTGGTTTCGTTGAACAGGCGCACGTTCTCGATGGCGATCACGGCCTGGTCGGCGAAGGACTGCGCCAGCGCGATGTCGGCTTCGCTGAACGGCTCGGGCCGGTCGCGCTGAAAGATGAGCACGCCCAGGCCCTCCTCGCCGCGCAGCAGGGGCAGCATCAGCGAGGACCGGCAGCCCGTCAGGCGATGGATGGTCTGCTCGTGCTCGGGCAACTCGATGGCCGACCAGTCCGGAATGTGCAGCAGGGCGCCCGAGACGAGCGCGCGCGCCGGAAAGTTGTGCGCCGGGTCCAGTGGAATCCTGTCGAACATGCCAGGCGCCACCCCACCGGCCGTGGCGTGCCGCAGGGAGGCCAGGGCCTCGCCCTCTCGGCGCAGGAATGCGGTGCGGTAGCAGCCCAGCAGCCGCCGTGCCGTGCTGACGATGACATCCACCACCGGTACGACATCGGTGGGCGACTGGCTGATGACGCGCAGGATGTCGGCGCTCGCGGTCTGGCGCTGCAGCGCGGCCTGGGTCTGGTCGAACAGCCGCGCGTTGTTCAGCGCGATCACCGCCTGCTGCGACAGGCCGGCGAGGAACGCCAGCTCGCGCGCCTCGAACAGGTTGCCGCCGGTGCGCCACACCGCCATCGCGCCCTGCACCTGCTCGCCCGACTTCAGCGGCACGACCATCAGGCGTTCATCAGCGCGCCGCTCGGTGCCGGCGAGCTGCAGCGCGCGCGCATCGGCCGCGCTGTCGTTGACGAACTCGGCCTGCCCGCTCTGCAGCAGGCTGCCGATGATGCCGCGCCCCGGCTCGATTACGGTGGCCTTGAGTTCGTCGGCAATGTCGCCCAGCGCGACGATGGCGCGGAAGCGCTGGCCGTCCGCGTCGGGCAGGAAGATGGCGCTGTTCTGCGCCGCCAGCAGCTCCCTGGCGTGCGCGGCGATGCGGTCCATCACGGTGGTCAGATCGAGCGTCGACGACAGGTCGCGGCCGACCTCGGAGAGCGCGCTCGCTTCGCGTTCGCGGCGCTGCGTCTCGTCGAACAGGCGGGCGTTCTCGAGCGCCACGCCCATGCTCGTGCCAATGGTCGAGAGCAAGCGGACATCGGCGTCGCCGAAGGCCTTGTCGCGCTCGTGGTTCTCGAGCGAGAGGAAGCCGAGCAGCCGGTCACTCACGAAGATGGGCGTCGCCAGTCCCGATCGGCTCGTGTCGGTGCCCGGCGCGGTGACGATCTCCCAGGCTTCGTACTCGTCGACGTTGCGCCAGAGCACGGTCTCGCGCGACGCCAGCGCGGCGTACCAGCGGCGGCCGGTGGCCACGGCAGCAAGTTCCATCTCGATCACGGGCAGTCGCTTCCCGTGCTCGACACCGTAAGGCAGCCGCAGCCGGCCGGCCGCGTGATCGAACCAGCCGATGCCCAGGTTTTCGGCGTTGAACAGCGCGCGCAGCTTCTCGCCGACCAGATCGATGATGGCCTGGAATTTCAGCTCCGCGGCCATGCCCTGCTGGATGCTGTTGATGACCGCCAGCTCGGCGTTGCGCTGCTCCGTTTCCTTCAGCAGGCGCTGCGTCTCGTCGAACAGGCGGGCGTTCTCCAGCGCCGTGCCCATCGTCGAAGCGATGGTCGTGAGCACGCGCAGGTCGGCCTCACCGTAGGCCTGCTCGCGCTCGTAGTTCTCGAGCAGGATGCTGCCGAGCATCCGATCGCCGACGACGATGGGCACGGTGACGAGCGACAGCGGCTCGTCCGTGCCGGGCAGGACCTGGCCGCCCGCGGCGCGGAACTCCGCGAGGCTGCGAAAGAGGATCGGCTGCCGTGTGCGCTGCATCCGGTCGAACGACCCGCCGGGCGACGGCGCCATCGGCGCGACCTCCCGGCGTCGGCCGTGCTCGATCTCGTACAGGAAGTGAATCAGGCCGGTCGCCGGATCCCACCAGCGAATCGATAGGTCTCCGGTGTCGAACACCTCGTTCAGCCTGTCTCCGACCAGGTCGACGATGCGCCGGAAGTCCAGCTTGGCCGCCACGCCCTGCTGGATGCTGTTGATCAGCGCCAGTTCGCCGGCGCGCTCCTCGGCCTGCGCCTGCGCGCCGCGCGCTTCGGCGGTGCGCTCCTCGACCTTGCGCTCCAGCGCTTCCGCACCACGCACGTTGGCGAGCGTCAGGGCGGCCTGTGCCGCCAGCATGCCGAGCAGCTGCGCGTCGCCGTCGTGGAAACGACCGAACAGGCCTTCAATGTCGGCGTAGATGAAGCCCAGCAGGTCGCGCTGCGCGATCAGGGGCACCACAAGGCAACTGCGCTGGTCGATCGGCTCCGCGTTCTCGGGTCCATGGCGCAGGGCCGTGCTGCGTGTACGGCGCGCTTCGAGCAGCCAGGGCGTGATCGCGCGCAGCAGTTCGGCCTCGTCCTGTCCTTGCGGCAGCAGGGCGCCGCCGATCTGCATGTCGCCGTCGAACTCCAGCACCAGCAGCACGCGCTCGGCACCGGAGAGTTCGGTCACCTCATCGACCAGGAATTCGCGCAGTTCGACCTCGGTCCTGATCTCGTTCAGTCGCAGGCCCGTGTCGACCAGGCGCTCGAACGGTTCGCGCAGGTTGGCCTGCATCGCGAGATGGGCCTCGCGTGCTGCCTTCGACAGTCGCCTGGCGCGGGCATGCGCGACCCAGGCGGCGAGTAACTGGCGCACTTCCGGCTTCTTGTTGAGCGCGTTGCGGCGCAGCCCTTCGTCGCTCACCTGCGCGTTGCGCTCGACGACGAAACGGTAGGCCCGGGCCAGCGCCGCGTCGGCCTCCTTGTGCAGGCCGTTGGCGCGCAGCGCCTGGGCATGGCGCCACCAGAGCACGGGCGGCTCCATGCCGTCCAGCCATGCCAGGTTCCTGGCCCGGTGCAGCGCAATCGCCCGGCGCGAAGTGGCCAGTGCCTGCGCCGGCTGCCCGGCCGCGAGCAGGGCATGCGCGGCAGCGGCCAGGAAGTCCAGCAACTGGCCGTCGTCGTGCGCGCCCTGGTCCTTGCAGGCCCGGGCGAAGCATTCTGCCGCCTCGGCGGTGCGCCCCTCGCTCAGCGCCAGGTGTCCTTCGGCCGCCGCCGGCCAGCCGAGGAACCGCCGCCAGCCCAGCGCGCGGATCAGCGCGGACACATCCGCAGCCAATCGGCGCGCCGCCTCGACATGGCCCAGGCGCAACTCGGCGTCAAAGAGATTGCCGCCGTTGACCGCCAACCCGCCGCGATTGCCGGCCATGCGGTAGGTCGCATCGGCATCGAGCATCAGGCGCCGGGCGCGGCGAAAAAGGCCCATGGCGGAGAAGTGCGCGCCCAGATTGCCGATGATGCTGGCGCGCCCGGTCAGGTTGCCGGCGACCGTGTGGGCATCCAGGGCCTGCTGCAGAAGCTGAAGGATCCGGGCCTGATCCGCCTCGAACCAGGTCAGGAGGTTCAGTGCGCTTGCCTGGCATGTCAGGTCGCCGCATTGACGCGCCAGTTCGACCGCTCTTGCCGATGCGGCATTGGCTTCACGGGGCTGGTTCAGGCCGACGTGGGCGTTGGCCAACGACAGCCAGGCGCGTGCCAGGAATGCCGGCCTGCCAAGACGTTCGAAGGACGCAATCGCCCTGTGCGCGAGGTCGGGAGCGCTCTGCACATCGATCTTGGCTGTCGCCCGGAACGTGGCGAGTTGCGACAGGGAAAGCGCCTCGAGTTCTTCGTTTCCGCTGCGCTGGGCGGCCTGCAGGCCGGCGTGGGCGGCCCGCATCGCCGCATCGATCTCCGCTCGCCGATAGTGCAGCCACGCTGCGCGCCGGTGTGCGATGCCTTGCACGGCCGCGCCGTGGCCGCTCCGGGCCAGAACACGCAGCGCCTCCACATCGTCGGCACCACGTTCCATCTGAGCGCGGATGAAGTAGTTTTCCGCGCGCAGATCGAGCAACTCGGCCTGCTGCTCCGGACTCAACCCGCCGGCGGCAAGCACGGCGCAAGCGCGCTCGATCGCTGCCTCGGGCTGGCCGGTCCAGGTCAGGTCGTTGACCTCGGCGAGCGCGTGCGCCGCCGCCTCAGGGGCGCTCGTCGTCGCGTCTGCTCCGTGCGCTGCGTCGTTCCTTGCCCTACGCACCATGATGCTTGGTCGCCCCGCCGCGCCGACGTTCTGGCCGACGATGGTACACACGAGATCGCCGGGCGCGCGAGGTTCAGCGCACAGCGGCGGCGCCGCAGGCAAGGGAATCTGCCGGTGCAGATCGTCCGCCGGCGAGGCATGCGCTGCCGGCGCACTGCAACATCGCATTCCGGGCGACTTGCGTCGTGTATTCTGTCGGCTCGCTTCGTTACACCGACGCGGGAGAGTGCAGGACAGCAGCTTGTCCGGCCG
>Ga0209450_10001042_pt1 | contig 13982 bp, 8 predicted proteins | sample FrelakmetLWP11LW_FD_187149 | JGI IMG/M metagenome (GOLD analysis project Ga0209450, IMG submission 187149) | Freshwater lake sediment microbial communities from the University of Notre Dame, USA, for methane emissions studies - LWP11 LW (SPAdes)... | ecosystem: Environmental > Aquatic >...
CGGGCTGCAGGACCCGCACCGCCCGCTGGGCTCTTTCATTTTCCTCGGGCCGACCGGCGTGGGCAAGACCGAGCTGGCCAAGACGCTGAGCGAATTCATGTTCAACAGCGAAAAGGCCATGGCGCGTATCGACATGTCCGAATACATGGAAAAACACTCGGTTTCCAAGCTGATCGGCGCCCCCCCCGGCTACATCGGCTATGAAGAGGGCGGCCAGCTGACCGAAACGGTCAAGCGCAAGCCCTATTGCCTGATCCTGCTCGACGAAATCGAAAAGGCGCACAGCGACGTTTTCAACATCCTGCTGCAGATCCTGGAGGACGGCCGCCTGACCGACGCCAAGGGCAAGACCGTCAACTTCACCAACACCATCATCATCATGACCTCCAACCTGGGTTCGGAGATCATCCAGGAGCAAAGCGATTATCAAAAAATGAAGAGCCTGCTCAATGAAACGCTGTTCAACTATTTCAAGCCGGAGTTCCTGAACCGCATCGACGAGATCATCTTCTTCAGGCCCCTGACGCCCGACAATATCCGGAAGATCGCCGAACTGCAGATCGAGCACCTGCGCGAGCTGCTGGCGGCGCAGAAGATCTCGCTGACTGTTTCGCCGCCGGCCCTGGCCTGGCTGGCCGCCGCCGGCTTCCATCCCCAGCTCGGCGCCCGGCCCTTGCGCCGCATCATCCAGCAGGAGATCCAGGACAAGCTAGCGGTCATGATCCTGGAAGGCCGCCTTTTGCCCGGATCCGCGGCCAAGGTCGATTACTTCAATGGCCAATTCACGTTCAATGGAGCCTGATGGGCGCGGGCGCCGGGACGGCGCCATGGCTTTTATTGTTACAACATAAACTATTTACAAAAACCCTGGAAAAGTGGTACAATGAAGCAAGCCAAAAAACCCGAGGAGGTAACCCACATGGCTGATAAATCATTCAACGCCTTCAAAATGGCGCAAACTCAGTTCGACAACGTCGCGGACAAGCTGGGCCTGGACCAGGCCACCAAGGACCTGCTGCGCAACCCGCTGCGCGAATTCCACTTCGCCATCCCCGTCAAGATGGACGACGGCACGGTCAAGGTCTTCCAGGGCTTCCGCGTACAGCACAACGACTCGCGCGGCCCCTGCAAGGGCGGCATCCGCTTTCACCCCCAGGAGACCATCGACACGGTCAAGGCGCTGGCCACCTGGATGACCTGGAAGTGTTCGGTCGTCGACATCCCGCTGGGCGGCGGCAAAGGCGGCGTCATCTGCGACCCGCACAACCTCTCCATGCGCGAGCAGGAGCAGATCTGCCGCGGCTGGGTGCGCCAGGTCGTGCGCAACGTCGGTCCGCTGCAGGACGTCCCGGCTCCCGACGTCATGACCAACGCCCAGCACATGATCTGGATGATGGACGAGTACGAGAAACTGACCGGCGGCAAGTACCCCGGCTTCATCACCGGCAAACCGGTGGGCATGGGCGGCTCCCTGGGACGCACCGAGGCCACGGGCTTCGGCGTCATCTACACCCTGCGCGAGGCCCTGAACGAGCTGGGCATCGACATCAAGACCACCAGCGCCGCCTTCCAGGGCTTCGGCAACGTCTCGCAGTATGCCGTCAAGCTCTACCAGGAATACGGCGGCAAGGCCGTCTGCGTCTCCTGCTGGGAGCAGAAGGAGAGCAAGTCCTATACCTTCATCAAGAAGAGCGGCATTGACCTGGACGAGCTGCTGGGCATCACCGACAAGTTCGGCGGCATCGACAAGGCCAAGGCCAAGGCGCTGGGCTACGAGGTGGCCGACGCCGAGGCCTGGATCCAGCAGGAGGTCGACATCCTGGTGCCGTCGGCCCTGGAGAACCAGATCAACGCCGACACCGTGCAAAAAATCTCCGCCAAGGTCAAGGTGGTCGCCGAGGGCGCCAACGGCCCGACCACCCCCGAAGCCGACGAGGTGTTCAAGAAAAAGAACATCTTCGTCATCCCCGACTTCCTGGCCAACGCCGGCGGGGTCACCTGCAGCTACTTCGAGCAGGTCCAGTGCAACATGAACTACTTCTGGACCAAGGAAGAGGTCCTGAGCAAGCTTGACAACATCATGACCTCGGCTTTCCACGCCGTCTACGGCCTGGCCAAGCAGAAGAAGGTTTACATGCGCGACGCCGCCTACATGATCGCCGTCAACCGCGTCGCCGAAGCCTGCAAGCTGCGAGGCTGGGTGTGAGGTTCATGCTCCGCTGATTTGCCAGGGGCGCCCGGCGGCGCCCCTTTTTTATTTCCGCCGAGGGGAGGAGACCATGGACGCACCGCAACACTCGATCGACAAGCTGCTCAATGACATGCGGGAGAGGGCCAAGGAGCTGAACTGCCTTTACCAGGTCGAGGAGCTGCTGACCAAAACCCATCTGCCCCTGACGGAGATCTTCACCCAGATCATCCAGACCGTTCCCTCCGGCTTCCAGTTCCCGGAGATCTGCCAGGTGCGCATCATTTACGAAGGCGCCGTCTTCGCCAGGCCGGATTTCAAGGACTCCCCCCGCGCCCAGAGCGTCGACATCAAGGTGGAGGACAAGGTCGTCGGCCGCATCGAAATCTCCTACACCGCCGATGTGCCCCAGACAGAAGGCAGCTTTTTCCTCAAAGAGGAGCACAAGCTGCTCACCACCATCGCCGAGCGCATCGGCCGCACCATCCTGCACCTGAAGCTGGAGGAGGTCTCGCGCGAGTGGGCAACCGCGCAGCGCGACCTCAGCGACAAGAACAAGAAGGAATGGATGGTGGTCATCGACCTGCTGCGGCGCACCGACCAGAACCTGTACGTCCACCTGGGGCGGAAAATGGTCTACCATCTGTTCTGGAACGGCGTCATGGAGGCCAAAGAGCTGCTCAAGACGCTGAGCAAGGACCATGACGCGGCCCAGAGCGAGCTGAGCGACGACATGAACCGCCCCAGCCAGCGCCGCTCGCAGCTCGAGCTCCTGACCCTCAGCGACGAGACCTTCCGCATCGCCGCCCGCTACCTGACCGACAAGGAGATCCTGGGCCGCATCCAGAAGTGGATCCAGGAGGACAAGGCCAGCTTCCTGAGCAAGGCCATCAACAACATCGACCTGCCGCTGGTGGAGATCATCAACGCCATCACCCACTACCAGTACATCTCCGGCGGCAACTACGAGCTCTCGCCGCCGATGGAGAAGGGGCTGCGCGTCTCGCTCATCCGCCGCTTCTTCTCCGACGACCTCGAGTTCATCAACATCGCCAAGAACCACATCGAGGTGCGCCATTTCTACGACCTGGTGCAGCGCATCATCTATCCCGCCAACGGCTATGGCCGGCTGGGCGGCAAAAGCGCCGGGTTGTTCCTGGCCCAAAGGATCTTTTCCAAGCCAGGCGAGCACTCCCAGGTCCTGGGCGACCTGAAGTTCCCCAAGACCTGGTACATCACCACCGATGCCATCATGAGCTTCCTCAGCTACAACAACCTGGAAGAGGTGAACGAACAGAAATACAAGGAGATCGACCAGATCCGCCTGGAATACCAGAACGTGATCCAGCTGATGAAGAACTCGCACTTCCCCGTCGAGATCATCAAGGGCCTGTCCATGGCCCTCGACGACCTGGGCGACAAGCCGTTGATCGTGCGCAGTTCCAGCTTGCTGGAAGACCGCATGGGCACGGCATTTTCCGGGAAGTACAAAAGCCTGTTCCTGGCCAACACCGGGACCAAACAGGAGAAGCTGGACGCCCTTACGGATGCCATCGCCGAGGTCTACGCCTCCATCTTCGGACCCGACCCCATCGAGTACCGCGCCGAGCGCGGCCTGCTCGACTTCCACGAGGAGATGGGCATCATGATCCAGGAGGTGGTCGGCCAGCGGGTGGGCGACTATTTCTTCCCCGCTTTCGCCGGCGTCGCCTTCAGCAACAACGAGTTCCGCTGGTCGTCGCGCATCAAGCGCGAGGACGGGCTGTCGCGCCTCGTCCCCGGCCTGGGCACGCGCGCCGTGGACCGCGTCAGCGACGACTACCCGGTGCTGATCTCCCCGGGCATCCCCAACTTGCGCGTCAACGTCACCGCCGAGGAGACGATGCGCTACTCGCCCAAGCGCATCGACGTCATCAACCTGAAGACCTGCACCTTCGAGACCAAGGAGATCCCCGCCCTGCTGGCCGAGTGCGGCCCCGATTACCCGGGGATCGAGAAGATCGTCTCGGTCTACGAGGACGACCACATCCACACCCCCTCGGCCTTCAGCCTCGACTTCGGCAAGAGCAACCTGTTCGTCACCTTCGAAGGGCTGATCACCCGCACCCCCTTCATCAAGCAGCTGCAGACGATCCTCAAGACGCTGCAGGAGAAGATGGACACGCCGGTGGACATCGAGTTCGCCCATGACGGCCGGAACCTGTACCTGCTGCAGTGCCGGCCCCAGGCCTCCACCGCCGGCAACGTCTCCAGCCCCATCCCCAAGGACATCGCCCCCGACCGCGTCATCTTCACCGCCAACCGCTACATCTCCAACGGCAAGATCCCCGACATCACGCACATCGTCTACGTCGACCCCGAGCAGTACAGCCAGCTGGAGCGGAGCGAGGAGATGCTGGAGATAGGGCGGGTGGTGGGCAAGCTGAACAGCCTGCTGCCCAAGCGCCAGTTCATCCTGATGGGTCCCGGCCGCTGGGGCAGCCGCGGCGACATCAAGCTCGGCGTGCCGGTCACCTACTCCGACTTCAACAACACCGCCGCCCTGATCGAGATCGCCCGCAAGAAGGGCAACTACGTCCCGGAGCTCTCCTTTGGCACCCACTTTTTCCAGGATTTGGTCGAATCATCGATCCGCTACCTGCCGCTCTACCCCGACGACCCGGGCATCGAGTTCAACGAGGCCTTCCTGCTCGGCGCCCAGAACTACCTGCCCGATATCCTGCCCGAATCGACAGCCCTGGCCGGCACCATCCATGTGATCGACGTTCCCCACGCCACCAACGGCAAGGTCCTGCGCGTGCTGATGAACGCCGACCTGGGCGAAGCCCTGGGATTCATCGCCACTCCCGCCTCGGCCGCCGCCGACACCCTGGAGCGGAAGGAGCTTGCGGAAACGGCCAGCGAGGACCATTGGCACTGGCGGCTGCGCATGGCCGAGCGCATCGCAGCCCAGCTTGACCCGGACCGCTTCGGCGTCAAATCCATGTACGTGTTCGGCTCCACCAAGAACGCCACCGCCGGACCGGGCAGCGACATCGACCTGCTGATCCATTTCCAGGGAACGGAGGAGCAGAAGCGGCAGCTCGTTCTCTGGCTCGAGGGCTGGAGCCTGTGCCTGGCCGAGATGAACTTTTCGCGCACCGGCTACAAGTCAGGCGGCCTCCTCGACTACCACCTGCTCAGCGACGGGGACATCGCCACCAAGACCAGCTATGCGGTCAAGATCGGGGCGGCCACCGACGCCGCCCGGCAGCTGGCCCTGAAAAGCCAGTAGCTGCCGGGTTCAAGGCAAGCGGCCGACGACCGCTTGTTCAATGGTACTGAATGGCGACATGGGCGGCCGGATCGTTCGTCGCGTTGTTCACCGTCGCTCCGAAGGCCATCATTTTCCCTGTCTCGCCCGATTGCGGGGATATCCAGATCCGGCAACTTCCATAGCCATCCCCGACGCCGAAGCGGATAAAGGGATTGAAAGCAAGAAATCCCCCGTTGGCCAGAGTGATGTCCTCGTAGCCCAACCAGACATTCGTATTGCTGATCAATGCGACGCGCACCACCATGGAGCTGGTCCCGCAATTGAACAAACCGATGGTGGAACGGTAGGTGCCGGTGTATTGAATGCCCTGGATCATCATTCCCCTATATGGGCTAAAAATCGCCGTATGTGCTTCAGCGGCGGGGTTCAGGGCGTTCATGGTTTTCCCGTAGCCCCCGGAGTGCACCGTCCGGGCTTGGATCGAGATCCTGTCATCCGCGTCCACACAGCGAAACCAGACCGCGCCCACTCTCCCATAATAGGAAAACCCATCGTCTGGGTCCAGGGTATCGAGGGTCTGAAGAATATTCGCGTACTTGGTCATATTATACAAGGTCAAACCCGTCAGGGTGAAAGGCCCTCTGACCGTCGATCCGCCCGAGGTGGTGTAATGGAACCAACAGTGAATGTTTATGGGATCTGTTAGTTCTCTGCCATAGATCTGAACTTCCGTCTGCCAGGTCCCCCCGCCCGTGGCCGCCGCCCATATGGCCTCCGGAAGCACATTGTCAACGGAAGGCGAGCTGTCGTAGGCAAACGACGCTGCCGGGACAGCCAGCAGCAACACAAAGAAAACACGCCATATCATCCCATTGAATTTTTTCATTTCGACCCCCTTCATGTGATGGTGAAAAAACGTTTATGACTATCGATTTATGGTAGGGGAAGAAATTTGGAAAGTCAAATCTTATGATCGGGCGTTTCCGAATGCAGGGGGCGCCGCTCTCCTGCCGTTCAACTAAAAAACCCAGGGGCTCTTGCAGTGGTCGTCGGGCTAGGAATTGGCCCGAGTCTTCTGCGCCCCGACGCCGCCCGGCAGCTGGCCCTGAAAAGCCAGTAGCTGCCGGGTTCAAAGCAATCGGTGAAACGTTTACTTAATCGTACTGAACGGCGACATGGGCCGCCGGGTCGTTTGTGGCATTGTTGACTGTCGCTCCGAAAGAATGGCATCTCCCCAGTCCGGATATCGGATTGATCCATATCCGGTGTACCGCCGTGGAAGTGACGCTCCAGCGGGTGTAGGGATTGAAGGCGAGGTAACCCCCTGAGCCCAGCGTGATGTTTTCCCACCCCGACCACACGTCATCGTAACGGATCAACGCGACCTGCACGGTGATCGCGCTGCCGCTGCTGTTGAACAGGCCGATGGTAGAGCGGTACGTGGCGTTGTTCGTGATGCCCTGGATCATCATCCCTCGCCATGTGGAAAAATAGGCGGAATCTCCCTCCACCTCGAAGCCGTGGGCGTTCATGGTCTTGCCGTAACCGCCGGTATGGATGGTCCTTGCTTGGATCTGGAACTTATCCGCAGCATCACCCTCGATCCAGATGCAGCCAACCTTTCCATAGTATTCGTAGGCCGATGCGTCCCAACTGTCGATAAAAGAAAGGATGTTGATATAGCGGATGCAGTGCTGCACGTCGGGCTCCACGGTCATGTTGAACGGACCATGCATGCCGTCGGCGGCAAAGAACCAGATCCGGAGTTCGGTGGGATTGGTTCCCGCCCGGGTATAAACATCGACATCCGTCGTCCAGGTGCCGCCGCCCGTGGCTGGCGCCCAGATCGCCTCGGGGATGAATCTCCGCCACGAGGGCGAGCTGTCGTAGGCAAACGACGCCGTCGACAGGGTCAGGAGCAGCAGAAAGAAAACACACACCGCGAAACCCTTGAATTTTTTCATTTAAACCCCCTTATTAAAATCCTAATATAAAAGAACAAGCTCAACTATCTCAGTATGGTAGAACGCAAAAAAAAAAAAGTCAAGTCTTCATAGACAGATTTACTGCCAAAAAATGGGCGGCAGCGATCCGGAATTGTCTGCAAATTTGGCATGAATTTTTTCCAACGTTGATAAGGCATTTCAGAGCAGTCGCCGGAATGCGCTCTCAGGCCTTGCCGGGTCGAAGCAGACCACCGCCAGCTCGGAACCGTCATGCGCCGCGGAAAAGCAGTGTGTCGCGCCGATCTCTTCGTGCCACGAACCGGTCAGGCGCGCCGATTCGTGGACATGGCCGTGCAGCGTGACCAGCGGCTGGCGCTCCTCGATGAAACGGCGGATGGCGATGCTGCCGACATGGAGGTCGAGAGGCGCGCTGTCGACCATGCGTCCGTCGAGCGCCGCCCGGTCGAGGGCTGTCTGATAGGGAGGCGAGTGGAACAGGAAAATGGCCCGCGTGAGCGGATCGTCCCCAGCCAGGCGCGCCAGATCCTCCTGGATGGTCGGGAATCCTTTTTCCTCATCCGCCGTCGCGACGCTGAAGCGCCCCTCCTCGGGCGGGACGCAGCCCGGATCGACGAAGCGCGAGACATCGTAGCGTTCCCAGTCCTTCAGCAGGAAGGGGGTGGGCGGCACGCAGGCATACCCGTACACCGCAAAAGCCCCGAATTGCACCCTGCGGCCATGGACATAGCGCCACAGCCCCTCCTTTTCATGACGGAGGATAATGGCTTCCTCGCTGCGCGGATCATCGTTGCCCAGGATCAGGAAGATGGGCGGATAGTATTCACCCAGGTCCCGGCGCAGCAGGCGCAGCCGGGGGAGCAGGAACCCCTCCAGGAAGTTCTCTTGGTCAAGACGGCTGGCAGCGAACAAAAGGGAGCCCGAGGGCAGCAGGTCGCCGCCCAGCAAGACGGCTTCGGGGCGCTCGCCTGCGATCAATGATAGAAGCTTTTCGTAGCGATCTTCCCGGCCGTGCAGGTCGCTGGCGAACAGCAGCGGTCCCCCGGGGAGGCGGGTGCAACCATCCAGTGGCTCAGCCATCCTCGCCAACGGCTGCGCATCCCGGCTTCAGGATGATCCCCTGGCTCTTGCGGCCGTCGATCATCACCGTCAGCGGCTCCTCGAGGCGGACGTGCTTCAGGTGCTCGCTCTCGGCAACCGCGGGCAGGGCTTCCAGCCAGGGCCAGTCGATGAATCCATGGGCGCGGTCCAGCGGCACGGTGAAGTAGCCGATGCGCAGCGAGGTCATGTTCTGGAAGAAATGCGACCCCTGGGACGGGTCGACGTTCATGTTGGGCTGGCTGGCCTCGACGACGACCTTCACGCCGCTGATCTGGCTCCACTTGATCGGGATGCCCAGCCAGGGGTCGGTGCTGCCCCAGCGCCCCGGCCCGATCAGCAGGTAGGGGGTATTGTCGGCGCGCAGCCGCGAATTGAACCCGTCGACCTCGCTGGCGACCTGGGGACTTTTGGCGGCGTCGAAAACGGCGGGCTTGACATAGACGATATCGCGGATGGAGCGGGTCACGCCGTTGCCCAGGACGCGGTCGCTGAAACAGAAGGCTTGCGCCCGCTGGCCCTCGTCCAGCTCCACCTTGACGAGCTCGTCCTGGACGACCAGCGGCCGGACCTGCAGGATGCCGAACTGTGCCGGGAACACGTTCTGCGGGTCCAGGGTGACGGCAAACTCGGCCTCGACCGCGCAATTCATCGCCTCGCTGCTCAGTTTCAGCAGGTCGGCGATGATGCGGGCCAAAGGAAACACCTCGTTCTTGAGGATGTGGGCGAAGTTGACGATGCGCGGCCCGGCGAAGCCGATGCCGTCATACACGGCATCGTTCTCGCGCGAGTAGGTCGAGGCCAGGTATTCGAGCACGCCATCTTTCTCTGCCCGCTCCAGGCCGTGCTTGACCAGGTACTGGTCTTCCTCCAGGAAGGCGATCGAGGCCGCGCGCCGCATGAGGATGGCGTAGAAGTCGCGCTGGGAGAAGCCGAACATGTCTTTGATCGAGGTGAACTGCGGCAGGATGCCGGCAAAGGCGGGGGTGAAGCGCAGCGACACGCCGCCGTCGACCACGGTCTTGCCCAGCCCCAGGGCGACATTGACCACGCCGTCCTCGGGCTTGGCCTGGCCGACGGGGTAATAGTTGTAGGAGCGGGCGACGCCGGAAAAATCGGGATAGAAGCAGTCGCCATGGAGCCGGCCCACCACCGGCTGGATGATGACGGCCATCTTCTCGTCCTCCACGCGGTGCGGCGTGCTGGCGATGTACGACTTGGCCTGGCGAAAGAAGGTCGAGGCGTAGACGAACTTGATGGCATTGACCAGGTTGAGGAAGCGGATGTCGTCGCCGTTCTGGTCATTGGGCAGCATCTTGGTGGCGTAGATCCCGGCAAACGGCTGATAGAGGGAGTCCTCCAGCAGGCTGGAGGAGCGGACGGCGAGGGGGACCTTGACATGGGCGATGAAGTCGCGCAGGTCGCCGACGATCTTGCCCGGCAGGCTGGCCTTGATGAACAGATTGGCCATGTGGCTGTCGGAATGGTCGAGGATGGCCTGCGGCAGCAGGTCGTTCTCCCTCATGAAATCATCGAACACGTCGGTGCCGAGCACCACGGTGCGCGGGATGGAGACGGTCACGCCGGGGAATCTTCCCGGCTCGACGGTGCGCGCCAGGATGCGGTCCATGAAGGCCAGCCCGCGGGCCTTGCCGCCGATGGAACCGCTGCCGATGATGCTGAACTGGGAGTATTCCTCGTGAAAATAGCGCGAATAGGGGACAATGCTCCCGCGGCGGCTGGCGGCCCGGGAAGCGGATATCAGCCGCTTCAATTCGACCCCGGCCTGCGCGGAAGGGCGGGAGGCGCTGCCGAAGTGCCCGCGCACCGCGTCGGCCAGCGCGAATTCGGTGCGGGCCCGCAGCCAGCGATCGAGGTCGCCGCGCTGCAGCGCCATGTTTAGGGCGCTTTCCGGCAGACTGGCTGCGGCCGAGGACAGTTGGCTCAGGTTGGCGGCGCGGACCGCGGTCGCCTCCCCGTTGCCGCCGAGCACCAGGTCGCCGAAACCGAACGAAGCCAGGAGGAAGCGTTCCAGGTCGCGCAGCAAGGTGGCCGAATTCTTGGACAGGAAGGGGATGCCGGCGTCCCGCGCCATCGCCTCGGCACCGTCGTCGCTCGACTGCATCAGGATGGGCAGGTGGGGTTTTGCCGCGAGGACCAGGCGCGCGAATTCGATCCCCGCCCGGGGATCCACCGTCTTGTTCCGGGGAAAACTGGCGTCGGTGATGATGCCCAGCAGGTTGTCCTTGAATTCCGCGAAGATGGCGTGCGCTTCCTCGTAGCTCGTGGCCAGGTGGACCCGCGGCCGGGCGCTCTGGCGCAGGCGCCGCTGCGCGAACGTGAGGTCTTCCTTGAGCAGCTTCTCGCCGAGGCCGCGCAGGACGGAGAAGATCAGCGGCAGGTAGGAGGAGTAGAAGTCAATGGAATCCTCGATCAGGAGGATGTTCTGCACCCCCACCTCGCGCGTGTCGCTGGGGGCGTTCAGGCGGTCTTCGACCGACTGGATGATCCCCAGAAGCACGTGGCCGTCTCCCTGCCAGACGAAGATCCTCTCCAGAACGCTGCCGTCATTCATCTCGAGCAGGCGCTTCAGCTCCGGGGTATTGTAGGCCAGCCCCGCCACGGGCAGGCCGGGATCGATCGCCTTCACCTGGCGGCCGAACGAGAAGGGGTCCATGTCGCCCAGGCGCATGACGGCGACGACCAGGTCGAATTTCTCCCGGCGGATGAGTTCGAGGGCGTTCTCGCCGCCGCTGACGCGGGCGAAATGGGGCACGTAGCCCAGGTTCCATTGCTGGTAGGTCTGCAGCAGCAGGTCCTGCAGCCGCCCGTCCTCCTCCAGCATGAAGTAGTCGTACAGGCTGGCCACGAGCAGGAACCGCTTGACCCGGAAGGGCATCAGGCGGCCGATCTTGTCCGGGGACGGCCCGCTGAAACCGGAGAGCTCCTCCTGGCCGGGGAGCGGATTTTCTTCGCGAAGCTCAGCGTTCGGCATATTTCGCCTGGATCGCCTGGATCACGTCGTAGATGGAAAAGAAAACATCGACCAGCTCGGGATCGAACTGCCGCCCCTTCTGCTCGCGGATGTAGCCCACGACTTTTGCTGCGGGCCAGGATTCCTTGTAGGCCCGTTGCGAGCTCAGGGCGTCGTATACGTCGGAAAGGGCGACGATGCGGGCGAACACGGGGATCTCCTCCCCCTTCTTGCCGCAAGCGGGGCGCCACTCATCGTTCGCACTGTCCTCGACCCGGCCAGGATAGCCGCTGCCGTCCCAGCGCTCGTGATGATTGAGCGCGATCTCGGCCGCCATGTCGTCCCAGTCCGAAGTGGAGTTCTTGAACAGGCGGGCGCCCAGGACGGTGTGGCGCTGCATCTGCAGGTATTCATCGCTGTCGAGGGGGCCGCGCTTCCGCAACAGCGTGTCCGAGATCGCGACCTTGCCCACGTCGTGCAGCATGGCGGCGATGCGCAGGACATCGCGGACCCTCTTGATCTCCGCCTCGGGCAAGCCGTGGTTCGTTGCCCACCGGGAATAGACCTCGATCGAATAGGCCGCCACGCGGTTGACATGGGCTCCCGTCTCCTCGGGATCGCGCAGCTCGGCAATGCCGATCATGCGCAGGATGATCTCGCGGGTCATCTTCGCCTTTTCGATGCTGCCGGAAGCGTGGTTGGCGAAGTAGGCCACCACCAGCTCGTCCTCGCCGCGGAAGGGGACCGCCTCCCCCTTCTCGTCCAGGGAATTGATGATCTGCATGACGCCGATCAGCCGGTTCTGGCTGGCGATCAGCGGCACGGTCAGAACCGAGCGCGTGCGGTAGGAGGCCGTCTCGTCGAAGGAGCGGTTGAAACCGTAGGGAACGGAGCCGTCCAGTCCGTAGGCGTCGGCGATGATCAGGGGCTTGCGGGTCATGGCGACATAGCCGGCCATGGACTTCTCGCTGACGGCGACCTCGTGGTTCTGGTAGAGCAGCTTCGCCCCGCTCTCCTTGTGCATCAGGGTGTCGTTCTGCGCGATGTGGATGCGCAGTTTCTGGTTCTCCAGCAGATAGATCGAGCCGGCGTCGGCCCGCGAGAAGCGCCGCGCCTCGAGCAGTACCCGGTCGAGCAGGGAGTCGATGTCCCGGATCCGGTTGAGGTCCTCGGTGATCTTCAGGATCGCCGCCACCTTGGTTTTCGTTAAGCCGCTGACCATGCTTGTTTCCGGCGGCCATTATACGATTCCCCCCGCGCCTCGTCAATGTCGGTCCTTGGCGCCGGCCGCTCTTTGCAGTAGAATGCGCTCATGGGCCACGCCGGTTACATCGACTTCCACTGCCACCTCGACGACCCCTGCTTCGATGAAAGCCGCTGGAGCATCATCGACCAATGTGTTCAGGCCGGGTTCAGCCGGCTGGTCACGGTGGCCGATCCCTATAACGTGGAGTCGCTGGAGCGGACGAATGAGATCCTCGCCTACCACGGCGCCGTCTCGGCCTGCGCTGGCGCTCATCCCCATCGGGCCGACGCCTATTCGCCGGTGATCGAGAAAAAGCTGCTCCATTTTTTAGACCGCGCTACGGTGTTCGCGCTGGGCGAGGTCGGCCTGGATTTTCACTACGATCTGGCGCGGCGCGAGAACCAGGAAGCGGTTTTCAAAAGACAGGTCGCCATTGCCCGCGAGCGCGCACTGCCGCTGGTCATCCATTCGCGAAAAGCGGAGGCGCTGGTGCTGAACATCCTGGACAAGGAGAAATTCGCATTCCCCGTCGTGTTCCACTGCTACACCGGGGACGAACCGTCCGCGGCGGAGATCGTCCGTCGGGGATACCGGCTTTCGTTCTCGGGGATCATCACCTTTAAAAAGGCGGCCGAGCTTCGGGCCGTCGTGGAGCAAACGCCGCTCACGCACTTGTTCAGCGAGACCGATTCCCCCTACCTGGCCCCCGAGCCCGACCGGGGAAGAACCAATACGCCGCTGGCCGTCGTGCGCGTGGCGGAAAAGATCGCTGAGATCAAGAAGGTCGAAATCCAGGCTTTATTGAACCAGGTCGAGGCGAACTTCCGCAGCCTGCAGCGCTGATCACTTCTCTTCCTGCTTCACCTTTTCAATGGCCACGACCTTGTCCCCGGGCCGGAGGTTGACCAGCTTCACTCCCTGCGTTGCCCGACCCTTGGAGCGCAACTCCGCGGTGTCCTGCTTGTTCATGATGCCCTTCTCGGAACAGAGGATGATTTCGCTGTCCCCTTCGTTCAGGGTGACCAGGCCGACGACCTTGCCCAGCTTTTCGGTGATCTTGATGTTGATCAGCCCCTTGCCGCCGCGGTTCTGCAGGCGGTAGAGCGCCAGGTCGGACTTCTTGCCGATGCCGTTCTCGGTCACGGTCAGGATATACTTGTCGTTGGCGGCGATGACGTCGGCCCCGACCACGAAATCGCCCTTGCCCAGCTTGATGGCGGTCACGCCGCGGGCGCCGCGCCCCATGGGCCGGACGT
>Ga0209450_10001043_pt1 | contig 13976 bp, 15 predicted proteins | sample FrelakmetLWP11LW_FD_187149 | JGI IMG/M metagenome (GOLD analysis project Ga0209450, IMG submission 187149) | Freshwater lake sediment microbial communities from the University of Notre Dame, USA, for methane emissions studies - LWP11 LW (SPAdes)... | ecosystem: Environmental > Aquatic >...
TTATTTTGCCGGACCGATGAATGTTGTCTTTGTTTCGCTCAGTATTTTGCCGTTTGCAAAGACCCTGACCATTACCGGAGTCACGGCTGTTTTTATCCTGTCCTTTTTCATAATTATCATAAACTCTGCGTCCTGAACATTCAGAGATTTAAGCACTATGTCTTTTCCTATCAGGAAAATTTCCGCATCGGGGTTGTCTGCTTTTATTTCAACAGGTATATCCTCAAATGTATTATTTACCATTTTCAGGTGATACAGGTTGCTGATTTTTTCCTCGGGCATTTCCTGGTAAATTTTCCCCGGCGACCTCAGTACATTAACTTTCATGTCCGCACGGGTTGCAAGCAATGTGCCGAATATGGAAAGCAGTGCAACGAGAAGTATTGAATACAGAATTATTCTCGGTGTCACTTTAAATTTGCGCTTTTCTTTAATTCCTCTCATCGAATCATAGCGTATCAGACCTTTTGGTTTTTCAATCTTGTCCATGATCGAATCGCAAGCATCAATGCATGAAGTGCAGTTGACGCATTCGAGCTGTGTTCCGTTTCGAATATCAATACCTGTGGGGCATACTGCAACACACAGGTGACAATCTATACAGTCGCCGTTTGCAACAGGATTTTCCCTGTCAAGTTTTCCGCGCGGTTCGCCTCTTACATTATCGTATGCAACAACGATTGAATTCTGGTCAAGAAGAACACCCTGCAGTCTTCCGTAAGGACAAACAATGGTGCACGCCTGTTCACGAAAATATGAAAAAACGAAATAGAAGACGCCGGAAAACACCATAACGGCAATGAATCCTGTGAGATGTTCGAAAGGTGAATGTGAAATAATTTTTAAGGTATCATCTATTCCGACTATGTATGCCATGAAGGTATTGCCGATAAGCACGGCTATTGCAATAAAAATCAACTGCTTAGACGCTTTCTTAAAAAACTTAGTTCCGTCCATCGGCTGGAGGTTGAGCGCTTTTTGTTTGTTTGCGTCCCCTTCTATCCAGTACTCAATTTTCCTGAAAACCATTTCCATAAAAACGGTCTGCGGACAAATCCAGCCGCAGAAAATCCTTCCGTATATTGCAGTGAACAGAACAACAAATATTATCATCGAAACAAATCCGAGGGCGAATATAAAAAAGTCCTGAGGCCCGAACGCTACTCCGAAAACTATGAACTTGCGCTCGAAGAAGTTGAAGAGCATGAACGGGTGCCCGCTGATTTTTATCCACGGCATTGCAAAAAGGAACGCAAGCAGGAAAAAACTTACTATAGTGCGTGCCGTGTAGAAGCGGCCTGTCTGCTTTTTGGGATATACCCATATGCGTTTGCCTTCCTGAGTTACGGTGGACAGGTGGTCTCTGAATGAATCCTGGTCTAGATTATTGTTTGACAATAGCGTATTACATTAAAATTTTAAGAGCAAGAACTTAAAACTATCAGCCACAGATTAACACAGATTAAAAAGCAATTTCTATTGGCCTGCGGCGCAAGAGCAAAATCTACTGACATTGAATCAATCAGAACAAGAACTTTCTGACACGAATTAACACAAATTTCACGAATTTTAAATCTTCCCTTTTGGCCCGCGGCGCAAGAGCAAAACCTTTCTGACACGAATTAACACAAATTTCACAAATTAAAAAATAATTAAAGGAGTATTCTTTCATTAATCAATGAAGACCCACCGAAGTTAATAAGCAGCCCTAATTTCAATTTCGAAATACCGAGATAATTTAAAGTCTGTTTCTTTGCCTCATCTGTTAATCTCTCGACAGCTTTTATTTCCAGAATTATTTTACCGGATACAATAAAGTCCGCATAAAACTTGTGGTTCAAAATCACATCTTTATAATGGACATCAAACTCTTTTTCTCTTTCAAAGGGAATCTTATTCCTGTTAAACTCATACTCCAATGCATCTTTATAAACTACTTCAGATAATCCCCTGCCGAGAATCTTATGAATCTCCATACAAATTCCGATTATCCGGTAACTTTCGTCTTTATATATTATTTCTTCCAATTCAGTATATAAAATTTGTGCAATTCGTGTTAATTCGTGTCCAATCTTTTGGTTTTTGTATTACAACCTTACTTTTATTCTGTAATCTACTTTTGCGTTTTGATTTTATTTTTTCAGAGTATCTTTCGGCACTGCCGTTGTATCGACCCAGACGGGGCCTTCCGGCGCCTTCGGCGCCGCCGGCGTTTTGCCTTTGAAAGTCAGAACGTAGCTGGAGACCTGCTGAATCTGTTTCGGGTTCAGCTGTGTCTGCCATGTTATCATGCCTTTTGCGGGAACGCCGTACTTGACAGTCTTGAATATGTTCACAATACCGCCGCCGTGAATCCAGTTATCGTCAGTAAAATTCGGTCCTACACCACCACCGCCGTCAACATTATGACAGCTGACGCAGTTAGCCGTATAAATTTCCTTTCCTTTGTCGAGGTCAGCCTGGTCAGTCAGCGCGACAACATTATTTTCGTTAATAAGCGCTCCCGTTTTTACAAGTTCTTCCCTCTGGGTGTTTGCAACAGACATTTCCTGCAAGTATTCATCTGCTGACGAATTCTGTTTTGTAAGAACATGGTAGTTTACCATATAAATGACCGCGAAGGCAATCGTAAAATAAAACAGGAACTGGAACCATGCAGGCGGAGGATTATCAAGTTCCATAATGCCGTCGTAGTTATGGTCCGTCATCAGAAGTTCCTTTTCTGTCGGAAGCAGTCCCGCTGCCTGTCTTGCTTTTCTTTCACCCGATTCAAATATCATGATTGATGCAAAAAGCACTGCCAGAGTGAAAAGCAGGGCAGCAAGAATCAGATAAACGTAAGTATTCGACGGCTCCTGTTTTTTCACCGCCACTTGCGCGGAAACTTCAGCCGCCGCGAAGGCAAAAACCATTATTGTTAAAATTCCTTTTAAGACTCTTTTCTTCATATAATAAAAATTTTAATCTTTTAACGGAAGATTTCTTTGTTCTTCAAGTTCTTTCTTGTCGATTTTCATAACCCAGATTATAATCACAACGAATGCAATCATAAACAATATCATGGTTGCAACCGCAAACACATTCATCCACTCGCTGTTCTGAAAAAATTTACTGAACATATTATTTGCCCGTCTGAGGGGGATTTACGTTTTTAATGTCAGTTCCCAGCCTCTGCAAATAAGCAATCAGCGCAATAATTTCCTTGTCGGCTGTCACGTCAATGCCCTGTTTCTGGAGGTCCTGCGCGATTTCATTAGCCTGTTTTTCGAGTTCTCCTCCGGCAATTTTTTCAAAACCTTCTTCATACGGAATACCGAGCGTTCTCATCGCATTAATCTTGGATTCCGTGGACGCAAGGTCAAGAACCTGTTCTTTAAGCCACGAATATCTCGGCATAAGGGAGCCGGGTGAAACCGTCGTCGGGTCGTCCATGTGGAGATAGTGCCACAGGTTAGGATATTTTTTGCCTATCCTGTGCAAATCCGGACCCGTCCTTTTGGAGCCCCATAGGAACGGATGGTCATAGACGAACTCGCCCGCCTTTGAATATTCGCCGTACCTTTCGGTCTCAGACCTGAACGGCCTTACCAATTGAGAATGGCAGGAGTTGCATGCTTCTCTTATATAAATATCCCGTCCCTGCAGTTCAAGCGGCGAGTACGGCTTGACGCTCGCAATAGTCGGAATGTTGGATTTAATTAAATATGTCGGAATAACTTCAACCAGCCCTCCGATAATTATCGCAATGACCGCGAGAATCGTGAACTGAAGAGGTTTTCTTTCAATGAGCCGGTGTTTCTTCATGACGGAAAAACCTTTAATATGGTCGAAATGTACATTCTTGTCGAGCGCAGGCGCTTCGGCGGCTTCTTCGCCGAGGAAACTTCCCTGCCTGATTGTTTTAACGAGATTATATACCATTGCTATAACGCCCGCATAGAAGAACATTCCGCCCGTAGCTCTTATCATATGCATCGGCACAATCTGCAGAAGCGTTTCAAGGAAATTCGGATACTGAAGAATACCATCCGGAGTGAATTGTTTCCACATCAAAGCCTGTGTAATGCCCGACCAGTACATAGGGATTGCATACATTAAAATACCGACAAACCCTATCCAGAAATGGAAGTTAGCCATTTTCTTCGAGTACAAAGTCGTTCTGAAAAGTTTCGGAATGAGCCAGTAAAGAATTCCGAATGTTAAGAACCCGTTCCACCCTAAAGCCCCTACATGCACATGCGCAATAATCCAGTCCGTGAAGTGCGCAATTGCATTAACATTTTTCAATGAAAGAGTCGGTCCTTCAAACGTTGCCATACCGTAAGCCGTGACGGCAACTACCATAAATTTCAGTATCACGCTATCCCTGACTTTATCCCACGAACCTCTTAATGTCAGCAGACCGTTAATCATGCCTCCCCATGACGGAGCAATAAGCATGATTGAAAATGCCGTTCCGAGCGACTGCGCCCAATCAGGCAGTGCGCTGTAAAGCAGGTGGTGAGGACCTGCCCATATATAAATAAATATTAAAGTCCAGAAGTGGATAATTGACAGTCTGTATGAATAGACAGGCCTTTCGGCGGCTTTTGGCAGGAAGTAATACATAAGCCCGAGGTACGGAGTAGTAAGGAAAAACGCAACCGCGTTATGCCCATACCACCATTGCACCAACGCATCCTGAACGCCCGCGTAAATCGGATAACTTTTAAGAAAACTTGCAGGAACTGCAATCGAGTTGAATATATGGAGAACCGCTACGGTGACAACCGTTGCGACATAGAACCAGATAGCAACGTACATGTGCCGTTCGCGCCTTTTAATAATAGTGCCGAACATGTTAATTGCAAAAATCACCCAGACGAGCGCGATTAAAATATCAATAGGCCATTCGAGTTCTGCATATTCCTTGCTTGTTGTTATCCCGAGCGGAAGAGTAACCGCTGCAAGAACAATGATAAACTGCCATCCCCAGAAATGAAGTTTTGACAGCAGGTCGCTGAACATGCGCGCTTTGCAAAGCCTCTGCAGGGAATAATATATTCCCATGAAAATCGCGTTTCCGACAAAGGCAAAAATCACTGCATTTGTGTGCAGCGGCCTTATTCTGCCGAAAGTTGTATATTGCAAATCAAAGTTGAGGGCGGGAACGATTATCTGTGCCGCAATCAGCAATCCGACAAGCATTCCGACGAGTCCCCAGACCATTACCGCGTAGGCGAAATTCCTGACAATAGTATTGTCATAACTGAACTTCTCCATCGATGAGTTAGTAGTTGTAAGGTCAGACATAATTAAATGATTTCAATAAATTTTGGTTTGGTAAATTTAGGGGATTTTTTGAAAAATAAAAAGCAAGAACTTAAGCCACGAATTACACTAATTAAATCTAATATAATTAATATAAGATTAAGAACTTCAGACACAGAATTAACACGGATTTCACGAATTACACAGCATTATTTGTCAGCCTGAGAGGCAAGAACAAAGAATGCAACCCTGAAAGGGTTGAAGTATGAGTAACCCCCAATGAAATTGGGGGTAAACGGGTATTCCCCGCTCTGCAACCCTGAAGGGGTTGAATTAAGAAAGACGTCAGGTATTTCATTATTGTAATGTTCAGTTCAACCCTTTCGGGGTTGCAGCTTGTTTATTCTACACCCCCGGCTTTGCCGTGGGTTACTCAATGTTAAACTCTTCGGAGTATTAATCGTTTTATATTTAAATCTCAATCTATTGATCTTATGGTTAAACTCCTTCGGAGTATCATCTTGCAGTAAAATGCATACTTGTGGCCTGTCTTTTTAAATTAAATAGTGTCACCCCTATGGGGTTTAAATATGTAATTCACTTTTTGCTACAATAATGACACTCCTACGGAGTTTATTACAAATCTGTGCCTATCTGTTATATCCGGGTAAAACTTTCGTCTGCTTAATCATAGCGGCAGGTGGTCACTTGTCCCCGACAATAACGCTGACGTGTATCTGCTAAGCGAGTGGGGATGCCAATGACCTGCACTGCTGTTTTCTGTTTTCCTGTTTGACTTTTTTCTGATTTTCTTTTAAATACTATTATTTCTTTTTAATTAGTAATTTGTTGTATGGGTACAGATATTTATTTCAAGACGATACAGCTTATGCTGGCGCCTGCCGTGATGATTTCTGCATGCGGGCTTCTTCTGCTCGGAATCAACAATAAATACTCGGCGATTACGAACAGGATGAGGCTGATGACCGAGGAAAGAAGACGATATCTTTTTAAAATCAAGGAAGGCAAGGAACTCGATTATCTTGAAACAACGCGACTGCAGAGCGTCATCAAGCAGCTCGGCGAACTTCTCGTCAGCGCGCGCAGAGTCAGGAATGTGATTACATCATACGTAATCGGACTGTTCCTGTTCATTCTGACTTCGCTTATAATCGGACTGGATATTTTCCTGAATATTAAAATTACGGAAACACTTGCGCTTTTTACATTCATAGCAGGAATGATCGTCGTAGGCAACGGACTTCTCTTTCTGCTTATGGAAACCCTTAAAGGTTTTAAAATAATTGAAGTTGAGGTAAAACTGGAAGAATGAATACCATATCAAAATTCGGATTCGGAGGATACAGGATTGACAACAGGGTTGACGAGCATTTCAACGCTCTGACGAAAGCAATTCTTAACGGAATTACGCTGATTGACACTTCAACGAATTATTCCGACGGCGGCAGCGAACTGCTAATCGGCAATGTTCTGGATGACCTTACGGGCGCGGGAAAAATAAAACGCGAAGATGTAACAATCGTAACAAAAGCAGGATACATGCAGGGAAAGAATTACAGGTATGCCCGTAAAAGAAAGGAAAAGGGAAACCCGTTTGAGAACGTCGTAGAATACGAAGAAGGAATATGGCATTCCATAAATCCCGATTTTCTCGAAGACCAGCTGAACCGGCAGCTTCTTCGTCTTGACCAGAATAATCCCGGAGGATACATTGACGCATACCTTCTTCACAATCCGGAATATTATCTTGCATACGCAAGACTGAACGCATACGACAAAACTGAGGCGCAGACCGAATATTATAAAAGAATAAAGAAAGCGTTTGAATTTCTTGAGGAAAAAGTTAACAAGGGAACAATCCGGAATTACGGAATTTCCTCAAATACTTTTCCGTCAAACGGAGTATTGTTTGATTTTACTTCGCTCGAAAGAATTTACAAAACTGCGCTGGAAGTTTCACAGGACAATCATTTCAAGTTTGTTCAGATGCCATTCAATCTGCTGGAATCCGATGCTTACTTTAACAGGAATTTTGCGGACGGGAAGATGAATGTCCTGGAATACGCAGCAAGCAAAAACATAAATGTTTTAACAAACAGGCCTCTGAACGCGATTACAGGCAACGGTCTTGTACGGCTTTCGGATTTTGAGTATAAACAATTCAACCGCGAAGAATTTCTTAAATACACTGAAGTAGTTGAACTGCTTGAAGACGATTTCCTGCGCGAGAAATTTACCAACATTGAAATATCAAAAGAAGACATTGACCTGCTTAATGCATCTATGGTTTTCGGCAGGACGCTGAAGAATAACTGGGAAAAGTTCGGAACGATTGAACACATGAACGATATTGTAGAACATTTTTTCGCAAACAGGATAAACATACTTATTGATTTTTTTGACGAAAAAATTACTGACGACGATTACAACAAGCAATTTGATAAATATATAAAAATCGTTTTCCGCCTGCTCAATATGTTATCGAATTATTACAAGGAAACCGCATCGAAGCGCTCAGCATTTCTGCACGGAATCATTGACGAATACCTTGACGAATCTCACAGGAAACTGACTTTATCGGAAAAAGCCGCGCTTATTATTTCATCCGTGCCCGGAGTCAGTACGGTACTCACGGGAATGCGGAAAGAAAAATACGTTGAAGACATTATCGGTGTAATTGATGCGGAACCCGTGAAACATTATGAAAAAATACTGAGTAAAATAAGCGAAGAAATCAAAAAGGTAACAGGGCAGGAAGACGCACACAAATGAGATTTGATCTTTTAAATAACACAAAGCACAAACTTGTATTTGCGGGAATCCTGATTATTATACTCGCGGTACTTTTCTACTTCTACAGGAAAAATGTTCTTAACAACACAGGACCTCAAAGCGAGTTTTCGGTTAAAACTGTAAAGACGCTGACGCCCGACGAACTCAAGAAGATACTGCCCGCAGGAATAGATTCAATCGCCGCTGAATTCGGAATAAAGAAAGAATGGATTAAGGAACAGGACGAAGAACCCCCGCAGGAAAAGGATAAAAAATCAAAAACCGAAAAGACAAAGAAACCGCCGGCGCCGATGAAAGTATTCCTGTGGTTCTCAAAATTCATTTACTTACCCAAAGACGTACCCGCAGCGGAGCTAAACCTTGAAATAAGGAATTTCCTGTCAGAATACGATTTTGACTGCACGGGAAACGAAGAACCGAAGACGGGAAACCTTGCGCTGACAATCTTCAACAATAAAGATTCCGCGAAGAAAAAGATAGCAGGCATTAATATAATATACTCGGACAAAGTGAAACGCGACGCAGCTGATGTTTGCCTTATATTGAACAGGGTAGAAGATATTCCGATAAAACCCCTGGAAAAAATTCTTCTGTCGTCCGAGAAATTTTCCGTCGTGCTTCCCGACATAGTAGAAAAGATTGACGCACAGACCGTAGTACTTGATTCAAAAAGGGAATATGTTCTCTTCTTTGACATCGGCAATGAGGACGACCTTCTTGCCGAGTTCAAAACAGACATGCGAGAAAAGGAATGGAAGTCAAAAGTGCGAACAGTGTGCTACGAATACGACAAGGCAGCGGGAGTGTTCATACTCAATCCGAAGAAAATCCATCCGTTTGAATTTGATTTGCTGAAAGAATTCTCGCAGTACAATATAAATTCATACAAGGATACGCTTCTGATAAGGTTTGTATCCGACGAAAAGAACAGAAAGAAAACAGATGCATTGTTCAGAGATATCACGTCCAGGGCTGACAGGGGCGCTAGGAGCATGATATACCTTGTTACGTTCACTCAGGACGAATTTGATTTTTACAGGCAGGACATAACCAGACTTAAACGTAAGGGATACAAGTTTTACAACTTCTCCGAAATCATGAAGAAACGCAGAAACACCACTGAGCAGGAAGAGAAAGTAGTGATAACCGGATGAACAGCCAGAACCGGCATACGTCACACATGAAATATGCGCTCAAGGAAGCCGAAAAAGCATTCGATTCGGGGGAAGTACCCGTCGGCTGCGTCATCATTCACGACGGAAAGATAATCGCAAAAGCATACAATCAGGTAGAAACTCTCGGCGACCCGACGGCGCACGCTGAAATGCTTGCGCTTACATCGGCATTTGACGCACTCGGCTCAAAGCAGTTGAAAGGATGCTCGCTGTACGTTACCCTTGAACCATGTTCAATGTGCGCGGGCGCAATAGTCCTGGCAAAAGTTGACTGCATATATTTCGGGGCATATGACCCGAAAGCCGGCGCATGCGGAAGCGTTATAAACATCACAAACAACAAATTTCTGAACCACAAAGTAAAGGCATATGGTGGAATACTTGACGGGGAAAGCGCATTTCTTTTAAAAGCGTTTTTTGAAGCCAAGAGGCAGTCAGAGAGCGGTTACAGGAAATACTCAAAGAACTAAAGTTCGTTAAACCCCGCTTCGAAAAATTTTATCATTTCATCGCAGAGTTCATTTTCATCGTCGCCGTTAAATTTCAGTTCAAGCGTTGAGCCCTGTTCGGCGGCAAGTGTCATAACGCCGATAATAGATTTGCCGTTGACTTCAAACCCGTCTTTTGAAATGAAAAAATCGGATTTGTATTTCGCGGCAATCCTCACAATAGCAGATGCGGGGCGCGTGTGCATACCTGCTTTATTTATTATCTTTGCCTGTTTTACAATCATATTACGAAGTCCTGTTCAGCAGCATATCGGAAAACCATTTCAGCATAAGTTTCGCATCCGAATCAGCCATTTTGTTCAGGTGCGCATTCGCTATTGAAGTAAACTCTTCAACTTTCTCCGCAGCGGCGGTAATTATTCCCAGCCGTTCATAAAGTTCTTTTACTTTTAAAACCTGCTCGTCCGTTCTGACGCCTTTATTCTCTGTAACAAAATGAAGAAGCTCTTTATCGTTTTCATCTTTTGCGGTTTCGATTGCTTTCAGAAGCAGGAAAGTTTTCTTGCCTTCGCGCAGGTCGCCGCCGATTTTCTTGCCGAACTCTTTTTCATCAGCGGTTATGTCGAGAAGGTCGTCCTGAATCTGGAATGCAAGCCCTATATTTAGCGCGTACTGTTTTAGCGAACTGATTTCATCTTCCGTTCCGCCGCCAATCATCGCGCCGATTTCAGCGCAGCATTTAAGAAGTTCGGAAGTTTTCTTGTCAATCATCATAATGTATTCATCGGGTTTCACTTTTCTTCTCGTTTCAAACTCCTTGTCATAGCTCTGTCCTTCGCAGACTTCGATGATTGCCTCAGTGAACGACTTTGCAATATCCTGAATGCGTGGAGATTTTGTCTTAAGGAGAGACTTATACGCATAGCCGATAAGCCCGTCGCCTGCAAGGATGGCGGTATCGCGGTCCCATTTCTTATGAATAGTTTCGCGTCCGCGGCGAGTATCGGCATTATCCATAATATCGTCATGCACGAGCGTGAAATTATGAAGAATTTCAATTGCCGCCGCAGCATCAAGGGCAGATTCGGCTTTGCCGCCTACTGATTCACAGCAGAGAATCAGCAGCATCGGGCGGATGCGTTTACCGCCGCCGTCTAGTATGTATCTCATCGGGTCATATATACCTGCGGGAGATACTTTTGAAGTAAAAGTAAGCAGTTTATCTTCCACAAGGTTTTTATAAAATCCGTATTTCTCTTTGAAATCCATTATTAACAAGGTTTGTTCAAAATATCATTTTTAAAAGTTGAAAAAAAGGAAGAGTAGAGCAATTATCAATTAACAATTAATCCCGTTAAATCGGGACGCATAAAACGCGCAATTATCAATAAAGAGCAAAAGCTTCGCCACAGATTTTCACAGATAAAAAAACATTTCCCAAAATTAAGAGTAAAAACTTCTGACACGAATTTACACGAATTAAACTAATTACACGAATTAAGAGCAAGAGCATTTCATCACAGAGGGCACAGAGCACACAGAGGGCACAGAATAAAGAAGAAAAATTGGATTTCTAAATTTTTAATTCTGAACTGTAACTTTGAATTTTTAATTTTGAACTTTGAACTTTGAATTTTGAACTTTGAACTTTGAATTATTATCAGTTCCAGATATACTGATACCCTAATGAAAGTGTTGTATAGCCCTGGCCGATGTTTGTCTCTACTCCGGTATGCGCCTGGAATTTTAATGAGTGATTTGGAGTAATGGGATATCCGATAACTCCTCCGAAACGTGAATTCCTTATCTGGTCATCCTTGGAGATACCGTTAAGTTCCGTTTGTCCTCCCCAGAAATAATTTCCGTCCAGTCCGAGCCAGATTCCCGACTTAAATGTATAAATTGTATGCGCCTGCAAACTTAAAATAGGTTCCTGCTTCAGCGTGTTGGTTGTAGCGTACTCATTATTAGGCGTGAAAAACCAGACTCCGCTGTAGAGTTCGATGTAGAATCTGTTATAGTTGTATGAAAACCCGATTTCAGGTTTAAATCCCCATCTGTTTGAGCCAAGATTGACATATCGCTCTTCATAGTACTGTCCGATAGGAACAGAAACAACGACGCTGGCTCCGAGGACCATTTCTTCTTTAAACTTTTGAAAATCTTTCAGAGCTAACGCCGGTGAACCGAAAATATTAATGCCGAGGCGGAACCGCGCATCTGCAAATCCTGTCCGCGTCCCTGTTGTATCCCTGCCGTTCACTTTCAAATCACCTGACATAAAAGCAAACGGAACCATAAGCTGAACCCTTCCGAGTTTTCCGAAAATTCCGAAAGTACGAACGCCTCCGAGAGTTATAGTATGCGTGGTAACGTCAAAATCGGTAAAAGGGGATGTAGCGTCTGTAACAATAGAACCGTCGGAAAAAGTATATCCCAGTAAAACCCCGTTCAAATTTTTCGGTATTACAGAATAATTCCGAGGTTCCAGTTCCTGGCTGTACGCGGGAATGCATACTGCCGAATATATCAGCGCAACAGCGGCAAAAACCGCAACGAATCTTAATTTAAAATGGCTTTTTAACATTATCATATTTTTTATGCCCCGTAAATGCCGAGAGGGAAAGCATGAGCGTTTATTTTCATAAAATAAAATTTACGGGCAATACATTCAACTTTGTTTTTTGGATATTTTCTTTTATTTTGCTTTATCAGTTTCCCTATGCCAAAAAGATTTCTTTTAATAGTTGTGCTGGTTTTTGCAGCATTCGCAGCGGCGCTCTCGCAGGACAAACCTTTTATGCTGCAGACAGGATTTCACCGCAGGACTGGATTTAAAAGAGTCGCAGCCCGTAACAACGGTTTTTTTCGGAGCACGGCTTATTGACAGGTTCAGTTTCGGGATTAAAGCAGGAGCAAGAGTGTACGAGGATGACCTGAACGATTTGCTTTTTAAGCAGATTAACGAAATATATCCTCTGCTTTATCAGGGGTTTTATACAAGAGACGCAATACTTACAAAACAAACACCGGCGTATATAACGGCTCTCTATTCAGCATACAGCTTTATAGAAAATTTCGAGTTTAATGCCGCTGTGGGCGTTAAGTTTTACAAGAACCAAACCTTCAGCATTAATGATTATCATTTTTCAAAACCGTATATGAATTCGATTCCGGACCTGGATAAAATCAATTTCACAAATGAACCGAAGATGCTGAACAGCAAGAACATAATCAAAGGTTACTTTTCAATCGGAATAAATTATAATTTAAAATCTTTTCTTGTGGGATTTAACGCCGATAATCTCTATTCAATCGGATTAAACTTCGGAAAGGAATTTTGAGCATGAAAAGTTTTATGCTTGCATTAATAATTTTTATTTCATCCGCGCCGCTTTTTGCGCAGGAAGGCCGCTCATTCGGGTTTAAAACGAGAGTCACTTTTTCAAACCCCTCTTACACACTTGACACAAACAGCACGGCAATGACGACATACAGCAAAGCCGGGTTTATGGCGGGAGTTTTTGTTGACTTGTTTAAAGCAGGTTTTTTTGAACTTTCAAATGAGCTTTACTTCAGCAGAAAAGTCTGCAGTGCTGACGCGACATACCAGGGGATATTTGTCAATCAATTTATAATTACAAGCGCGACTGCCAGAATTGATTATCTTATTTACGGGGTTACCGGCAAAGCAGTCTTTTCTATTGGAAAATCATCCGTGTATGCCATGGCCGAACCGAGAATCAACTTTTACACGGGAAGCGAGGTAACAGTAACAGACAACACTTTTTACAATGAGGATTACGTCAAGGACAGGATAAAGAAAATCGGATACGGAATAAACATAGGCGCGGGCTTCAACATTGGGCTGACCAAAAGCAGCAAAATTTTCATTGAAGGGCTGTTCTGTCCCGACTTTTTCTACGCCTACGAAGACGGGCTGGGCAAGGCAAGAAGCAATTCGTTTGAACTACGGGCGGGAATAGGTTTCTTTTAAATTAAGTAAGCAGGAAACAGGGAAACACCTTCCTGCAACAGACAGGAAAACTGTTAAAGAATAAAACTTTAAGTGCAGAAAATCCCATTCGCCTTCGGAGCGGATTCAAATGCTGTATCTAAATAATTGCATATATAATTAATTTGGAGTATAATAATACAAAATAATATTCTCATAATGATACAAATTCCACCCCCCTAGCCCCCTCCAAAGGGGGATATTAAAAGGATTTAACATTGCTATTTATGTCAAACAAGCTGAATTTCATCAAATAAACTGATAGTGGCGAAA
>Ga0209450_10001044_pt1 | contig 13973 bp, 9 predicted proteins | sample FrelakmetLWP11LW_FD_187149 | JGI IMG/M metagenome (GOLD analysis project Ga0209450, IMG submission 187149) | Freshwater lake sediment microbial communities from the University of Notre Dame, USA, for methane emissions studies - LWP11 LW (SPAdes)... | ecosystem: Environmental > Aquatic >...
TCCGGCTGTCAATCCCAGAACGAGCCTGAGCACATCACCGTTGGTGAAGTCTGCGCCCGTAGGGTACAAAAAATAATCCGCAACTAACTTATTGCTCTTTAACAAGTTAAAATCAAAAATTTCGTCTGCAAAATTCTGGGTGGTTGCCGAATTTTATGCTTTTGACCTTTTGTGGACGTCTGGATTCGAGGCAAAAAGTCTGAAATGCGCAGAGTATCTCTGTAGAAGTGCCACTGTCTGCAACTGGAATGTTATGCCGCTAATCGGTGATAGGATTTGAGCAGGCCGCCGAGACGTTTGATGCATTGAATCTCGGCATTGTCATCCGTGCGATGCTTTGGTTCGATGATTCTACCTAAGGATTGATGAATTCGCTCGTGATGATAATATTGGCGGAACTGCTCAAGCACATATTCAAGCTGCTCGACGGAAGACAGAATCAGGTGGTCAAGACATTCGGATTTTAGGGATTTGACGAAGCGTTCCGCGTAGGCATTTAAATCGGGACTTTGCGGCGGCAGTTTGATGGGGTTTACGCCGGCGGTTTTTAAGATGTCGTGAAACTCAGCCGTATACAATGGGTCTCGGTCGTGAATGAGGTATTTCTTGTCTTTCAGGAACACCTCTTCATAGTCGGTTATTATTCGTGCCGTCTGTTTCATCGAGTTGCCATCGGGTTGAAGCTGAATAGGGGCAAAAAAGACCTTTCTCGTGAAGCTCTATGACAAAGAATACGGTACAACGGATTAGCTTACGCCCGGTGAACAGTTCCACGGTAAAAAAAACCGCAGGCTGCCAGAACATCGAGATGGCTGCTGATAAATTCATGCCAGGTTGATTTGATCATTAAATCCGGTTCAGGGTCATAGCCGTTTTCAAGGAGAATGTTTTTAACGGATGAGGGGCTGATCGTGAATCCGAGATAAACGACCTGGTCGGTGATTTTTTGGTAGCCCCAGCGAGGGTTTTCTTTTTTGAAGCGGATGACAAGGGCGATGACTTCATGGCTGATTTGCGGTCTTCCGACTTTCTTGCGATTTGCAGCGCCATTATATTTTTGGGCGATCAGGTTGCGATACCAGCCGATCACGGTATTCGGTGTATAAAGGACCGCCTGTGGCATTGAAATGAAAAACGTGAAATTCCAGACCGACAACGGTTCAGAGTTTATCGGCTGCACACGGCAGGATGGTTCCAGAGATGGCTTTGAAAAGACGGTACAGGCTTTCAAATCAATCCATAAACGCATCCCAGTCAAAGCCTGGAGTTACAATAGCGATGTCGAAACCGTACACAGCACCATCGAATTGGAATTCTTTGATATCGAAAACTTCATCCATATCAAAGACTTTCATCAACGCGTCGCTTCCTTTCAGGCCGCCTATAACCTCGTCAGAAAAGACAGAAATAAACAAAAACAGACCCCCTGGCAGATCGTGCATAAGGAATGGCCAAAAATGACTATCGAACTTGCTAAACTCCCTCCACTTATGTTAGACTGGATCGGACCTGATTATATTACCAAGGAACAAATCGCTCTGAGGGGAGACGATGTACCCTGTTATCCCTAAAGCGTGTCTGACCCGCTTAGGTTCACTCAGCCCGAGAAAATTTAAGCCCACGCAATTAAAACGTACTTGACCAGTCGTGTCTCTCAGACACTTTGAGGCGATTCTTATTCTTTTTTAATTCTGCGACAAATTCTTTGGCTGATTTTTTGGCTTCTGCAATTTGATCCTTTGTCATACATTTTTTTGACATAAACCATTCTTTTAAACTTGCAGCATTTGCACCATTCATTTCAGCAATAAGCATCCACTTATAGGCTTTGGCATAATCCACATCAGATCCTTTTCCGGTAGAATATGCCACCGCCAGATTATACTCGGCGACAGCATCTCCTTGCTCGGCGGCCATTGCCCACCATTTAACCGCCTCCTTGTAATCCAGAGCAACGTCTTTACCATTGCCATACATGAATCCCAATTGGCTTTGGGCCATTAGATCTCCCTGCTCGGCAGCCTTGATACACCATTTGAGGGCCTCTTTCGCATCTTGGGGCACGCCTTCGCCGTTACCATACTTAACGGCCAGATTATACTGGGCCTGTGCAACCCCCTGCTCAGCCGCTTTGATGTACCAGTTGAATGCCTCCTCCTGACTCTTGGATACACCTAAGCCGAGATCATACATCAAGCCCAGATTGAGTTGAGCGGAGGCGTGCCCCTGCTCAGCCGCCAGACGATACCACTTAACGGCTTCCGCATAATCTTGCTGCACACCATGACCTTTATCATACATCGTACCAAGATTGTACTGAGCGGGCTTGAACCCATTTTCAGCCGCCATACGATACCATTTGAGAGCCTCCTTCGAATTTCGCCGCACACCTTCGCCCCTGTCATACATCACGCCAAGATTATACAGGGCGGGCCTGAATCCACGCTCAGCAGTCATACGATACCATTTAAGAGCTTCCTTATAATTTTGCGGCACACCATCGCCGTTGTGATAATTCTGGCCCAGCATATACTGAGCCGCTATATCACCTGCGTTAGCTTTTTCCAGCAGTTGTTCTACAGGTAACGTTGTGTATGCGATGGACTCTTTCGCACCGGCAGTTGACTGTGAAGGTTCGTTCTGTTTTGTCTCACCAAAACCTCGGACAGGCAATAATAAAAACACCACAAGAATTAATAATACTCGTGTCATAAAAACATCCTTTGTTGTTTTTTCTTAGTCACCGTTTCTTTGCCCATTGGCTTTTGATTAAGGCCTTGAATTATACAGGGGAGAACCAACGCGTGTCTGACCCGCTTTAGTTCACTTCCAGGATGTCATAAGAAGTAAATTCTGGAGATAGTTTTTTTATCTTGACTTCTTACTTTTCATAGGTGCATAGGACACCATTAAATTTACTCCTGACTTGAATCAGCGGCGGTCCCGATATTTGCTCCCACCAAGACTTCGCATCGCTTTTGACCTTTTCCCATCGGTTTTCTGAAAAATCAATACCCCTCTGCATTCCTTATAAAAGATTATCGTTGCACTTCATAAGTGACAATCTTATACGGTGCAATAGATACTGAAAATCCGTTGATTCCTTTTGTCTTTATTGTTTGCATTCGCTTTTCATTTAAGTCTGTCTCCCACACCTCCGAAACCGTTTCTCCTAATTGCACGACGGCTTTCTGCATCGTTGACGTCGGGTTATAAAGACGTACAATAGTCCCTTTTCCTTCCTCGGCCCACTTGAGCGTAGAAAATCGGATGTGCGAATTACTCACCGAAAACAGCGAATGACTTTTGCCCGGCAAGCAACCGGAATGAACATTCGTTTGCGCTAAGGCTACCGGCGTATTGAACATATCGGCTCTGGTGGGTATATCTGCGTCTTGCCAATTACCCGTATGCGGACGAATCGCGTAATGATATTCATGATGCCCCAGGCACTGGCCGGCCTTCTGAGAAGGGAACGATGATCCAACGCGACTTTCGGTACATATCCAGGTCTGTACTGATTTGAGCAGGGTCAACGCAACGGTTCTCCGGCTGTCCTGAGATACTTCATATTCGGTAAACGAACGATGCAGAAATGCAACTCCAGAAGTACCGTTACTTAAATCAACAAACTGGTTTGTCGGCAAGGTTCCCATATTCGGCCACCAGGACCGACAGTCAGGTCCCTGTGGTCGAATTGGACGATGATCGACGATAAAGTGGCCGCCCGCATCTGCATGTGTTACTTCGGCAATGTCGGTGGGGAACATCACACGAAGACAATGATCCTGACAAGGATTGTCCAGTGTCAACCGCACTTCAACTTGCTCACTGCCTGCTTTGAGCGTTACATAAGCCCGCAGCGTTATGGTGCTGACATCCTGACTGCGCCGCTGCTCAGAGCGAATCAGCCGCGAGGGAATTTCCATCATCACCTCGCTGACAATCGTTGCCTGCAGCGGACCTGCATCCTGCGTCCATATTTTGGCATTACAGCCCAGCGAGGACAATACACGATCATGTGCCGGGGGCTGATTGATCCAAAAATCTCCGGCCTCGCCGCGATCTTGGTAATAATTTAATCCATTAAAATATTGACCTGTCACTTTTTGCAAAAGATCGAATGTCCCGTTGGGATTGAACGAAATCTTCAAAAACTCATTTTCAAGTGTTCGCTCGTCAACGCATATAGAGGAGGTCTGCGCCATCGAACTCTTCCATTCAGATGGCAATTGTTCTCGGCCTAAGGGTCGAACACAGTAAGTACTGTAACCACCTGCTGGAATAACGCCAGTGTCAAAAAACACCCGATGACAAATACAGTCATAAGGAAACGCCCGTGAATGCAGCATCGAAACCGGATAGAGCGATTTTTCAGCGCCCTGCCATTGTGTCGCCATCGCTCCGCCGTTTGCATCGTAAACGATAAGGCCCTTTTCCACGCTCGGCCAAAATTCATACTTGCCGGCAGGGGCTTTTGCAAGAACTATCGCCTCGACCACCTCACGACGTGCATAAGGCAGTGGATTGTAAACAATCAACACATCATCCTGATGTTCAAATCCCGAACAGTCGACTCGCTTAACGAGTGTTTTAAGTCCCTCGTCGGCAACAGCCTTCGCCAACCCGATGACTTGCCGAAGACGATCTTTGACATCCTGAACCGTCGTATCTTGAGTAACGCCATTAATTGAATCATGCGGATGCGACTGCATCAAAAGAAGCCACGCCTTGTCGATTAACGGCCGACAGTCCAGCGCCATAACACTGGATAAGGGTTCGGCAAACCGAACTAAAAGATTCTGGGCCTGTTGGTTGAGGTGTTTGATGTCCATATGTGTCGCCAGAGCATTGCCGGACGTATCGCCGGCGGGTCCATCCCGCAATTCTCCCTCGATGACAACCAGGTCTTTGACGTCTAATTTCGACTGCATCAGCGCGATATACTCGCTCATTGTGGATTGCCGCCAGTGTCGCCCCGAAGAATGATCCACTTGATTGATTTTTTCAATCATCTCTGGCAGCAGCTTTTGGAGAGCCGAATAATCACAGCCATTCATCATCAAGTGATCGTCATCAAGGCGGCTTTCCTGCATCGTATTCCACAGTTTTTCCAGCCCCTGTTCAGTTACAAAATCGGGATGCCATGTGTTTGGCACATCCAGACGAAAACAGTCCTGTTCAAAATGCAAAGGATCAGCATGATGAAAAAATACACCGACCTTGCTTTTGTCATACTCCCACCCGGCGCCCAAATGATCGACTCCAAAGAGCATGGATAAATGTAATCCCAGAAAGAAATTTTGCCTGCCGAGATGCCCAAACCGGGTTACCAGCAGGGTAGAGCCGTCCGGGCTTTTCCAGAGAAATTCCGACTGTGGGGCCCGTTCGGAACTGACTCGCTTGCCCACCATACCCACGGAGATACCAAAACCGCTGTATATCTGTGGGAGCTGCGCCGTCTGCCCCCATCCGAACGAGGTATAACCAACTTCAAATGCTTTGCCAAAAGCCCGCGATTTACGCAATCCCGTCAAAAGATTGCGGATTAAACACTCACCGTCAATCGGGTATTCATCCGGGAGCGTGTACCAAGGACCGATGTCAAGATTGCCGGCTTCAACCAGTTTTTTGAGTCGGCCGGCATTTTCTGGACGATATTCCAGATAATCTTCAATCGGGATATATTGCCCATCCAGAACCAGCCCCTTGTAAAGGCCCTGTTCCAAAATTTCAATTAGTTCATCCATAAACTTCACAAGCCATATCCGCGTCTGCCAAATCGGATATCGCCACTCTCTGTCCCAATGAACATGTGAAACGATATGTGCGTGTTTCATTGAACTGCCCCTTTTCTTTCTACCAGCTCATGCGAGAGGGTTCTCGACGTTTGCAGTGTTTTACAAAGGTGTCCAGAACGCCTGAACATCCCGTCAAAGCAGCCTGATTGTACTTCCTTTCGTTCATCATTTCAACTGCTTTATTTCGTTCGTTGTTTCCATCTCGTTCGTATCGGATGCTTTCCGTATCGCGGCCAGGATAGGACTCTGCGGGAATGTAACCCGAGCAGGTCGCGATGGTCGGGGCATCGGCCAGCTTCGGCTGGCCGGTTTCTTTTTGATTATGCCTTGATCCAACAAGCGATAAATCCCGGGAGATCGGGGGAAGAGCTTCCAGTATTCAACGTGTCCGCATACTGAGCCGGAGTCAAATATCCAAGACTCTGACGCGGATGATGGTGGTTGTGAATTCGAGGGCGCAGCAATCAATTTGGCTCTTATTCGGCATTAGAACGTACTGAACCCTCAAATGTTACTTGTGTTTCCATTTTTCTCAGCCAGATAATATATAAACCTGCCAGCGAAACAAGAAAAATGCACAACGTAATGAAAAACGCGTGATAGCTTTTTATCAAGAGCTGCATCGGAAGCATAAACAGGGTTACCTGCCAGGTCAAGGCAAAGGGCAGAGCCAGTACATCACGGGTATGCTCTTTTTTCATTTCGGCACGAACCGCCGGCGACAGGGAGTTGACCAGCGGCCCCCAGAACCCAAAGGGCCGAGTCGTTCTGTAAAAATGCTCAAGCACTTTTTGATCCGTCGGACGTGTCGCGTACGTCCCGAAGATCGTCCCTGTCAGGCCAACGACCATCGTAATAAAAAATTGCGACACCGGGTTACTAAGCATCTGTGCAACCAGCGGGCTGGTATCCGCGCCGTAAATCTGTGCGATACGAAATAGAACCGCACTGACTAAACCGACCAACGTCCCGATGGCATATCCGCCGCCGTTAAAACGCCACCAATAAAACCGCAGGATACTCGGCACAACAAGACCGCCGCCTAAGGCCATAAGAAACCAATCCCAGATGTCATTGATGTTTTTGACGGAATAGGCAAAAAGGAAACTGGCAACCACAAAGCAAAGTCCAAACAACCAACTGACCCGAATCAGTTCCACATCCGAAGCCTTCGGACGCATATACGCCTGATAAACATCGCGCGTAAAAAAGCTGATGGTCCAGTTTACGAACGAACCGAAGGTGGATAAAGAAGCCGCGATCAGCGCCACCAAAATCAGCCCTCGAAACCCCATAGGAATACTGTACAAGATAACGGCCGGCAGAACTCGTTCCGGATCCACCGTGCCCTCATAGCTGAGCAGGTGCATCTTAGTCACCCACTGCTCGCCAAACATCGTTTTCAGTTGGCCGATAAAATCCGCCGGATAGTTTTGGGGCGCGTTGACAATTCCGGAAATCACTTCCGCCCATCGGCTTTTATCGACTTGGCCGACCTGCGATTTGACAAGCACCGCCGCTTCATTCAGAATGGACTGATCCGGGAAGAGTTCTTTTACCATAAACAACCCCAGCACGGCAAATGCCATCATCATCGGCCAGCGGAACATCATCAAGTTGGTCCATAAAAAGGTCAATTTGCCGCATTCTTTGTCGTTTTTTGCGCCAAAAAAGCGTGGCTCGCCGCCGGACCCCATCCCGAAAATAATGTTTCGGAAAAGATAAAAGGCGGAGACTACAAACAGGAAACTATATTGGTCATACCCTTTTGGCATCGGAGTTTTCCAACCGCAGGAAGAGCTTGTCCACGCATTCTGACCGGTTACTTCTTTGGCCAGAGCCGCGATCTGGTCAATTCCGGTAACCTTCATAAACGCCATTACAGAAATGGCGATAACCGCCACCCATATAATGCCGGATTGAAAGATATCCGTATAAACAACTCCATAAAAACCGGAGGTCAAGATGTAAATTGTAGCCATACCGATCATGATAATCGCACACCATTGGGGAGAAATAGGAACAAACATCGCCACAAACAATCCCGAACCCTTAATTAAATATGCGATCATGGCGATGTTGCTGACAATCGTTGCAATCGCGCTGGCAATGCGTGCAAAGTGTCCGCCGGCGGTAGGACCGAACCGGTAGAGCATCCATTCGGCGCAAGTAATGCAGCCGCTTCGCCGGTGCCATTTCCCCGTCCACAGCATCATGATGGCAAGAACAAGCACGGCCCCTCCCCGAAACTCAATAAATAGACCTCGGGGTCCCATCATATACAAAAATGAAACAATGACCATAGTTCCTGTCAAGTCCAGAAAACTGGCCATGCCGGAGATTCCAAGTGCCCACCACGGCAACTGTCTTCCCCCCAGAAAATAGGCTTCCATGCCGCTGGATGCTTTCTTTTTCAGATACAGGCCAAGACCCACGAGGCACAGGAAATACACAGATATGATGATGTAATCCAGCGTACTCAAACAACTCATCGAAATTTCCTTTTCCAGAGCCTGCTGAACAGTAATTCTCAAATCCAATCATCAATGGATCCGACGGTTGGGTAAGCGAGATGGCTCAATTCTCTCATCTCTGACAACCATTTATCTTTTATCAGTTAGTATAGCCTATCGCAAAATCAATGGAAAGCTGTATTTTCAATGCTGAAAAACACAGTGTTCAAGAGTTTTTTTACGACCTGGATTCAGGATCTGCACCGATTCAATTAACCTTAATCCGCCAGAAATTCCAGCGTCAGAATTTTCTTGGGGGTTATTTCAATGTCGCACCAGCCTTTGCTGTCCAATACCAGTGTTTTTTCCGGCCTCTCTTCCAGATTGACAATGCGAGCCGTCGCCCATGGCCGTTTACCGGTACCCGAAAGAGCCATCTCTTTTTGCAGCCTTTCTACAGGACTGCTTGACGAAGAAGGGGCGTGGCCGCCATTTAGCCGGAACTTGGTTTTGATTGAGCTGGAAGCCGGGTTGAAAAGGCGAACAACCCATCCGCTGCCGTCTTCGCTGCGTTTGATGGCGCTGACAGCAATTCTTGGATCTGAAATCTCAAGAAACGATTTTTGCAGCGGTTCGGTGCCTTTAGGGGTTGGCGCCGTTTGGCCGATTACCAGCGGTAGGTTAAACTGCTCGGCGGCATTCCATAGATTGGCCTTTTCCCAGTTGCCTTGATGGGGCATCACGGCGTAATGAAATTTGTGCTTGCCTAAACACTGGGAACTCTTGTCGATCTGGCTGTAATCGGTCATTTCCTGTGTCACACAAATACGCAGGGGGAAACTGCGAAGCAGTGTAAGCCGCAGCTCCGGCTGAGACTGATCGGTTGCTTCATAAGCTTTCATGCCTTCATTCAAAATAGCAAGGCCGTTGATTCCGTCTGAAATATCAATAAAGGAATTCATGGGTTGTTCGGACTGCGGAGGTTCGCGATAAGTTTCGGAGTAAGGCAGCTTAACCGCACGTTCGAGGACGTCAAATTGGCCTTGGGCAAAAGCGGTATCAGCAGAGATGCCGCTCGGGAAAGCGACCTGCAAATAATGATCTTCAACGGTGTTGTCAACGTCCGTGGCGATGTCAACCCACTTTTGTCCTTTACGCAGCGTGATCGTGCTTTCAATCCTGACAATTTTCATGTTTTTGCTGCGGGCTTTGTCGTCGGCTGTACGGCACTCCGGCAGCGGCCAATCAATAGAAATCTTAAAGGCGGCTTCCAGCCCGCCGTCTCGAATCAGGCTGACTGAGGCTTTTTCATAAATTGTCGTAAAGTCTTGTTTGGCCTCAACATTTTTATGCTGCCAGGGGTCGCCGACTTCGGCTGTATCACAGAAGTAACCCATGCGTTCAAAAATCTTACCGGTCTTTTTGTCAGTAATAGCCATTGTGCCGTTACCCTCTATGGCAACGCGCAGATATTCATTTTCCATCATGTTGATGCCGGTTACCATCGTGGCAGGGCGAACCGGAACGGCGTCATTCTTATGAATGGGTCTGACAAAGAAGGTTTTATAGCCCGCCGGCGGAATATCTTTCAGTTCCACTTTGGCTCTGTATTGTTTCGTCAGGAATGTATTGGCGGTGTCATTGGGTGACTGGACGATTTGGAAGGAATCGTCAGAACCTAGTATCTGAAAGTCAGCCTTTCGGCCCTGTTCATCAACGATTTCAAAGGAGCCCGATTTGGCTTCACGCGGAATTTCCAGATTTACTGCCGCAATCTCATCACGTTTGAATGGCGCCGGATTGTAAACAAACAATGCGATTTTCTCATTCTCATGTCCGGCGTAATCGACGGTTCCGGCAATATCGAGAATCGCTCGTTCCGCAACGCAGCCTGAAATTTCTCGGCATTGACGCGTTCGGAAGAGCATGTCGTCACTAATAATACCACGGCTGCATCCGCCAATCGAATCATGTCCATGGTTCTGCAGGAGCCAGTTGTAGGCGTTGTTGAGGAAACCCTGCGGATATGAAGCCCCCAGCATGGCCGCATAAACCGCCAGGGGTTCGGCATACTGCATCAGCTCGCGTTCGGTCTTAAAGTTGTCCATCTTGACATCCATGCGGGCTGAAATGATCCAGCCGAACAATGGACTTGTTACCTTGGAGTCCGAATAGCAGCGCATCTCGCCTTGACAAACGGGCAGACCCTCAGAGACGTTTTCAAGAATCTGTTTTTGGAACTCTTCAAAGGTGCTGTGGAAAACGTCCGCTTGACCCTTAAGGGCCTCGCTGCAGTCCTTAATCATCTGCACTTCGCGAATATCCGGACAGGAAGAATCGTGGCCGCACGACCAAAACCGATGCGGTGTTGTCCAGTCGCCATCCTGCTCTTCCATGGCCTGTTTGGCCCTGGCCGGAATCGTTGAGGCGTCATACATGTACTTCGGTCGAGAATATTGAGCGTCAAACTCTTTGTACTGTTCACCGATAAATTTGAAAGGACCGCTGCCGCACGACCATGGGATGATACGGTTGTTTTCGTTTTCTTGCTGAAAATAGGCCGGTCGCTGGATGACATACCAGACATTGTACCGCGGCCGCATCGCCAGGCGTGAGGCCACAATTTGTGTGCCGTCGGCACCTTGCCAGAGGTACTCTGACTTCGGCGCCGCCTCTGTACTGACACCTCGGTAGAACGCCGCAAAGTCAATCCCAAAGCCCTTATAGATTTGAGGCATTTGAGAAATCTGTCCCCAGCCAAATGGGGAATAACCTGTCTTGCTGACATGCCCCATGTTCTTGCTGATTCTATGACCGAGCAGAAGATTGCGAACCAACGATTCACCGCCAACCGAAAATTCGTCCGGCAGACAGAACCAGGGGCCAACCAGCAGTTTTTTTGCCTCGACCAGTTTTTGAACGACTTCTTTTTTCTCGGGGCGAATCTCAAGATAGTCCTGCAGCGGAACCGTCTGTGAATCCAGATGGAATGATTTAAAGGCCGGCTCTTTTTCAAAAATGTCCAGCAGCATATCCATCATGTACACCAGCATGTGACGGGTCCGCTGCATTGAGAAACGCCATTCCCTGTCCCAGTGCGTATTGGAAATGAAATGGCATTGTGCTTTAGTCTTGGGTTTTTCTGTTTTCTTGATCAATTTGTAGTCATCCTTTTTGGGCTAACTTGATTAACGTTTTTTTGCTCTATATCTATAACAGTAATTTCGATTGAATTAAATCCCTATGACACCAAGAATCTGGTTAAAGTCACTGCAATAATGATGGCAAAGACCTAATGTGCCGCTTTGTTCGATATTGCCATCTGTTACCCCGATTACGGGAATATTTGCAAGTCTGATTGAGCAAACGCCTGCGCTGCTGTCTTCAATACCGATAATATGTCCGTTTTCGTCCGGCCCAATGCCCAATCCTACGCGAGCGACCTCGGCATACAGCCAGGGGTGTGGTTTCGGAGACAATTCGCCCAGCGTGCCGGCGGCTCCTTTTCGAAGTGGGAACCCTGCTGTAATGATTGCATCATAAAAGTCCTTCGGGTCGCCCATGTCCAGGGTCTTGAATGCAGAAAGTATCTCCGGCCAGGCTTTTTCGTATAAGCCCGACGTTACCAGCCCAATCTTAATCTTTTTGGCTTTTAATTCGTATAGAAATTCTTTCAGGCCCGGTGTAGGTACAAATGCGTCCGTTCTTCCGCGGCCGTTCATAATTTCGTTCATTTCCCGGTGTGTATGCTCAAAATAGTAGTTTCTTGCCTGTTCAATCGACTTATCTGGGCAATATTTGTCAATACAATACTTCAAATGCTCCGAGACGCTGTGGCCGGAAACATAGGGCATATCATCATTACAGAGTTCAAATTCCGGTTTATCAAGCAGAGAGGCGGTCGTCATTTGAATAATCCATATCCAGAAATTTTCACTCCGAACGCTGGTGCCGTCAAGATCCATCAGCACCGCCTTAATTGGAGTTTTTATGTCAACGGGGTTCAGCGGGTAGTAGGCAGGGTAACCTAATGCAGATTTCACATAAGCAAGGACATGAGAGGCAAAGAAGATAAATTCCACTTTCCTGTCACCGGTCCGGCACAGATAAGTAACGCCGTCGACACCTAAGTGAAATCGTGCGTCGCTGGTTGATTTAAGAGGCTCAAAATGCTCGATTTTAGCATTGGGACCCAAATGTCGAATCATTTTTTCAATAGAAGTAATTGTATCCATAATACCGACTTTTACCTGCTTTCTTTTTTTAATTGTAGCTATGACTATATTGGTTCAGCCGGAATTGGACAAATTGCCTTCCCGGTTAAGCGACTAAATCTGCCTTCGGCAGTGAGCTTTTTAAGGCATAACGGACTCTGAAATAGTTGTGTGGAGGGGTTCTCCTCCCCCCAATGTTATTTCGTCGTTCCGGTCGGTTATCCCTGGCGGGTTGCCCTCCAGCAGAGCCTGCGTCCATTTAACCAACTTTCGGTATTGTCCGTCGATTTCTCATGCCTGTCAAGTTTTTTTCCTGTGTTTGTCAAGTTTTTTTCTTGTGTTTGTCAAGTTTTTTCTTGTGACGATTTCTGCCAGCCCTCAGACCATTTTGCCGTAGACAAATCTGCCTACGGCAAACAGTGAAGCGTACATTGCCACAATGTCTAAAAATACACAGACGTAGCTGCATGGGGAGTTTTCATTCGCCAATCGCGTTTTTGGGGACACTCTCACGCAAAGTCCGGCCAATGGATAGCTTGGGGTGGAACATCCGCAAGATTAGGAGCGAAAAAATCTGCATGCAGGAGTTTTTCGCGCGGAAAGGAAGTTGTCATCGCAAGACACCGTGCGCCTGCGGCTTTAGCGGCGGCAACACCGCTAACGGCATCCTCAATGACAAGACAGTCGCCGGGATCGAGGTTCAGCCGGCGGGCAGCTAATAAAAAGATTTCCGGATCGGGCTTTTTGTGTACAACATCTTCGCCGGTAACAACTGTCGAGAAAATATCAGTGGTTAGACCGATTTCCCGCAAATTCCCCTCGACTTTACGACGGTCGGCGCTGGATGCAACCGCCAGCGATTTACCTTGTCTGCGGCATTGATCAATAAAAGCTCTAACTCCGGGCAGAGGCTTTAGTTGGCCTTGGATGATATCCAGATAGATATCGTAGGTACGCGTTTTAATAGCGTTAATATCAACGGGAAATTGGTATTTCTCCGCTACGCCGCCGAGATAACGGTTTTCGCCCATACCGATAAAGGGAACGAAATCCTCCGGTTTGACGACAAGTCCCATCTCCGCAAACATCAGGCACGCGGCATTGCAGATAAATTCCTCGGAATCGACCAGCACGCCATCCATATCAAAGATAATTCCATACGGCAACTGCATTTTTTTTCCCTTAGCGAATATTAAATTCATCCACAGACACCCTTGCCTGAGGAATGCGTGCCGGAATTGTACCAAAATCTCTTTCGGATAAAAACCTTTTAAGCAGGAAAAACACTGGACTTTTTTGCTTTATCGCAGATAATGAGTGGCTATTCGCGGCGGGCTTTACCGCTGTTGTCCTCGTAGCTCAATGGATAGAGTGTTGGCCTCCGAAGCCAAAGGTTATAGGTTCGACTCCTATCGGGGACGTGAATATAAGCCCTTGCAGGGAAATGACTTGCAAGGGCTTATATTTTTTATTTTACAGGCCAAAATAGGTTTTGTAACTTGATT
>Ga0209450_10001045_pt1 | contig 13970 bp, 11 predicted proteins | sample FrelakmetLWP11LW_FD_187149 | JGI IMG/M metagenome (GOLD analysis project Ga0209450, IMG submission 187149) | Freshwater lake sediment microbial communities from the University of Notre Dame, USA, for methane emissions studies - LWP11 LW (SPAdes)... | ecosystem: Environmental > Aquatic >...
GCGAAGTGCTGGCGGTGGTGCCAGGCGTGCGCCGCGTGTCCGAGCTCGGCGCCGACCAGGTCGCCTACCTCGCCGCGGGGCTGTCCAAGGTGCTCGCCTGGTACGAGGACGAGGGTCTCTCCGCATTCAACTTCACGCTCGGCGGCGGGCCGCTGTCGGGCGCCGCGCGCAGCGCCTGCGCGTAGCGCTCGCCACCGCTGGACAGCGAGCCGTCGCGCAGGCGCAGGAAGTAGTCGTCGCCATGGCCGCTGGCGAGCCCGGCGCACTGCGGCAGCACCAGGGTGGTGACGCCGAGCGGCGATGCCGCCGGGCCGCCTTCGCGCGTGCGCAGCAGCAGGACATTCAGGCTGTAGAAGCGCCACTCGTCGGCCAGTGCGGACGCGGTGGCGTCGAGGTCGCACGTCGGGCCGCAGCCGCCGCCGGCGACCAGCACCAGCAGGGGGTCGGCATCGCGCAGGGCGCCGCCGGTGGCGCGGTCGGCCAGCGCGAGGCATTCGCGCGCCAGCGTGGCCTGCGCGTCGAGCCGGCGCTGCACGGATTCGGCCTCGGCGCGCGCGGTGGCTTCGCGTGCCTCGCGCGCGCGTTCGACGTCGGCGCGCTGCGCGAGGTCTTGCGCGCGGCCGCCGCCGAGCGAGGCGTTCAGGCGATAGCCGACGACCAGCAGCACGGTGGGCAGCAGGACCAGCCAGAACAGGATGCGGACGGTCTTCATCGGCTCGCGGGATCGAAGAGCGGCAAGCGCGACGGCGCGCGGCTGCACGGTTCGCCCATCATCCCACGCAGGACCCGTCGAGGGCCGTCCCTTGCGCGGCCGGATGGAGGATCGCCATGACCCGACTGCCGCGTCGCGCGCTCGCGCTGGCCCTGCTGTGGAGCGCCGGTACCCTGGGTGCGCCGCCGGACGCAGCGGTACAGCGCGTCGAGTCGCCACTGGGCGTGTCCTTCGACCTGCCCGCGGGTTGGGTCGAGGCCGCCAGCGACGTCGACTGGGTGCAGCGCTTCCAGCCCGCGCACTGCGCGCCGGACGCCACGCCCTTCGAATGCCCGACCTTCCTCGTGCTGCAGCGCATGCAGCCCATCGCGGATGCCGATGCGGTCGCGCTGTCGCGGCGGCGCGCGCAGGCGATGGAGCCTGCATGGCGCACGCTGGCCGAAGGCACGCATGCCGATGGCAGCGCATGGCGCTCCGGCCGCTACACCCTGGGCCCGATCGATGCCGTGCACGTGGTGACCCACCGGGTCGACGGCGAGGTTGGCTGGGAACTCACCGGCTGGTCACTCCCGCAAGACGCCGATGCGATGGCGCCGGTGTACCTGGCGGTGGGCGCCTCGCTGCGCGTGCAGCGCCTGCCCTGACGGACGGGCGGGCACACCGACTTCCTCGCTACGGCGCGGCGGGGCGTCGCCTCGTCGCATCACGGGCTCCGGCCCGCGCGGGCCATCCCACACTCCATGCTGCCGAGGATCGATCGATGAACCGCCTGGAACGCGCCCTGTTCGCCACACTGTGGACCCTTCCTGCCCTGTTGATGCCTGTCGCCGCGGCCATCGCCCAGGCGCCGCCGCCACCGGCGCCACGCATGCCCGAGGCCCGCCTGCTCGAACCGCGCGAGGTCCAGCCCGGCGAGGTGGTCGGCTTCCACCCGCGCGTGCACGGCGACTGGATCGGCGTCGGCGGATCGCGAGAGGCGGACGGCGTCCAGCGCGGCTCCCTGCATCTCTTCGCGCGCCGCGACGGTGCGTGGCGCCATGCGCAGCGCCTGGTGTCGCCGGCGCCCGGCCGCGGGGGCGATGCTTTCGGCGCGCAGATCGCGCTTGGCCCCGACACGCTCGCGGTCGGCGACTTCGTCGCCGAACACGACGGCCAGGTGGTCGGCGCGGTGCACCTGTATGCCCTGGTGGACGGGACCTGGCAGCCGACCCAGACCCTGCACATGAGCGCGCCGCGCGAGCGCGCGGGCTTCGGCGCCGCGCTCGACCTCGATGGCGACACCCTGGTGGTCGGCGAGGCGGAGGCTCTCGCGATCGGTGGCTGGGGCGACAACCGCGCGCTGCACGTGTTCGAGCGCAAGGACGGTCGCTGGCGGCCAAGCGCCACCATCGAGCGACCGGAGTCGCTGCAGGTGGCGGCGGAGAAGCGCGAGAAGGCGCAGGCCGAACAAGGCACGGCACGCCACGCGGGCTTCGGCGCCCACTTCGACCTCGATGGCGATCGGCTCGCGGTGTCGGCGATGGGCGCCGATGCGCTGCTGCTCTACCGGCGCACGGAGGGCGCGTGGCGGCTGGTGCAGCGCATCGACGATCCCGGCGAGGACGCCGGATTCGCGCGCACCGTGGCCTTCGCCGGCGATACGCTGGTGGTCGCTGCGCTGCGCGGCAAGGGGCGCGTCGCGGACACCGGCGTGGCCCACGTCTACCGCGAGGCCGAGGGTCGCTGGTCGCTGGCGCAGACCCTGTCGCTGCCGAACGGCCAGACGCTCGACATGTTCGGCCACTGGGTCGCGGCCGATCCGGACACGATCCTGGTCGGCGCCCAAATGCGCCTGATGAACGCCGGCCTCGCCTACGCCTATCGCCGCACCGATGCCGGCTGGGCGCTCGATGCGGTGCTCAATCCGCCCGAGGCCTGGCGCCGGCGCATGACCGCCTACGCGCTCGACCTCGATGCCCACACCGCGGTGCTCAGCCCCGGCAACGAACTGCTGGCCGGCGGCCCGCTGCAGCCGCCCGGACCGGGCGGTGTGTACGTGGTCGACCTCGCGCCACCGCCCGCGGCGGCCGGCGGCACCTGACGCCGCGCCCGCGGCGGTCGCCGGCGGATGCGTTCAGTCCGCCGGCTTCGCCGGCTGCAGTTTCGCGTGGAATTCGTTGACCAGCATCAGCGCCGCGCTGCCGTAGAGCTTGTGCAGTTCGGGCACCATCTCGCCCTGCGCCACCACCGGGTCGGTGGCGACCCACGCGCGCGCCTGCTCCAGGTCGTCGGTCGCCAGCACGAACAGCCCGCGCCAGCCGTCGACGCCGTCCAGCGGGCCGGCGAGCACCAGTTTGCCGTCCTTCGCCAAGCGCTCCATGTTGGCGAAGTGGCCGCGGAACATCGCATCGCGCGCCTCGCCCTTCGGCACCGAGGTCGTGCTCGACTTCAGGATCACCAGCACGTAGGGACGCATGCCGCGTTCGTCGGCGCCGGTGCGCTGGGCGAGCGCGGCGTCGTAGGCCGCTGCCTGCGGTGTGGCGGCGGGCGCATCCCCGCCAGCGGACACCGCACCGGAACACACCAGCGCAACGATCAGGGCGGCGCGGCGGGCGAGGCTTGCCATGGTCCGGCTCCTGCGGATCGGGCTCTCGATGGTAGCGCCGCCGCGCCGCCGCGAACGCCGGCGACAGGTCGTGGCACCGGATGGCGTGAGGGAGGACAGAACACGACCCAAGGTCCGCCGCCATGCCCCTGCGCCCCGCCCTCGCCCGCCTGCTGCTGGCCCTGCCGATGCTGCTCGCGCCCGCCGCCGTCGGCGCCCAGGTCCGCGGCGCGGACCTGATCTTCGCCGCCGGCTTCGAACCCGGCGGGACCGCGGTCGGCCCGGCCGGCGGCGTCGTGGAGGGACCGGATGGGGTGAGGCTCTCGCTGCCGCCGGGCGCGCTCGCCACGCCCGCGACCTTCGAGATCGTCGCCGATCCGCCCGATGCACCGCCCCTGCCTGGCGCGCTGCGCGTGATCGGCCGCGTGTACGCGATCACGCCGCATGGCCAGGTTTTCGACGCCACGCCGTCGGTGCGCCTGCCGGTGCCGCCCACGGCGCAGGGCCCGGTGCTCCTGCTCAAGGCCTCGCCGGGTGGCGCGTGGACCGTGGTCGCGCAGGCGGAGGCCGAGGCCACCGAACTGCGCGCCGGCGTGGAGTCGCTGTCCTACTTCGCGATCGGCGAGTGCGCGCCGGGCGCCATCCTCGCCTGCCCGGCCGGCCACGACCTGTGGCTGGAACTGCTCGACGGCGACGGCATCACGCGCCCGGTGTCGTTCGACGCCAACGGCGTGCCGATCCCGGTGCGCATCGTCGCCGCGCCCGAGATCCTGGTCTTCCGCCTGCGCTGGACGCGCCCGGTGCTGCTGTTCGAGCGCATCGACCGCCTCACGGCCGGCAGCAACAACGCCGGCGGCACCGTGCAGCGCACGTCGGGATTCGCGTTTTCCGGCGCAGCGCCGAACGGCGAGGAAACCAGCGCGCGCTTCTTCGAGCGCGTGTTCACGGTGGTGGTCACGCCGCAGCTGGTCGCCGGCGCGAGCGGGCCCGCCGGCACGGTGAAGCGGATCTGGGCCAGCGCCGACATCTTCGAGCCCGGCCCGTTCGGCGGCAAGTTCGCGGTGCAGGCCTACATCCCGATCCGCGTGCAGCACTTCGGTCCGCTGCCGGTGATCGGGATGCCGCCGGCCGACCTGACGGTGGACGAGGGTGCGTCGGCGACCTTCGCCGCCAATGCCAGCGTCGCCAGCAACGAGCCGCTGGCGTGGCGCTGGCTGCGCCAGGCGCCGCGCGTGCCGGGATTCACCCTGCTGGCCGGCGCGACCGCGCCGACCTACACGCTGGCCGCGGCCAGCGCCGCGGCCGACGATGGCGCGCAGTACCGCGTCGAGGCCTGCGTCCGGGGTACGCCGCGCTGCACGCTGTCGTCGGTGGCGACCCTGTCGGTGCGTCCGCCGCCGTCGCCGCCGGTGTTCGTGCGCGCGCCGGCGAATGCAGCCGGTGCGCAGGGCCAACCCGTTTCCTTCACCGCCGAAGCGCGCGGCAACCCGCTGCCGGCGATCGCGTGGGAACGCGCCGAAGCCGGCGACCCGAACCAGTTCGCGCCGATCGTCGGCGAGGCCGGCTGCGCGGAGACGCCGCCCGCCGCCAGCGGCTCGGTGACCCGCGCGACATGCACGCTGGGCCCGCTGGGCGTGGCCGACGACGGCGCGCGGATCCGCGCGGTGGCGCGCAACGACGAAGGCGAGGCGACCAGCGCGAGCGCCGCGCTTGCCGTGGCGGGACCACCGCAGGCGCCGCAGATCGTGCGTGCGCCGCGCGACGCGGCGGCGCTGGTCGGCGGCAACGCGGAGTTCAGCGCGTTCGCCAGCGGCCTGCCCGCGCCGGTCTTCGACTGGCGGCTCGCCGGCCAGCCGCTGCCGCCGACGGGCGGCGGCTTCACCACTGGCGCCTGCACGCTGGACGTCGCCTACGGCGATCCCCGGCGCAGCGAACTGCGCCTGCGCGTCGTCGCCGCCGGCTGCAACGGCCTGCCGGTGGAGGCGACCGCGCGCAACGGCGTGCCACCGGACGCGCTGGCGACGCCGGCGCGCCTGACGGTCGTCGCGCCGGCCACCGGCGTGGCCTTGCTCGCCGGCTCGCCCGCCGGCGCCGGCAGTTACGACGGCAGCGGTCCGCAGGCGCGCTTCTGGTCGCCGCAGGCCGTGGCCACCGACGCCGCCGGCAATGCCTACGTGGTCGATCGCGCCAACCACACGATCCGGCGCGTCACGCCGGCCCGCGTGGTGACCACCTTCGCCGGCGCGCCGCGGCTGCGCAGCGGTGCCACGCCCGGCGACGGCATCGGCGCGGCGGCGCGCTTCTCCGACCCGTCCGCGATCGCGGTCGATCGCGCGCGCAACGTGGCCTACGTTGGCGATGCCAACAGCCTGATCCGGCGGATCGACCTCGTCAGCGCGACGGTGACCACGATCGCCGGCGTGAAGGATGAAGCCGCAACGGTGGATGGAGTCGGCGCCGCGGTGCGCGTGGCCTATCCGAGCGGTCTCGCGGTGGCCGCCGACGGCACGATCTGGTTCACCGAGCAGAACAGCCACGTGGTGCGACGGATCACCGTGGAGGGCGCGCCGGGCGCCCCGACCTATCGCGTCGAGACCTGGGCCGGCGCGCCAGGCAGCCGCGGCAGCACCGACGGCCCGCGCACGGCGGCGCGCTTCTTCGCCCCGACCGGGATCGCGGTCGACGCCGGTGGGCGGCTGGTGGTCGCCGACACGCAGAACCACACGCTGCGCGCGATCGCGCCCGACGGCAGCGTGTCGACGCTGGCCGGCACCGCCGGCGACTTCGGCGCGACCGACGGCACCGGTCCCGCGGCGCGGCTCTACCTGCCGCACGGGCCGGCGATCGACGCATCGGGCAATGCGTACTTCGTCGACGCGATCACCGGCCTGCTGCGTCGGGCCACAACGGCAGGCGTGGTCAGCAGCGTGGCGGGCACCGCCGCGACCGGCGAGCCCGCGGCCGACGGCGTGGGGGCCGCGGCGCGCTTCGAGATTCCCGTCGCGGTGGCGATCGACGCCGCCGGCCGCCTGCTGGTGGTCGACCGGTCCAGCCACCTGCTGCGGCGGGTCGTGCTGTCCGGCACGCCGCCGGTGGGCAGCGTGGACACGCTCGCCGGGCAGGTCGGCAACGCCGGTGCGCGCGATGGCCGCGGCGCGGCGGCGCGCCTGCGCGTGCCGATGCAGGCCGGCTGGGATGGCGCGGGCACGCTGTACGTGCCGGACACCGGCAACCACACGATCCGCCGCGTGACGCTCGACGGCGAGGTCACCACCCTCGCCGGCCGCGCCGGCGCGTTCGGCACCGACGATGGCGTCGGCGATGCCGCGCGCTTCTACTCGCCGTTGGCCGTCGCGGTTGGTCCCGATGGGCTGGTCTATGTCGTCGATGGTCCGAACACCATCCGCCGCATCGATCCCGCCACCCGCGCGGTGACGACCTTCGTCGGCACCGCGTTCGAGGACGGCAGCGTGGACGGGATCGGCGCCGCGGCGCGATTGAGCGCGCCGCAGGGCCTCGCGTTCGACGCTGCCGGCGACCTGTTCGTGGTCGAAAGCGATGGTTGCCTGCTGCGTCGGATCACGCCGCAGGCCGAGGTCACGCGCTTCGCCGGGCAGCCCGGCGTCTGTGTGCGGATCGACGGCGACGGGGCCGATGCTGCGTTCAGCCAGCCGCGTGGGATCGCGATCGACGCCGCGGGCATCCTGTGGGTGACCGAATTCGGCGGCTCGGCGATCCGCCGCGTCACCCCGCAGGGTGTGGTGAGCACGTACGCCGGCATGGCCGGGCCGGGCAGCCTCGACGGCCCGCTGGCCAGCGCGCGCTTCGACCGTCCGAGCGGGATCGCGGTCGGCAGCGACGGCAGCCTGCTGGTCGCCGACACCCTCAACCACACGCTGCGGCGGATCGCGAACGGCGAGGTCAGCACGGTGGTCGGCGCGCCCAGCGGCGCGATGGGGATCCGTCTCGGCGTGCCGGGTGGGTTGTTCGCGCCGTGGGGTGCGCTCGCTATCGGACCGCGCCGCTACGTGGTCACCAGCGCCGATGCCGTGCTGTTCGTGACCTTGCCCTGAGTGGCTTGGCTGCAGTCGGACCCGGCCCGGCCGCCGGTGCGCGCGATCGATGCGCCCGCGCGCCCCGGGCGGTGGTCGTTGCAGCGGGTGGCGTCGCGCGAGGGCTGTCGCGACGCGCGTTGGCGGCCGTTCAGTCGCGCCCGAACGGTCCGGCATGCCTGCGCGCACGCGCCAAGTCCTTGATGCCACGGCCTCGTGCCGCGCATGTCCGGCGGCGCGGCATGGTGCGTCCGTGCGCACGCGCTGAACGCGCGGCAACGCCCGCTGCGGCCCGGCATCCGGCCGCCGCGCCCGCCCCTACTCTCTGTCGACGGCGCCGCTCGCGCCGCGACTCCCGGAGCCCGCCATGCGCCTCGCCTTGTCCCTGCTGCTCGCCGCGACCGCCGTTCCCGCCGCCGCCCTCGACTGCGGTGCCGTCGTCGACCATGACGTGGTGCTGACCCGCGACCTCGATTGCGACGGCGACGCGCTGCGCGTGGTGCGCTCCGGCGCACGCATCGACCTCGCCGGCCACACCATCCGCACCGGGCCCGACGCCACCGCGATCGCGCTGGAAGACGTGCACGGGGTGGGGGTCGCAGGCCCCGGCCGCATCGAAGGCGCGATGACCGGCGTGGAGGCGACGCGCGCGCACGGCCTCGTGGTGCAGGGCGTCGATTTCGTCGCGGTCGGCGAGGGCGTGCGACTGACCAACGCCAGCCACGCCGGGATCGCCGGCAACCGTTTCGACGGCGTGGCGGGCCACGCGGTCGTGGCCCTGACCTTGCCCGGCGCGCTGTCGCGCGGCGGCGGCCATCGCATCGTGGCCAACCAGGTGCACGACGCCGAGTACGGCGTGCTGGTCGATGCACCGGTCGGCCGCGCCTCGTCGATCGCGGACAACACCTTCGATGCGATCGGCACCTTCGGCGTGATCGCGCCGGCCAACAGCGACGCCGTGCACGGCAATCGCTTCGGCACGGTCGGCGTGGCCGGGGTGGTCGACTGACGCCGCGCGCAGTGCGGCGCGCGGCGTCGAGCGCTCAGGGGGTCGTGCCGAAGCACAGGCGGCCCACACCGGCGGTGAGGCCGACCGGCACCTGGCGCAGCAGGTCGATGCCGAGGATCGCCGCCGGCTGCTGGTGCAGGTCGAGCACCTGGAACACCGGCAGCTCGCTCACCCGCACGGTGGCGCTGCCAGCCCGCCAGTCGGCGACCTGCGCGGAAGCGAGGTCCATCAGTTCGGTGGCGATCGCATCGGCGGCGAAGCCCTTGGTGCCCGCCTCGTAGGGGCGCAGGCGTGGGTCGCCTTCGGCAACCCCGAGCGCGGCGGCAGCCGCGTGGTTGAGCACGGTCGCGGCGGCGCCAGTGTCCAGCACCGCGCGCACCTTCGCCTCGCGGGGCTGCTCGCCGGCGATGCCGAGCGTGAGGTCGAACAGACCGAAGCCGGCCAGGCGCGGGCCTGCGTCGCCCGGCCGCTGGTTGTCGATGCACTTCAGGTCCGCGACCGGCGACGGGCCGACGCCCGGCAGGGCCAGCACCAGGTCGCCGGCCGGCACGTCGAAGCGCACCTCGAACTGGCGCAGCACGTCGTTGCCGAGGATGCCGTCGTAGGCGATGTCCGCGCTGCCGAAGCGCGACATGTCGGTGAGGATCGGCTGCACGGCGATCGTCAGGCCCTCGACCAGGGTCAGCCGCAGCGGCTGCGAGGCACGCTGCGTAGTGCTCGCGCCGCTCGCGCCGCGCACCTCGATCGATTCGCCCGCCGTCAGTCCGAGCTGCTGCGCCAGCGCGGTGTCCAGCACGGTACCGCCGGCCGCGGTATCGACGACCAGGCGCAGCGGCGCCTCGCGCCCCGGCGTTCGTGCCGACACCACCGGGTAGTTGCCGGCCATCGACAGTTCGAGCGACCAGGGTCCGTCGCTGTCGGCGCTGGCGCGGCCGGTCGGGGCGAGGGCGAGGATGAGGAAGACGGCGGCGAATCGATGCACGGCGCGACACTCCGGTGGGTGGGGAAGCGCCATCTCCACACACGGGGGTATCGTCGGTTTTTCCGTTCGCCGGCGGCCCGACACAATCCCGATACACTCGCCGCCAATCCTGCGCCCATGCACGCCGCGCCCGACATCCTGCTGGTGGAAGACGACGCCAGCGTGCGCGAGGCGGTGGTGGATTATCTCGGCGCGCACGGCCTGCAGGTGCGCGCGGTGGCGGACGGCGCGGCGATGGACCTGCGCCTGCGCGAGCGCCGTCCCGACCTCGTCGTGCTGGACCTGATGCTGCCCGGCGAGGACGGGCTGTCGATCTGCCGCCGGCTCGCCGCGGCCGGACCGCCGGTGCTGGTGGTCAGCGCGCTGGGCGCGGCCACCGATCGCATCGTCGGCCTCGAACTGGGTGCGGCCGACTACCTCGGCAAGCCCTTCGAGCCGCGCGAACTGCTGGCCCGCATCCGCGCGGTGCTGCGTCGCAACCGGCCGCCCGGCGAGACGGTGCCGGCCTTCGAATTCGCCGACTGGCGCTTCGACGCCGATGCGCGCCGCCTGCAGCGCGCCGACGGCAGCGAGGTCGCGCTCACCCCCGGCGAGGCCGCGCTGCTGCAGGTCTTCGTCGAGCGACCCGCGCGCACGCTGACCCGGCAGATGCTGCTCGATCTCGTGCATGGCGACGTCGAGGCTCCCTACGACCGCGCGATCGACCTCGCCGTCAGCCGCCTGCGGCGCAAGCTCGAGGGCGCCGGCGACGGTCAGGCGATCGAGACCGTGCGCGGCGCGGGCTATCGCTTCCGCCTGCCGGTGCGCCGCGGATGAGCGCGCGCCCGCTTCTGCCGCAGGTCGTGGCCCTGCTGCTGGCGGTGATGCTCGCCGTGCTCGCGCTGGGCTTCGTGGTGGTGCTGCTCACGCCCACGCCGGTGCCGCCGCCGATGACCATCGACGCCGCGCTTGCCGCGCTCGCCGACGACGCGCCCGCCGAGGGCGACGCCACGCTGCGGCGGCGCATCGCCGCGCAGCCGCCGGCGGGCCCGTCGGCGGACCTCGTGGTGCAGGCCGCATCCACGCGCCTCGGCCTGCCCGCCGATGCCGTGCGCGCGGTCTGGCTGCGCCCGGTGGCGGGCGCGCCGGTGGTGGAAGTGCTCGCAACCGATGCGGCGGTGGCCGATCCCCGCGCGCAGGTCGACGTGCCGGCGCTGATCGCCGATCGCCGCGTCGCGCTGCCGCCGTTCGAGCTGGCGCGCCGCACGGCCGACGGCCGCTGGCTGACCGTCGGTCCGCGCCAGCCTTTGTTCAGTGGCTGGCGCCTGCGCCTGCTCGCCGGCTCGCTGCTCGGCGCACTGGCCGTGCTGCCGGTGGCGTGGTTCGCCGCGCGGCGCCTGACCCGCCCGGTGCGCGCGCTGGCCGAGGCCGCCGCCGCGCTCGACCTGCACGGCCGCGGCCCGCCGGCGGCGGTCGAAGGCCCGGCCGAGGTGCAGGCCGCGGCGCAGGCCTTCAATGCGATGCGCGAGCGCATCCGTGCGCAGGCCAACGAACGCACGCGGATGGTCGCCGCGGTGGCGCACGACCTGCGCACGCCGCTGACCGGCCTGCGCGTGCGCGCGGAATCGGTGCCGTCGCCGCTGCGCGAACGCATGGTGGCCGACATCCGCCGCATGGAGGCGATGATCGCGCAGGTGGTCGACTTCGCGCGCGGCGAGGAAGCCGCGCCCGCGCGCGAGCGCATCGACCTGGTGCCGCTGCTGCGCGAGGCCGCCGATGCGGCGCGCGAGGCCGGCGGCGAGGTCGCGCTCGACCTGCCGCCGCAGGCGCCGCTGGCGGCCGATCCGGTGATGCTGCGGCGCGCGGTCGACAACCTGCTCGACAACGCCGTGCGCTACGGACGCTGCGCGCAGGTGCACCTCGCAAACGACGCCGCCCAGTGGTCGATCGTGATCGACGACCAGGGCCCAGGCGTGCCGGAGGCCGAACTGCCGCTGCTGGGCGATCCGTTCCGCCGGCTGGAGGCCTCGCGCAGCCGCGCCACCGGCGGCATCGGGCTGGGCCTTTCGATCGCGCGCACCGTGGCCACGCTGCACGGCGGCCAGCTCGCCTTCGCCAATCGCGCGAGCGGTGGCCTGCGCGCCACCTTGCGCCTGCCCGCCGATTGAACCGCCGCCGCGGCGCGGCTCAGGGCTCGAAGCCGTTGCGGAACAGCACGTTCGGATCGGCGCCGCCGACCTCGATGCGCACCGGCGTGGCGAAGCCGCGGTTGCCGGCGTTGTCGATCGCGATCGCGGTGATCAGGTGCGCGCCGGGCCACGGCTGCGGCCAGGTGAAGGTCCACGGCGCCGCGGTCGCCTCGCCGATCTTCAGCCCGGCGCTGTAGTACTCGATCCGCGCAATCGACCCGTCGCCGTCGGCGGCGTCGGCCTGCATCGGAAGCGGCACGCCCAGCGGCACCACCGCGCCCGCCGACGGCGACTGCAGCGTGACGGTCGGCCGCGCGCCGACTTCTTCGGCGATCGAGCGCACCAGCGCCAGCGTCTCGGAGGCGAACCAGCCGTCGAACAGCAGCACGTCGCCGCGCCGCATGGCGGCCAGGTACTGCGGCCGCAGCGTCTGCATCGGCGTGCCGGTGGGCGTGTCGCCGGGCACGATGGCGCCGAAGGCCGCGGCGTAGGGCAGCACGGTGCCGGTGCCGGTGATGGTGTCGAACACGGTCGCGTCGTAGGGCCCGCCGACCGCGTAGTACGAATGGTCCTGCTACTCGCCGAGGAACACCGCCGACGGCTGCGCGGCCAGCGCCGGGCCGAACAATCGCCGCGCCGGGATCGGCCAGCCGTAGTCGGCGTGCACGTTGGAATCGACGTAGTACAGCGTCACGCCCCAGCGCTGCGCGGCGAACTGCACCCGGGTGGTGATCTGCGCCCACGGGTCGGCGATTTCGATCTGCTCGCAGTTGCCGGCCGCGCAGCGGAAGTCCTGCGGGCGTAGGCACACGCCGACCTTGAAGCCCGCGTTGCGCAGGCGCGCGAAGAACTCGTCCGCCACCGTCGGTCCGCCGGGCGTGGCGCGCCAGGCCATCTCCGGCGCGCGCTCGGCGTACAGGTGCGGCGCGCACACGTAGCTGGTCATGTGCGGGAATTCCTGGCCCTCGATGTCCCACACGATCACGCCCTGCGCGCGCGCCTGGGTCATGTTGGCGATCAGGGCGTCGGCGGTGGACAGGATCTGGTTGCGGAACGCGGCGCGCCCGGCCTCGGTGCGCACGTCGGTGCCCGCCGGCAGGTTGATCCAGCCGCGCGGGTTGGTCGGCGGGTGGCCGCCGGGCGGCGGCGCATTGGACAGGAACATGCGCGCCACCGGCCGGCGGTCGGGCACGTGGCGCGGCGGCAGTGCGGCGGCATAGGCCTGGATCGCATCGCGCGCGGTCACCGCCAGCCCGGGCTGGCCCGCGTCGGCGCGCACGCTGAGCGCGATGCGCCGCGTCTGCCCCGCGCCGACCTCCTCGTTCATGCCGAAGCGCACCGAATAGCGCGCCGGCGCATTGAAGCCCTGCAGGTTGCCGAACCACACGCGCTGCGTGGGATCGGTTTCGTTGACCAGGGTCAGGGTGCCGAAACTGCCGAAGCCGATCGCCAGCGCCGGCACGCCGCGCTCCGGATCGAGGAAGCGCGGGAACTGCGACAGCGGCACGCTGCCGCTCCAGTCCTCGCCGACCGGCACCACTGGCATGTCGAGCACGAACAGGATGCCGCCGAGCGAGACCAGGGTGTCGGGCGTGGTGTTGACCACGTCGATCTCGATCCGCAGGCGGTTGGCGCCGTCGAGCAGGTAGCGCAGCACGGCGCGGCCCCAGGCGTACTGGCGCGTGACGCGCCGGTTCGGCGCGTCCAGCGTGCTGCCGGTGGCCTCGCCGTTGGCGTCGTACGTGCTGCCGTCGCCGCGGCGCAGCCGCGCGCTGACGCCGTACAGGCCGAATTCGCCCTGGAATCCGGGGTTGCCGATCGTCTCGAAGCCGTTGATGCGCAGCGAGGCGAGGCCGCGCTCGTTGAGCGTGGACGTGACCTGCGCCGGCGCCGGCGTGGCGCCGGCTGCGAGCAGCAGCAGCACGGCCGCGATGCTGCGGTGGATCCCCATGCGTTCGCTCCGCTTCCCCAGACGCGCCGATTCTAGATCGACGGCCGCGGGCGGCGCGTGGCCGAGGTCACGTTTGTGCGGTCACACACACACGCGTTCAGTGTGACGCGCCGGGCGCCGCGGCCAGCCGGCCGTCACGCAGCAGGCCCAGCACCCAGGTCGTCACCGCCTCGCGCGTCCATGCACCGCCGTACGCGATGTCCGGCGCGTACGGCTGCATGTCGGCGCGCGGGCCGTCGCGCAGCACCTTCTGCGCCAGCAGCAGGCGCGCGCGTCCCGACGGCAGGGCGATGAAGCGCGACTCGATGTACACCGCGTCGGCCGCGGTCTCCGCGCCGACGTGGGTCGCGCCCGGCAGGCGCACCATCCAGTCGGCGAAGTTGAGGCAGGCGCTGGCGCACTGGCCGTCGGTGAGGAAGGCGACCGGCGCGCGCAGCGGCCACGGCGTGACCGGCGCGGCCTCGGCCGGCGCGGCCGCGGTCTCGCGGTAGTACGGCGCGCCGGATGCCAGC
>Ga0209450_10001046_pt1 | contig 13970 bp, 17 predicted proteins | sample FrelakmetLWP11LW_FD_187149 | JGI IMG/M metagenome (GOLD analysis project Ga0209450, IMG submission 187149) | Freshwater lake sediment microbial communities from the University of Notre Dame, USA, for methane emissions studies - LWP11 LW (SPAdes)... | ecosystem: Environmental > Aquatic >...
AAAGCACGGGCGGTTAGCTCAGTAGGATAGAGCGTTGGTCTCCGGAACCAAAGGTCCTGGGTTCGAGCCCCAGATCGCCCGCCATTAAATTCAAGGGGTTACAAGTCTCAGATGAGATTTGTGACCCTTTTTTTGGGGCAATTGTGATAGATTTGTGATAGCCGTTGGTCTTAGGCTGTCCATTACTTGGATCCCACGACGCAGGCTTTCAGGGTTGTGATGGGCGTACCGCATGACCATCGCTGCGTCCTTCCACCTCCCCAACTTTTGAACCGTGTAGAGATCCACTCCACTCTGAACCAACCGGGTTGCAAAGGTGTGGCGCAGATCGTGGAACCGGAATCCCTTAATCCCTGATTTCTTCCGGGCCACATAAAAAGCCCTCAACAGGTTCCGGTTGTCCAGCCTTTTGTTATTGCCATTAGGGAAAACGTGGTCCGTCTCTTGGCGACCAGGACCTTTTCTCCTGGTTAGAATGCTCATAACAGTCTCATCTACAGGAAGGGTATCCACGCCCCGGTTCTTCTGTTCCACGATCATTATGGTCCGCCTCCCAAAATCGACTTGGGACCAGCTCAGATCCAAGATTTCGCTTTGACGGAAACCTGTGTGAATCGCAAAAGTGATCACGTCCTGAAGCCATGGCGGCGATTCCTTCAACAGCCTCCCCTCTTCCTCAAGGGTTAGCCACCTTTCCTTTGGTCGGTCCTTTCTCTCTCTGGAAACCATCCTGACGGGGTTTTCCTTAACCCACTCCCACTCCTTCATGGCAATGGTAAAAACATGACTCATCAGGGAGAGCTCCAGATTAACCGTCTGGGGGGAAGCTCCTGCCTCCCGTCTTTTCACCTTGTACTCGGAAATGCTCGACGGGCCGATCTCAGCGAGAATGCACTGTCCAAAAGCCGGCAGCAGATGCTTGGCTCCGCATTCATCACGCACATGAGAGCTTGCAGCCTTGCTTCTCAGAGAGTAACCGGTCAAGTACTTATCCATCGCTTGCTTAAAGGTGAAATCATGCCCCGGCAGCCGCTCGAACCACTTTCCTTCCGCTATTTTCCCTTTCTGACTGTCAAAGATCCTCTTGGCCAGATCCAAATCATCAGTTTCAGTTGAGATCCTTTCCTGTTCGCCCGTGTTCGGGTCGATAAAACTCATCCACCAGACCGAGCCCCTTTTGTAGAGTCCCATGTCAGACCTCCTTTCCGGAGCCCTTGACTTGGTCTGATTTCCCGTGACCAGAACTATAATATGCCGCTGTGACCTGGTCAATCGTATTTCTGGCCATCCGCTTCGTATCAGTGATGGGACCCCTTCTCTTTCTCGATTTACGGACTCTGGGGGGCTTTGGAGTGGATTCTGTGGCAGTTTTGGGCGGCTCCTGTTCTTTCTCCCCCTTGGCTACCCTGTGCTGCTCCATCCAGGCGTCTACGTCCTCCCTCCTGAACCTTATCAGGCGACCGACCTTATAGTGGGGGATCTCCTTGATCCTGGCGTAGAGGGTCTTGGGTTTGATCTGCAGGTATGCCGAGAGACTGTTGATTGATAAATATTTATTGTGCGATTCCTCCATCTTGATGCTCCCTTCCAGGGTCATGGACGGGAGTAACATGGTTGGACCGAAGGAGCTCAGCGCCCCCTCGGTTCTTTAAACTGATAACATAATCAATCCGTTGGACCCTGCTCATTTGTCTGAAATTTCGATTCTGATCTCTTGGCGTACCGTGACGATTATTTCGCCATTTTCATCATGGAGAAAAGACAAGCTGCCCATCTCCGTGATAGGATTGCCAACTTTCAACATTGCGGCCATGTCCTGGGCAAGATTGGATTGTTTCTCAAGCTTGCTAATAATCTTCTCCCGGTTACCGTTCCAATAAACGTTTTCCATGATTTCACCTTCTTCCTTTCGAATAATTGCAACTGGGCCAGAAAAAATTAATGTTACTAATTTATTCCGGAAGACGGCAAAAGTGACATTATTGTTGATTATCTTCATTATATCATATATTTATACATCTACTAATTTCCGGAGATGTTCTGATGAACGATGAAAAAATGAGTATAGGTAAGGCCCGAGAAATACAAAGAAGGGCATCAGCTATTGACAAGCAGGATGTCCTAAACCTTATCCAACAGGCTCAAAACCATGTTTCAAAATCAGTCGACGGAGTGATTATTGCCCACATATTCAAGTTAGTCTTCACAGGTGGACTACATAGAGAAGAAATCCTATCCATGAAAATAAGAGACGTTATTGATAAAAGGGGAATCGCTAGAAATCATTTATCGGTTGGAAGTGGCAGTATCAACGTTCCGGCTATCATGAAAAAGGATCTTGTAGATTATTTGAATTATTTAAAAAGTAGAGGGTACCCTACCAATAGGATTGCCGATCTATTCCCCACAACCAGACATGCTAGCAGGGAACAATCAGAAGACGCACGGAAGAGGAAACTGCATAGGGACATGGAGCAGATCGCGGGCCGTCACAGGTTCATCTTGGAGAGGATACGCCAGGCCGGTATTCGAGAATTCTATGACACTCTGGCCAATGGGATGACGGAGAAAGATAAAGTAGCGGAGACGGCAAAATTCGCACGATGCTCCGTTGATTTTACCGAGAGCATTTTAAAATCGAGAAAACCCGAAACTAACAAACCGGCACCATCGGAGTTCGCTCTCGTAGCCGACAGACTAGCCGCCCTCAGATCTCATCAGGGAACAGACGAGGAATTGAAAAAGTTAGCGGTGGATCTCATAGAGGATATCAAGAGGGTGAAGGATAAAAATGAAAGTGATCCTTTCTTAAAAAAAGAACTTATAAAACGTATTGAAATACTAGTAGCCAGAAAAATCAGTACAACTATTTAACCCTTTCACTAGCCTCCCACTACAATCAACAAAATAATATCTATTGAAATAAGACACTTATCTTATTTTTGTCACGATTGCCACCTTTCTTCAATAAACTATAAATTTCTTCTTGGTACGGATCATCAAGCTCTGATCCATCTTGGCAAGGTATCCATTTTTTGGGAAAAAAATCACCGACCAGAAGGGGATTAACAGCTCCGAGTTCTTCCGAAATGTCGTCAGTGAGCATCTGAGTTAGAGCGGGGATCTACCCTTACCCCGATGGTCGACCAGACCTAAAACATGAAAAGGAGGTGATTAATGCAGTAGATAAAATACCTTAACGAGAAATAAGGGGTAGTCTTTTCAGGCTGCCCCTTTTTCTGTATCCCGCCCAGATAGAGAGTAATGGATGACTCAGGACAAGAAGGAACCTATCAAAACGAAATGAGGAGAAACTATTATGATATTGGTGACGGAAAAGAATTTAAATAAGTATGCCTATCCCGTGTTCAGTGCCAAGGGCAGAAAGATCGAGACTCCAGCCATAATCGCAGACTGGACTGGCAGGTTCGTTTGCCAAGAGGGTCTGATGAAACCCTCCAACTGGATTGCAATGGACATCCTGGCCACGTATGTATTTCACTATAGATATAGAGGATCGGGTGGGCCAATCGATTTCAACAACAAAAAACCAAAAGCCACTCAGCGCATTGTATACGATGGATCTCGAATGGGGATTCATGAGGATGTTCTTGATGCTTTAGTAAGACGATCACACCAAGATAAAGCAGGTCTAATCGACGAAAGCGACTATAAAGACATCATGAAAAATTATTATTTTGATCGTTCTTGCCCACCAAGAAATATCCCCCAGTTTACTTTTACGGACGGGGAACTGAAGATACAGATTCCGTTTCTAAAGGAATACACGTCGCTGGATATCTACAACATGTTCAAAAACACCTCTGAGTGCAAGGTCGGCATGTGGTATCCAGTCCGGTTCCTAGACGGAAGCAGCACAAAAAATATCAAATACAGCAACTATGACTACCCCTGCAGCTTCTTCACCATCAGTAACGTCGAATACTCGAAGATATCGAAAGACGACCACGTTCTGGAGAGGCGTTACACGATCCGGTTCAATACGTACTTGGGCTATTTCTTCGTCCACAATGTTGTGTCTGCCTATAGCGATTGGCTTCCTGAGAACTTCTACAGTCTTTCTGACACGGCACAGCTCTACTATCGGAGATGCGTCCTTCCATTTTACAATGGGGTAAAAAGCACGCTGAAGCTGGAAGAGGTCCAGAGCAGGCTGCAACTGAAGACACGTGATACTCATGCGTTAAGAAAGATCATCAGGAGGTGCATGGCCGAGCTTGAAGCAGCCACTTACATCAAGGATCCAAAGGAAGAATATCTGTATGGGCATTACTGCTATACTGCCCATAAAACTCCGTGGAAACAACTGAAGAAGGATTAGCTTGGATGTCGTCTAATACGTATTTGTTGAACTCTAATTCTGAAATTACGCATCTCGAATTCCCATTATTGATATCTCTAATACGTATTTGCATAACTCAAATATCCATTTGAATTTCATGCTCTAAGTCTATCTAGTTAAAAGGTTATCCTTCCCATATAAAAATTAATAAAAACAAATATAAATCTATATAAATGCCAGGGATAGATCTGGGACTTCCTTCGGTCGTCCCATCTTCCCCAGCAAGTAACCCGAGGGGTTATTCCCGTTACTTATCTCAAGCAACATATCCAAAGAGTTACCTTCAGAATCCCCAGGCAGGACAACCAGAGGCTACTTCAAATAGGACGTTAGTCCACCTGACGCTCCCACGAGTCATGTTGCCTATTGCACTTACCGCTGCCCGGCTACTTCAGCAATGGTTCCGCCTGATTCCTGGGACCATCGGATTTACAAGCATGCATGAAGTCACTCAATCCAGACTGTTTCTGAAACCTCTGATCTGTATCCAAACGCAGAACAAATATATGAAGGGGATAAGATTCGGGAAAGAGTCTTTCAAGATACATTCTTGAACTGATCTGTGTCCAAAGGCAGAACAAATTAATAGGGATAAGAATCATATCTCAATCAGGAAGGAGGTGACACTTCGGATAGCTGCCATTATTCATAATACGCATTTTCAACCATCACTTAGAAAGGGAGAACCTGTTTATGGCGAAATCAACGAGAAGCAAAGAGGAAACAACCAAGTATTTATCGGACAAAGACAACATGAAAGCATTCATCATTGGACTTCACGAGTACCTCAATAAGCACATAAAATGCACTTTGACAGAGACTGAAAAAGGAGAAAGGCAATTGAATTGCGATTTTGATTGCAATCTGGATAGAGATATCCAGCTCAAACATTTCATTGATTTCTGCGATAAGAAGCGCCTGGAATGGGAAGCAGTTGACGATATGTTTCGGCGTATACCTAATCGCCATTGGTATTTATGCGACGGTGTATATCTATACAGCCTCAAAATCGATAATTATAGAAATGCTTACTATGTAAAAGTAAATTCTCATATCTACTTTTAGGGGGCAATTCCTAAATCTCGATCTGATTAGCACACCAGAATTCAATCCCATTACAACTGAATAGAAAGGAGGTGAAGACCTTGAAAAAAAGGATCTATTGCAGACCTGTTTCTGTGACCCTGTCCGACGAGATGTTCAAACAGATTTACGAGATCGCTGAGAAGCAAGAAATCAGCATGTCCGAGTACATCAGGGAAGCGATTCAGGAGAAGTTAGTCGTGGAGATAAACCTAAACCCCAAACTCAATGAAATTCGCAGGGAGGATTAATCATGGATGCAAGAGTACAGAGATTATTAGATAAAACAAGTGACATTATTCAGAATTTCACCAATCTTATAGGATTGCGACAGTATTTTGAAAAATCCTGGGATGGAGCTTTTTCGACTATTGAGGATGTAAACGCCATATTTTCTGATTATTATGATGTCAAGCTGGTACCCGAGCTAATAAATTCCAGACGCTTCAAGGATGAGAACACAATCATTCTGCATGTGAAGGCAAGAGACATCGATGTGAATTCCCTTCATGATGTCTGCATCTACATAAAATCGGGAGCGCCCACATGGCAGGACTATGCCGAGGTGACCTTTGGTGAGGGCAAGGAAGCAGATCTGAGAATAATAGTTCACGATGACGATTACGACCGTGGGGACGAGAATACTTCTCCTGGTGACAGCCTATTTATGGCTAAACTTGTCAGACATAATAACCAGTGTGCTTTTCCAACTGCTCTGATTAATGTCGGAGGCATTGAGGGCAAGTCAGGAATAAAGGGAAGATTGATATACTCCTGCATGGAAGAACCAAAAAACTGCAGTATTCCAGATTCCAAGACATTGCCTACAATGAGGGAACTTCTGAACGCAGATTTCTGTCACAATTACTATCTTCGTCTTTGGGGGGCCGAACCTGATCCAGATGAGGATATTTGCTTCAATGAGTGGTGGGGCAGCTATTGCTACCATGGAGATCTTCGAACAGAGGCAAGATGGAATGATGAGGGTTTATTATTGAGCTTTTTCGGATCTCCCGATTCTCAGGAAATAAAGTGGATCTGGGATAACAGAGAGAACATTTTTCGAAATACTTATGTTGATTGTCCAATCACGCTAAGCAATGAGGAAGGAAAACCATATGGGGTAAGTGTAAGAGCGCTGGATATTCCTATGAGGGACCTCCTCGAGATGCCGCCGATGCAGAAATGGCAGTATGCTGATATGCTCGTCGGAAATGAGCATACTTTTTCCGGCATTATTGATGAAGCACTTGTCGAATATGACGAAGTAATAAAGAAAGAATCCAAACGCACATAAATATTTCCTCTAAGATGTTGGGGAAAGACCACCACGTGATCTTCACCTGCTGGGGTGGTCTTTCATTCTTTGCTCTGGCAATAGTCCCAATACATGGATTAGACTCAACCGGGAACAGGAGACAGTCAATGCTCAAGAATACCTTTCATCATATACGCGGCGTTGGAACCACGACAGAGAGAAGACTCTGGGACTCAGGGATCCTGTCATGGGAAGATCTTTTGAATGGCAGTGCTCTCCTACTATCCAGAAGGAAGAGGCAGACATTAACAGTTGCCATCGAAGAATCAATTCAGCACCTTGAAGCAAGAAATCCCCACTACTTTGGCCAGCGTCTACCTTCCAATCAATGCTGGAGGGTATTCAAGGACTTCAGGGACAGGATTGCATACCTGGACATCGAAACGACAGGTCTGGAGGGGGAGATAACTACGATTGCCCTCTATGACGGTCAAACCATCCGGACTTATGTTCAGGGGCGAAACCTCGACCAGTTTCAAGACGACATTTATGAGTACGATGTCATCGTCACCTACAATGGGAAATGTTTTGACGTTCCCTTCATCGAATCCGACTTGGGGATAAAACTGAACCAGATTCATATTGACCTTAGATACCTACTGAAAAGCGTTGGATTCAGTGGCGGACTCAAGGGGTGTGAGAGAAAAGCAGGAATTGACCGAGAGGGGCTTACGGGACTGGAAGGTTATCATGCACCTATTTTATGGCAGGAATTCAAAGGTAGGAGGGATGACAAGGCTCTAGAAACCTTGCTTGCCTATAATTGCCAGGACACCATCAACCTGGAGACCCTGATGGTCATGGCGTACAATCTCAAGCTGTCCACTACCCCATTTATTGAAATGCATAGATTGGAGTTACCCGTGATGCTGCCGATACCATACAAAGCTGACCTGGCGACGGTTGATAAAGTCAAGAATATGGGGGGATGGTCATGGGGGTATTAGATGGTGGTGTGTTAAGGGGGAGAGAATAAATACCCTTACCCTTTAGAGCCTGCTGTCAATTATGGACCAATTGTCCCTGAATTTCTGCAAGTCGGATTGGACGATCGCACAGTGAAGGGAGTCAGGCTTTTTGGGTCTAACCCCACCATGAGAGCCAAGCCAACGTTTGTAATTTGCTATTATTATGTCTTGGACTTGTGACCACTCAAGCACAAAGAATTGATCCTCGCCATATTTCTCAGCAGCGAGCACAAACACACAGACTAATTCTGGAATGGATAGTGGCTTCTTTTTCCCAATACGTTGCCTATTACCATCAAAGGAAATGTCAGCGAACCTGTCGATCGAGAATTGCCATGAACCTCCCTTGATGGTCTTTACTTGAATAGGGCAGGAAGAACCCTTGAAGTCAGTAGCGATTAAGTCAAAGTCAGGGACGTTGCCAGAGAAAGTTGCCACAAGTAGACCCCTTCTAGCGAGCTCACAGGCTACAAGGTATTCGCCAATCTGCTTGATAAGCTGGTTACTACGCCCAGTGGCCATATATTTCACTCCTTTCTTGAACTCTAACTGTAAGCCTTAAGACAGGGGGCGCGGCAAGATGAATTCATGGCCTTATGTCAATGACTCGCCATACACCGTTTTCCTCAGTGATCACCCACCCCATGTTTATGCGATGCTTTATAAAGCTCTTGAATTTTGATGGGGGATATTTGCTCCCTAGGAATTCATAAACCGATTGGAGCGCTTGCTCCATGGTGACACCTTTAATCAACATGCATTCTATAAGCTCAGTAGAATATCTTTGTCTCTTTTTACTGCGACACCTTTCAAGGAGATCATAATAATGTTGGCTTTTTTCTCCCTGTCTATCGGATCGGGCCACTTGAACCTCCCATACCAGGATCAATGAAAGCATTATTCGAAGCTGATAGCGAAACGCATCCTTAATAGAATTTTTCGGTTCCACTTGTAAGGGTGTGTGGTGAATAGCTTGTTAAATTACTACAGCGATTTCAACGTTGCCACGATGAGAGCCGAGCGTTTCTTGAAAAATTCCTCGAATGAATCAAACCCGTAAGTGGCTAGATCGGGAATTAAGTGTCGCTTGAGGAATGGAGCATCTCTTGTTTGAATCCATTTGTCAAAGGGTGTAGCGTTTTTCGACAAGTTTTCAGATGCCGTAAGTAACTGAAGGTTTGAAAGGACATTATACTTCGCCATGTAGGATTGTACCTTCGCATCGTCGTATCCTCGCTTCTTCAAAGCCCTAATTTGGAACTCGGATTGCGGGAATATGTGATCCTCATGGAAGACCGCATCCTTCCAGTCACGATCAGGATAAAGTAGCGACAATATGAGGTTCGTATACCGGCCTTGGTATCCATAGCCTAAAATGCGCTCGATTTCTGCATCGTTAAGATGTGGTTCAATTTCAAGAGAATTATAAAGGTCATCAGCAGGGAACCGTGACGTATGGCTGCCGGTTTTCAACAACTCACGCAATCGAGTTAGAGTGGTATCGGATGAACTGCCGAATGCATTCTTGAGAGTCGCGAATATGAACCACTTCCGAATGGCTACTTGAGCTTCGGCATCTTCGGCTTTCGAAGATGTATCGAATGCGAAGTTGCCACGTTTCATGAGATAAAAGGCAATCGGCAGCAACGCCAGGGGAGCAACGACGTTTTTATCACTAAATCCAAAGCGAGAAGTCATCCGTACTGTTGTAGAGAGAGAGTCTTTGATCGTATCCCAATTGCCCTCGATTGTGCGCAGGTTCTTTCTCGTAAAGTTTTTGACCTTGTACTGGATAGGCAGGTTCTCGCTAAGGTACAAGCTTGCCTTCAACACGAAATCCTTGCCAAAACTGTATCCATTGCCGATCTTGTTGAGCGAGTCAGTAAAATCATGAATCTCGCTGCGCGCGTCCAGCGTCTCCCATTTTGCAGTGGCAGTAGCGAGCAAAAGGTCTGAATATTCAAGAGGTTGGCCCGCCGAATTTGCTCGCACGAAAACCTGCAACACCTTGTCATAGTCTTGGGATTTCTCTTGGTAGTAATTGCCAACAAGTGTCGTGTGTATGCGGTTGTGCAAGCGACCGATCAGCTTGTTAGCATTCTCCCTCTGGTCTTCTGTCAAAGCCGCCAGTTGCGGTTTCATATCCGACTTTGCATCCTCGGCATCCTCGAAATCAAGTATCCTCCCAACTAAGTACCATAGCTGGGGTATATCAACGTCTGGCCCTGTATTTTCTCTGAAGGCAAATTCGTAGGTCAGTTCTTCGGGATTGTCCTCATTGGGCACTGGCGGCTTTAACAAATTCAAATAGAGTCGAGTCTTTCGCCACCGATAGTAGAAGTAGCGGTACGAGCCTCTTAGACCGATTAACAGTGATGTTATTCGCTGCTGGCCGTCCAATACAAGCGAGATGTCCTTCGTGATCCCGGCCATGTTTGCTGGTGGATTGTGTGGAGACTCAACATCGAAACCTCGAATGAATTCGTAGACGGGCCACTCCTCTTTATTCCTTTCTTCTAATCGCCAAAAGAGAAATGAGCCAATGGGGAAGTCAGCCAATATAGAGTCGAACAGCCGCACAATGCGATCTGTACTCCATACGAATTCTCTTTGAATAGCTGGAAGATAAATGTCGCGATTGACTTGCCGAATTATGTCGCTAACTCGAATCGGGATGTATTCCATTCTGCCTATCTCCTATGGGTGCACAACAGTATTATTCTATAGACACAATTGAACGGGGGTTGAATTGTTTGATTGACTTTCCACCAACCTGTTGCCAATACCAACGGGTCATAGGGGTTTAGTGTTTGCTCATAGCTCGATCCTTAGGTCCAAATACCATTATATAATTTCCAAATGAAATTCGACTCACAGTCTTCGTTTCATATAACACGCCGACGATAAATCTCCCACTGTCTTTTTAATTTTACATGTAAAAGTGACCGTGATAATAAACGTTTACATATGGAAAGATTCTCTCGTGAATTGAAATTATTTATCGATACGACCGCATGGACATTCGCGAAAACAATGCCTGATTGGCCACACCATTATATTGTCAGGAGCAAGGTGGACGAAAGTCTTTTTATAAAGCTGGTCGAGCATATCCGTCGATTTGGATATCAGGGCTGGTTCTACAAAAAAGAGCTGACCTACTTTGACGAGGATGGATTCACTTACTGGACGATGGGTAATCCAATTGATGTGACGACTATTGTTAACAGGGCAAGGAAGGAAGATTCTTATGAATGCCGGTTAAAAAATGGGACACTACCAAATGACGTGACCTAAATATTCAATATTATTGCACGGAGCAAATTTAAATGTCGATCCACATAATTCCAGTAAATAAGCTCAGCTCCGATGCTTTGCAGGGCGTCATAGAAGAATATATTTCCCGAGATGGAACTGATTATGGTGACATTGAGGTGTCACTGGCAACAAAATTCAAGCAGGTAAAAGACAAGTTGGATAATGGTTTGGCTGTTCTTATTTTTGATGATGAGACCGATACTACCAATATATTCTTGCGTGACGATCCTATCTTCAAAAAGATCGATAAATTAACCCGGTGATCAAAAATAGAAGTGCGCCTTCGGAGCATTATATTAAAAATGCTTCCCTACAAAAATGATGGAAGGGGGGACTGCCTTCACGGGGATACCGGTGCGGGCGACAAGGTTGTTCGCAAAGCAGCACTCATGTCTTGATCCAGTGTTTCGACGCCCTTGATGACGAACTTGCCGCCGTTCTGCCAGCGAGTTCGAACGCTTGCCATCGACTCAGATGTTCGCACGTTGAGCACTCGCACATCGATAACGACCTCCGTACCCCCTTCAATAATGGCCGGTATACCGATGAGAAGCTTCGGGCCCAGTTCACGAACGGTAATGAAATAGACTATATCCGGAGCTGGTGCCGTGGCTGTCGCCAAGCGCAGAAGTTGGTCATCTGAAGGTGCTTCTATGGAGTGCTCGTTTGGCAACCGACGGATGTCGACATTGTTGACACAGCGAGAATTGACAAAGAAGTTTTGGATTCCACGCAATGCAGCAGCTTCGCGACGTACTGGTTCCTTCTGGTCAGGTCGCCATTGCGGGCTCCAGAGAACCAAAGCGGATAGGCTCTCACCATTTGACTGACAGAGAGATCTTGTGGGTACCACCCCCGTAGTTTCGACCTTTGTACTTGCGCAACCGAGAAGGCTAAGGGATATGCATAGAAAGAGTAAGAACTTTGATAGGCTCATGGGCAATGGATAATACAGGCAACCAAGCAATATTTCTCCGACCGTTCGTGTCGTAGACACTGTATTGCCGGCTGAAGTATACACTTTCTCCCGCTCGCTACAAAAAGATATTTAGGAAGGAGTCGACACCTGACTTGACACTCATAGTAAGGTCAAGTTCTGTTTAGGGCAATACAGGCAAGAAAGAAATCAATTTCCGTCTTTTTTTCTCTTAATCAATGCGGCAAAGGTTATCATTTCAGAGCCGTGCTTGTTTCTTATTTTGTCCATAGCCTTGTCAATTCGCTCATCTTTATCACTCTTTACACTGTTTTTCATTTCGTCAAATAGTGACAACTGATCTGAAACGCCGTCTTCATAAAATCCCGAGAGGCTTATTCCGATTAATCTTAATGAATGGGACCTGTTCCATTTTTGTTCAAGCAGACTACAACCAGCTTGGTATATTTCCTTGGTGCTAGAGGTTGCAGGTATAGTTGTCTGCCTAGTAACGACTCGAAAATCAGAATATTTCAGGGTGATATGCACCGTGCGACCCTTTTTGCCATGTCTTCTTGCAGTCATGCCAACATCATCGGCAAGCTCCAATAGAATTAGCTTTGCTTTCTCGATATCGGATATATCTTCTGGTAGTGTTGTTGAGCGCCCGATTGACTTCATGTCATCAGCCAGGCGAGCTTGAACAGGGGAATTGTCCATTCCCTTTGCATGCAGATAAATTTCATTTCCACCTTTCCCAAAAGTATTCACTATGAGGTTTGCATCACATTTCGCAATATCACCTATCTTTTTCATTCCCATGCGGTTCAGCTTTTCAGCTGTTTTAGAACCAATGCCATACATTTCCTTCACTGGAAGTGGCCAGAGTTTAATTGGAATATCATGATTCCATAGTTCTGTGATGCCGAGGGGCTTCTTCATTTCAGCGGCCATTTTTGCAAGGAACTTGTTTTCAGCGATCCCGATTGAACACCAAAGGCTGAGCCTGTCTTTGATTTCATCCATTATGCGTGTTGCAGCCTCTACAGGTTTGCCAAAAAGTCCTTCACTCCCTGTCATATCAAGCCAGGCCTCATCTATGCTGTTTTGTTCCAGAATGGGGGTATAGTTCGACAGTAAGTTCATGACCTCCTTTGATCTCTCCGAGTAGAAAGGATGATCTGGTGGTACAAGGAGCATTTTAGGGCATAGTTTCAAAGCTTCATGAAGAACCATGGCAGTCTTGACCCCGTATGCCCTTGCCTCATAGTTTGCCGCAAGAATAATACCTGTACGCTTCTTCGGATCACCAGCTACGGCAGCAGGTGTTCCGACAAGAGAATCATTCCTTGTCATTTCACAACTTATGAAAAAGGCATTCATATCGACAAGAAATATGACTTTTCGCGTATAACACCTCCCTCAGCCATTGACTGGGTACCAAGAAACCTGACAACTTAAGTTGTCGGAAAGTAACACTTTCTTTTTGATTTGGAAAGGGGGGATGGTCGCAATACTAGGCGGTTGGATTTCGTAAATTACTTAATGTAGAGATTCTCGCTCCTTCATTTTTACCGTTCTATCTGGTTGGAATCATTCCAGCTATTGTTCCAATTTTCGCGGTTCTGGATATATACAAGGGATCTTGGCAGGTAAAAACTTGATGTCAAGGTTCTCATGGCCTCTATCATCGTTTCGTTCACCCCACGTTGAACGTTTCTTTCAAAAAAGAGGCATTTCGGGAGTTCCGGATGGCAGTACACACATCACCAGCATCGTCTATATCCTTTTTGACATCAATAAGTTACAAACTATCTTTCTCCTTCCCCCCATTCTGGCACGTTCCTTCCTATAGTAATAGTCAACAAACAAAAACACCGAGGAGGACCTCAAAATGAAAAAGACGCTTTCCACCCTGATTCTCACCGCAGCCGTAGTGCTCATCACCGCAACCTTCAGCTTCGCCGAGTACGCAGCAGCCGGCGTCGAGAACTTCCCCTACTTCCA
>Ga0209450_10001047_pt1 | contig 13954 bp, 14 predicted proteins | sample FrelakmetLWP11LW_FD_187149 | JGI IMG/M metagenome (GOLD analysis project Ga0209450, IMG submission 187149) | Freshwater lake sediment microbial communities from the University of Notre Dame, USA, for methane emissions studies - LWP11 LW (SPAdes)... | ecosystem: Environmental > Aquatic >...
CCCGGTCGACTTGACCGTATCGCCCTCGCGAATGTGCTCGTAGTCGCCGAGAATCACCGCGCCGACCGAATCGCGCTCGAGGTTCAGCGCCAGGCCGAACGTGTCGCCAGGGAACTCCAGCATCTCGCCCTGCATGACGTCCGACAGGCCGTGGACGCGGCAGATGCCATCGGTCACCGTCACCACGGTGCCCTGGGTTCGGATGTCGGCCGAGACGCCGAGACCCTGGATGCGGCTCTTCAGCAGCTCGCTGATTTCGGACGGGTTCAGTTGCATGACCAGAGACTCCAGAATTGAGAACTATGCGGTCAGCGCGGTGTGCATCTTCGCCAGGCGCGCCTTGATGGTGTCGTCGAGCACGTGGTCGCCGACGCTGACGCGGACCCCGCCGATCAGTCCGGGATCGACCTTCACCTCGGGGATCAGCTTCAGCCCGAACTTCTGCGCCAGGCTCCGCAGCAGATCCTTGACCTGCTCTTCGCTGAGCGGCAGCGCGCTCTCGATCAGGCAGTCGGCCTGACCTTCGGCCGCGTTCTTCATTGCGCGGAACTGCCGCGCCACTTCGGGCAGCGCGGCGAGGCGACCATTGTCGACCACTAACTTCAGGAAATTCTCTGCGGCGACCGGCAGCGGCGACTTGATCAGCCCGCGCACCAGTTCGTTGACGCGGGCCGCACCCAGCTTGGGATCGCCGACGACCTGCGCCACCTCGGCGTGCTGCGCGACGGCCGCCATCTCGGCCACCAGGACCAGCCACTGATCGAGAACGCCGGCAGCCGACTTGTCGCTCGACGCGGCGGCGAACAGCGCCTCGGCGTATGGCCGGGCAATCGTCGAAAGCTCGGCCATGGCTACAGCCGGCCCTTCAGCTGCGCCAGCAGGTCGGCATGCACCTGCGGATTGACCTCGCGGCGCAGGATCTGCTCGGCGCCGGCCACAGCCAGGACCGCGACTTGATCGCGCAGCGCGGTCTTGGCTCGTTGCATCTCCTGCTCGGCCTCCTGCCGGGCCGCGGCGATCAGGCGGTCGCCCTCGGCCTTGGCCTGCGCCTTGGCGTCGTCGACCAGCGCCTGGGCGCGCTTCTCGGTCTCGGCAACGATGGCCTGGGCGCGGGCGCGCGCGTCGGCCTCGATCTGCGTGGTCTTGCGCTGCGCGTCAGCCAGGCTCTTGTTGCCGGCCTCGGCCGCCTTCAGGCCGTCGGCGATCTTCTTGCGGCGGTCGTCGAGCGAGCGCACCAGCGGCGGCCAGATGAACTTCATCGTGATCAGCGCGCCGATGAAGAAGACCACCAGCTGCAGAAACAGCGCGGAATTGATGTTCATGACGTTACCCGGATGGAGCCGGACGGACCGCGACGGCCCGCCAGCGACTTGAGTCTCTGTTTTCCGGAAGCGGCCGGCCGCTCAGCCCGCGAACGGGTTGGCGAAGGCGAACATCATCGCGATACCGACGCCGATCAGGAACGCTGCGTCGATCAGGCCGGCGAGCAGGAACATCTTGGTCTGCAGCGTGTTCATCAGCTCGGGCTGGCGCGCCGCCGACTCGATGTACTTGCCGCCCATGATGCCGATGCCGATGCAGGCACCGATGGCGCCCAGGCCGATGATCAGACCGCAGGCCAGGGCAACGAACGCGACGTTGGTCATTTTGCAGACTCCTCGTTGGAAATGGATCTAGGAAAGAAGCGGAAAACGGTCAGTGGCCCTCGTGCGCCTGCCCGATGTAGACGAGCGTCAGCATCATGAAGATGAAGGCCTGCAAGGTGATGATCAGGACGTGGAACAGCCACCAGGCGGTGCCGGCGAGCACTTGGCCGAGCGCAAGCAGCAGCGAGCCGTCGGCACGGAACGCCCAGGTGCCGCCGAGCAGCGCGATCAGGAAGAACAGCAGTTCGCCCGCGTACATGTTGCCGAACAGTCGCATGCCGAGCGACACCATCTTGGCCAGGTACTCGATCAGGTTGAGCAGGAAGTTGAACGGCCACAGCAGGGGATGGGAGCCGAACGGCGCCGTGAACAGCTCGTGGATCCAGCCGCCGAGGCCCTTGATCTTGATGCCGTAATAGATCATCAGCAGCAGCACGCCGAGCGACATGCCGATGGTGCCGTTCACGTCGGCGGTGGGCAGCGGTCGAAGGTAGTGAATGCCGAAGGCGTGCAGCGCGATCCACGGGAACAGGTCGACCGGGATCAGGTCGATCGCGTTCATTATGAAGATCCAGATGAACACGGTGATGGCGAGCGGCGCGATGAACGTGCGGTCGCCGTGCACGATCGACTTGCTCTGTTCCTCGACCATCTCGACGATCATCTCGACGAAGGCCTGGAAGCGCCCGGGCACGCCGGGGGTGGCCCGCCGGGCGGCGCGATACAGGATGAAGAGCGTCAGCGCCAGGCAGGCGACCGAGAAGAAGATGGTGTCAATGTTGACGACCGAGAAGTCGACGATGAACTTCTGCTTGGCCGTCGACAGGTGCGTCAGGTGATGGACGATGTACTCGGTGGCTGTCGGAGCCTGGCTGCTCGCCATGGTGTCGTTCCGTTGTTCAGCGCCAGATCAGGGCGATGAAGTAGCTTTTCAGAGTCACGATGACCGATGCGATCATCGCCAGCCAAACCAGATCCCGGTAGGCCCAGACGACCAGCGCCAGCAGCGCCACCGTCGAGGTCACCTTCAGGAACTCCCCCACGAAAAACGTCGCGGCGCTGGTCCCCTGTGGCCGTCGCGCCGCGGCAGCGAGGCGCAACGCGAACAGGCCGTTGGGCACCACGCAGGCTACACCGCCGGCCAGGGCCGACCATGCCGCCGCCGCACCACCCAGCGCCCACGCCGCCAATGTAGCCAGCAACGCAGCGATGCACTGCAGGAGGACAACGCGAAACATCGACTCGCTCCGGCTCCGCCCCGGCTCTCCCCCGTGGCGGCCGCTCCCGCAGCACAACGATTTCCGTAAAGCCGCGAGATTCTAAGAGGCGGGTCGAGGGCGGGTCAAATTTTGGTTGCGGCGCAGCAGGCGCCCGGCACAGCCCCGCTCAGCCTTTCAGTCGCGCCACGATTCCATCGAGCTGGTCGAGGCTGGAGACCTGGATCACGACCCGCCCCTTGCCGCGGGCATCGACCTGCAGGCGGACCGTGGCGGCGAGGGCATCGGAGAGCTCTTCCTCTAATCGCTCCAGGTCGCGGTTGCGGGACGGCGCCGCCCGGCTGGAAGGCGACTGCGCACGCTGCGCTCGGGCCACGAGTCCCTCGGCCTCGCGGACCGACAGGCCCTTGAGCACGATCTGGTGGCCGAACTGCACCTGGGTCGCCGCATCGACCGCGAGCAGCGCCCGGGCATGACCCATGTCGAGCCGCCCTTCCATCAGCATCTCCTGCACCGGCGCGGCGAGGTTGAGCAGCCGCAGCAGGTTCGAGGTGGCGCTGCGCGAGCGGCCAATCGCCGCCGCCGCCTGCTCGTGCGTGAAATCGAACTCGCGGACCAGCCGCTGCACACCCAGCGCTTCCTCGAGCGGGTTGAGGTTCTCGCGCTGGATGTTCTCGATCAGCGCCATCGCCAGCGCCTCGTTGTCTGGCACGTCGCGGACGGTGACCGGCACTTCCACCAGGCCCGCCATCTTCGCCGCGCGGAAACGGCGCTCGCCGGCGATGATTTCGAAGCGATCGCCGTCGACCGGCCGGACCAGGATCGGCTGGATGACCCCCTGCGCCCTGATCGAGTCGGCCAGTTCGGCCAGCGCCTCGGCATCCATCCGCGTGCGCGGCTGGTAGCGGCCGGGCTGCAGGCGGTCGATTGGAAGCTGCAGCGGCCCCGACGACGTGGCGGGCGGCGGCTCCGAGCCCAGCAGCGCATCGAGCCCACGCCCTAGTCCCTTCATCTTCTTGATCACGAGTGCGCCCCCTTCAGGCAGCGAGCGGTTGCGGCACGCCCGGTTCGGTCCGGTACCAATAGGCGTAGCGGTCGACGAAACCGAGCTTGCGATAGACGTGCCGGGCCGCGATGTTATCGGCCGAGACCTGCAGATAGGCAACGGCGGCGCGATCTTCGCTCGCCCGGCGCAGCAGTTGCGTCGTCAGCGAGGCGGCCACACCGCGGTTGCGCGCTCCTTCGGCGGTGACGATGTCGTACAGACCGACCAGGTCGAACTCCTGCACCGACTGGCCGACGGCGATGACGCGGCCGCCTTCCACCAGCGCCAGTCGTCGCGCCTTCAGCAGCGGCGACGAGGCCGCCAGCCGCGCCGCGTGCGCGGCCACCTGCTGCGCCGATGAACCACGAAGCTCGCCCGCCCGCTGCGCGAACTCGTCGATGCCGACCTCGCGCAGCTGACGGTCCGCCGGCCGCAGCGCTCCACCGAGCGCAAGCGTCATCACCCGCGTTTCGTCCTCGGCGGCGAAGCCTCGCTGGGCGAGCGCCTGATCGAGGCCGGCTGGCCGGCTGAACGGCGTGATACGGAACAGGCAAGGCAAACGCGCCTGTGCGTAGAAGTGCCGGCAGCGGTCGATCTTCGCCTGAAGCTCAATCCGGCCATCGGCGATCGCATTGACGCTGCGCGCACGGCGCGCCTTGCCCGGGCAGTGTCGCAGCAGCCAGCCGTCGTACAGCAACTGCTCCGAGGGCTGCGCGGCGTTCAGTCCCGCCTCCTCGATGTGAGCGGCGAGCGCGTCGCCGGCTGAAGCAAGCTCCGGCGGAAGCAACGCCGGATCGAACATCAGCGCCCCTGCTCGGTGCTGCGCGTACGAGCCGTCGCCGCCGGCCAGCAAGGTACCGAAGGTCGCCTCGCCATCGCTCTAGAGCGTCTTCATCCGCTCGACCATCTCGGCGCCGAAGGCGACGTACGCCTGCGCGCCCTTGGCCGCCGGGTCGTAGGCGACGCCGGGCATGCCGTGGCTCGGCGCCTCGGCCAGGCGGATGTTGCGCGGGATGATGGTTCGGAACACCTTGTCGCCGAAGTGCGCTTCGAGCTGCGCCGAAACCTGCTGCTGCAGCGTCATGCGCGGATCGAACATTACGCGCAGCAGACCGATGATCTTCAGCGCCGGGTTCAGGTTGGCGTGGACCCGCTTGATCGTGTTGACCAGATCGGTGAGCCCTTCGAGCGCAAAGTACTCACACTGCATCGGGATGATCACGCCGTGCGCGCAGCACAGGCCGTTGATCGTCAGCAGGCTCAGCGAAGGCGGGCAGTCGATCAGGATGAAGTCGTAGTCGGCCTCGACGGTGGCCAGCGCCTGCTTCAGGCGCCTCTCGCGGTCGTCGAGATCGACCAGGTCGATTTCCGCTCCCGCCAGTTCGCGGTTGGCGGGCAACAGGTCGTAGCCCCCGGCCTCCGCGCGGGCGATGGCCGCGCGGGCAGTCGCGCTGCCCAGCAGGACCTGGTAGACGGAGCGGGCCAGTTGCCGCTTGTCGATGCCGCTGCCCATGGTCGCGTTACCCTGCGGATCGAGGTCGACCAGCAGCACCCGCTGCGACTGCGCGGCGAGCCCGGCGGCGAGGTTCACCGCGGTGGTGGTCTTGCCCACGCCCCCCTTCTGATTGGCGATGCAGAAGATGCGCGCCACGGCGTCAGCCCTCGAACGGGCACATCGCCGTGCGCGGCGCGGCCGATGTCAGCAACGGCAGGAAGGCGGCGGTGCCGGGCACGGAAGTCGGCGTTGCGCAGTGCATGATGGGCGGGGAACGCGCCATTCTACGTATGCGGCCTTCGGCCCCACAGTGGCGCCGGCCGGCACGATCAGCGGCATCATCGCCCTCGGCCGGCGATCGCCGCGGATCGCCGATGCCGCGACGGTTCGATCAAGGAACGACCATGGCCCTCCTGCCTCTGCTGACCGACGAACAAGCCTCTGCCCGGGCGCGTGCGGTGTTCGACGACATCCGCACCACCCGCGGCACCGACTACATCAACAACATCTGGCGCGCCCTGGCCAACGACCCGGCGCAGCTGGAAACTACCTGGGGCGAAGTCAAGCGGGTGATGGCACCGGGCGCGCTCGATGCGCTGACCAAGGAGCTCGTTTACATCGCGGTTTCGGCGGCCAACAACTGCAGCTACTGCCTGCACACCCATACCGCATCGGCGCGCGTCAAGGGCATGAGCGAGGCGATGTTCAGCGAGCTGATGCAGGTCGTCTATCTGGCGAGCCTGACCAACCGGATCGCCATCGGTCTGCAGGTCGAGGCCGACGATCGCTACACGCAGCCGCCGGCGCCGCCCTCGCCGTAGCGATCGTTCAGCGCGCAGTGGCGCGGCGAAGCCGCGCCGGGTCGTAGCCCGCGGCGCGCACCTGCGCCATGAGTGCCTGATATTCGGCCTCCGGCAGCGTCGGCGTGCGGGCGAGGATCCACAGGTACTCGCGGCTCGGCTCGCCGACGATCGCCACACGATAGTCCGGCGACAGGTAAAGCACCCAGTAGTCGCCGCGGCCGATGCCGGTCCAGCGCAGCCAGGCCGGCAGAAAGCTGACCTTCAGCTTGGCGTTGGTTGCGGGATCGACGACCTCGGCAACGCCGTCGACCGACATCTCGGCTCCATCGGCGCGGCGGCAGCTGTTGCGCACGCCCACCCGCCCCTCGCCGAGCGGCGTGTAGGTGGCGATCGTGTCTGCGGCGCAGTCCTGCTGAAACCGGTTCGGATAGAGGGCGAGCTCATGCCATCTGCCGGCGTAGCGGTCGAGTTCGACCCGCGGCACCGTTTCCAGTGACTCTCGCTGCCCCGGCGCCGCGCAGGCGGAGAGGAGCAATGCAACGACAAACGCAGACCAGGTCTTTTTCATGCGGTTCTCATCTCGATCAGGTGCCGCTCTTCATCGAGGCCGGGCACGGCCAGCGGCACCACCGTCGCCACCACGTCCGGCGGCAGAGCCGCCAGTTCGTCGGCCGGCAGCTTGCCCTTCATCGCCAGCCAGCAGCCGCCGGGAACGAGCAGTTGCCTGGTCCAGCCGACGAACTGGACGAGCGTCGCGAGCGCGCGCGAGACGATGACGTCGAACAAGGGCGCACGCATTGCTTCGACGCGGGCGTGCACGACCTCGACATTGCCAAGGCGCAGTTCGAGCCGCGCCTGGGTGAGGAACGCACACCTCTTCTGCGCGGCGTCGGCGAGCGTGAAACTTGCCTGTGGCACCGCCACCGCGAGCACGATCCCCGGCAGGCCACCGCCGCTGCCGACGTCGAGCACCCGCGCCGCGCCGCCATGCGTGACGCGCGCGAGGTGCGGCACCAGCGCGAGCGAATCGAGCAGGTGACGCGTCAGCATCTCTTCGTCGCTGCGGATCGCGGTCAGGTTGTGGGTGGCGTTCCAGCGGACGAGCAGGCGCGCGTGGGCGGCCAGCTTCTCGAGCTGCGCTTGGTCGAGTCGGACGCCGAGCCGGTCGGCGCCGGCACCGATCGCCTCGGCGCGCAGGTCAGGCGGCAAGCTCGTCGCCCGCCCCGACCGGCGCGCCGCCCTTTGATCGGCGTTTCAGGTGGACCAGGAGGAGCGAGATGGCGGCCGGCGTGACACCCGAGATCCGAGCGGCCTGCCCGACCGTTTCCGGCCGCGCTGCCGCCAGCTTCTGCCGCACCTCGATCGACAAGCCGGAGACCTGCGCATAGTCGAACCCTTCGGGAATACGGCTTGATTCGTGCACCTCATGGCGCGCCACCTCGTCACGCTGGCGGGCGATGTAGCCGGCGTACTTGGTGACGATTTCGACCTGCTGGGCCACCTGCGAGTCTTCCGCGCCTTCGGCCGGTGGACCGCCGAGCAGCCGTCCGTCAGTGCTCACTAACGTCAGCAACCGGTTATACGAAACCTCTGGTCGCTTTAGCAAATCTGAGAGTGTGTACTCACGTTCAATTGCCTTGCCGAGCGCTCTGTCGGCTTCGGCCGGGCTGACGAGCCGGGGGTTGACCCAGGTCGAGCGCAGCCGCTCCAACTCCCGCCCGACCGCGTCGCGCTTGCGGCAGAACGCTTCCCACCGCCGGCGGTCGACACATCCGAGCTTCCTGCCGATCTCGGTCAGGCGCATGTCGGCGTTGTCCTCGCGCAGACTCAGCCGGTATTCGGCGCGGCTGGTGAACATGCGGTACGGCTCGGCCACTCCGCGGGTGTTCAGGTCGTCGACCAGCACCCCGATGTAGGCTTGCTCGCGGCGCGGCGACCACGGCTCGCGCCCTTGCACCTGCAACGCGGCGTTGATGCCGGCCAGCAGGCCCTGGGCGGCGGCCTCTTCGTAGCCGGTGGTGCCGTTGATCTGGCCGCCAAAGAACAGTCCGGCGATTGCCTTGGTCTCCAGCGAGCCTCTGAGCGCGCGCGGATCGAAGTAGTCATATTCGATCGCGTAGCCTGGTCGCAGGATGTGTGCGTTCTCGAGCCCCTTCATCGAGCGGACGATCTCGACCTGCACGTCGAACGGCAGACTGGTCGAGATGCCGTTCGGGTAGAACTCATGGGTCGTCAGCCCCTCCGGTTCGAGGAAGATCTGGTGGCTCGACTTGCTGGCGAAGCGGTGAACCTTGTCCTCAATCGACGGGCAGTAGCGCGGACCGACGCCTTCGATCACTCCGGAGTACATCGGCGAACGATCGAGATTGGCGCGGATCACCTCGTGCGTGCGTGCGTTGGTGTGCGTGATCCAGCATGGCACCTGGCGCGGATGCTGGTCAGCCGTCCCGAGGAAAGAGAACACCGGCACCGGATCGAGGTCGCCCGGCTGCTCTTCGCAGCGGCCGAAGTCGATCGTGCGACCGTCGATGCGGGGCGGCGTGCCGGTCTTCAGCCTGCCCTGCGGCAGTTTCAGTTCGCGCAGCCGCGCCGCCAGCGAGATCGACGGTGGATCTCCTGCCCGCCCGGCGGCGTAGTTCTTCAGCCCGATGTGGACCAGGCCGTTCAGGAAGGTCCCGGCGGTCAGGACCACGGCGCGGCCGCGGAAGCGGATGCCCGACTGCGTCACCGCACCGACGACTCGCTCGCCTTCGAGCATCAGGTCGTCGACCGCCTGCTGGAACAAAAGGAGGTTCGGCTGGTTCTCCAACCGCCCGCGAATAGCTTGGCGATAGAGGACGCGGTCAGCCTGCGCGCGGGTGGCGCGCACCGCCGGCCCCTTGGAACTGTTGAGGATGCGGAACTGGATGCCGGCCTCGTCGGTGGCGGCAGCCATCGCCCCGCCGAGCGCATCGACCTCCTTGACCAGGTGACCCTTGCCGATGCCGCCGATCGATGGGTTGCAGGACATCTGCCCCAGGGTTTCGATGCTGTGCGTCAGCAGCAGCGTCGACGCTCCCATTCGAGCCGCGGCGAGGGCGGCCTCGGTCCCGGCGTGTCCGCCGCCGATCACGATGACATCGAACTGCGAGGGATGAAGCATGGCTCGGCGAGGCCGCCCCGGGGGAAGGGACCGGATTATAAGAAGCCGGCCGGACTCTTCTCAGTTCACGGCCATGCTGCGGCCGAAGGAATGTTTCACGTGAAACCGTCGCGCGGCAGTTTCACGTGAAACAGATCGCCAGGGCACTGGAGCCGCCCGGGCTCGATCCACTCTATTGATACCTCGGCGCACCCACCGAGCCGCCAAGCCGGATGTCGGTGCCAGCGACACCGCGCGGCGATGCAACCTCCGCCCGGATCGACCCATGTAACTGCAGTTGCCTGTCGACGACAAGACCGCCCTGGACGCGCAGGCCGCCCGCCCGCCCGGCCACACTGCGGACCGCCAGTCCGTCCGCTGAACCAAGCACATCGAGGTCCAGGTCCGTCAGCCGGGTAACGCCACCGGCTCCGCGTGGTCCGCCCTGAGTCGCCGCCAGCCCGAGGTTCATCCCGGTCACCATCGCGCCTGATATCGATACCGGTCCGGCCGCGGTCGCCCGCTGCAAGACGTCGGCGACCGTAGCCCCGGTGCCCGCCAGCGCCAAGTCGATCTTCGCCGTGCCACGGAACGGTGTCGTCGCCGGCGCCGAGTCTGCCCCGGGTGGTGCGGTCAAGAGCCGGATCAGTTCCTCGACGCTGACATCAGAGCTGCGGACGTTGCCGGCCAGCCGCCAACCTCCCGCGTCCTGCGCCAGCAGCGCGGTGCCATTCAGGTTGCCGAACCTCGCCCCGACGCTGAATGAATCGATTCTCAGTTGGCTGGCGCGGAATTCCCCCTGGGCCGTCGCCTCGTTCCAGGCAATCGCCGGACCGAACCCCGCCACCCATTGGCTCGCAAAGAGCCTGAACGTCGCGTCCCCACCCGCGACCTCGGCTGGCCTGATCTCGAGTTCCAACTGCCCCGCCCCGCCCAGTCGCTTGACGCCGACCGCATCGAAGCTGCGCTGTCCGACCCCGCGTCGGACAACCGCTTCGTAACGACCTGGCAATAGCACCAGGTCGGGAAACGCAACCGACTCGAAGCGAACGGTCGAGACTGCCGCCGACAACTGGCTGGCGCGTCGCACTGATTGCAGCAGCCTAAGCGCCTGCTCGCCCGTAAGTTCGACCGGCGCAACCCTCGCCTCGCCAAACACCCAGGACGACGTCTGCAAGCCATGAACGGCGTCGCGCCAGTTGAAGTTCACCGCGATCTCGGGCAGGCGCAGCCCACCTGGCCCGATCATGTCGATCAGGACCAGGCGCGGTGACGGCAGTAGACGCAACTCGGTCGATCGGACCGATACCGGCATGCCGAGCGCTTGGCTGATCTGCGCCTCGACTCCTCGCGGCGAAATCGCCTCCCGCAACGGACCAGCAAGACGCGTGACGCCCCATGCCACTGCAGCCAGCACCGCTGCGGCAAGCAGCCAGCCGACGGCGCGCCTGATGTCGATTCGATGAAACCGCCGAACGGACGGTGGCCCCGAGTCGGCATAGGCCCGAGCGCGCACTTCCTGGGCGTCGAGTCGATCGGGCACGTTGACTGTGGTGATCGCAAAGTCGGCGCCATCATCGCGATCCCAGCGGCTGCGGGTCGTCCCGAATTCAACGTGCGAGTGCTTACTCTCGCCGGAACGTTTATTCCGTGAGGACTCTGCAGAGGTGCGATCCGTCGTCTTGGCCATTGCACTCAATTCAGATTGTTGCGTCGGCAGCGCCACAACCGCGCCGACATCAGGCGTGCGGCCAGCCATGCCGCCGCAGAGGGGCCCAACCGAGGAAGAGGGAGCACGCAGTGTCGGCTCGATGGCCGACGACGACAAGCAGCCAAGCGACCAAGGTCAGCGCCTGCCCGCCCATCGGCGAACCGCAGCCGTTCCGCCGGCTCAGAAGCTTGCTTCGAGCATGCGTCGATAGTCGTCGGCCGTGGCCAGCCGAGGATTGGTCGTATGGCAGTGATCCTTGAGCGCATTGACGATCACCCCCGGAAAGGCGTCGGCCGCAATTCCCAGGGCGCCAAGCCCCGACGGCAGTCCAATGCGCCGGTTCAGGTCGCGCAGCGCATCGGCGAGCCCGGCTGCGCCTGAGGTGCCGAACAGCGCCGCGATGTCATTCACCTTCTCCGCAACAGCCGCCTCGTTGAACTTCACCACCTCGGGCAGCAGCAGAGCGTTCAGCGTGCCATGGTGCGGGCGCACCGGCAGTCCGCCGAGCGCGTGCGACAGGGAGTGCACGGCGCCGAGTCCTTTCTGGAAGGCCATAGCGCCCTGCATCGATGCGCTCATCATCTGCCAGCGTGCCTCGCGGTCCGCCCCATCGCGCACCGCCCGCTCGATGGAGCGGCAGGCCCGCCGCAAGCCGTCGAATGCGATCGCATCGGCCGGCGGATTGACGGCTTTCGACAGATAGGTCTCGATGCAGTGGGCCATCGCATCCATACCCGTCGCGGCCGTCAGGCCCGGCGGCAGGCCGAGGGTCAGTTCCGGGTCGCAGATCGCGACTTTGGGCACCAGATGCCAGGAGTGGAAACCGAGCTTGCGGCCGTCGTCGACGATGATGATTGCCCCGCGAGCAACCTCACTGCCGGTGCCGGCGGTGGTCGGGATGGCGATCAACGGCGCGACGTTGGCGCCTATGCGCGGGCTGCCGCCCTCTATCGTCGCGTAGCGCGTCAGAGGCCCGTCATGGGTGGCGGCAATGGCGACCGCCTTGGCCAGATCGATCGAGGAGCCGCCGCCGAGCGCGATCAGTCCATCGGCGCCGTGCTGGCGGAATGCGCTCACCGCCTCGCGCACCGCCGCCTCCGTCGGATTGGCCGGGGTGCCGTCATACACCGCGGCCGGAACCTCGCCCAACGCCGCGTTCAGCCGCAGCAGCAGGCCGGCGGCGACGATGCCGCGATCGGTACAGATCAGCGGGCGCGCGATGCCGACACGAGAACACTCGGCCGCCACGCTTGACAGCGCACCGAAGTCGAACTGGATGTCGGTGATGAACTTGATCAGCGCCATCGCAAGCCTCCTGCGCCCGTTGACCGCGGGCAGAAAGGAAACGGCAGCCGGACCGGCTGCCGCACCGGTGTCACCGCAATCGCGCAGCGCCTCTCAGGCAGGCAGCGACTTCTCGAACTTCCGGCGGACGCCCTGCAGGGAGGCGGGTAATCCGTCGCGCAGCTTGTCGAACAGTTCGCCATGCAAGGCGAGCTCGCGCCGCCACTGCGCGGCATCGATCGCGGTGATGCGCTGGTAGTCGTCGAACGAGAAGTTCAGGCCGCTCCAGTTCAGGTCCTCGTAGCGAGGCGTCACGCCGAGCAAGTGCTCGGCGCCGCCGCCGTGCCCTTCGACTCGCTCGACTATCCACTGCAGCACGCGCATGTTCTCGGCGAAGCCCGGCCAGACGAAGCGGCCCTTCTCGTCGGTGCGGAACCAGTTGACGCAGAAAAGCTTCGGCAACTTCGCTCCCGCGGCGGCGAGTTTCTCGCCCAGCTGCAGCCAGTGCGCGAAGTGCTCGGCCATGTTGTAGCCGCAGAACGGCAGCATGGCGAAAGGGTCGCGCCGCAGCACACCCTGGGCGCCGGCGGCAGCGGCCGTCGTTTCCGAGCCCATGGTGGCCGCCATATAGACCCCCTCGGTCCAGTTGCGCGCCTCGGTGACCAGCGGCACGGTGTCCGAACGCCGTCCGCCGAAGACGAAGGCATCGATCGGCACGCCGTTCGGGTCCTCCCAGTCGACGTCGATTGCAGGGCACTGCATGGCCGCCACGGTGAAGCGCGCGTTCGGATGCGCCGCCTTGCGGCCGCAGTCCGGCGTCCAGTCCTTGCCCTGCCAGTCGATCAGATGCGCTGGCGCCGGCCCCATGCCTTCCCACCACACGTCGCCGTCGTCGGTCAGCGCGACGTTGGTGAACAGGACATTGCTGTGCAGCATCGCCATCGCGTTGTGGTTGCTCTTCTCGCTGGTACCCGGCGCCACGCCAAAGCAGCCGGACTCGGGGTTGATCGCGTACAGACGACCGTCCTCGTGCGGCTTGATCCAGGCGATGTCCTCGCCGATCGTCGACACCTTCCAGCCGGAAAAGGCTGGCGGCGGGATCAGCATGGCGAAGTTGGTCTTGCCGCAGGCCGAAGGGAAGGCCGCCGCGACGTGGTACTTCTTGCCGGTCGGCGCGGTCACCGCAACGATCAGCATATGTTCGGCCAGCCAGCCCTCATTGCGCCCCATGTACGAAGCGATGCGCAGCGCCAGGCACTTCTTGCCGAGCAGCGCGTTGCCGCCGTAGCCGGAGCCAAAGCTCCAGATCTCCCGCGTCTTCGGGAAGTGCACGATGTACTTGGTGTCGTTGCAGGGCCACGGCACATCCTTCTCGCCCGCGGCCAGGGGCCTGCCGACCGAATGCACGCAGGGAACGAACTCGCCGCTTTCGCCGAGCACGTCGAACACGGCGCGGCCCATCCGCGTCATCAGGCGCATGTTGACGACCACGTAGGGGCTGTCGCTCACCTCGACGCCCAGTTGCGAGATGTGCGAGCCGAGCGGCCCCATCGAAAACGGCATCACGTACATGGCCCGCCCACGCATGCAACCGGCGAACAGACCGTTCAGCGTCGAGCGCATCTGCGGCGG
>Ga0209450_10001048_pt1 | contig 13952 bp, 14 predicted proteins | sample FrelakmetLWP11LW_FD_187149 | JGI IMG/M metagenome (GOLD analysis project Ga0209450, IMG submission 187149) | Freshwater lake sediment microbial communities from the University of Notre Dame, USA, for methane emissions studies - LWP11 LW (SPAdes)... | ecosystem: Environmental > Aquatic >...
AAGGTTAATTTTTTCGACAACCCCAAGCAAATGAACCCCGACAAGGCACCAGACATGGTGACCATCCCCATCACATCAGTAGTGGATCGTTTATCCTTTTTAAAAAATGGTTTGGCATGAACTACTGGAATCTGGATCATGGTTTCGAACACGTTCTGGACGGCCATGACTACAGGTCTTGTGTAGGCAGCATTCATTTACACTCCGCATTAACTGGCTGGGGTTCAAGCAATTTACAACAGTACATGAAGTCAGGATTGTTTGGAAACCAATTAATATATTAAGGTTTAGAATGGTTCTGCTGATTACTGAAAAAATAGAAAGGGATCAAGAAAAATTTTAGTTCATGCAAAATGATATCGCTGTAATGGCTATAGGCCTTTCTAAATTCGTGTTAATCAAACGCTCGCTTTGAAAACGATACTACAAGGTATCATCAGCCAGCTATAAATCTTTGTTGGGCCGGGCCTAAGCAACCGTGTCATTACCTAAACAGATATCCAATGTTTTGTGGACTATTTTAAAGTATTTAAAATTTAGGCCGATAAAGAAATCGAAGCCTTTAATCTTAAATTCAATTTTGTCAGGTTGAGGTATGGAAAGACGAACTTCGCAACGACAAATAATCAATTATCCAGTATGGGTAATCTGCATTGATGCTAAAGACGACCAAGATGATCAATGCATAGCCTCTGCATTGGATATCAGCGAGAGTGGAATGTTAATTGAAAGTTCTGCCATACTTCGAGGGCAAGCAATAAAAATTTTGGCCTCTACATCAGAGAAAAGGATCATTGAGATAGTTGGCAGTATCGTATACACCGACCATTCGGTTGAAGGCAAATTTAAAGTTGGTATACGATTTATCGGATCTGACCATGAAAATTTATTCTTTTCGGAAAAGTTGGTTGAAGCGTCTCGTTTGTTGGATGCAGATAGACAGCAGGTTGTCAACACAATCGTTTCCTGAAAAATTCCAAAACCGGTTAGATTGAAAAACCTGGAGTTAATCAGATTATGAGACGTATTGACATAATAGCTGGAGTAGTTTGTAGTGTATTCATTCTTTTGCTGGGATGCTCTCGACACACGCCGTCAGAGGAAGAGCAAAAAGCTCTGGTGGCATTTAAGGCAGTTCAACAAAGTCTGGAAAGTGAGGGTGCATCCGTTGCCTTCAACCAACTACTTGACCAGGCCGAGGCAAAGCTCAGCTCGATCAAGCAGACCCGTAAGAACATCCCCTGTCTGGTGAATTCATTGGATAGGTGTTTGGCCTCCTATCGCATTATTGACAAGGCGCTAAAAACAAAGCAGGAAAAACTGGACGAGAAACGGAAACAAGACCTTGAAATGGCGATGACTTTTTCTACTGCGTTTTCCGCTCTGAACATCCAACAGGCGATGGACTGCTGCAGAGAATAGATTAATTAATAGATCAATCTCATTATCCCTCAATATCCAGTATGGCTATCTGACTCCAGCTATTGGATTTATCATGGCCCATTTATAATCAGATACAAGGGTTCAAGGGAGATCTCAACATATCTGCGGCGTGCACGGAGGCGTTAGAAATGTCTGGAAGAAAAAAGGAGTACAAAACCAAGAACGGCGATGAAATGGATAAGCTGCTTGAACGGCTCGGTGTCGAGATGGAGCAGACGCAAAAAGCTGATAAAGAAAACGGCTTCAGCCACGGCCAAAAGCGTGCATATAAATTCAGATATGCTGACTTCAAAGCCATCGAGCGCATCGCTGAAATGGTCAAACGTTACGGTAAAGGCGCCAAAATTCAGGAAATCGTCGATAGCGTGATGAAAGATTTGAAATGCGATTTTATGCAGCTTTTTTGGGCAGACGATAGCGAGCCTGGTTTCATTGATCGACAGGCATATTTAGAAGGTTACATCGAAGGCGTAATGGACCTCTGGGCTGAGGCTTTAAGAAAGCTAAAGGGCAAGTCGTAAGCATTAAGGATTTCAACATATACCTACATAAACCTTTTTTGGTTTTATCCGATAATATTAACCCGTTGTTGGATAGAGGCGGAAATGAATGTAACTGAAAGGCGAAAATCCCCTCGGATTAAAATACACAATTTCATTTCTTTTGCCTGTTTAGACAATGCCGGCAGGGCTATCAAGCATTTGAAGGGTACCGTGCTTAATCTCAGCCAAGGAGGAATACTAATTCAAACTACACAACGGATTGAGCCCGGAAAAGTAATTTTAATAACGCCAGGAAATGTTATCTTAATAACGGCTGATGAACAGGACAAGATTTTTGAGATAATTGGGAGGGTTGCCTATTGCCGTGAAATTGGGGATCGAAAGTTTTTTGTGGGCATAAGTTTTCAAGTCAAAAATGATGAAAATATCCAGTTTATTAAGTGCCTAGCGCGAGCCCATCACTATCGCAGTGCTTCCGCTCAATAGAATTGATTGAAATTTCATTGAGTTTTAATACCTGAATTTTGCAGCTACTCTTTTCTCAAAAATAGAAAACCATCTGGGGAACCTGTGTTATAGGGACTTTGCCGAAGTAACCCTAACGCACGGGAGGTCACCCAGATGGTTAAACAGCAAGATTTTTCTACCGCCAAAACGCATGACTGTAAAGGGTTTTCGAAGAGCAACGCCAGGGCCAGTAAAATCAACGCTTCCACCGCTTATGACACGTGCCGTGAGCAGTTGAGCCCCTTTGGCGGCCTTCTGGCATTGATCAAGTTCCTGGATCCGATTAAGTTCAAGCAGTTGGTTCATGAAGTCTATCGTCCCCCAGGCCACCGGATCCGCTTATGTCATGTAAACACAATCGGTTGATTGCGACATGCTTGAGCAGGCTGTTATTTTCGCCAAATGGTATGTAATTTGCATTTTAACAGTAAAATTCAAATCCAATTTATGGTTGTGAGATTGCGATGAAAAAGCGAATAGGTGACATCCTGATCGACATGGGTTTTATCGACCAAGATCAATTAAAGATGGCTCTTGCAGAAACCCAGAAGACAGGTGTCATGCTTGGAGATGTGCTCAGAAGACTGGATTGGGTCACTGAGGAAGACCTCCAAATGGCGATCGCGGTTCAAAGCGGAGCCCAGATCCTGGATGCGAACAACATCTCAATTGATCAGGGGTTGCCAGCAATAATCCCATTTGAGATCATAAATGAGCATGGGATGTTGCCATTCGCCATAGAGGACGGTTCATTGAAAGTGGCTACCAGCAACCCTTTTGATGTCGTTGCTCGAGACAAGCTGGAGCGCCTGACCGGGTATAAGGTTACAACCTATATCGCTCGAAAGTCTTGGATCTCCAACGCAACGGACCTCTACTATAAAACGGCTCAAAACATTGATGAAGAAATTGAGAGCATAACCTATTTACGGGACCGACAGAACATTCAAAAAGAGGACCAAATTGTCAAACTATCCGGTCTATTGATCGAAAAGGGAAACCTGTTGGGTGCTAGTGACTTACACATCGTACCCGATACCAACCTTGTGCGTGTCTATTATCGCATAGATGGAGTGCTGCACCAAAAGCATCTATTCGCGAAAGCCTTTCAGCAGCCACTCATAACCCGCTATAAGATTATGGCTGACATGGATATTGCCAATCCCAATATCCCCCATGACGGCCGCATCCGGTATAAGGGACGATCGGGCGAATTTGACATCCGCGTTTCGACCTTTCCTACCCAGTTGGGTGAAACAGTAGTCATGCGACTGCTGATACACAACAAATTGGTGAAGGATCTTAGGGAACTCGGGTTTGAGGGGGATGAGCTCGTCCGGTTTAAAACCGATATTCAACGTCCCCACGGCTTGGTTCTCACGACAGGCCCCACGGGGTCGGGCAAAACGACCACGCTTTACTGTGCACTAATGACCGTCAACAACCCCAACATCAATTGCATGACGGTTGAAGACCCGATAGAATATGTGATTCCGACTGTCCGACAAACGGCCGTTAATCCCAAAGCCGGGTTGAATTTTGGCAATGCCTTGAAGTCTGCTTTGCGACAGGACCCAGATGTTATCCTGGTAGGAGAAATTCGCGATAGGGAAACAGCCGACCTGGCGATGCAAGCGTCTCTGACTGGTCACTTGGTTCTCTCCACACTACACACCAACGATGCTGCTTCGGCCATCAGTCGCCTGCTGGACTTAGGGGTAAACGCCGGTATACTGGCATCATCACTCTCCATGGTGGTAGCTCAACGCTTGCTGCGTCTGCTATGCCCCAAATGCAAGAAAAAGCAGATTATTGCACCGGAAGATGTAAGACTGTTCGAAAAATGGAAGCTGGCTGCTCCGGCAGAAACGACACACCCGATGGGCTGTGAAACCTGTTACAACTCAGGCTATCGCGGTCGCATTGGGGTTTACGAGGTGATTCAGGTCAACCGAGCCATAGCAAGTCTGATTTTCAACAAGGCCTTGAGCGATGACATCAAGGATGCTGCCGTCGAATCAGGCACAAACCTCATGTTTAACCAGGCTCTCAAAAAAGTTTCCGAAGGCATCACCTCTTTGAACGAGGTCTTCAGGGTAATCATCGATCATGAGTAGTTACCATTACAAGGCGATTGACGTTTCGGGACACGTTATCAAAGGGGTCATCCCGGCTTTTACCGAGTTGGACATCGAACAGCAGCTGCAGCGCCGTGGACTGTTCTTGATCCAAAGCTCTATCCGCAAGGAGTCCTTATGGTCGAAACTCGTTGCGCGCCGAACCATTAACTCGAAGCTGTTGATTGAATTCTATTATCGGTTCGCGCAGACACTTGAAATCGGCCTGCCGATTATTGCCAGCCTTGAAGAAATGGGGCATTTCTTACCTTCGGCTGCTTTCAAGCGAATTATTGAGGAAATCAAACTATCAATCGAGGGCGGAAGCAGTCTGGTCGAAGCCTTAGGAAGATATCCACGAGTATTTCAACCGATCGACTCCGCATTGGTGGGCATGGGCGAGAAGGCCGGGGTATTGCCGAAGTGCTTAAGGGATCTGGCAGCTTACCATGAATGGAAAGCAGAGATTCGATCTCTTTTCCTTAAAGCCACTCTTTATCCAAGCTTTATATTATGTGCGATTACGGCAGTGCTTGGCGTGTGGGTCGGGTATGTTCTGCCCCAAATGATCGGGGTCCTCAAAGAATTGAACGTTGCACTGCCCTTGGTAACGGAAATTATCCTTGATATAAGAAACTTGCTAATCGATCAAGGATTATGGTTGGTGATCTGTTTTTTAATCGTGGCAATTACTGGGTACACGTATCAAAGAACTGCCTCAGGCCGCCTTGCCTTTCACCGCCTTCTTTTAAAATTGCCGGTTTTAGGGAACATCGTCGGCAATATCGCCCTTACGAGGCTTTGTCACAATTTTTCGACCATGCTTGCGGCAGGAATGAACATCAACAGCATTTTTAAGATTCTGTCCGACCGGATAATAGGAAATCGTTACTTGGAGGCCAACCTGCGTTCGGTACATGAGGAGATCTCGCGGGGGGAATCGATTGCAGGCGGTTTTGAGAATACGGGAGGTTTTTCTGCGCTGCTGGTTGGCGCAATCCGTCACGGTGAAAACACCGGTACACTGGATGATTCACTCAAACGGATGGGGCAGTTCTACGATCGGGAAGTCAAACGAACGGTGCAGATCCTGACCAATTCCATCGAACCCATCGCAATTCTGACACTTGGAGGCGTTTTTGGATTCATCGTTTTGTCGATTTTGTTGCCCTTGTATGATGTGCTTGGGAGTCTCGGCAAGGCTTATTGATAGACAACTGTTATGGCAAGGTAATAGTGACACCTCTTCCTGCCAATGCAATCGGAGTGGGGGGTGTGGAGGGAACGATCGCGCCCGAGCCGCCAGGGCCGCTACGCAGCTCTACGCTGCTGCTCGACAAAACGTTGTAAGACCTCGAACCACCGGCAGGCACACTCCCCAAATCTGTACCTTGGCCGGATTCATAAACGTAAATCGCCGAAGCCGAGTGATTGTTGACGGCAAGGGATGAATATTCGCACAAGTAAGTGTAAAGCTCGTTTGCGCCGATGTAGATGACCAGATCGTCAAATCCAGCCACCGGAGGATGCTTCAGGAAGTTGGGTTGTCCATCGGTGTTGTCGCCCTGATGAGTTCCTGCCGCCAAGCGATCAAATACGTTCCCGTCTCCATCTGAATCCATGGGCCCGGCGCTGACGATAATTGCTGCGATCGAAAAGGGTGCGGCTGCGCCGTCGGCATCTACCACCAGGGGAGCGCCGGTTAACCCAGCGCGTAGTGCCGAACAGGAAACCGGTCGACTTGTGCCTAAATTGGTGTTGAGAGCATAACGCAGGCTCCGTTTGTATGTATCTCGGGGTGAGACCTGCAGGGTAAAGTAAGGTAGTGTGCCGTTAGCAACTCCGTTATTTTCGGCTCCGTCACCGTTATTATCTGCCCAAGGCAGACGGCCGTTCCGCTCGGCGTAGCCGATCAGTGCAAGTTGTGTGTCTTTAAGATACGATAGGGCCTCGTTGCGGGCTTTTCGCTCGGTTAACACACGCATTAGAGAAACTCCGCCGCCTGCCAAAATGCCAATGATCACCAAAACAACCGCAATTTCAATCAAGGTGAAGCCTTGTTGACTTTGGTGTTGCTGATGATGTGCTCTCATCGCATTTGGCGTCGGGGGTGTCGGCTTATTAGGGCGTCAAAATAACATATAAAGCGTGGCCACATTCGTGCCGATGGCATAGGCAGCGCTGCCACTGATCGAGCCGGTTTGCCAGTCGCCGTCGTCGTATTTTGTGTCCATCTCCAGACAGACATCGGCAGGCAAATTATAAAACCGGATATAGTGCGCCGCTGGCGTAGCGGCTCCCGGCGGGTTTACCCATTGGATGTCGCAGGTGCCGCCGAACGCATGCTTAGGCAAGTCGGAGGTACCATTATATATGCCGGAGATCAGCCCCGCTAAGCTCAGATCACGAAATAATTCAAAGCGTTCGCCAGCATCAACCTGCCCATTGGCGTTTCCCGCCGCGTCGCCCCCCCCGGGTGGAATAGTGGGCAGGTTTTCGTCGCCCGGGTAAACGCCGTATTTATCATAAAAGGTCATCACGGCGGCGCGAAACTCGTCGGCCGTTTTGGCCACCCTCTTGACCTTTGCGTTTTGAATCATCGCCTGGCCCTTCAGGACGCCCCCGACCAGCAGTCCTATGATCACCAACACAATAGCGATTTCTACAAGGGTGAACCCTTTCTGATTTTTTTTGAGTCCCGAAAAGGTAACCATATTTACCTTCCTTTATGCTGCATCGATTTGTTTTTCATTACCTTGATTTATTATCGGACGACTTGAAAAAAACTTTAATGCGCCGTTACACTTTTTCCTTGACGTAGGGAGTGATGAGGATGACAAGCTCAGCACTCTCCTCGGATGAATCCGCATGCTTGAAGAGCCTCCCTAAAAAGGGGAGTTCCCCCAGAAGAGGCAACCCTTCATTATTGAGCTTTCGGACCTTGCTGATCAACCCGGCAAGCACTACCGTTTGCCCGGTTTGGACCCTGACAGTGGTCGCCAGTTCCTGTAAATCAATTACGGGGTTCATGATAGTCTGGTTGGCGGCAATGCCTGCGGTAGGTATCTGTATGGGCACCTCTCTCTGAATGCGGGTAAGAGACGGCACGATATTCAATGTCACTGCCCCGTTGCTTGAGATGAGCGGGGTGATCCCTAACTGAATGCCCAACAACGCCCTTTTGATGGTTGTGTTGACCGAGACGAACCCGGCTTCGAAATTCCGGTCCACGCCATCAATGTCGCTGTATGGGAACTGCGACCCAACTGTCAGTACGGCGGATTGGCGATTGATAACTGAAATCTGCGGATTAGCCAAAACAGTAACATCTCCCTGAGTTCGCAGAAAATCAAGAACAGCCGAGAATTGTGAGACATTGCTCTTGGCTATTTGACCCTCACTGTTGAAATCAATGGTAAAAATATCGGGTAAAATCGACGAGCCTGAGGTGAATTGGATATTCAATTTTTTCCAATCAATCCCGGTTTTTTGGTCGTCTTTCAGGATAACTTCCATAATCTTGGCTTCGATGAACACCTGACGATGCATCGACTCACTTATAGCGTCGAGGAACCGGACCATGGAAGCTACTCTTCGGGGGCTGTCGGCCATGTATATGACCCCTGAATTACGGTTGATGCGCAAGATGCCTTCAGGAGATCTAAGGCCCTCCAAGGTTTCGACGAGCGCAGTCCACAAATCAGAGCCCTGCTCAGGTCTTTTCGATTTGACCTGGTACTTGCCTGCAACGCTGGTGCTGTTGGACCCCGAGGCCAACAGGTCGCCGCCGATTTCAATAATAGTTTCACCGCTAAGATCGAGATGATCCAATTGGTACACTGTCTCGGTAAACCGTTGGATTCTCAGAACAGCCTCTGAAATGCTCCACGCATATCCAGCGCCGTTTACGACAATCATATTCAAGGCCTCGTTCAAGCTGACCTTGTTCAAGCGAACAGTGATGCTGCGCGATAGATCAATATCCTCCTCAACAACCAGGTTATAGTCCGAGTCCTTGGTCAAAGCAGCCAGGACTTCCCCCAGAGAAGCTTTCTGAAATGTCATGGAGTAAAAACGCAAAGGCGGTTCGATTACAGGAGGCTCCTGGGGCTTTTTCTCCACCATAGGAGCAGGCCTGGAAGCCAGAAGCTGCTTCTCCCGTTCGAGACTTTGAGCGGGTTTTATTTCCTTGAGCCCATCTTGATTTACAGGCCGAGGCGGGGTGTTAGCACAGGCCATGACAAACAGGGCCAAGCACCATAGTGCCAACCATCGAAACACCCGGTGAATTCTCAAGAGATCACGCATAGATCATTCTCGCTTTTATTACTATTTTGGGAGTTCGACTGAGTAGTAGACTTCTGGAGCAGGGATAAACCAGCTCCGCTTGTTTTGCGATAGCAAGACTCCGTTTGATGAGATCTCTTCAACCTTGAACTCGTTAAATTTTTCTTTCTCCGAACACACTTTTCCATTTAGAACTGCCGAGTATCGGGTTTTCCCGCTGTTACCGCCGACCATCATAATGCCTGACAGCTTAGGGAGCAGAACCGTCTTATCCAGCCCTGGTGGATCTTCCTTCCGAAATTCATCTGAAATCGTTTTCGACAGAACCGGGGGCCTGGTCAAATTTGTCAGCAACACCGGCCTGGCCCAGGGTATATCCAAGTCGGTTTTTCGTTCCGATAGCACCTGCTCAAGATTGTAAAGTTTGAAGCGTATAGTATTCACCAAAGGAGATTTTTCCGCCATCGGCGGATAGTGGAGATCGCCGAGTTTTCCTAAATTAAGACCCAAGATCGAAATAGCCGCGATAACCCAACCGCCAATGAAGGCTCGGCTGTTGTTCGGGAACAGTTTCCATTCCATGAGTTTCATCATAAGGCCGAATGTCGTTTGCGTATCGCGGGATCGACCTCCCGGGCTTTAACCTTGCACCTCAAGGAAAGGCTAAGTTCGCAATGGGCCTCTCCATTCACCGGATCGGACTTGATCACTAATTGCTTATCCTGCAGGTAACGATGGTCATCGAGGGCAGATAAAAAATTCATGATTTTTTCGAAAGAACCTGTGAACGCCAGATTCAGCAGAATTAACTCTGATTCCTTCTGGATCGGTGCAACGGTCATTTTCGTGCCTGAAAGTTCAAACGCATTGCATAAATCTGAAAAAACCGATTTGACGTAGAGCACCCCCAAATGTATCGAATCGACCGGGAGTATCAATTTCGAATGGTCATCACAGAGTCTGTCGAGTTTATGGGAGTTTTGCCTCTGAAAGGTCAATTCGGTCTGAAGAATACGGGCTTGCGCCTGAGCGCTCAGGATAGAATCGACTTTTTGAAAGTTCCATAGGGTAAGAACGACGACTGTGGCCCAAAGAAGGCCTACAGGCACCCACAGGTTTTTAAGCCACGGTTTCATAACAGGTTAACCTTAAAGGCTATTTTGTGTTGGAGCCTTCCGGTGGCATTCTTTAAGTCATCGAGTTGGAACGATATGTCCTCAAGACTGATAGGGCGAGGCAGTTTAAGGTTATTGTTCAACCCCTGTGCAAACATTTTCAGATGTTGGCGAAACGCATCGATATTTTCGGCATGAACGGTTGCCGTCAGTTCAAGAATAGAGGCATCGAAGTTTATTTTTATTTCGTTGAGCAGAATGAATTCCGAAAGCGACAATACAACCTTGGCAATGATCGAAGCTGAAGAAGGACGTTTCGCATTCGCGATTAGCTCGTCAATAGCGTTTTCGTATTCGGATAGGGTCAATTCGGTTTGAAATTCCAGTTGACCGATTTCTTTCGGATCGTTCACACGATCTATCCAATAGTGTTCTGCGGACAGAATGATCAGCAGAATTGCGCCGATCAAAATTCCTGCCCACTGAACGGGCCTCCATTTAATTTGCTGAAGTATTCTGCGGTGTGTAACTCCATGGTCGTTGTCCGGAGAGGAAATACCGTCAAGCGTCAATAGGCCCTGCAGAAAAGAGATCTCTCTGTCTAAAGTGGCCTTTTGATCGTCTAATTTAAGGTTATGTATGAGTTTCCCGAATGCTTCCGTTATGAAATCTATGCAGGTCGCTTCGTTGTCGATTAGATAGATGCAGTCAAGCTCCTTTTTGACTTTTTGTGAGAAAAGGTAAATCGATTGGGTTATCTCAAACATCAAAGATTCATTGTTTCCTCCCGGAAACGCAACTTTTCGAGAAAAGACGAAGTCGCCTTCACAATAAAAATATAGAAACGCTTCGTCCTTCTGTGAATGAATGACGAGAGCAGACTGTTTCGAAAAATCAGGCAAAAGACTTCTAAATTTAACCGCCCATAAAAGAGCCGGTGTTGTTACCAATTGGGGAGTTAGGCCTACCTTGCAAAGAGCTTCATGAAGACGATACCCATTCTCATCTTCAAGATAAAAAGAATTGATCCCCCGGTGCTCAATTTCCTTTTGCCGAGTGGTGTAACTAAAAAATTGGGAAACAAATGGGGACTTGGGATAAGCGGCCTTCAGTTTTCTATCTAAGAACACTCTGATCAGAGCGTCTTTGGTAGACTGGAATGGAAAAAATTCGTGCTTGAACCAATGATCTGGAACTACCAGGAGGGTTTTGGTGCGATTTCGTCTTGTTTTGGACGCAAAGTCATTGTTTATGCCATGAGCTTTTATATGCTCAAGTGGCTGCGAAAAGAGGGAAACTTTCTTTTCCGCTTTACCAATATCCACGAAAAAGGCTGTTTTATCAGTTGCGATGATAAGATTCTTTTGACGTTTGCCCATACCGTTAAAAAAGATATTATCAAATATTTTTGAGCTGTTGTGGACATCTAAAACCTATCTATCTTGACTTGTATGCAAAATTAGTTCCACCGCCAATGCTCCTCAGCAGGGACACTAAACAGTCTATTATATCCTGCGTTACCTGTTCAGTTAAACATTATAACAAACTTAAATAATTGGTTAATTATCGATAACGATAAATCTCGGCGTTTTTCCTTTCTCTGGCCATTTGGCAGGCCGTCAATTTTCTGTCTGTCGGGGGCTATATTTGAGATCACTGCTGTCCAAAATCGATTCAGGATGAATAATCGGCTTCTGTGATATCAATAGGCCACAGGTTCGTTTGTAAAGGCTGCACCGAATCAAGGCACTAAGGGTATTGTCCTTCAGGCGCTCGGCTGGGGAGTTACTGCCTGCAGCAAGAATTGCATTTTTGTACTTCCGATCGTAATGATGTCAAGTCGGTTCAGTTTTATTGCGGTCTTAACGTTGCTCCTGTTGACTTTAACCCTGGCGAGCCCGCCAACATGACAAATATGCCATCCATCACTCGTCCAGTTGATTATCGCAGCCGTTTTGCCTACAAAAATCCCCTGAACGACAATGTCCGAGGTCACCGCTTTCCCTATTCGAACCGGTTTTTCGCTAAGAGGAAAATTCTTTCTGCTCTCTGATAGAAAAGTTAGAGCGGCCGAGGAGGCGCTTTTAGACTTGAACTCAGGCGGTGTGTCAATTTGGTTTTTTCTAAGCAGTTCTCTGAACTTCGCAGTGTCCATCTGCACCGTCTCAATGATGGAAGATGACATTTTCCCCGGGAGGTTCTTAGTTTTAGGATTGGAAAATAGCAGCGAGTGCTTCCCGATAGTGATAACGTCGCCGTCTTTCAGCCAGTGCGCATTTATGCGCTTGTCGTTAACAAATGAGCCGTTTTCGCTGTTAAGATCGATCAATAAAAATTCATTGCCGATGGATTCGACCTTGGAATGTAGAAACGACACTGCCAAGTTATCGATCACGATATCATTAGTGTTCTGGCGACCAATAATAAGAGTATCTCCTATGCCGATGGGAAAATTCTCCAAACGTTTCTCGTTGTACGTCAAAGAAAGAATGGCCATTTTTCGTCGCTCCTCGATTTATCTTTTAATCCTAACCTGTTACCAAAACTGAAAGCATGTCAACTTATCTGCAGCAGTCCACCGCCTGTTGGATGTTCAGAGCGGAAAACGCAGTAGAAAAAGTCATCGCCATTTCAAGGTCTTGTTTCCGTTTCTCGTCCAGTTTTTCCTGCTTTGTTTTTAGCGCCTTGTCAATAATGCGATAGGAGGCCAAACACCTATCCAATGAATTCACCAGACAGGGGATGTTCTTACGGGTCTGCTTGATCGAGCTGAGCTTTGCCTCGGCCTGGTCAAGTAGTTGGTTGAAGGCAACGGATGCACCCTCACTTTCCAGACTTTGTTGAACTGCCTTAAATGCCACCAGAGCTTTTTGCTCTTCCTCTGACGGCGTGTGTCGAGAGCATCCCAGCAAAAGAATGAATACACTACAAACTACTCCAGCTATTATGTCAATACGTCTCATAATCTGATTAACTCCAGGTTTTTCAATCTAACCGGTTTTGGAATTTTTCAGGAAACGATTGTGTTGACAACCTGCTGTCTATCTGCATCCAACAAACGAGACGCTTCAACCAACTTTTCCGAAAAGAATAAATTTTCATGGTCAGATCCGATAAATCGTATACCAACTTTAAATTTGCCTTCAACCGAATGGTCGGTGTATACGATACTGCCAACTATCTCAATGATCCTTTTCTCTGATGTAGAGGCCAAAATTTTTATTGCTTGCCCTCGAAGTATGGCAGAACTTTCAATTAACATTCCACTCTCGCTGATATCCAATGCAGAGGCTATGCATTGATCATCTTGGTCGTCTTTAGCATCAATGCAGATTACCCATACTGGATAATTGATTATTTGTCGTTGCGAAGTTCGTCTTTCCATACCTCAACCTGACAAAATTGAATTTAAGATTAAAGGCTTCGATTTCTTTATCGGCATAAATTTTAAATACTTTAAAATAGTCCACAAAACATTGGATATCTGTTTAGGTAATGACACGGTTGCTTAGGCCCGGCCCAACAAAGATTTATAGCTGGCTGATGATACCTTGTAGTATCGTTTTCAAAGCGAGCGTTTGATTAACACGAATTTAGAAAGGCCTATAGCCATTACAGCGATATCATTTTGCATGAACTAAAATTTTTCTTGATCCCTTTCTATTTTTTCAGTAATCAGCAGAACCATTCTAAACCTTAATATATTAATTGGTTTCCAAACAATCCTGACTTCATGTACTGTTGTAAATTGCTTGAACCCCAGCCAGTTAATGCGGAGTGTAAATGAATGCTGCCTACACAAGACCTGTAGTCATGGCCGTCCAGAACGTGTTCGAAACCATGATCCAGATTCCAGTAGTTCATGCCAAACCATTTTTTAAAAAGGATAAACGATCCACTACTGATGTGATGGGGATGGTCACCATGTCTGGTGCCTTGTCGGGGTTCATTTGCTTGGGGTTGTCGAAAAAATTAACCTT
>Ga0209450_10001049_pt1 | contig 13950 bp, 14 predicted proteins | sample FrelakmetLWP11LW_FD_187149 | JGI IMG/M metagenome (GOLD analysis project Ga0209450, IMG submission 187149) | Freshwater lake sediment microbial communities from the University of Notre Dame, USA, for methane emissions studies - LWP11 LW (SPAdes)... | ecosystem: Environmental > Aquatic >...
CCACCACCGAGAAGGTCACCGAGGCCTTCAAGCTGATGCTGCGCAGCCCCAAGCTGCGCGCCATCCTGGTCAACATCTTCGGCGGCATCATGCGCTGCGACGTGATCGCCGAGGGCGTGGTCGCCGCCTCGAAGGCGGTGTCGCTGAAGGTGCCGCTGGTGGTGCGGATGAAGGGCACCAACGAGGCGCTCGGCAAGAAGATCCTGGCCGACTCCGGCCTGCCGATCATCTCCGCCGACACGATGGCCGAAGCCGCCGAGCGGGTGGTCGCGGCGGCGAGGGGGTAGGGGCGGCAGAGCGGCCGTCGCCCCGGCGAAGGCCGGGGCCCGATTTCGGTGATCGAAGCCGCCTATGTGTACATCCTGACCAGCGAGCCCTACGGCACGCTCTATGTTGGCGTGACGTCGGATCTCGTGAAGCGGGTCTGGGAACACAGGAACGGCGTCGTCGAGGGCTTCACCAGGAAGTTCGACGTCAAGCGACTGGTGTGGTACGAGCAGCACACGAGCATCGTCGAAGCAATTGCAAGGGAGAAGCGCATCAAGCGGTGGCATCGGGACTGGAAGATCAACCTCGTCCAGGCGATGAATCCGAACTGGGATGATCTTTACGAGAAGATCATTGGATAACTTGGGCCCCGGCCTGCGCCGGGGCGACGGCAAGAGAGAGACACGATGAGCATCCTGGTCAACAAGAACACGCGCGTGGTCACGCAGGGCATCACCGGCAAGACGGGGCAGTTCCACACCCGCGCCTGCCGCGAGTACGCCGGCGGCAAGGAATGCTTCGTCGCCGGCGTGAACCCGAAGAAGGCGGGCGAGGACTTCGAGGGCGTGCCGATCTTCGCCAGCGTGCGCGAGGCGAAGGAAAAGACCGGCGTCAACGCCTCGGTCGTGTACGTGCCGCCGGCCGGCGCCGCCGCGGCGATCTGGGAGGCGGTCGAGGCCGACCTGGATCTGGTGATCTGCATCACCGAGGGCATCCCGGTGCGTGACATGGTCGAGGTGCGCGACCGCATGCGCAAGGAGAGCCGCCGCACGCTGCTGCTCGGGCCGAACTGCCCCGGCGTGATCACGCCCGACGAGATCAAGATCGGCATCATGCCCGGCCACATCCACCGCAAGGGCCGCATCGGCGTGGTGTCGCGCTCCGGCACGCTGACCTACGAGGCGGTCGGCCAGCTCACCGAACTGGGCCTGGGCCAGTCCACCGCCGTGGGCATCGGCGGCGACCCGGTCAACGGCCTGAAGCACATCGACGTGCTGAAGCTGTTCAACGACGACCCCGACACCGACGCGGTGGTGATGATCGGCGAGATCGGCGGCTCCGACGAGGAAACCGCGGCCGAGTGGGCCAAGCGGCACATGCGCAAGCCGGTCGTTGGCTTCATCGCCGGCGTCACCGCGCCGCCCGGAAAGCGCATGGGGCACGCCGGGGCGATCATCTCCGGCGGCAAGGGCACCGCGCAGGAGAAGCTCGCGGTGATGGAGGCCTGCGGCATCCGCACCACCAAGAACCCGTCCGAGCTCGGCCGGCTGCTGAAGTCGGTGCTGTAGCGCCGGGCCGCGCTGAATGGCCGTCGTGCTCGCCTGGTTCGCGACCCTCGACTGGAACGCGATCCTCCAGATCATCGTCATCGACATCCTGCTCGGCGGCGACAACGCGGTGGTCATCGCGCTCGCCTGCCGCAACCTGCCGGCGCGGCAGCGGCGGGCGGGCGTGGTCTGGGGCGCCGCCGGCGCGATCGTGCTGCGGGTGCTCCTGATCACGGTGGCGGTGGCGCTGCTGCAGGTGCCGCTGCTGAAGCTGGTCGGCGGCGTGCTGCTGCTGTGGATCGGCATCAAGCTGGTCGTCCCGACCGACGACGGCCACGACGAGGGAAAGCTGCACGGCTCCGACCGCCTGCTGGCGGCGATCAAGACGATCATCGTCGCCGACTTCGTGATGTCGCTCGACAACGTGGTGGCCATCGCCGGCGTGGCCGAGCAGTCCGACCCGTCGCACCGCACCGGGCTGATCGTCTTCGGCCTGCTGGTCAGCGTGCCCTTCATCGTCTTCGGCGCGCAGGTCATCCTGAAGCTGCTCGACCGCTTCCCGGTCATCGTCACCGCCGGCGCGGCGCTGCTCGGCTGGATCGCCGGCGGGCTGATCGTCGGCGACCCGGTCGCCGCGCCGCTGCTGCCTGCCGGCGACACGCTGAAGTACGCCGCCGCCATCGCCGGCGCCGTCTTCGTGGTCGTCGCCGGCCGATGGCTGGCGCGCCGCCGGGCCGCGGCCGGTACCCCCGCCTAGCACCGGGCCGCGGGCCCCTCATCTAAGCTTCGCCTTCTGCCATGGCGTCGCCGACCAACTTCACCCTCGACCATGCGCTCGCCTCGCACGCGGGCCAGGTGCGTCCGCTGAACGAGGATGCGATCGGCGCCCGGCCCGACCTCGGCCTGTTCGTGCTGTGCGACGGCCTCGGCGGCTACAACGCCGGCGAGATCGCCGCCACGATGGCGGTCAGCGCGCTGCTGTCGAGCCTGGCCGCCGACTACGAGCAGGCACGCTCCGGCGAGCAGCCGTTCGACCCGCGCCAGGCGCTCGAAGCGCGGCTGATCGAGATGAACGGCGTGATCGCCCGCGCCGCCGCCGACAGTGCCGCCTTCGAGGGCATGGCCACGACGATCGTCATCGCCTGGATCATCGGCGAGCGGCTGTGGGTGGCTCATGCCGGCGACTCGCGGCTGTACCGCTTCCGCGCCGGCGTGCTGGAGGCACTGACGCGCGACCACTCGTTCTCGCAGGAGCTGCTCGACGCCGGCATGGTCACCGAGGAGGAGGCGAGGGCGCTGCCGTCGAAGAACCTGGTCACCCGCGCGCTGGGCGCCGGCGGCGACGTCGAGCCGGAGGTCAACGAATACCCGCTGCGCGTCGGCGACGTGCTGATGCTGTGTTCCGACGGGCTGACCGAGATGGTCGACGACGTGCAGATCGCCGGCGCCATCTTCGCCTCGGTGCCGGACGTGCAGCGCGCTGCCCAGCGGCTGGTCGACATGGCCAACGCCGCCGGCGGCCGCGACAACGTATCGGTGATCGTCATCAGGCTGGTGGGTCGCAAGGGACTGGAGCCGCGCCGCGCGTCGGCGGCCGAGCACCGCTCGTCCACCGAGCCGCCGCCGGCCAGTCTTTCCGGCTGACTGGCCAACACCCTGCCCCGCTGGCAGAATCGAAACGCTGGCTGACCCGGACCCAGCACTTTCCCGTAGCCCTCAAAGCCCATGCCGAGACTCGTCCTCAGCCTTGACGGCGTCGTCCTCAAGGAGGTCCCGATCGCCAAGGACCGGACGACCGTCGGCCGGCGGTCGCACAACGACCTGACCATCGACAACCTGGCGGTCAGTGGCGAGCACTGCGTGCTGGTCAGGTCCGGCGACGACGTGTACCTGGAGGACCTCGGTTCGACCAACGGCACGACGGTCAACGGCCAGCCGATCAAGCGGCACCTGCTGCTCGGCGGCGACCTGATCGAGATCGGCAAGTACCACCTGCGCTTCGTGGCCACCGGCGGCGACACGCCGGGCGGCGCCGAGATCGACTTCGACACCTCGCAGCCGCTGAAGCGCGAGTTCTACAGCCCCAGCCCGGCGACGATCCCGGTGCGGCAGCCGAGTGCGGCGCCGGCGGCCGCCGCCACGGCCGGCGCGCTGATCCGCATCCTGACCGGCGCCAACGCCGGCCGCGAACTGCAGCTGGTCAAGGCGCTGACCACCATCGGCCGGCCCGGCTACCAGGTAGCGGTCATCACCCGCCGTCCTTCCGGCTACTTCATCGCCCACGTCGAGGGCGACGTCTTCCCGAGCGTGAATGGCGTGAACCTGGGATCCGCGGCGCACTCGCTGAAGGACAAGGACGTCATTGAACTGGCAGGCGTCCAGATGGAGTTCGTCAACCCGGGCGCCGGCTGAGCGCCTAATCCGTTCGGATGAGCCCGGCCGCGGCACTTTCGGACGGACTGCGGCAGCGACTGACGCAAAGCGTCACCCCAATGGGGCCCTCAGGGCCGCAATCGTCCGAAAAGCCTCGTCCGGGGCCTCGATTGCGGCTGGCACGGAACTTGATACCTTGTAGGCATCGGCGTTAGTCCGATGTTCTTACCCCTGACCAAAGGAGCAACCATGAAGCGCCAACTGCAACGCGGCTTTACCCTTATCGAACTGATGATCGTCGTGGCCATCATCGGCATCCTGGCGGCCATCGCCATTCCGCAGTATCAGGACTACACGATCCGGGCGCGGGTTACCGAGGCCGTGAACCTGGCGTCGGCGGCGAAGACGGCAGTGGCCGAGTACTTCAACACGAACCAGTTGATGCCAAGCACCAACGATAGTGCCGGCTATACATCAGCCGCGACGGCTTTCGTCAGCGGCATTTCTATCGGCCAGACATCGTCGGCGGTTGGGACAGTGGCTGTTCTGCTCACCACCGATGCGAGACTGGGTAATGCTGGGGGTGGCACGATCACTCTGACTGCCACGGGATCCGCAAACGCGGTCAGTTGGACGTGCTCGGCGTCTGGCGGAACGAACATGACGCGCTACGTTCCGGCGAACTGCCGCTAGAGACCTCCGAGCCTTCAGGACTCGTTCAGAAAGGGCAGGGCATTCCCTGCCCTTTTTCTTTTTTGCTGGTCGATGAAAAGAGATCTTCCCGCAGGTTTCGCTGTCGGTATCGGCCTAATGCTGATACTGCCGCTCCTCAATTACTTCCGTGAACCGCCTGCCGGCGATTTCTACGGCGAATGGCTAAGTGCGGTGTCGTTCTCGATCGCGGCGCTGTGCCTGGTTCCGACTGTCCAGAGGAGTGGCGCGATCAGTGCATCGCTCCTGATCGCGCCCTTGGCGCTTGGGGCCGTGTTGCTGATTCAGGCATCGATCGGTCGCACCCCTTACGCGTACGACTGGATCACCTGGTCCGCCTACTTGACCCTGCTGATGCTTGCCTTTTTCATCGGGCACGCGGTGCGCGAGAGCGGACTCGAACGCGAATTGACGAACCGTCTGTCGTACGCATTGGTGCTTGCCGGCGCCGTCAATTTCCTTGTACAGATAATTCAGGTTGCCGGGCTTGCCAACGGGCTGGCGCCGTTTGTCTTGCCGCTGCCTCAGGATGCCTGTCGTGCTGCCGGCAACGTCGCGCAGGCCAATCAGGCGACGCTGTTAGCCTGGATGTCGATTATGGCTGCGCTGTACTTGGAAGGGACTGGGCGTATGCGCCCTTGGGCGATGCGTACTTTCGTTCCTTGCATGATCTTCAGTTCGGTGCTTACGACCTCTCGCATGGCCTGGCTCTTCCTGGCGCTGGCGTTATCGATCGTCCTGGCGGTGCGGGCTTGGCCTGCGAAGTCGAGGCGGCATCGATGGCTGACCGCATCACTTCTTTGCGGCGGGTTCTTGCTGGCGACAGTGGCATGGTCGGCTCTGCAGCAGTCGATGAACGAGGCATGCGCGACGGCTCTGGCTCGGCTTGCCGACACCAGTGCGGTTGGCTATGCCATGCGGCTGGAACTTTGGCGACAGGCGATCGAAGTGTGGAGGTCGAGTCCACTGCTCGGTGGCGGTGCCGGGCTCTTCATGGCGAAGGCCTATGCCCTGCAGTCGCCTGGCGCGCACCAGCCCCTCGACAACTACACGCACAACGTATGGTTGCAGATACTCGCCGAGTTCGGTCTCGTGGCCGCCCTTGCGATTGCAGTGACTTTCCTATTGTGGGCTGTCTCGCTGATTCGCCATCGAGAGAGCCTTGCCGCGTCCGATTCGGTGCTCCTCTTCTGGCTCGGAGCGCTGGGCGTGCACAGCATGCTCGAGTTTCCGCTGTATTACGTGCACTTCCTGGTGCTGTTCGGGCTCTGCGCAGGATTGCTCATTCGGCCGCAATGGGCCTTGCCGGCAATAGAACTGCGGTTGCGCGCTTTGGTCGCGACGCTTTCGATCGGTGTCGCGATTGGTTGCGTTGCCGCGCTCATCGACTATAGGCGCGTCGACCGCGTCGTGTATCTCGTGACGATCATGCTGGCGAACAATCTCGGCACTTCACCCGAAGTGGAGGAGACCTTGGAAGCTGCAAGTCAGGGCGTGGTGATCTTTCGGCCGCTGGCCGACTATTCGACCGGACTGTTGACGCCGCTGAACGAGACTCGGCTCGAAGAAAAGATCGAGGCCACGCAGCGCCTCATCGAAAGGTCACCTACGCCATGGACGGTGCTGCGGCGCATCGCACTGGCGGTGCTTGCGGATGACGAGGCCACTGCACTATGGCATGCGCAGCGTCTAGTCATGTTCTATCCGCGATCGGCGCCGGAACTGTTCCGGGAACTCGAGCACCGCTTCGAGAAGGATGCGGAGTTGCAGGCGCGTGTCAGGGAGCTCGCGTCGGAGGTGCTTGCTGAAGCACCGAACCCCCGTTGGTGAGCATTGACCGCCGCCATCTCACGCGGCCCTCCACGGCGTCAACATGACTTCGCTGGCCGCTTACGATGCACTGGAGGCGGGATGCAATGATCGAACGGGGCTGCGGCGTCTGCGATCGCAAGCAGCGACGCCTACGCGGTCACCCGTATCGCCGAGTTTGCTTACTCTCGGCGAATTCACGATACGCTGCCTGAGGCGTGCACCAGGCAGCGTATCAGTCAACAGCGAAGTTGGCCGGCCTCGGCAAGAAAGATCCGCCAAGGGCGGGCGGCAGGACGCGAGGGAACGCGTTGGCACGCTGGCTGCTGTCCGCGAAGTCGGCTTCACTCATGCCTCGCGCAACCGCAAGCCCTCGGACGCTGGCGGCCAACACCGAGGCTCCGGTGCGCGTCTGACCCGCCCGCGTCGGCGCGACGTCAGCTGACCAGAGCCCAGGCCAGAGGCGTGCCGGCATCGATGTCGCGAGCCGCGCGCCGGCCAAGCACGCTTTCGAAATGCCTGGGCGCGAGTCCGAGCCCCGGTCGGATTGCCCGCACGTTGTCTCGGCTGAAGATGTCCCCCGCGCCGATCGCGCGGACGGCGTAGAGCGAGCGACGGAAGCGAAGCGAACCCACCTCATTCGGCCCCGGCCCGTAGCGCACGCCACCGAGGGCTAGTCGCGCGCGCTCGGCATCCTCGACCAGCTGGCGCAGTTCCGGCGGCTCCAGCGAGAACGCGCTGTCCACACCGCCGTCGGCGCGGCGCAGCGTCACGTGCTTCTCGATCACCGTGGCGCCCAGTGCGACCGCGGCGACCGCGGCGCCGATGCCGAGCGTGTGGTCGGATAGGCCGACTTCGCAGCCAAACGCCTCGCGCAGGTGGCCGATCGTGCGTAGGTGGCTGTCGGCTGGCGATGCCGGGTAGGCGCTGGTGCACTTGAGCAGCACCAGCTCGCGACAGCCGGCGCTGCGCGCCGCCGCCACCGCTTCGCCGATCTCGACGAGCGTGGCCAGCCCGGTGGAAATGATCACTGGCTTGCCTGTGGCCGCGACCTTGCGGATCAGCGGCAGGTCGACGTTCTCAAAAGAGGCGATCTTGTAGCAGGGCACGTCGAGTGCTTCGAGAAAGTCGACCGCGGTCGCGTCGAACGGCGTCGAGAACGCAACCAGCCCGTGCCGGCAGGCCCGCTCGAAGATCGGCGCGTGCCATTCCCACGGCGTGTGCGCCTCGCGGTACAGGTCGTACAGCGTGCGCCCGCACCACAGGCTCGCCGGATCGTCGATGACGAACTCGCGTTCGTCGAGGTCGAGCGTCATCGTGTCGGCAGTGTAGGTCTGCAGCTTGAGCGCCTGCGCGCCGGAGTCCGCCACCGCGTCGACGATGGCCAGCGCGCGGTCGAGCGAGCCGTTGTGGTTGCCCGACATCTCGGCGATGACGAAAGGCTTGGCACTGAGTCCAACCGCATACCGTCCGATCTGGATGCTTATGTTCAGAGGAGACGTCATAAGGGGCAACTACTCGGCAGGGTTCGCACGAGGTCGCGGCGCGCGCCCTCGTAACCGGCCTCAGCGAATACCCGCAACGAGGCTGCGTTCGATTCGAGAACGCTCGCTCGCAGCTCTCTCACGTCAGGCCGGTTCTGATGCAGCCATCGTTCGCCGGCACGAAGCAGGGGAGCACCCATACCGTTTCCCTGGCGCTGCGGCACCAAGTACACGGAGACCGTCGCCTCAGTGCCTGACAGATCGAAACGCAGCACGCCCACGGGACCGGCATCATCGGAGGCGACCAGCAGGTCGCACAAAGGATCGGACAGTCGCTCTTCAAGCCAGCGGCGGTGCCTCTCCCAATCGAGCGGGCGCTGATCGAGAGAAGACGCGCGCGTGCGCGGGTGGTTGCGCCAATCGAACATCGGTTGTGCATCCCCGGCTACCGCCCGCCTCAGGTCGAAACGCAACGACACGAGCGCAGCGGCCACGCGTGCCGCGCCAAGGCCATCAACGAGAGCAAGGCCGCGGGCCGACATACGGGCTAGGGCGTCCGGGCAGGCGAGAAGTCCATCGACCGCTGCGTGTAGTCGCGCCGGTGTAACCGTCGCCGCCTCACCAAGCAACAATAGGGTGCCCGCGTCAGCAAGGGCCGCGGCACTGGTGGCCTGGTTGTCGGCCACCACAGTTGCGACGGAGGGAACACCGAGGCAGGCACGTTCCAAGGCGCTGATGCCGGCGGCGCCGAGCACGAGATCGGCTTCGGCAAGCAGTCGCTCGAGATCGCTTCGGTCTACGTGCAGCCTCAGACGCGGGACACCGGCGGCAAGGGCGCGCACCCGTTCGAACTGCGGGTGGGAACTGGTAACTGCGACGTCCGCGACGATATCTTGAATCCGCTCCAGGGCCCCGATTGCCTTGGCGGTTTCGCCAGTGGGGTCCGTGCCACCGTATGACACGAGAACGTGCTTCAACTGCCGGCGGATCCTTGCCTGCAAATGCTCCTTCCGAAAGCTCTGCCGCAGCATTGCGTAACGAGGTCCGAGGAGCAACCAGGTTGTCGGGTCGACTCGACCGCGGTAGCGGTCGGCCGTGACGCCGGCGTTGGCGTCGACGAGCAGATCGCAGCCGTGCGGTCTGCCTAGATCGTCGACCACGGCGACGGCACTGCCTGCTGTGCGCGCCATCTCTTCCCACTCCCGCCCCAGCCCATGATGGTCCACGAGGCACACGTCGGCGCCGCCCCAGCGGCCGAGTGCTTCGGCGCTTGCCTTGGCGTCGGCGTGCGGGTTGACTGCCGAGATGGCAATGTGGATCACGCCAAGTCTTGCCGCCAACTCCCCCATTGCCGCCGGCAGCTGGGTGCCCAGCAGAGCAACCGCATGGCCCTCTTGCACTAGCGCTTCGCCTAGGGCCAAGCAGCGTGCGACGTGACCAAACCCGATTGCTGGTGATGCATCGGCGCGCAGTGCGATACGCATGGCCCCGCCTGCCGCCTCAGCTCGCCGTGCGCACCGGAATGCCGTGCTCCGCGAGGAAGCGCTTGGCCTCGCGCGGGGTCTGCTCGGTAAAGCTAAACATCGACCCTGCTGCCACGGCGCTCGCGCCGGCGCGTAACGCCTGCAACATATCGGCATAGCTGCCGGCGCCACCGGCGGCGATGACAGGGATGGAAACGGCTGAGGCGACCTGCGCCATCAGGTCGAGGTCATAGCCCCGCAGCGTGCCGTCGAACTCGATGCGGGTTAGAAGAATCTCGCCAGCGCCGAGCGCCTCCAACCTCTGCGCCCACGCAATGGGCTCAATGCCTGTTCGCTGCGTGCCGTTGCGCGCGCAGCACATGTACTGGCCGGCTTCGTCGCGTAGCGCATCGATCGCGGCGACCACGCACTGGCTACCGAAACGAAGCGCCGCTTCGGTAATCAGATCGCCTGTCGAGTATGCCGCTGAGTTGATGATGACCTTGTCGGCACCGGCACGTAGCAGGTCGCGCACGCTCTCTACCGAGACTACGCCGCCGCCAACAGTGAGCGGAACGAAGCATTCGCGAGCCAATGCATCGATCTCCGCCAGGTCCGGGCCGCGGCCCTCCGAGGTCGCGGATATGTCCATCAGCACCAGCTCGTCGACGTCGCGCGTGTTGTAGACCTTGATCGCCGGCATGGCTGCACCGATGCGGCGCCAGCTGTCGAACCCGATCCCCTTGACCAGGCTGCCGTCTTTCCACAGCAGCGTGGGGATGACGCGCACCTTAAGCATTGCCGTGGCTGGCGAGGAAGTTGCGCAGCAAACGCAAGCCGGCGCGCGAGCTCTTCTCAGGGTGGAACTGTGTGCCAGTCACGCTGCCGGCCCGCACCACTGACGTGAACTGGCCGCAGTAGGGCGTGTAGGCCACCGCGTTCTCGTCGTCCGCCAACGAGAAGTGGTAGCTGTGCACGAAGTAGAAGTCGGTGCGCGGCGGGATCGAATCGAGCAGCGGATCCGTCCGTCGCGCGCAGACCTCGTTCCATCCGACATGTGGCACTCGTTCGCGCGGGTCCGCGGGGTGCAGGCGGCTGACACGGCCGGGCACCAGGCCTAGCCCCTCGTGACCGCCGCCTTCCTCGCCATAGTCCGCCAGCAACTGCATCCCGAGGCAGATGCCGAGCAGCGGCACTCGCTCGGCGGCGAGCTGCCGTAGCGGTTCGATCCAGCCGGCAGAGGCAAGCCGTGTCATGGCATCGCCGAAGGCGCCGACGCCGGGTAGCACGACATGGCTGGCGCGAGCCAGTGCCGTGGGATTGCTCGCGATCTCAGCCGAAGCACCACACTCCTCGATCGCCCGCTGCACCGAGCCGAGGTTGCCCATGCCGTAGTCGACGATGACGATACTCATGGGCTGTCGTCATTGAGCCGCTTCAAGTTTCCGTGCCGATCCTTGACCAACTGGCCGCGTGCGTCGGTGACGAAGATGCGCTTGTTGGTGAAGCGGTCGCACACGCGCACGAACTCGTCCACTGACATGTCGAGAGGCTCAAGAATGTCCTCCAGCCGTTTCCCGAGGTAGGTCCACGGAAAGCGTCCGTCGTGCTGCCGCACCATCTCGAGCGCGTCGTCGCGCGTGATGCGCCCGCGGCGTACGTGCAGACAGGCGATATCGGTCGCCCGGCCGAATCCGAACTTAAGGAACTTGAAGTAATCGTGGATGCCGGTCTGGTGGTTGTCGAGGTTCTCGTAGTTGACCACCGATCCCTCAACGGTCTTGTGGAAGGTGGTGAAGCCGTGCGCCTGCGAAATCAGTGCGTTCGCGTAACCGTCCCACGGCAAGTAATAACCAAGAAAGAGCCCGGTCACGCCGACCCGTTGCAGGTCTTCGTCCGACGGGTAGGTGTACGCGAGCAGGTGGCACCTTTCTATCCCCTCGAGGCCGATCAAATCCGACACGCGCAGTCCGAGCAGGCCGCCGAACTCCTCAAGCCAGCGGCGGTTCAGGACATTGTTCTGTGCCGCCGCTGCGGGACCGCCATACTCGTCCTGCGAGTTCTCGCCCCACACGATCAGCGGCACGCCGTACTGCACCGCAGAACGCACCGGGATGGTGAAGATCCCAACGTGTTCCGGCCACGAAATGTCGCCGACTTGAGTCAGCCCGATACGGTTCATCTTGCGCCGGATTACCGGGCTCGGCGAGAACTCGACATAGTCGACGCCCAGGTTCTTGATGTTCTGGATGTTGCGGCGGCCGATCTCCGACAGGTCGCAGGTGGTGGCCGTGACGCAAAGCGGATTCAGGCCGAGCTGCTTCATGCGCAGCACTTGGTAGGTGCTGTCCTTACCACCCGAGACCGGAACGACGCAGTCCCAGCGCGAGCCGTCCCTCGAGCGGTACTTCTCGACCAATGCGAGGAAGGTCGCGCGGCGCGCCGTCCAGTCGACTTCGAGACGCTGCTCGAAGCTGCGGCAGGCGCTGCACACGCCCTCGCCGTCGATCTTCAGGTCGGGCTTGGTGTGCGGCATCACACAGCGCTTGCAGTAGGTCAGCATGTCGTCACCTCAAAGCTTCTCCAGCACGAACCAGGTCAGGTCGTCCTGCGCGAACACGTCGCGTCGCCAAACGAAGCCGTAGTCGACCAGCCGCAGGTCGCCGTAGCGGTCGAGCAGTTCGCCGGCGAAGTCGCGCTTGAACAGGCGACCGCTGTGGCCGCGGTACGGCACCTCGACGGGCGACGGGTTGTAGTACTCAGCGAGACACAGGTAGCGCGCGCTGCTGCGGTAAAGCGCCGCGTACGCGTCGGGTAGCCGCTCCGGCGCGATGTGGATCAGCACCCCCTTGATCAAGGCAAGATCGGCCGGCGCGGCCGGCGCGTAGTCGAATAGCGAACCGACTGTCACCTCGACGCCTTCGATCCGCCGCAGTTCGGCCACCGCGCTGTCGTTGATCTCGACCGCCGCCAGTCTCGCCTGCGGCAACAGGCGGCGCAGCGCCAGCAGGTTCATGCCGATGTTGGCGCCGAGTTCGACCGCCGAGTCGACCTTAGGCAGCCGCGCCAGGATGCGGGCGAACAGCGCCGTGTTGGCCGCCACCACCTCCTGCCCTTGGTTGCGCCGCGTGTACTCGTCGCCGAAGGCGCCGGCCCAGAAGTTCTCCTGCTCGGTCGCAAATGGCATCGGCCTACTCTCCCAGTTGCTTCTGGCGGACGTCGCGGTTGATTCCCACCACCTCGGGGTGGCGGTCGAGCAGGGCGGCGATCTCTTCGTAGCCCGCCTCGCGCCAGCGGTCGCCCAGCAGTTCGAACACGCGCTGCAGGAAGCGGTAGTCGTCGGCCGTGTCGAGCGTCCATCGGTGCTGCGACAGGTCGCGCGCGGCCCAATGCTGGCAGAGGCGGAAGCCGCCGCCGTCACGGTACAGGTACGGTGTGACATGCTCGCGCTCGATTGGCTGCGTCGCCTCGGCCGCCGCGCGCAGCAGCGCGGCGCGACTGAGCACCTCGGCGTCGAGCCCGCGCGGAAAGGTCCGCTGCAGCGCGTTGGTCACGTAGTCGCATGGTGCGCCGGCCGCGGCGGCGGCGTCGAACCGCTCCACCATCGCGTCGACCACCTGCGGATCGATCAGCGGGCAGTCAGCAGTGATGCGCACTACCGCGTCGGCTGCGCACTGTCGCGCCACCATTGCGAAGCGCTCGAGCACGTCGTCGAGCGGGCCGCGATGGCAGACGACACCGAGCGCGCGTGCGGCAGCGACGATCGCGTCGTCGGCAGCGTCGGTGGACGTGCCAATGGCGAGCGAATCGAGCCTTCGCGCGCGGCGCAGACGGCCGACCACGCAACCGAGTACCGTGTCGCCGCCGAGCGGCAGAAGCACCTTGCCGGGCAGCCGCGTGCTGCTCATGCGGGCCTGGACGATGGCGACGGTGTTCACGACAGTTCGGCGCGCAGCGCGTCGACCACGGCGTCCTGCTCGCCGTCGGTGAGCCCGGCATACATCGGCAGCGAGATGGCGCCGGCGTAATAGCGCTCGGCCGCCGGGAAGTCGCCGTCGCGGAAGCCGAGAGCGCGGTAATACGGCTGCGTGTGCACCGGGATGTAGTGCACCTGCACGCCGATGCCGCGCGCGCGCAGGCCGTCGAATACGCGGTGCCGCCGCTTGGGGTCGACCTGGATCGGATAAAGGTGAAATGCCGAGTTCGCCGCCGGCGCCTGCCATGGGCGCACCACCGGCAGGCTGGCGAGCAGCGCGTCGTAGCGCCGCGCCAGCCGGCGCCGTGCGGTGAGGAACTCGTCGAGCCGGACCAACTGGCTCAGACCGAGGGCGGCCTGCAGGTCGGTCATCCGGTAGTTGAAGCCGAGTGCCTGCTGCTCGTAGTACCACGCGCCCTCGCCGGAGCGCTGCAGGCGCGCGGCGTCACGCACCATGCCGTGCGAGCGCAGCATTTCCAGCCGGCGGTGCAGTTCGGCATCGTTGGTCAGCGCCATGCCGCCTTCAGCGGTGGTCAGGATCTTGACCGGGTGAAAGCTGAACACGGTGATGTCGGTCCAGCGGCCGCTGCCGACACGCT
>Ga0209450_10001050_pt1 | contig 13944 bp, 12 predicted proteins | sample FrelakmetLWP11LW_FD_187149 | JGI IMG/M metagenome (GOLD analysis project Ga0209450, IMG submission 187149) | Freshwater lake sediment microbial communities from the University of Notre Dame, USA, for methane emissions studies - LWP11 LW (SPAdes)... | ecosystem: Environmental > Aquatic >...
CCCTGCCGCTCGGGTAGCGACCGACGAGAATCAAAGAGACGGCTAAGCATGTAGGTCCTGGAACGTAGGGCTTGCGGACGCGGGTTCGATTCCCGCCGCCTCCACCAATCGCGCCCCCGGCCCGCGCCGGCCGGGGGCAGCACCCGACGGAGGACGCGCCGCCTTGGGCTACGAGTCGCAATGGCCGACCATCGCCGGCCTCTTCGCGGGTCTCTTCCTGATCACGGTCGGCTATTCACTGCGCAGCCGTAACTACGGCGTGTTCCTGCTCTGGCTGGGCCAGGCCGTCCTCGTCGGCCTGATCCTGTTCCACGTCCTCACGGACGTATCCGGATAGACACGCAGCTGTCGGCCACGGCCGGGTCGCGCACGCCGGTCTGAACGAGCGGCGATGAGCCGCAGCTTTGCGGATCGCGGCGTCCGGGATCAGAATGGGTCCTTCGTCAGGGGAGAGCCGCCATGCCAGCCACAGAAGCTGTCCGCCGTAGTGCCCTCGTCGCCCTCGCCGTTGCCGCCGCCTGCCCATTGGCCGACGCGCAGTCGCCACCGAAGCAGGTAGTCAAGCCGCCGATATCCCAGGCGTGGATCGACGTCGCTACGTTCTCGGGGTTGCCGATGGGTGGCGGCATGGGTCCCGGTGGCGGGGGCATGATGAACCAGACCCTCGGCGCGCTGATGGGCGGCGGGAAAAGCGCCACAGCCGAGTTCGGCTACACGCAGACGGGCACGGTCGGCCGCTGGATGGACGTGACGCTCTACACGAGCCGCAACCCGAATCTCGCTGAGGCGCTGCAGGGCGTGCCCCAGGGAACCGGGCTCGCGCCGACACTAAAGCTGCAAGCTCCCGAAAAGCCGAAGCCTGCGCCCCGCACCGACGTCGAGGACGAGCCCGCACCCCTCGACTACGAACCGCCGAAGGGCAAGTTCCTGCTGTACTGGGGCTGCTCGGAGACCGTGCGCCCCGGGCAGCCCAAGGTGCTGGATCTGCAGACGGCCACGCTCGCGGAGTTCGGCAAGTTCATGGAATCGCGCCGCGCCACGCAACGCGGCACGCACGCTGCGACGGGCCGCCCGGTATGGCCGAGCAAAGACGACAAACGCGCCCTTCCGGCAGGCGCATCGCTCGTCGGCCAGCACGCGTTCACCGGCCAGGGGGTACCCGAGAGCTTCAAGTTCGGCATGGCCGCGGCCCAGGACATCATGCCCGAGATCAAGCTGCGCCAGACCGACCAGGGCAACTCGATCCTGCTGGAGTGGAACGCCATACCGAACGCCCGCGCCTATTTCCTCGGCAGCATGGGGGCGCGCGAAGGCTCCGGCGACGATGTCACGATGGTGATCTGGACGTCGAGCGAACTGCCCGACAGCGGCTTCGGCCTGTTCGACTACCAGACCAATGCGGCCGTCGACAAATGGCTCAAGGAGAAGGTGCTGCTGGCACCGGCCACCACGAAATGCGCAGTGCCGAAGGAAGCGGCCAGTCAGGGCATGCTGCGCGCCATCGCCTATGGCACCGAGGTCAACATGGCCTTTCCGCCGCGGCCGACGGACCCGAAGATCCCGTGGGAGCCCGATTGGAACGTGAAGATCCGCGTGAAGTCCATGACGACCGGCATGTTCGGCATGCAGGACATGCCCGCGATGGGCGGCATGGAGGACGGCAGCGAGATGACCGACGCGCCGCCGCCCTCCGACGAGACACCCGCCGAAGAGCAGCCGAAGAAGAAGAAGAAATTCAACCCTTTCGAAGCCGCGAAGGAAGTCGTCAAGCAGCTGCCATAGGCTCGACCTCGACGGGCGTACCATTCAGCACGGCCGTGCCGGTCAGTGCGTCGATGCGCTGGTCGTCCACAAGATCGTTGAGACTCACGCCGGCGTGGCGGCTCGCGACCGCGAGGCGGATCCCCTCTCGATCGTGGCCCCAGCCGTGCGGCAGCGAAACGACGCCCGGCATCACTTCGTCCGTGACCTCCGCCGGCACGACCACCTCGCCGACACGTGAGCGGAGCCGAACGCGCCCCCCATCGACGATGCCGCGACGCGATGCGTCGTCCGGATGGATCATGATCGTGCAGCGCGGCTTGCCCTTCACGAGGCGCTGGCTGTTGTGCAGCCAAGAGTTGTTGCTGCGTACGTGACGGCGGCCGATGAGCACCAGTTCGGGTGGAGGTTCGCGCAGTACCGCGGCGGCGCGCTCCAGGTCCTTGAGGTGCAGATCGGGCGCAAGTTGCACGCGACGGTCGGGGGTCGCGAGGCGACGCAGAAGGTTCGGCTGCAACGGCCCGAGATCCACGCCGTGTCTCGACCCCGTGAGCCGTCGCACGCTGAGGTTCACCGGTCGCCGGTCCGGGGCCGCGAGTTGCCTGCGCAGTGCGCCGAGCCCGGGCAGCGCAGCGAGCAGCTTCACCCAGCCGCGATACTCGGCGCCATAGGCGCCCGTGCGCAGCATCAGGTCCAGAGTCCGATCCGGACCCAGCATGCGAGGAACGACCGACTTCGCACGAGCCGCCATGCGCGCCAACCCGGGCCGGCTGCCGAGGCGCAGCGTCAATTCGGCCAGGATCTCGTCATCGTGGCGTGCGCCGGCGGGCTTCGCGAACAGTGGCGGCGAGTACTTGGCAACGTTGCGCACGGCGAAACCGCTCAGTGCAATGTCGAAGTGGCCGCGCTCGAGCGGACTGGTGGGCGGCAGGATCAGGTGGGCGTGCCGCGTGGTCTCGTTCAGGTACATGTCCACCGAAACCATGAAGTCGAGGCCGGCCAGCGCGCGATCGAGCTGGCGGCCGTTCGGCGTGGAGAGCACCGGGTTGCCGGCAAAAGTGAGCAGCGCGCGAACGCGTCCTGCGCCCTCGGTCAGGATTTCCTCGGCAAGCGCCGCCACGGGCAACTCATTGCCGAACTCCGGCAGCCCGCGCACGCGCGAGCGGAACCGCCCGTAGTGGCCCTTCGAGCCGTACGCGCGGGTCAGGTCGACGGCCGGCTCAGCGAACATCATGCCGCCGTCGCTGTCGAGGTGGCCCGTCAACGCGTTCAGGCAGTAGATCAGCCAGAGCGCCAGCCCGCCGAACTCCTGCGTGCAGGCGCCGACGCGTCCGTACACCAGGGCACGCGGCTCATCGCAGATCTCGTGCGCGAGCCGCGCCAGTCGACCTCGCGGAACGCCGGCACGGGCGGCGAGTTGCGCAGGGTCGAACGTGAGCACTGCCTCGCGCAATGCCTCGAGCCCGACCATGTTGTTCGCGAGGTGGCCCGGCGAGACCCGTCCTGACGCGAACACCTCGTGCAGCAACCCGAGCAGCAGGAACACGTCGGTTCCTGGCTGCACCGGCAGGTACTCGTCGGCGATCGCCGCAGACTCCGTACGCCGCGGATCGATTACGATGAAGCGGCCGCCGCGCTTGCGCAGCGCCTCGACGCGCCGCGCGAAGCCGGGGGCGCCCATGATGGAGCCGCCCGACGCGACCGGATTGCCGCCGATGCAGACGAACAGCTGCGTCCGATCGACGTCGGGCACGGGCATCAGGAACTGGTGGCCGAACATGGCGTGCGAGGCCACCATGTGCGGCAGCTGGTCCACGCTGGTCGCGGAATACAGGTTGCGGGTGCGCACGGCGCGGATGAAGTCCCCGATGCCGAGCATGGCGCCGAGGTTGTGCACGGTCGGGTTGCCGGCGTAGATCGCCACCGCGTCGTGACCGTGGCGGGCGCGGATCGCGCCGACGCGCTGCTCGATCTCGTCGAACGCCTCCTCCCAGGCAATCGGCGCCCAGCCGGTCACGGTGCGCCGCAACGGCTGGCGCAACCGATCGGGATCCTCGTGCAGGTCCTTGAGCGCCACCGCCTTGGGGCAGATGTGCCCGCGGCTCAGCACGTCCTCACGGTCGGGCTTGACCGAGAGGACCTCGCCGTCGCGGTGCTCGACGACGATGCCGCACATCGCCTCGCAGAGCGGGCAGGTCCGATGATGTATCTGCGCCTCGCCCATCCCCGCTGCTCCCCTCGCCCGTCGATCAGCCCGCGCCGAGCCTCCGCGCGACCGCGGCCGCCGCCAGCAGCAGCAACAGTGCCGGAGTCACGGCCCCACCGCCGCTGTTGTTCTTCTTCCTGCGCCCGCAGTTGGTGACACCGTCCACACTCGCGCCCGTCAGGCTGAACTGGAAGACGGAACCTTCTTCGCACTGCGCGCCGGCCTGGGTCACGCCGATGAACGTCGACGCGTCCGTCTGCAGCAGGCGCCCGGTGGGACGGTAACCGTTGTCGAAGTTGAAGCTGTGCAGCCGCGTGAATCCCGTGCCGTCGCGGGCGATCGCGAAAATCGTCCCGTACGCCGCGTTGTTCGCGGACCAGTCCTCGCCGCCAAAGACGGTCGTCCCGTACAGCCGGCCGTCCAGACCGAGCAGCAGCTCGCCTTCCGGCTGCCGGCCGGTCGTGCCGTCGAACTGGTGGAGCACCGTGTACACGCCGCCGAGCGGATCGAGCACGAACAGGGTCCCGAGACCGGCACTGCCGCCCTGGCTGGCGACACCGTATAGCCGCCCGTCCCCGCCGTCCGTCAGTCCCGCCACCGGCGTGGCGCCGTCCACGTTGGTGGAGGTCTCCACGGTGCTGTCGACGAGCGCTGTGAAACCGTGCACGACCGAAAACTCGCTGCCGTCGGGCCGCAGACGGAAGATCGTCCCGGTGCCGTTCGGGCCGCCCGCACTCGCCACCCCGTACAGGAAGCCGTCCACGGCCGCCAGCAGAGGCGCTGCCGGGCCGATGCCGTCCACATTGACGGGCGGAATGGCGACATCCCCGGTGTCGCCCGGCTCGTCGGTCACCGCGCCGAATGCGTGCAGCACGTCGAAGTCGGTGCCGTCTCGCGAGATCCTGTACACCACACCGGTGCCGTTCGGGCCACCCGCGCTGGTCACCCCGTAGAGGGCCCCGTCGCTGCCTTCGATCAACTCGCCGGCGGGCCCGACGCCGTCGCTGTTGGCCGGGTAGTTGGCACCGTCGACGGTGATCACCGTGAAGGCCGCGAAATTGTGCAGGACGGTGAACTGGCTGCCCCCGGTCGTCAGGCTGAATACGGTGCCGCTGGTGTTGAATGTGCTGCTCGAGCCGAACACCGTGGTGCCGTACAGGCGCCCGTCAGACCCGAGCAGCAGGCCACCGCCGGGGCCGTAGCCGTTCGTGGTCTGCAGCGAGTAGACGGTGCGAATCGAGGAGCCATTCGCGGCCAGCCGGAAGACCAGCCCGCCAGTCACCGCATTGGCGATCGACGTGATGCCGTACAGCACGCCCTCGGCATCGCGCACCGGCGTGCCGGTGACCTGCGATCCGCTGAAGGCGACCAGCGTCGACACCGCCGGCGTGCTCTGGGCGAGCGACATGGCCGGCCAGGCGACGAGCAGCGCCAGAATCCACCGGCAGGCGCCGGACGCGACGGAACAGGACAACGGACGACGGATCGACGGCATCGGTCTGGGGTCTCCTCGACCCACCGGGCGGGGTGGGCGGCACCAAAGGGTCACGATTGTGCCGGATTCCGCCGTGAGGCGCATGGCGTCCGCGGACGGGGGCGTCAGCCGCTAGAATGCGCGCCCCGCCCGCCCGGACCCTTCTCCGTCGTGATCCAGTTTCGCCAGCTCACCCTCGCCCGCGGCGCACGCCGCCTGATCGAGGCGACCGACCTGCAACTCCATGCGGGCTGGCGGGTCGGCGTGGTGGGCGCAAACGGCAGTGGCAAGTCGAGCCTGTTCTCGCTGTTGCTGGGCGAACTGCACCCGGAAGCCGGTGACTGCCTGGTGCCACGGGACTGGCGCATCGCGGCCGTCAGCCAGGAGACCCCACCGCTGCCGCGGGCCGCAATAGAGTTCGTGCTCGACGGCGACGTCGAGTTGCGCGCAGCCGAACGGGCCATCGCCGAGGCCACCCAGGCGCACGACGGCCACCGCCTCGCCGAGGCCCATGCGCGCTTCGAGGCCATCGACGGCTATGCCGCCCGGTCACGCGCCGCCGCCATGCTCGACGGGCTGGGGTTCGCGCCGCAGGACCTCGACCGTCCGGTCGCGGACTTCTCCGGCGGCTGGCGCATGCGGCTCAACCTCGGGCACGCGCTGCTGAGCCGAGCAGACCTGCTGCTGCTCGACGAGCCGACCAATCACCTGGACCTCGACGCCGTGGTCTGGCTGGAACGCTGGCTCGCCGGCTATCGAGGCACGCTGCTCGTGGTGTCGCACGACCGCGACTTCCTCGATGCCTGCGTCACGCACGTCGCGCACATCGAGGCGCGCCGGCTCACGCTCTACACTGGAAATTACTCCTCTTTCGAGGACCAGCGCGCCGCGCGGCTCGCCGTCCAGCAGGCGATGTTCGAGCGCCAGCAGCGCGAGATCGAGCACATCAGCCGCTTCGTAACGCGCTTCCGCGCCAAGGCCAGCAAGGCCAGGCAGGCGCAGAGTCGCCTCAAGGCGCTCGACCGGCTCGAGCGCGTCGCCCCGGCGCACGTGGACGCGCCGTTCGACTTCGAGATCCCCGCGCCCGAGCGCGCGCCCTCGCCGCTGCTCACGCTGGAGGACGCGGCGCTCGGTTACCCGGGGCGCCCCGCGGTGCTGGAGCACCTGCAGCTTGCCCTGCAGCCGGGCGCGCGACTCGGCCTGCTTGGTGCGAACGGCGCCGGCAAATCCACGCTGGTGAAGGCGATCGCCGGCGAACTCGCCCCGCTCGCCGGCCGCCGCCTCGAGGGCCACGGGCTGGTGATCGGGTACTTCGCGCAGCACCAGCTCGAGCAGCTGCGGCCCGACGATTCGCCGCTGCAGCACCTCGCCCGCGCAGAACCCGCGACCCGCGAGCAGGACCTGCGCAGCTACCTCGGTCACTTCGATTTCCGCGGCGCGATGGCCGACGCACTGGTCGGCACGTTTTCGGGGGGCGAACGCTCGCGGCTGGCGCTCGCCATGCTCGTGCGTCGGAGGCCGAACCTGCTGCTGCTCGACGAACCGACCAACCACCTCGACCTCGAGATGCGGCATGCGCTCACCCGGGCGCTCGCCGAGTACGAGGGCAGCCTGGTGGTCGTGTCGCACGACCGCGCACTGCTCAGGACCGTGTGCGACGGATTCCTGCTGGTAGCCGACGGCCGGGCCACCGAGTTCGACGGGGACGTGAACGACTACCTCGCCTGGCTTGCCGCGCGCCGTGCCGGCGCCGGCGCAGTGGCAGATGCCGCGGAGGCGCCGGCCGGCCGCGTCGAGCGACGCGCGCAGCGCGAACTGGCGGCCGCGGAGCGGCAGGCCCGCCTCGCACGTCGACGCCCACTGGTGAAGGAGGCGAGCCGCCTCGAGCAGCAGATCGCGGCGCTCGAGGCGGAGAAGCTCGACCTCGAGCGACGCCTCGGCGACGCGACGTTCTACGCCGCAGCGATGCCTGCCGAGGTCCAGGCCGCGAGCCGGCGCTGTGCCGACGTGGTGGTGCTGCTCGGCGAAGCGGAGGAACGCTGGCTCGTGGTGCAGGCGCAGATCGAATCGATCGGCGAGCCCTGATCAGGGCAGCACGACCACCTTGCCCTGAGCCCGGCGGGTCGCCAGCGAGTCGAATGCCGCGGCGTAATCCTCCAGCCGATGCGTCTCGCCGACGAACGGCGCGAGGCGCCCTGACTCGAACATCGCCCACAGCTCCTCGGTGTTGCGGCGCTGCTCATCCCGCTCGCGGAACGCGAAGCTGCCCCAGAACACGCCGACGATCGAGCACCCCTTGAGCAGCGGCAAGTTGAGCGGAATGCGCGGAATGTCACCGGCGGCGAATCCGATCACCAGGTAGCGGCCGCGCCACGCCATGCTGCGCAGCGCCGGCTCGGCGAGCGCGCCGCCCACCGGGTCGTACACGACGTCCACTCCCTTGCCGCCCGTGATTTCCTTGATGCGCTCGCGCAGGTCCTCGGCAGCGTAGTTGACGACGTGGTCCGCTCCGAGGCGTCGCGTGAGCTCGAGCTTTGCATCGCTGCTCGCCGCGGCGATCACCGTCGCCCCCATCTGCTTGCCGAGTTCGACCGCCGTAGTGCCGACGCCGCCGGCGGCGCCGAGCACGAGCAGCGTCTCGCCGGCCTGCAGCTGGGCGCGCTGCTTCAGCGCGTGCATGGTGGTGAAATACGTGATGCAGATGCCGGCGGCGGACTCGAAGCCGAGCGCGCGCGGCGCGGGAATCACCAGGGCCGCTTTCACGGCGACTCGCTCGGCCAGGGTCCGGCCGCACGCCGCAACCACGCGGTCTCCCACGGCAACGTGCTTCACGCCCTCGCCAACCGCAGCGACCACCCCGGCCATCTCGGTGCCGACCACGAACGGCAACGGCGGTCGTTCCTGGTAGAGGCCCTGCACCATGAGCAGGTCCGGGAAGTTGAGCGCAGCGGCCTTGACGTCCACCACGACCTCGCCGGGCGCGGCCGACGGGTCGGGCCAGTCCTCCACGCACTCGAGGCCGCTCACCCCGGTCAGCTCGCGACAGATCACTGCACGCATCCGCTTCTCCTTCAACTGCGCACGAGGTGCCGCCCGAGCTCGCCGAGGCTGCGGCAGCCGAGCAAGGCGAGCGTGCGCTCCATCTCCGCCCTCAGGATTCCAAGCGCGTGCGACACGCCCGCCTGCCCTCCGGCGGCGAGCCCGTACAGCGTCGGACGGCCGATCATCACGCCGTGCGCACCCAGCGCAATGGCCTTGAGCACGTCCGACCCGCGCCGGAAGCCACCGTCGACCAGGATGACGAGCCTGCCGCCGAGCTCCGCGGATACCGCCGGCAGCAGTTCCACGCCGGACACGCACGAGTCGAGCTGTCGCCCGCCGTGATTCGACAGCACGATGCCGTCGGCGCCCATCTCGGCGGCACGCCTCGCGTCCTCGACGCAGAGGATGCCCTTCAGCACGAGCTTGCCCTGCCAGCGGCGGCGCAGCTGCTCCATGTCCTCCCAGCTGAGCTTCGCGTTGATCTGCGTGCCCATGAAGCGCACGCCCGCCAGCGCGGACTGCGCGCCGGGCGGCAGCAGTTCCCTCAGGTTCTCGAACTGCGGCGCGCCGTGCGGGATCATGACCCGCCGCAGCCAGCCCGGATGTGCCAGCACGTCGAGCATGCTGCGCAGGCTGAGCTTCATTGGCTCGCGGTAATTGCGCTGGTCCCACTCCCGGGCGCCGAGCACCGGCACGTCGGTGGTAACCACCAGGGTCCGGCAACCCGCTTCCTGCGCTCGACCGGCGAGGTGGTCCACGGCCCTCGGGTCCTTGAAGGGATACAGCTGGAACCAGGTGCTTCCGGGAACCTCGGCGGTCATGCTCGCCAGCGGGTAGTTCGACACCGTGCTGAGCGTGAAGGGAATGCCCGCGTCCGCCGCCGCCTTCGCCAGCGCCAGGTCGCCTTGTGGCCAGAGCATGCCGTTGAATCCGGTCGGCGCGATGACCAGCGGCAAGTGGCAGGCGTCACCGAGGATCTCGGTGGACAGGTCGGGCGTGCCGACACCGGCGAGCGTGCGCGGCAGCCACGCGATGCGCTCGAAAACGTCGCGGTTGCGCTTGAGCGCGACCTCGTCCTCGGCGCCGCCCTCGACGTACTCGAGCGTGAAGTTCGGGATCGCGCGGCGCGCGACGTGCGCCAGTTCCTCGATGCTGATCGCGCGGCGGAAGTCACTGCCGCCGTAGTAGGCGCGCTTCATGCGTGGCCCCCCCCGGCCTGGACGAGTTCGGTGATCCGGATCGCCGTCTCGAGCGCCCGCAGGCCGTCCTCGCCGGTCACGACCGGCGGCCGGCGTTCGCGGATCGAGCGCAGGAACGCCTCGATCTCGAGCTTGAGCGCGTCGCCCTGTTCGTACGACCGCTCCTCGACGACCACCTGGCCCGGCGCGGCACCGGCGCCGGCGGGCGGCTTGCGCACGATCGTGAGCACCGCCTGCTGCAGGTCGATGGACACGTAGGCATCGTCCTGGAACAGGCGCAGCTTGCGCTCCGTCTTCATGCTCACGCGGCTCGCCGTCGTGTTCGCGACGCATCCGTTCGCGTAGCGGATGCGGACGTTGGCGATGTCGATGCCCGACGAAAACACCGAGGCGCCGATGGCGTCGATGGACTCGATGGGCGCGCCCACCAGGCTCTGAATCAGGTCGATGTCGTGGATCATGAGGTCGAGGACCACGTTGACGTCCGTGCCGCGCTCGCGGAACGGCGCGAGCCGGTGCGACTCGATGAAGCGCGGCACCCCGAGCGTGCCTGCCAGCGCGAGGATTGCCGCATTGAATCGCTCCAGGTGCCCGACCTGCAGGACCCGATCCCGCAGCGCCGCGGCCGCAATCAGGCCCCGCGCCTGGTCTGGCGACTCGGTCACGGGCTTCTCCACCAGCACGTGCAGGCCGCGCTCGAGGCACTGGCTGGCGATCGGGAAGTGCAGCGGCGTGGGGGTGGCGATGCTCACGGCCTCGACGTCACCGAGGATCTCGCGGAAATCGGCGACGGCCCGGCAACCGAGTTCCGCGGCCACCCGCTCACGCGCCTCCCGGCTGGGATCCACGACCGCCACCAGCCTGGCCTGCGGCAGCGAGGCATATTTCTGTGCGTGGAAGCGCCCGAGGTAGCCCACGCCAATGACTGCGGTGCGAACCGGCTGCATGACCGGTCATGATACGCAAACGCCGCCCTTGCGGTTCCCGCGACTTGGACGCAGCATCCTGCCGATGCACCTCAGGCGAAACGTGGCCTGGATCGCAGTGGCGCTGGTCTTTGCGGCCGCCGTGCTGCCGTTCCTGGTCTATCAGACCGGTACCTGGACGCTCGGCAGCTACGCCCGCGGCGGCGCCCTGCAGTTCCTGGCGGACTTCTACGCCGACCTGTTCCGCGGGCGCGCCGGCGCCTGGGCGCTGCTGCTCGGTCCTGCGACGCTCGTCATCGTCTGGCGACTGCTGGTCGCGTATGCTTGGCCGAGATCCAGACACTGATCCGGGACCGCGTGGAGGTGACGCCGTGGGACGTCTGCACGACTGGTGGCGGCGCCTGACGGGCGACCCGGCCCAACCCACCCCGTCGCCTCAGCGGACGCCAACGCGCCCCGCTGCTCCCGGGCCGACCGGGGGCCTCGAGCTTGCGGACGGCGTGCCGCAGCCCCGCCCCTCGCGGGTCGGGGACGCTGGATTCGACCCCTACGGGAGCGACGCGGGGTACGCCAAGCCCCACACCTGGGAACGGGTGGACCACGACTGAGGTCGGCGCCCGCGCGCCTGCGCACGTATCAGCCCCGGGTTTGCCAGTAAACGGCAGCCAGGGCGGCGAGCGTCGCCCACAGCGCCACCTGGGCCCAGCGCCGCCAGGGGCGTTGCTTCGCGAGCCCGATGAAACTGGCGGCCGCCAGAGCGGTCAAACCGACGAAGATGGCCAGATAGAGGGCGAGCAGCGGCAATTCGCTGCGGAATTGCGGGTGTTCGTCGGACAGCACGAGGAACACGACCAGCGTCGCGGCCAGGCCGAAGGTGGTCGCCGCGGCGGAGCCGAGGACGATGCCGGTCAGTACGGTAAGCGGGCGCACGGGGTCAGTCCACGGTATCTTCGCCCCCGCGCTTGATTGGCGCCGGGGCTGTCTCTAGCCTTGTTCCAACCAGACGGTCGAGGAAACGCAAAGTGTATCAGGCAGGTCGCCCGGACGAGACAGGCTCACGACGCTCGGCGCTGCGCCGCGCCGGACCGATGGCGCTCGCCGCCGTCGTCGTTGCGCTCGCCACGCTGCTGCTCGGCACCGCGCGCGCGCCCTCCTCGGCCGCCACGGTCGACTTCGCCCCCACCGAACGCCACGCACGGGTCGCGCGCCTGGTGAGCAGCATGTTCGAGCGGTCACACTACCGCCAGGCCCCGGTCAACGACCCGGTGTCCTCCCTGGTGCTCGACCGCTACCTCGAGTCGCTCGATCCCTCGCGCAGCTACTTCCTGGCCGCCGACGTTGCCGATTTCGAGCGCTTCCGCTACCAGCTCGACGACGCCGTCGCCGGCGGGCGCCTCGAGCCTGCGTTCGAGGTCTTCAACCGCTACCAGGCCCGCAGCCGGGAGCGCATGAAGTTCGCGCGCACGGTACTCGACAAGGAACCCGACTTCACGCTCGACGAGGGCTTCGAGTTCGACCGGCGCAAGGCCCCGTGGGCCAAGGACAGCGCGGAGCTCGACGAGCTGTGGCGCAAGCGCGTCAAGAACGACGCGATTTCGCTGATGCTTGCCGGCAAGACCTGGCCCGAGGCGCGCGAGGTGCTCGTCAAGCGCTACGAGCGAGCGGCCAAGCGCAGCGAGCAGATCACCGCGGACGACGTGTTCGAGAATTTCATGAACGCGTTCGCCCACGTGTTCGACCCGCACTCGAGCTATTTCTCGCCGCGCAACTCCGAGGAATACCGCATCCAGATGAGCCTCTCGTACGAGGGCATCGGCGCATCCCTGCAGATGATCGACGACTACGTGACCATCATGGAGATCATCCCCGGCGGCTCGGCACAGCAGAGCGGCGAGCTCAAGGCCACCGACCGCATCATCGCGGTCGGCCAGGGCAAGTCGGGCGAGATGGTCGACGTCGTGGGCTGGCGCCTCGATGACGTCGTGGCGCTGATCCGCGGGCCGCAGGGCTCGTTCGTCCGGCTGCAGATCCAGCCCGGCAAGGCCTCGCCCGACGCGGTGGAACGCGTGGTACAGCTGCCGCGCACGAAGATCACGCTCGACGCGCAGGCCGCCAAGAAGGAGTTGCGCACCATCGAGCGCGGCGAGCGCAAGCTGCGCGTCGGGGTCATCTCGGTGCCCTCGTTCTACCAGGACTTCAACGCGCGTGCCGCCGGCGACGACGACTACCGGAGCACGACCCGCGACGTGCAGAAACTGCTCGAGGAGTTCGCGGCCGAGGGTGGCATCGATGGCCTGGTGCTGGACCTGCGCGAGAACGGCGGGGGTCACCTGAGCGAGGCCATCGGCCTGGTGAACCTGTTCGTCCCCCAGGGCCCGGTGGTGCAGCTGCGCGAGACGGGCGGCCGCGTCGAGGTACTCGAGTCGGAGGTCCCGGCCCCGGCCTACACGGGGCCGCTGACGATTCTCGTAGACCGCTTCAGCGCGTCGGCTTCGGAGATTTTCGCAGCGGCGATGCAGGATTACGGTCGCGGCGTGGTCATCGGGCAGGAGACCTACGGCAAGGGCTCGGTGCAGAACCTCTATCCGCTCGACCGCTATGCGCTGGGCCAGGACCCGGGCTACGGCCAGCTGACGGTCACCATCGGCATGTATTACCGGGTGACCGGCGACAGCACGCAGAACCGGGGCGTGCAGCCCGACGTGCGCCTGCCTTCCGCCATCAGCACGGAGGAGGTCGGCGAGAGTTCACGCGAGTCGGCGCTGCCGTGGAACCGCATCCGTCCGGCCTCCTTTGAGCGCCAGAGCACGCTCGGCCCGGTGATCGCCGACCTGCAGCGCCATCACGACCAGCGGGTGGCCGCGGATCCCGACTATCAGGACATCGTGTCCGAGATTGCCACGCTCGAGGAGGCGCGCAAGCAGAAGACGGTGTCGTTGAATCTCGAGAAGCGGCGTACCGAGCGTACGGCGAGGCACCATGGCGACCTCACGCGTGAGGACGAGCGTCGTGCGGCGCTGGCCGACGAGGGCGTCGCGGACTCGGAGGGCAGCGAGGCGCGGCCGGATGCCATCCTGGGCGAAGCGGCCCAGATTACTGCGGACCTGGTCCAGCTCGAGCCACGTTACCTGGCGGGGTCCAAGACTGGCGGTTGACGGCCCCGCGATCCCGGCATGAGTCCAATCCGGCGCCGACGGTGTTATACTTGACTATAACACTATAATTGCCTATCATTTCTGGATATTCGCAGTGCGCCTTGGGGAATCGATCGTGACGACATCCAGCATCAGCTATCGCCTGCCCGTCCTGCTCGTCTGCGGCCTCGCGCTGGCAGCG
>Ga0209450_10001052_pt1 | contig 13922 bp, 11 predicted proteins | sample FrelakmetLWP11LW_FD_187149 | JGI IMG/M metagenome (GOLD analysis project Ga0209450, IMG submission 187149) | Freshwater lake sediment microbial communities from the University of Notre Dame, USA, for methane emissions studies - LWP11 LW (SPAdes)... | ecosystem: Environmental > Aquatic >...
TCGCCGGCCGGTAGCCGTCCTCGGCCTGGCCGCTGACGTAACCGACCGGCTTGTGCAGCAGGATCGTTGCCAGCCGCGCCTGCGCCTGCCGCGCGCGCGGGTCGATCTCGATCGTCTGCTCGGGACGCACGCGGGCGCCCAGCGTATCGACGACCTCCCCGTCGACGCGCACCAAGCCGGCGGCGATCCACTCGTCGGCCTCGCGGCGCGAGGCCAGCCCAAGCTCGCTCATCCGCTTCGACAGGCGCGGTTGCTGCTGGATACCCAGGGCGGTGTTTGTGTCTTGCCCATGCCGGCGCGCCGGCGGCGGGCCGGCGGCGGGTCGGGCGGGTCGGCGCGTCTTCATCTCTGGTCGTCGGTCGGGGTGATTCCGGCCGAGTGTCGCACTGAACTCGGCGGCGGCCGCATCTTGAAGTCCGTCGCTCCCGGAGTCGCCACGATGATCATTTCCTGCCCGCGCTGCGAGGCGAAGAGCCGCGTCCGGCGGCAGCGCCTCGACGACGAGCCGACCTGCTGCAGTCGCGGCAAGGCGCTGCGCTGAGGAATTCGACTCCGACCCCGAATTTCAGGGGCTGCGCAGGTGCCAGGCCTTGGGCCGGGTGAAGGTCTCGATGCCGTAGGTCGACAGCGTCAGGCCGATGCCGGAGTGCTTCAGGCCGCTCCACGGCAGCCGCGGGCTGACCCGGTCGCAGCAGTTCCAGTAGACGCTGCCGGCGTCGATCCGCGCCAGGATCCGCTCGGCTCGGGCGGCGTCTTTCGTGTAGAGGCCTGCGGTCAGGCCGTACTCGGTGTCGTTCATCAGCCGCACCGCCTCGTCGTCGCCGGCGACCTTCTGGATGCCGATGATCGGACCGAAGCTCTCCTCGCGCATCAGCGACATGGTGTGGTCGACGTGGCTGAAGACGGTCGGCTCGAACCAGTGCCCGGGCGGGTCGAGGCGGCGGCCGCCGGTGAGCAGCCGCGCGCCCTTCGCCACGGCGTCGGCGACCTGAGCCTGCAGCACGTCGAGCTGGGCCGCGCGGGTCAGCGGGCCGATGTAGCTCGACTCGTCGGTCGGGTCGCCGATCCTGAACCCCTGCACCTCCTTGACGAAAGCATCGACGAACGCGTCGTGCACCTGCTCGTGAACGTAGATGCGCTCGACCGAGCAGCAGCTCTGGCCGGTGTTGTACATCGCGCCGTCGGCGAGCGACGCCGCGGCCGCGGCGACGTCGACGTCCTCGCACACGTAGGTCGGGTCCTTGCCGCCAAGTTCGAGCTGCAGACGGATCATCCGCGGCCCGACGGTCTGGGCGATCTTCGCGCCGGTGGCGTACGAGCCGGTGAAGAACACGGCGTCGACCGGCTGCGCCAGAAGCGCCACGCCCGCCTCGCCGGCGCCGACGATCACCTGGAAGACATCCTGCGGCACGCCGGCGGCGTGCAGCAGGTTGCCGATCTCCAGTCCCGTGAGCATGGCGTACTCGCTCGGCTTGTACAGCACGGCATTGCCAGCGATCAGCGCCGGCACGAAGACGTTGGCGCCGACGAAGTACGGGTAGTTCCAGGCCGAGATGTTGGCGACGACGCCAAGCGGCTCGTGGCTGATGCGCTCGCGCACGCCGTCGGCATCGAACACCGTGCGCGGTGCCAGCGTGTCGGCGGCCGCGCCGAGGAAGAAGTCGATGCGTCCGAGCAGGCCGTTCAGTTCGTTGTGCGACTGGCGGATCGGCTTGCCGACTTCCGAGGTCAGGATCGCCGCCAGCCGCTCGTGGTGGCCGACGACGCCGTCGCGGAAGCGGCGGATGCAGGCCAGCCGGTGCGCCAGCGGTCGCTGTGCCCACGCGGACCGGGCGGCGCGCGCGGTGCGGTACTTGGCGGCTACCGACTGCGCCGTGTCGGTGGCGAGTTCGGCGATCGCGGTGCCGTTGGCGGGGTTGATGACTCTCAGCATCGTTCGGGGTCGTCGGTCGGAAGCAACGGGTTGCTCACCGGGCCTCGACGCAGGCGGCCATGAAGTCGGCCAGCAGCGGCGCGCCGGAGAGCAGGTGTGCATTGTCGCCGACGTGGAACTCCGGGTGCCACTGCACGCCGGCCACGTAGGGCGCGCCGCCGCGCCGGAACGCCTCGATCAGCCCGTCGGGGGCGCGTGCCTCGACGACGAAGCCCGCTGCCAGGTCCCTGATTCCCTGGTGGTGCACGCTGTTCACGGTGGCCGACGGCTGGTCCGGGTACAGCCCTGCCAGCCGGGTGCCGGGCTCGATGGCGATCGGGTGGTGGTTGCGGTCGTACAGCGGCGCGCTGCGGTGAAGGAGCGGCCCCGGATTCTGCAGCGCCAGGTCCTGGTACAGCGTGCCGCCGAAGGCGACGTTGAGCACCTGCAGGCCGCGGCAGACGCCGAGCACCGGCTTGCCGCGGGCGACGAAGGCGCGCAGCAGGGCGATCTCGTACTCGTCGCGGATGCGGTCGCCCGCCCATTCCGGCCGCAGCGGTGTTTCGGCGTAGCTGCCCGGCCACATGTCGGAGCCGCCTTCCAGCACCAGGCCGTCGAGCAGCCCGGCGTAGTGGTCGAGCGTCACGTCGCCGCGGCGGGTGTCGCCGTCCGGCGACGGGACCACCAGGGCGAGCGCCCCCTGCGACTGCACCCAGTGCGCGATCGACTGCTCGACGTACTGCAGCGTCTTGCCGGTGAAGATCGGCCGGTTCGGGTCGGCGTGGAAGAAGCAGGCGGAGATGCCGATGGCCAGGCGCCGCGACATCTCACAGTGCCTGCTCGAAGAAGCGGGCGAAGTCCTCGCGCCGGCACGGCCGCGGGTTGGTCTGGTGGCAGATGTCCTTCTGCGCCACCTCCACCAGGCGGTCGATCTGCTCGCGCCTGACGCCGACCGCGGAAAGGCTCGGCGCGATGCCGATGTCGCGCTTGAGCTTCGCCAGCCACGGCACGAAGGCCTCGCCGCCGCTGGCGCCGACCGCGTGCGCCAGCTCGGCGAACTTCGCCGGCACCGCTTCCTGGTTGAAGCGCATCACCGGCTCGATCATCAATGCGTTGGCCAGGCCGTGGTGCAGGTCGCAGACCGCGCCGAGCGCGTGCGCGCAGGAGTGCACCGCGCCGAGGTCCTTCTGGAAGGCGATCGCACCCATCATCGAGGCCATCATCATGTCGCTGCGCGCGGCGAGATTGCCCGGCTCGCGCACCGCGGCGGCAAGGGCACGGGCGGCGATGCGCGTGCCTTCCAGGGCGACGCCGTCGCACAGCGGGTGGTAGGCGGGCGACAGGTAGCTCTCGACATTGTGCGTCAGCGCGTCGATGCCGGTGGCTGCCGTGACCGGCGCCGGCAGCGACAGCGTCAGCGCGGGGTCGGCGAACACCACCCTGGCCAGCAGCTTCGGCGAGAAGACGATCCGCTTCAGGTGCGTGTCGTCCTCCGACACCACGCTGGAGCGGCCGACCTCCGAGCCGGTGCCGCTGGTGGTCGGCAGGGCGACGAAGTAGGGCAGCTCGTTCTTGATCGGCCGCACCTGCGGGTGGTCCCAGACGTATTCGAGCACGTGGCCGTCGTGCACCGCCATCAGCGCCACCACCTTGGCCACGTCGAGCGCTGCCCCGCCGCCGAAGCCGATCACGCAGTCGGCGCGGTGCGTGCGATAGGCGCCCGCCCCGTCCATCACCTGCGAGCAGGTCGGGTTGCCGAACACGCCGGAGAACACGCCGACGTCCAGGCCGGTGCGCAGGTGGGTCATGAACTCGGCCAGCACCGGCAGTGTCGCCAGCGCGCGGTCGGTGACGATCAGCGGGCGGCGGAAGCCGTGGTCGCGCAGGTGCGCGCCGGCGAGCTTGCGTGCGCCGGGGCCGAAGTGGATCGTGGTCGGGAAGGAGAAGTGGGCGATGGACATGGTCGGGCGCGGCTGTCTGGCACGCGGTGGTTGGTCAGTGAAGCGCGAACACCGCGTAGCGTAAGCGAGGCGCGGGAGCGGCCGTGCGGTGCGCGACTCAGTCGATCCGCACGAAGCGCAGCTCGAGGATGTCGTTCGGCCATGGAATGGCGTGGATGTTCGGCCGCATCACCCAGTTGATCTTGCGGCGATACAGCGGCAGCAGCGGCAGGTCCTCGTTCATCAGTCGCAGCGCATCGCCGACCATTTGCCGGCGGCGGGCGAGGTCGGGCTCGACGCGGATCGCGTCGACCAGCGCATCGAGCTTCGGATTCGAGTAGCGGCCGCCGTTGAACTGCCCGGCGCCGGTGCCGTCGTAGCTGCGCACGACCGAATTGAGCATCGACCAGGCGTCCGTGGTCGGGATCCAGCCGAACTCGAAGAAGCTGGTGGTCGCCTGCGTCAGCTTCGGGAAGAACAGCGCGCTGGGCGACGGCTGGAAGGCGGCCCGGATGCCGACCTGCGCCAGCATCGCCGTGATCGCCTGGCAAACAGCGGCGCGGAAGGTGACGTTGATGCAGTCCAGCTGCACCGAGAAGCCGTTCGGATAGCCGGCCTCCTTCAGGGCCGCGCGCGCCGCCGCCGGGTCGTACGGCAGCCGGCGGTCGAGTCCCGGCAGGTGGCCGTCGACCAGCGCCGAGACGTGCGAGCCGGTGGGCGTGGCCTGCCCGCGCAGCACCTTGGCGACGATCGAGTCGATGTCGATCGCCTGATACACGGCCCGGCGCACGCGCAGGTCCTTGAACGGGTTGCGGCCCTTGACGTCGCTCGTCTCCAGCTCGGCGCGCGCCTGGTCGAAGCCGAGGTACTGCGTGCCGATGTCGGTGGTCGTGGCGAACTTCAGCCGCTTGTCCTGCTGCAGTCGCGCCACGTCCTGGAACGGCGGGTCGATCACGAAGTCGGCCTCGCCGGTGGCCAGCGCCGCCATCCGGGTGGCGTCGGACTGGATCACGGTGTAGGTGACCTCGGTGACGTTGCCGCCGCCGTGAGCGGTGCCGCGGCCCCACCACTGCGGGTGGGCGGCGAGCGCCAGCCGCGAATCCGGCTCGTAGCGCTTGAGCATGAACGGGCCGGTGCCGTTGGCGTTGCGCACCGCGAAGGTTTCCTGCTTCGCGTTGAAGTCCTGCGGCAGGGCGACGCCGTGCTTCTCCGCCCAGGCCTTGCTCATGATGCCGATGAAGATCATCTTCTCCGGCAGCACCGCGTCGGGCGCCGACAGCAGCACGTCGACGGTCAGGTCGTCGACCTTGCGCGCGCCGGTGACCCCACGCAGCTGGAAGGCCCGCTGCGAGGTCTTCGCCAGCGCCCGCCCGATCGAGAACACCACGTCGTCGGCGGTCATCGGCGTGCCGTCGTGGAATCTGACGCTCGGCCGCAGGCTGAAGCGCCAGGTGCGGGCGTCGACCATCTTCCACGAGGTGGCCAGCGCCGGCTCCAGCCTGAACTCGCGGTCGCGGCCGACCAGCGAGTCGTAGATCTGGCTGACCACGCGCGACTGGTACAGCAGCGCCAGCGCGTGCGGGTCCATCGACTGCGGGTCGAAGGCGCTGGCCAGCCGCAGCGTCCTGGCGGCCGCCGGCAGCGCGGCCAGCAGCGCGAGCAGCAGGCCAAGGGCCAGCACATGGCGCGCCGTTGCACGGATGGCGTTCATCACGACGAGAACCCCGCCTCGCGCGCCTTCACCAGCGCCACCACCGTGTCGTTGACCGGCGTCGGCACGCCGAACTTGGCTCCTTCGCGCGGGATCGCGCCGTTGATGACGTCGATCTCCGAGCGCCGCCGCGCCAGGTGATCGAGCAGCATCGACGGCCGCGCGTTACCGATCCTGCCGCCCAGGCGGCGGATGTGCTCGATCGGATCGCCGACCTCCAGCCGGATGCCCAGCGCGAGCGCCACGGCGACCGCTTCCTCGGCGCAGCCGCGCGCCACGCGCCAGGCATCGGGGTTGTGCATCACCTCGCCGATCGTCATGCCGGTCAGGCAGCAGGTGGCCGAGAACGTCACGTTCATGATCAGCTTCTCCCACACCATCCGGCGCAGGTCGTCGAACAGCGCCACCTTGAGGCCGGCCGACTCCCAGATGGCGGCGGAGGCCGCGAGCCGCTCGCGCGGCAGGCCGGCGTAGGCGCCGAAGCGCACCATCTCCATGCCGTTGTGGTGCACGTGGCCCGGCCCGCGCAGCGACGCGCCGAAGCCGCCGACCACGCCGACCGCCAACCGGTCGGCGCCCACGATCGGCGCCACCCGCTCGGCCGAGCCCAGCCCGTTCTGGATCGTCTGCACCACGGTATCCGGGGCCAGCAGCGGCACCGCCGAGCGCGCCGCCGCCTCGACGTCGCAGGCCTTGGTGGCGATGATCACCAGGTCGCAGGGGCCGATGCCGTCGGTGGTCGTGGCGGCGTGCAGGCGCACCGTGCGCTCGCCGCTGGCGCCCTCCAGTCGCAGGCCGTGCCTGGCCATCGCCTCGGCGTGATCCGGCCACAGCGTCACCGCGTGGACCTCGTGGCCGTGGCTCGCCATCAGCGCGGCGTACACCGAGCCCATGGCGCCGCAGCCGACGATCGCTACCTTGGACATCTCTCTCCCCCTATCGACCGGCGCCTGCCGCCGGCCGGCGGCGAGGCTATCGCCGCAGGGCCGACGTCGGCACCTGCGCCCCCGCGGCAGCAATCCCCCGCCAGGCGGCCCCGGCTCAGCGCCCGTCGCCCGCCGGGGCGACTTCGCACTCCGGCCAGGCTTCTCCTTCGACCACCACCGTGGCGCGGTTGCCCTTGTCCCGGACGCCGGTCCGCGGATCGTCGATCGCCTCGTACCTGGCGCCGGAGGCCGTGACGACCTGCTTCAGGTCGAAGCGCCGGTCGCCGATGTCGAGTTGCGGCACGTCCCGGCCGTCGCGCTTGCCGATGCCGAACCGTGCGCTGCGCTCGCCGCACTTCAGCGTGCTTGCGAAGGCCAGCGGCTGGTAGCGCGCCAGCATCAGCGCGCCGACATCGACCGTGGCGGTGCCCGCGCTGACCGGCTTCGCTTCGCTGACCCATGCCGGCCGCCCGCCGACGAGGATCGCGCCGCGCACCGTGCGGGCCGGCGCGGCTGGCGTCACGCGCCCGTCCGCGACCTCGAACGGGACCGGCAACTGCCTGTCGCCGAGCGGCTGCCGCGACTCCGCCACCACGCGACCTTCGCTGCCCTCGCGCAGTTCGACCACCGCGATCGCCTCGGACGGCAGGGCGATGCGCTCCCTCAGGTCGAGGCTGCCGCGCACGACCAGCGGGCCGTCGCTTGCGTCGCCGGGCGCGGCCGAGCAGGATGTCAGCAGCACGCCGGTCACGGCGCACAACAGGCGAAAGCGGGCGGGGCGCATCGGCTCGTGAGGTCGGCTGCAGGAGCCGGATGTTACGGCCGGTACCGACCGGGCCACGGAGCGCCGGCCGCGGCCGGCAGTCCGGCGCGTTACGATTCGCCGTTGCCCGACCGACAGCAGCGGCGATCGTCGGGGCGGGGTGGGCGCGGCCGGGCGGGGTCCCGGCGGCGGGTTGCCCCGAAGCCGGAAACTCGAGGTGATCGCATGTCGAAGCTGAAGTTGCGCATGTTGGCGGCGACGCTGCTCGCGGCAGCGGCGTTCGGCGCTGGACCCGCGGGCGCCGGCGGGATCACGCTGTACGAGGTCGGTTCGATGGACGTCGGTCTGGCCGGCGCCGGCTACGCGGCGCGCGCGCAGGATGCCTCGACGGTCTTCACCAACCCGGCCGGCATGACGCGCCTTGCCGGCCGGCAGCTCACCGCGGGCGTGCAGGCGCTGTACGGCGACCTGGACTTCTCCATCGGCGCCGGCACCACCGCCGCGCTCGGTGCCGGCGGCGGAGGCAATCCCATCGGCTGGTTCCCGGGCGGCGGCCTTTTCTACTCGCACAGCCTGTCGCCGGACACCAAGCTCGGCGTCGCGGTCACGGGCAACTTCGGCGCCGTCGTGAAGTACGACGAGGACTGGGTCGGCCGCTACCACCTGAAGGAGGGGACGCTGCTCGGCGTCTCGATCGTCCCGTCGGTGGCGACGCGCGTCGATCCGCACTGGTCGCTCGGCGCCAGCCTGGTCGCCATGCGCGGCACCTTCGACACCGCGGTCGCGGTCAACAACCTCGCCGGCCCCGACGGCCAGCTCGCGCTCGACGACACGGCCTGGGGCTACGGGGTCCGCCTGGGCGTCGTCTACGAGCCGACCGCCACGAGCCGTTTCGGCTTCACCTACAACTCGCCGGTCAGCCTCGACTTCAGCGCGCCCGCCGACTGGAGCGGCGTGGGCCCGCTGCTGACCGCGCTGCTGCGTTCGCGCGGCCTGTACGACGCCCAGGTCGACCTCGGCGTCACGGTCCCGCAGGGCGTCATGGCGAGCGCCTATCACGAGATCGACCGCGACTGGGCGATCCTCGGCAGCGTCGGCTGGCAGCAGTGGTCGAAGTTCGGCCGAGTCGATGTCGGGGTCGATGCCAGCAACCCGGTGAGCCTCACCAGCGACCTGCGCTTCCGCGACACCTGGCACGTCTCCGCGGGCGCGCAGCGCCGGCTGGGGGAAGCCTGGATGCTCAACTTCGGCGTCGGCTACGACTCGTCGTTCCAGGAGAGCGGCAGCGTGGCGCTCGCGCTGCCGACCAACGCCACCTGGCGGTTCGCGCTCGGCGCCCGGCAGGCGCTGTCGCGCGACCTGGACTGGGGCGCGAGCTTCGTCTACGCGCTGCAGGACGATCTCGACGTGAACACCGGCGGTTCGGTTCCGGTCGCGGTGGGCGGGCGCGGCACGGTGACGGGCAGCTTCGAGCGGCCGCGCACGCTGTTCTTCGCGCTGAGCCTCAACTGGCGATTCTGATTCGCCCGGGCCTATGTGAACGATCACCGGCCCGGCGCCGGTGATCGGGCCGACTTCAGACGATCTCGAAGTAGCGCTTCAGTTCCCAGTCGGTGACGCCGTCCTGCCACTGCCGCCACTCCCACTCGCGGGTGGCGGCGAAGTGCTCGACGAAGTCGTCGCCCAGCCAGTCGCGCGCCACCTGCGAGCGCCTGAAGATCTCGGTGCTGGCGGCGAGCGAGCGCGGGGCGCGCGGGATGTTCTCGCCGCCCACGTTGGTGCCGGTGATCGGCGGCGCGGTGAGCTCGAGGTTCTTCTCCACCCCGTGCAGTCCGGCGGCCACCAGCGCCGCCACGGCGAGGTAAGGGTTGATGTCGGCGCCGGGGCAGCGGGTTTCCAGCCGCGTGCTCTTCGGCGAGCCGGCGATCACGCGGAAGCTCGCGGTGCGGTTGTCGACGCCCCAGGTGGGCTTCACCGGCGCCCAGAAGCCGTCGACCAGCCGCTTGTAGCTGTTGATCGTCGGCCAGAACATCGGCGCGAACTCCATCGCCACGGCGATCTGCCCGGCGAGGTAGCTCTCGAAGAGCTTCGACATGCCGTGCCGGCCCTTCGCGTCGAAGAACAGGTTCTTCTTGCCGTCGGACAGCGACTGGTGCACGTGCCCGCTGCAGCCCGGGTACTGCTGGCTCCACTTGGCCATGAAGCTGGGGATGATGCCGAAGCGGGCGCCGATCTCCTTGGCGCCGGCCTTGAACAGCAGCGCCCGGTCGGCGGCCTCCAGCGCCTCGGAGAACTGGATCGCCGCCTCGTACACGCCCGGCCCGGTCTCGGTGTGCAGACCCTCGATCGGCACGCCGAAGGCGAGCAGTTCGTCGAGCAGGGCGTTGAAGTACGCGCGGTTCTCGTTGGCGCGCAGCAGTGAATAGCCGAACATCCCGGGCGTGATCGGCGTCGGGTCGACCCCCTTCTTGGCTGCCCAGCTCTGCGGCGTCTCGCGGAAGTTGAACCACTCGAACTCCAGCCCGCACATCGGCTGCAGGCCGAGCTTCGCGGCACGCGCGAGCACGCGCTTCAGGCTCTGCCGCGGGCAGGCCGGATGCGGCGCGCCGTCGGCGCTGACGAACTCGCCGAGGAAGAACGGGATACCACCGTCCCAAGGCACGCTGCGCACGGTCGCCGGGTCGATGCGCACCATCGCGTCGGGAAAGCCGTGCTGCCAGCCGGTCAGCCTGGTGTTGTCGTAGCAGGCATCCATCATGTCCCAGCCGAAGACGACATCGCAGAAGCCGAAGCCGCCTTCGAGGGCCGAGACGAACTTGTCCCGGTGCAGGACCTTGCCGCGCAGCACGCCGTCGATGTCGCTGACCGCGACCTTGACCTTGGCGAGCCCCGACTTCTCGACGGCGTCGACGGCGAGGGCAAGGGTGTCGGGCTTCCGGGTGCGGTTCCTGTTGGCCACTTGTCTCCTCCCGCTGTTCTGTTCCGGCCGAGCGCGGCAGTGTGCAGCAGCGGCAGCGCGATGTCCAAGCAGCGGGACGCGGTGACGCGGGTCGGCGGCGAGACGCCGCCGCAGTGCGGTTGGAAAACGCCTGCACGGCCCCATGTCGCGGTGGCGCCGGGTGCCGGCCACTTACAATTCAGCCAGTTACCGAATCCGCGAGGCCGCCATGCCGATTTATGCCTACAAGTGCTCCTCCTGCGGGCACGAAATGGACGTGCTGCAGAAGATCTCGGACGCCCCGCTCGCCGACTGCCCCGCGTGCGGTGCGGCAGCCTTCTCCAAGCAGTTGACGGCCGCCGGCTTCCAGCTCAAAGGCAGCGGCTGGTACGCGACGGACTTCAAGAACGGCTCGGCCAAGCCCGACGCCAGGCCCGACGCCAAGCCGGCCGACGGCAAGACCGACAGCGGCGAGGCCAGGCCTGCCGCCGAACCCGCGGCCAAGCCCGCCGCCGCGACTGCCACCGCGGCCGCCGCGGCGCCCGCCTGCGGCAGCGGCGGCAGCGCCGCCTGCACCTGACCGGGACCGCGGCGGGCCGCACACTGCGGGAGACACGGTCGATGCGCGCCCCTTGGCAGACACGTCGCGCCACCCGCACGCCGATGGCCCCGTCCGCCGCCGACCAGCCATGCTGAAGAAGTACTTCGTCACCGGCCTGCTGATCTGGCTGCCGCTGGCGGTGACCCTGTGGATCATCGACTTCGTGGTGAGCACGATGGACCGCAGCCTGCTGCTGCTGCCGCCGTCGTGGCGGCCGGATGTCGTCTTCGGCATGCACCTGCCCGGCCTCGGGCTGATCGCCTCGGTGCTGGTGATCCTGGCCACCGGCGTGCTGGCGGCGAACTTCCTCGGCCAGCGTCTGCTGCGCTGGTGGGAAGGCCTGGTGGCCAGGATTCCGATCGTCAACTCGATCTACTCGAGCGTGAAGCAGGTCTCCGACACCATGCTGGCGCAGAAGGGCAACGCCTTCCGCAAGGTGGTGCTGGTCGAGTTCCCGCAGCGCGGGCAGTGGACGATGGCCTTCGTCGTCGGCACCCCCGGCGAGCGGCTCATCGAGCAACTGGGCGGGGAGCGGGTCACCGTGTACGTGCCGACCGCGCCCAACCCGACCTCGGGCTACGTGATCATGGTCGACCCGGCCGAACTGCGCGACGTCGACGTCAGCGTCGACGAGGCCTTCAAGTTCCACGTCTCGCTGGGCGTGGTCGCGCCCACGGAAGCGGGCCGGCGTCGGCCGCACAGGCCGGCCGCGCTGATCGCGAAGAGTCCGGGCGAGGAGGCGCCGGGCCGATAGAATCCATGCTTGGTTCACCGACGGCGTGCCCCATGACGATCACCGCCTCTTCGCATCGGACCGGCCGCGCGATCCCCGCCCGCCGGCCGGGGCAGTACACGCCGGTGCCGGAGCACGACCGAAACCGCCTGCGGCCGGGCGCGTAGCGTCGCCCGGTCGCCTGTCGATTCCCGGGAGTCGACTGTCGAGCTGACCGGATCTTCCGCATCCCCGATACCAACCCGTGCGGCCGCCGCGGCGCCGCGCCAACAGAATCGACTGGAGTTCTCATGCGTACCGAATACTGCGGCCTGGTGGACGGCAGGTTCATCGGCCAGAGCGTGACGCTGTTCGGCTGGGTGCACCGCCGGCGCGACCACGGCGGCGTCATCTTCATCGACCTGCGCGACCGCGAGGGCCTGGTGCAGGTGGTCTGCGATCCCGACCGGCCTGCGGTGTTCGCCACTGCCGAGAAGATCCGCAACGAGTTCTGCATCAAGGTGGCCGGCACGGTGCGCGAGCGGCCGGCCGGCACCGTCAACGCCAACCTCGTCTCCGGGCAGGTCGAGGTGCTGTGCCAGGAGCTGACGATCCTCAACCCGTCGGTGGCGGTGCCGTTCCAGCTCGACGACGATGACCTGTCGGAGGCGACCCGGCTGACGCACCGGGTGCTCGACCTGCGCCGCACGCCGATGCAGAAGAACCTGCGGCTGCGCTACAAGGTGACGATGGCGGTGCGCAAGTTCTTCGACGCGGCGGGCTTCATCGACGTCGAGACGCCGATGCTCACCAAGAGCACGCCGGAGGGCGCGCGCGATTACCTGGTGCCGTCGCGCGTGCACGCCGGGCAGTTCTTCGCGCTGCCGCAGTCGCCGCAGCTGTTCAAGCAGCTGCTGATGATCGCCGGCTACGACCGCTACTACCAGATCGTCAAGTGCTTCCGCGACGAGGACCTGCGCGCCGACCGCCAGCCGGAGTTCACGCAGATCGACGTCGAGACCAGCTTCCTCACCGAGCAGGAGATCCGCTGCCTCATGGAAAGCATGATCCGCACGGTGTTCAGGGAAGTGCTCGGCGTCGAGCTGCCGGACCCGTTCCCGGTGATGCCGTACGCCGAGGCGATGGCGCGCTACGGCTCGGACAAGCCCGACCTGCGGGTGAAGCTCGAGCTGACCGACATCACCGACGCGGTGCGCGACGTCGACTTCAAGGTCTTCAGCGCCGCGGCGGCGCTGGCCGACGGCCGCGTGGCGGCGCTGCGCGTGCCCGGCGGCGCCCATCCGACCGACGGCATGCCGCGCTCGGAGATCGACGCGATGACCGAGTTCGTCAAGATCTACGGCGCCAAGGGGCTCGCCTACATCAAGGTCAACGCGAAGGCGAAGGGACGAGACGGCCTGCAGAGCCCGATCGTCAAGAACCTGCACGACGCGGCGCTCGCCGCCATCGTCGAGCGCACCGGCGCGCAGGACGGCGACGTGGTGTTCTTCGGCGCCGACCGGGCGAAGGTCGTCGCCGACAGCATGGGCGCGCTGCGGCTGAAGATCGGCCACAGCGAGTTCGGCCGGGCGCACGGCCTGTCCGAGCCGGGCTGGCGGCCGCTGTGGGTGGTCGACTTCCCGATGTTCGAGTACGACGAGGAAGAGAGCCGCTTCGTGGCCGCGCACCACCCGTTCACCAGCCCGAAGGACGAGCACGTCGGCTACCTCGAGACCGACCCGTCGAAGTGCCTGGCCAAGGCCTACGACATGGCCCTGAACGGCTGGGAGATCGGCGGCGGCTCGGTGCGGATCCACCGCGAGGACGTGCAGAGCAAGGTCTTCCGCGCGCTGAAGATCGGCCCCGAGGAGGCGCGTGCCAAGTTCGGCTTCCTGCTCGACGCCCTGCAGTACGGCGCGCCGCCGCACGGCGGCATTGCCTTCGGGCTGGACCGCATCGTCACGATGATGGCCGGTGCCGAGTCGATCCGCGACGTGATCGCCTTTCCGAAGACCCAGCGCGCCCAGTGCCTGCTGACGCAGGCCCCGTCGCCGGTCGACGAGAGGCAGTTGCGCGAGCTGCACATCCGCGTGCGCGGCACGCAGCAGGCGGCGGAGCCGAACGCCACGTGATCCGCGCGGCCGCGCTGCTGGCCGTCGCCTGCGGGGCCGCGCAGGCCGAGACCTGGCTGTACCGGGTGGCGCTCGATGCCGCCGATCCGCTGGCGGCGCGGGTCGTGGTGGAACTGCCGGCAGCCCGGCGGGCGCAGGACTTCAGCGTCCAGGTGGGCGGCATGGCCAGCGGCGTCACACCGCAGGTCGCCGACCTGCGCTGCGACGGCGTTCCGCTGGCGCCCGACTCGGCCAGCGCCTGGCGGGTGCGGGGCTGGAGCTGCGTGCGCCTGACCTGGACGGTGGCG
>Ga0209450_10001053_pt1 | contig 13915 bp, 12 predicted proteins | sample FrelakmetLWP11LW_FD_187149 | JGI IMG/M metagenome (GOLD analysis project Ga0209450, IMG submission 187149) | Freshwater lake sediment microbial communities from the University of Notre Dame, USA, for methane emissions studies - LWP11 LW (SPAdes)... | ecosystem: Environmental > Aquatic >...
GGCCGCGGTCTTGCCGGTGCCGGTCTGGGCGGCGGCAAGCAGGTCGCGACCGTCGTGCACGGCGGGAATGGCGCGCTGCTGGATGGGTGTCGGGGTGACGTAACCCAGTTCCTGGACGGCGCGCAGGAGTTCGGCCGACAGGCCGAGTTGATCGAATGACATTTAATTGAGTACCAATGCGCTTCCCCCGCGCAAGCGGGGACCGGTCGAAGCGTGAGCTTTCGTGGTTGGATCGAAGACGCGAATGCAGACGACGATCAGCCTGCAGGAGGGGCCGCGAGGGGAAAATCCGGCGACATTCACCGAATTTCCGCCGTAGAACCTCGGGCGCAGACCGGACTGCGCGGCGGCAAACTGGCGTGCATCATACCCGAGCCGCCGGACCGCGCCCCATGAATCATGCAAGTCATTGATTTCACTGACCGTCTCGACTGCCGGCCCGAGCGGACGAGTATGATGCTCCGCTCCACCCGGGACGGTGACCCATGGTGCACGTCGAACCCTACCGCCTCGATCCGGACCGCTACCCGCTCAAGGTAAGGATCCTCGCCCGCTATGCGGACGTCGACCCGCTGTGGCACATCAACAACGTCGCCGTCGCGCAGTACTACGAGGAGGCGCGCGTCTCGGCCACCATGATGGTGATGGGCGGCAAGCGCATCCCCACGCCGACCGGCGAGCGCATCCTCATCGCCCACCAGTCGATCGACTACCTGCGCGAGGGCACCTATCCGGGCGCGCTCGAGGTCGGCGTCGGCGTGCTGCGCATCGGTCGCTCGTCGTATCGCTATGGCATGGCGATGTTCCAGGACGGCGCCTGCGTCAGCGTGTCCGAGGCCGTGCTGGTCTACGCCGACGCGCATGGCCCCGCGCCGCTGCCCGACGATTACCGCAAGCGGCTCGAGGGCTGGCTGATCGCCGCGCCCTGAGGAACCGGCCATGCGAGACCGCTTCGTCGTCCGGCTCGTGTTGCTCGGCATCGCGGTGTTCGCAGCCGTCGCGCTGTGGCGCAGCTGGCCGGAACTGGGTGGCCTGCTGCGCGGCACCGGCAGCGACGCCACGCCGCGCACCGTGGTCGCGCGTGGCGACCTCGCGGCCGACGAGCTATCCACCATCGACTTGTTCGAGCAGTCGCGGGCATCGGTGGTGTTCATCTCGACGCGCCAGCGGGTGCAGGACTTCTGGACGCGCAACGTCTTCTCGGTGCCGCGCGGCACCGGCAGCGGCTTTATCTGGGACGATGCCGGCCACGTGGTCACCAACTTCCACGTGATCCAGGGTGCGAGCGAAGCAACGGTGCGCCTCGCCGACGGGCGCGACTACAAGGCGGGCCTCGTGGGCGTGAGCCCCTCGCACGACATCGCCGTGCTGCGCATCGGCGTGGGCTTCAAGCGCCCGCCACCGGTGCCGGTCGGTACGAGCGCAGACCTCAAGGTCGGGCAGAAGGTGTTCGCCATCGGCAATCCGTTCGGCCTCGACTGGACGCTGACCACCGGCATCGTCTCGGCCCTCGATCGCTCGCTGCAGGGCGATGCCGGCACCACCATCGATCACCTGATCCAGACCGACGCCGCGATCAATCCCGGCAACTCCGGCGGGCCGCTGCTCGACTCGGCCGGGCGACTGATCGGCATCACCACCGCCATCTTCAGCCCATCGGGGACGTCGGCCGGCATCGGCTTCGCGGTGCCGGTGGACACCGTGAACCGCGTCGTGCCGCAACTGATCCGCGACGGGCGCTACATCCGGCCGGGGCTGGGCGTGGAAATCGACGACCGGCTCAACCGCCGGCTGATCGACGTGCTGCAGACCGAGGGCGTGTTCGTGCTGCGGGTGCAGCCCGGTTCCGCTGCCGAGCAGGCCGGGCTGCGCAGCGCCCGCATGGCCGCGGACGGCACGTTCGTGGCGGGCGACATCATCGTGGGCGTCGACGGGAATAGCGTCACCGGCGTGGGCGAACTGCTCGGCCGGCTCGACGACTACAAGGTCGGCGACACCGTGCGGCTGTCGGTGCGCCGCGACGGGGGCACGGTCGAGGTGCCCGTGACGCTGCAGCCGGGAACGTGAACGAAAGGAACGTCGTGGGAGATCGTCGATGAGCGCATTCAAAAAGTTCGTGAAGACTACGCTGGTCGGCGGGATCATGTTCCTCGTGCCGGTCGCCCTGGTCGCCGTCGTGCTGCGGCACGCGATGCAGTTCGCCACGAAGGCCGCGACGCCGATCGCTGCGGCGTTCCCGAGGGCCGAGATCGTCGGCATCGGCGTCATCACCCTGGTCGCGGCACTGATCCTGCTGCTGATCGCCTTCCTCGCCGGACTGCTGTCGCGCACCGCCCCGGGCCGCCGGCTGACGCACTGGTTCGAGGAATCGATTCTCGGCGGCATGCCGCAGTACCGCATGGTCAAGAGCATGGCCGAAGGACTGGCCCAGATCGAGGACGGCAGCGGCATGCGGCCCGTCCTCGTCCGTGGCGACGAGGGCTGGCAACTTGCGTATCACCTCGAGGACCTCCCCGGCGACTGGGTGGCGGTGTTCCTGCCGCAGTCGCCGACGCCGATGTCGGGCAACGTCCTGTACGTCGCAGCTCACAAGGTCCGTCCGCTCGAGCTCGGCATGCCGGCGGCGATGAAGCTGGTGAAGAGCATCGGGGTAGGGTCCGCGGACGCGCTGCGCGGCGTCGATCTCGGCAACGCAAAAGAGGCCTGACCGGTGCTTCGCTACCAATCCGACGTAATCGTGATCGGCGCCGGCATCGCAGGCGTCACCGCGGCCATCGAGCTGCTGAAGCGGGGCCGGCGCGTACTGCTGCTCGACCGCGACATCGAAGACAACATGGGCGCGCTCGCCAAGGAGAGTTTCGGCGGTATCTGGTTCGCGGGCACGCCGCTGCAGAAGCGCTATGGCATCCGCGACTCTGCCGAGCAGGGCCTGCGCGACTGGCACGCGTTCGCCGAATTCGGCCCGGAGGACCGCTGGCCGCGTGCCTGGGCGGAGGCCTACGTGCAGCGCGCCAATGCGGAGATTTTCGACTGGCTGAAGGGCATCGGCGTGCAGTTCATGCCGATGCCGCTGTGGGTGGAGCGCGGCCTGCACACCCCCGGCAACTCCGTGCCGCGCTGGCACATCGTGTGGGGCACGGGGCACGAACTCGCCGTCGTGACCAACCGCCACCTGCTGTCGCGGCCGAACCGCGACAGGCTCGAACTGCGCTTCGGCCACCGGGTGGAATCACTCGTCACCAGCAACGGGCGCGTCACCGGCTGCCGCGGCGGGCTCGAGGGCTCGGCGCAGGAGTTCGAGGCCCAAGCCGAGTCGGTGATCATCGCTGCGGGCGGAATCAACGGCGACATCGCGCGGGTCAGGCAGCACTGGCACGCCGACTGGGGCCGCCCGCCCGAGACGATCCTGAACGGCTCGCACAAGTACGCCGACGGCCGGCTGCACGACGCAGCGTCCGCACTCGGCGCCAACGTCACGCACCTCGACTGGCAGTGGAACTACGCTGCCGGCGTGCACCACTGGCAGCCGCGCAAGCCGGCGCACGGGCTGTCGCTGGTACCGCCGAAGTCGGCGCTGTGGCTCAACTGGCGCGGCGAGCGCATCGGCCCGATGCCGCTGGTCACGGGCTTCGACACCCACGACCTCGTCGCGCAGATCTGTCGCCAGGAACGCGCCTATTCCTGGCAACTGCTCAACCAGCGCATTGCGCTCAAAGAACTGGCGATCTCTGGCGGCGAATTCAACCCGTCGTTTCGCGACAAGAACCGCCTCGCGGTCGCACGCGACATGCTGCGCGGCAACCACTGGCTGTACGATCAGGTGACGCGGAACTGCCCCGACTTCGTCGTCGCCGACACGTTGCCGGACCTGGTCGCGAAAATGAACGCATTGGTGGGCGATGGCTCGGTCAGCCTCGATGCGGTGCGCGAGTCGGCCGAGCGTTACGACGAGCGCATCGACCTCGGGCCGCGCTTCCACAACGATGAGCAGCTGCGCCGCATCGAGTTCGCGCGGCGCTGGGTCGGCGACCGGCTGCGCACCTGCCGATTCCAGAAGATCCTCGACCCGAAGGCCGGCCCGCTCGTGGCGATCCGCGAATTCATCGTCAGCCGCAAGAGCATGGGCGGCCTGCAGACCGACCTCTCATGCCGGGTGCTCGACACGGCCGGGCAGCCGATTCCGGGGCTGTATGCCGCCGGCGAATCGGCCGGCTTTGGCGGCGGCGGCATGAACGGCAAGCGCGGCCTCGAGGGCACCTTCCTCGGCGGCTGCCTGCTCGGCGGCAGGATCGCGGGGCGCGAGGCCTAGACGGACGCGACCGCCAGCTTGCGCACCTTGAAGCCGAAGGCGACCTTGAGGACCCCGATCACCAGCGACCACGACGCGATCATGTACACGACCGTGCGGCTGCCAGTCACGGGATTCGCGATGACCAGGATGCCGAAGAGGATCGACAGGGCGCCGGCCAGGTACAGCACCCACTCGCGGCTCGTCGTCTTGCGGACCTTGTAGCCCAGCATGACCAGGAACACGCCGAGCGCCATCGCCTCGAAGGCGACGAGCAGGATGAACGCCATGATGCTGAGCGGCGGATTGAACAGGGCATAGCCACCCACGGCCGCGCCGAGCAGGCCCATCAGCAGCAGGATCCACCAGCCGTCCTTCTCGCGGTTCTGCAGCGAGCCGACGATGTTGGAAGCCCCGTCGACCAGCACGGACGCCGCAAAGAACGTCGCGAGGACGAACAGCGCGACTCCCGGGTTCGAGAATGCGAGCAACCCGAACAGCACCATCGCGACGCCACCGACGACGAAGGCCCACCACGCGCGCCTGACCAGCGCTTGCGCGTCCACGCCCAAGTGACCGAGGACTCCGGCTGATTTCGCCATCGATTGCTCCCTGGCGCTCCGAGGCGCCTTATCATGCGTCGTGATCGCGCACCAACGTCAAGCACTCTAGCCGCTCCAGCCGCATGACGCCAGACGACCCGGACACCGATCTCCCAGGCAGGGATCCCGCCGCGCGGCGGCGCGCGATTCGCAGCTTCGTGGTGCGCGCCGGGCGCATGACCGTCGCCCAGGAGCGGGCATGGACGGAACTGTGGCCGCGCTATGGCATCGAGACTGGCGCCACGCCGCTCGACCTCGCGGCGGTCTTCGGGCGCGAGGCCCCCCGCACGCTGGAGATCGGCTTCGGCAACGGCGAGTCCCTGGTCGCCCTGGCCGCGGCACACGCCGGGCGCGACTTCCTCGGCATCGAGGTGCACCGTCCAGGTGTCGGCCACCTCATGCTGCGCCTCGAGGAACTGGGGCTGTCGAACGTGCGTGCGATCTGCCGCGACGCAGTCGAAGTGCTGCAGCAATGCCTGGCGCCGGCCACGCTTGATGAGGTGTTGCTGTACTTCCCGGATCCCTGGCCGAAGAAGCGCCATCACAAGCGACGCATCGTGCAACCGGCGTTCGTCGCGCTCGTGGCGAGCCGGTTGCGTCCGGGCGGCGTGTTGCGCATGGCGACGGACTGGGAACCGTATGCGGCGCACATGCTCGAGGTGGCGTCGGGCTGCGCGACGCTGCGCAACGAGTCACCGGACGGCACGTTCGTGCCACGGCCCGACAGCCGGCCGGTGACGAGATTCGAGCGTCGCGGCCACCGGCTCGGCCACGGCGTGTGGGATCTCGCGTTCAGGCGGCCATAGCGCCACGCACACCGTCCATTACGAACTGCGAGGCAAGCGCCGCCAGCAGCACGCCGAGCAGGCGCCCGAGCACCGCGCCGCCCGTCACGCCGACCACCCGCATCACCGGCCCGGTCATCAGCATCAGCCCGAGCGTGATGGCGAGCACCAGCAGGATCACGACGATCTGCGCCGCGAACTGCAGCGATGCCACGGGCACGCCGACGAAGGCGAGCAGGATCACAGCCAGCGCACCGGGGCCGGAGATCAGCGGGAAGGCGAGAGGAAACACCGAGATGTCGCCGCGGTGATGCGCTTCGGCATCCTCGCCCGGCGTGATCGAGCGCGCGCCCGAAGGCCTCGCGAACACCATCTCGATCGCCAGCAGGAACAGCAGGATGCCACCGCCCACCTTGAAAGCGTGCACGCTGATGCCGAGCAGGTCCAGCAGCGCCGTGCCGCCCACGGCGAACAAGAGGCACACCAGGGCGGAGAGTCCGACGGCCTTCACCGACATGCGCCGCCGGTAGGCGTCGTCGGCGCCGTCGGTGAGGCCCGCGAGCACCGGCAGCAGCGACAGGGGCTCCACCACCACCAGCAGGACAACGAAGAATTTGACCAGTTCGTCGAACATTGACAGTGCGGGGAATCCGAGACTTGAACTCGCGCCCCGGCGGGTCTAAAAGAAAAGTCGCGACATGGAGAGGATACCAGCCGAGGACACCCCCAGAGGATCGAGACCATGACGAATCCCGCACCTGTGATCGGCAGTTGGTTCCGGCGACCCGGCGGGGATTCGTTCGAAGTGGTCGCCATCGATCCGGACGATCGCACCATCGAGATCCAGTATTTCGACGGCACGATCGAGGAACTCGAGCTCGACGAGTGGCTCGAGGACCAGATCGAGGCCAGTGAGCCACCCGAGGACTGGACCGGCTCCGTGGACGTCGAGCCCGAGGACACCGAGAACGAGTACGAGGCCGAGCCGGGCGCCAGCGGCGCATGGGGCGATCCGCTGCAGTCGCTCGATCGCGGCGAGGTCGGCGGTTACTCGGAACTCGAGATGTCCGACCTGCAGGACGAAGCTGACCGCTACTGAGTCAGCGGCTTAGGTCCGCAGGCTCTTCGAGCGGCACGCCGTCCTCCAGCAGCACGTAGCCCTGCGCAACGCGCACGGGCAGTCCGCGCAGCGATCTTCCTGCGCACGGCCCCGACACGCACAACCCCGAATCGATCTCGAACAGCGCACCGTGCATGACGCACAGGATCAGCGGCGCGTCGGGCGCGAGGAACGCGTCGGCCTGCCAGTTGAGCGGGAACCCGGCGTGCGGGCAGTGGTTCACGTAGGCCCGCACCGTTTCCCCGCGACGCACGACGAACCCACGCAGCGGCCAGTCGCCACCGCCCATCGTGAAGCCCATCGCGCCGGGATCGGCAAGCTCGTGCAGCGGGCAGATCACGCGCTCGAGGTCCACCTCAGCGGTCCGTGCCAGGCCGCTTGAAGAGCAGTCCGCCCTTGACCACCACGTCCACGGACTGCAGGCAAGCGATGTCCGCCAGCGGGTTGCAGGGCACCGCCACCAGATCGCCGTAGCGGCCCGGCGCCAGCGCGCCGACGCGTCCGGACCAGCCCAGGTACTTCGCCGCCACCGAGGTGGCCGACTGGATGGCCTGCATCGGCGTCATGCCGCGCTGGACCATGATCGTGAATTGCCGCGCGTTGACGCCGTGCGGATACACCGCGGCGTCGGTGCCGTACACGATCGGCACGCCTGCTGCGTGCGCCTTCGCGAATCCCAGGCGCTGCGCCTCGGTGGTCTCGAGGTTCTTGCGCAGGAACTCCTCGGGCCAGCCCTGCCTGCGCCCTTCGGTGTCGATGTAGTCGCCGTTGTAGACGTCCATGGACAGGGCAACGTCGTGCTGCCGCGCGAGCGCGATGGCCTCGTCGTCGATCAGCGAGGCGTGCTCGATTGTGTCCGCGCCTGCCAGGATCGCCTCGCGGATCGAGCGCGCCCCGTGCGCGTGGGCCGCGACCTTGAGGCCGTGGGCGTGTGCGACCTGCACCACCGCGGCAATCTCCTCGGGCGTCATCTCGGGCTCGCCAGGCACGCCACCGTAGGCGAGCACCGCGCCTGAGGCGATCAGCTTCAGGAAGTCGGCGCCACCGGCCACCGCAAGTTCCGCCTTGCGCCGAAACTCCTCCGGGCCCCGCGCAACCCCCAGGCGCACCTGCGCCGGGATGTCCGATTCGGGATGACCGGGGATCACGAGGTCGCCCCCGCCGCCCGGAATGGTCAGGTAGTAGCCCGCAACCTGCAGGCGCGGACCGACCGCGCGCCCTCGGTCGATCTCGTCGCGCAGTGCGCGATCGGCCCAGCCGAGATAAGTGCCGACGTCACGAGTGGTGGTGAATCCCGCCAGCAGGGTGGTTCGCGCGTTCTCGAGCGCGATGCGGGCCTGGTCCCCGGCGGTGCGCCGGTAATACACGCTCAGGTCGGCCGTGTCGCCCGGCCGGTCCGTGAGGTGCGTGTGCATGTCGATCAGGCCGGGCAGGCAGGTGTGCTGCGACAGGTCGAGCGTGGGGACCGTCGCCGAGCCGGGCGCCGTCCCCTCCGCCACCGAGACGATCCTTCCCTGCTCGATCACCACGGTGACGTCCGGCCGCGGTTCCGCCGCGATACCGTCGATCAGCACGCCGCAGCGGATCGCCAGCGAACCGGAGTCCGGTGCATACGGCACGGCTGCGAGCGGCACGGCGCCCTGCGGAGCGGCGGCTGCCGCGCCTGCGACCGAACACAGCGCGGCGAGCACTGCCGGGGCCGCGTGCCCGGGCCATCGGGATCGTTGCAGCATGAGCGACGCGTTTGACAAGGGGGGCGTCAGAGTCTTTCATTCGCCCTTCACGCTGTCAAAACGCCGAGGTCGTGGATGAGCGGCGCACCGGAGCCGGTCGGAACGCTGGAGGTCGCGCTCAAGCACGCCGGCACGCTCCTGCGGACGGAGCCCGCGCTGGCTGCGGAGCAGGCCCGCGAGATCCTCAAGGCCGCCCCGAGCCACCCCCTCGCCACGCTGTTCCTCGGCGTAGCCCAGCGGCAACTCGGCGATCCCGAGGGCGCGCTGGCGATCCTGCAACCCCTGGCCCAGGCCCAGCCCGGTTGGGCGCCGGCGCACTACGAGCTCGGCGTCACCCTGGGATTGCTCGGTCGCGGCGACGACGCCGTGGAATCGTTGCGCCGGGCCGTGCGGTTGAAGTCGGACATCGGCGACGCCTGGCGCCTGCTCGGCGATCACCTCACGGCAATGGGCGACCGCGAGGGCGCGGACGCGGCGTACATCAACCACATCCGCACCTCGACCCGCGACCCGCGTTTGCTGGCGCCGGCCGCCGCCCTGTGCGACAACCGCATTCCGGAAGCCGAGGCGCTGTTGCGGCAGCATCTCCTGAAGCATCCGACCGACGTGGCCGCGATCCGCATGCTGGCCGAAGTCGCCGCCCGGCTGGGGCGGCTGGCGGATGCCGAGAGCCTGCTCGAGCGCTGCCTGGAACTCGCACCGGGCTTTACGGCCGCACGCCACAACTACGCCCTGGTGCTGCACCGGCAGAACAAGACCGCCGCCGGCCTGGACCAGGTCGGTCGACTCCTGGCCGAGGACCCGCGCAACCCCAGCTACCGGAACCTGAAAGCTGCGCTGCTCAACCGTATCGGGGAGTACGGGCAGTCGCTCGGCATCTACGAGGAGGTCCTGGCGGAGTACCCGAGGCAGGCGAAGGTGTGGATGAGCTACGGCCATGCGCTCAAGACCGACGGGCGGCAGGCCGCGAGCATCGACGCGTATCGCAAGTGCATCGACCTGTCGCCAAATCTCGGTGAAGCCTGGTGGAGCCTCGCCAACCTGAAGACCTTTCGCTTCGCCGCGGGCGACATCGCCGCCATGCGGGCTCAGCTGGCGCGCGACGACCTCGTGGAGGAAGATCGTTACCACTTCCATTTCGCGCTTGGCAAGGCGCTCGAGGACAGCCGCGAGTACGCAGGGTCCTTCGAGCACTACGCGGAGGGTAACCGGCTGCGCCGGACGGCGATCCATTACGACGCGGACCGCACGACCCGGCTCGTGCGACGGTCCCGGAGCCTGTTCACGCGCGAGTTCTACACGGATCGAGCCGGGTTGGGCACGCCGGAGGCGGACCCGATCTTCATCGTGGGCCTGCCGCGGGCCGGCTCCACGCTCGTGGAGCAGATCCTGTCGAGCCATTCGCTGGTCGAGGGGACGATGGAACTGCCGGACGTCACGGCGATCGTGCAGGGCCTCACCCGGCCTCGCGAGCGCGGCGAGGCGCTGCGCTACCCCGGGGTGGTCGGATCGCTCGGCGGAGACGAATTCCGCACGCTCGGCGCCCGGTACCTGCAGCAGACCCGCATCCAGCGCAAGACGGATGCGCCGTTCTTCATCGACAAGATGCCGAACAACTGGGCGTACGTGGGCCTGATCTGCCTGATGCTGCCGAACGCGAAGATCATCGATGCCCGGCGGCACCCCCTCAGCTGCTGCTTCTCGGGATTCAAGCAGCATTTCGCCCGCGGGCAGCATTTCACTTACTCACTGGACGACATCGGGCGGTACTACCGCGACTACGTCGAACTCATGGCGCACTTCGACGCCGTGCTGCCGGGGCGGGTCCACCGGGTCATCTACGAGCAGATGATCGACGACACGGAGGCCGAGGTGCGCCGGCTGCTCGACTACTGCGGGCTGCCGTTCGAGGAGGGCTGCCTGCGCTTCTATGAGAATGACCGGGCGGTGCGCACGGCCAGTTCCGAGCAGGTCCGGCAGCCGATCTTCCGCGACTCCGTCGAGCAGTGGCGTAACTACGAGCCGTGGCTTGCGCCGCTCGTCGCGGCGCTCGGGCCCGTGCTCGACGCGTACCCCGACCCGCCACCGATTTGAAATCGTCGCCTTTCCGCACCAGAATGCCCAAAACTCAACAGGGGGAGCCTTCGCCATGACCCGCAGCCGACGCCGGAAGCTGCAGCGCCTCGCTGCATCCCAGAACCAGTCCCGCATGGCCCGCTCCACCGCAGCCATGATCGGCATGCCGCTCGCGCCCATGCTGCTCGCCGGAGCCAGCGTCGCGCAGGCGCAGGAGGCGACGACCACCACGACCAGCGGCGGCCTCGAGGAGATCGTCGTCACGGCGCAGAAGCGCACCGAGAACCTCCAGACGGTGCCCATCAGCATCCAGGCGCTCGGCTCCGAGCGGCTCAGCGAGCTCAAGATCAACGACTTCACCGACTATGTGAAGTTCCTGCCGAGCGTGTCCTTCACCACCGCCGGCCCGGGATTCAGCCTGCCCTACTTCCGCGGCGTGGCGAGTGGCGAGAACAACAACCACTCCGGCCCCTCGCCGAGCGTGGGCATCTATCTCGACGAGCAGCCGATCACGACCATCCAGGGCGCGCTCGACGTGCACCTGTACGACATCGCCCGCGTCGAGGCCCTGGCGGGTCCCCAGGGCACGTTGTTCGGCGCGAGTTCGCAGGCCGGCACCATCCGCATCATCACCAACCAGCCCGACGCGACCGGTTTCGCCGCCGGCTACGGTGTCGAGGGGAACTACCTCCCGGACGGTGATGCCGGCTACCTGTTCGAGGGGTTCGTGAACATCCCGGTCGCCGAGGCAGCCGCCGTGCGCCTGGTGGGCTGGGTGCGGCACGACGCCGGCTACATCGACAACGTGGCAGGGTCACGGACCTTCCCGACCTCCGGCGCCTGCATTTCCAATGCGTCGTCGCCGCCCGCGGGTTGCGAGCGCAGTCCCGTGCGCGCCGAGGACAACTACAACGACGTGGACACCTATGGTGCCCGCGCCGCCCTAAAGGTCGACCTGAACGACACCTGGAGCATCACGCCCAGCATCATGGGCCAGCGACAGGACGCCAACGGCAGCTTCGGCTACAGCCCGGCGGTCGGCGACCTGGAGAACCACATCTGGTACCCGACCCTCAGCGAGGACAAGTTCATCCAGTCGGCGCTGACCATCGAGGGCAAGATCGGCAACTTCGACGTGGTCTACGCCGGGGCGTACCTCGATCGCGATGTCGTCGTCGATGCCGACTACTCCGACTACTCGTTCTTCTACGACACCTACTACACCAATTACTGCAGCCAGTACCCGGACGATTGCGTGCCGTGGGGCACGTATTTCTTCGACGACGATGGCGCGGTGATCAACCCGGCGCAGTTCATCAAGGGCCACGACCACTACGAGATGACGACCCACGAGCTGCGCATCGCGTCGCCGGCCGAGAACCGCTGGCGCGTCGTGGCGGGCCTGTTCTACCAGGACTTCAAGCACGAGATCATGCAGCGTTACATGATCAACGACCTGGGCAGCAGCATTTCGGTGTCGGGCTGGCAGGACACGGTCTGGCTGACCAACCAGCTGCGCGAGGACGAGAGCCAGGCGGTGTTCGGCGAACTGTCGTTCGACTTCACCGACAAGCTGACCGGCACCGCGGGACTGCGCTACTACGAGTACGACAACTCGCTGCGCGGCTTCTTCGGGTTCGGCGCCGACTACGCCTTCGGTTACATCTACGGCGAGCAGTTCTGCTTCTCCGACAGGAGCTACAACGACGGACCGTGCACCAACCTCGACGACGACGTCGACGACACCGGCACGGTGCCGAAATTCAACCTGACCTACCGGTTCGACGACGCCAGGCTGGTGTACGCGACCTATTCCGAGGGCTTCCGTCCCGGCGGCGTCAACCGCAACGACGGGTCGAGCTACGACGCGGACTATCTGACGAACTACGAGCTGGGCTGGAAGACGACCTGGGCCGATGGCCGCTTGCGCGTGAACGGCGCGATCTTCCACGAGGAGTGGGACGACGTGCAGTACGGCTACCTGCCCCCCGGCGGCGTCGGCCTGACGGTCATCGACAACGTCGGCGCGGCCGAGATCGACGGTATCGAGCTGGACGTGGGCTGGGCGCCGATCGACTCGCTGACCATCAACGGCGGCCTCACCTGGATCGACGCGGCCCTGACCAAGGACTACATCGCGGATCCTGCGGAAGGGGACGTGCTGGCCTTCAAGGGCGACCAGCTGCCAGTGACCCCGGAGTTCAAGGCCAACCTCACGGGTCGCTACCTGTTCCCGCTCGGCGACTTCGGGGCGCACGCGCAGGCCGCGATCGTCTACAACGGCGAGAGCTACGCCGACCTCACCCGGGACGACCGGGCATTCACGGGCAAGCAGCCCGCCTACACCATCGTGGACCTGGCCTTCGGCCTGCAGCGCGACGAGTACGCGGTGGACTTCTTCCTCAACAACGCATTCGACGAACGGGGACGGACCAGCACGGTCGTGGCGTGCGCCTACTTCGTCTGCGGCAACAACCCAGCTTACTACCCGAACCTGCCGCGCATGTTCGGCATCCGGTTCACCCAGGAGTTCTGAGCCGCGGGTCTTCGGGGCCGGGTCGCACATGCGGCCCGGCCCTATTTGCACCGTCCACGGGCGTACCGGCATGACTGAGTCCCTGCTAGAACAGATCGACCACTATCGTCCAGATCTCCCGCTCGACGAGGCGTGCACACCGCCCGCCTCCTGGTACGTGGATCCGCGCTTCCTCGACCTCGAGCTGCGGACCACGTTTGCCGACAGCTGGCAGTACGCCTGCAGGCTCGACCAGGTACGCGAGCCGGGCCAGTTCGTCACGCTCGAGCTCGCAGGCGAGCCGATCCTCGTGGTGCGAGGCAGCGACGGCGTGCTGCGCGGCTTCTTCAATGTGTGCCGCCACCACGCGGCAGCGGTGATGACCGAGCCGTCCGGCTGCGCCAGGCGGCTGCGCTGCCCCTACCACGGCTGGACCTACACGCTCGAAGGCGCGCTCAAGGCGGCACCCGCCTTCGAGGGCGTGCGCAGCTTCGATCCTGCCGCCAATTCACTCGTCCCGGTGGCCACGGCCACGTGGGAGAACTGGGTGTTCGTGCGGCTCGCGGCCGATGGCCCGTCGCTCGAGGAGTTCCTCGGGCCCGAGGTGGTCGGCGAGGTCGCGACGCTCGGCCTCTCGAACCTGCACTGGTTCGACCGCAAGCACTACGTATTCGACTGCAACTGGAAGGTGTTCGTCGACAATTACCTCGACGGCGGCTACCACGTGCCCTACCTGCACGAGGGCCTCGGCAGCGTGCTCGACTACCACAAGTACACGATCGAGAACGGCCGCCGC
>Ga0209450_10001054_pt1 | contig 13900 bp, 17 predicted proteins | sample FrelakmetLWP11LW_FD_187149 | JGI IMG/M metagenome (GOLD analysis project Ga0209450, IMG submission 187149) | Freshwater lake sediment microbial communities from the University of Notre Dame, USA, for methane emissions studies - LWP11 LW (SPAdes)... | ecosystem: Environmental > Aquatic >...
CACAAGGGCGCGCGCGAGCAGTCCATATCGACGATCTGCGACCGCAAGACGCTCGAGGACTTCGAAAGCGGCTACCGTTCGGAGAACCTCTGCCCCGAGGGGGCCCTCAAGGTCGATGCGACGGTAGAGCTGCTGTCCCAAAAAGGCGTGTCCGGAACCCCGACGTATATCTTCCCCGACCGCCGGTTCCACTCCGGTCTGCTGGAGGAGGCCGAACTCCGCCGGCGGCTCGGATTGGCCACCGCCGGGTCTGCACAAAAGCCCTCCACCCCAAAAACTCCTTAAGGTGCCGTGTGGGGACGCAATTGGTGAAAAGGATTTGAAATGGATAAGATGTGTGCCATTAAGGTAGGATCAAAGGATGGAATAGTTGCCGGCACGAATAGCTTTTATTAAATCGGAAATATTCGTCAGAGTCACATCGATGTTTCCGAACGTTCTGCGGGCCGGCCTGGGAGCATCGTTTACCACAACGTAATTATCTCCTTTTTCATATTGCCGCCTGAACGCTTGCATGCCTGAAGGGTCAAAACTGGAGGTCGACCATTTGCATTCGATGGCCACCGGGTTTTTCCCCCTCCCCTTCAGGACGAAGTCTACTTCATGCCCCCGCTTGTCACGCCAGTAATGGATCCGTCGGGTTTGAAGCTGTGCCTGGATTTCATTCAGGACATAGTGCTCCCACAGGATGCCGGAATCGTCCGGCCTGAGTTCATGCCAGCCCTTGAAATAGCAGATGAATCCAGTATCGAACCCGTACACCTTGGGCGCGGCTAGAATTTCAGCTGGGCGGTTGGTACTGAATGGCCTGATCACGGTGACGACAAACGTGGACTCCAAAACCGACAGGTAGTTGCCGATGGTCGTCCTGCTCACTTCGCAGGGTCGCGCCAGCCGGCTGGCTTCGAAAATACCCCCGCTCTGATTCAGCAGGAGCTCGAGGAATTTCTAGAACGAGTGACGCCGCTCCAGCCGGAAAAGCTCTTGGATATCCTTGGCCCAGAATGCATCTATCCATTCCTGGAACCAGTGCTCCGGAAGTTGGTCCTCCAGGAAAAACGGCGGCAAGCCGCCTCGCAGAAAGCGTCGCTGGAGGTCGTTGCAGTCAAAATCAGCAAGATCTGAAGTTACCATTGGCGTCATCAAGAGATCGGTTTTCCGTCCAGCGAGCGTATCCTTGAAGCGGGATGATGCTCCCAGAGCTGAAGATCCCGTGGCAATAATTTTGATGTCAGGGTAATGATCCGCTGCGATTTTCAGTAACTGGGATGGATTATCGAGACGATGGATTTCATCCAGAACGATGCGACGGCCCTTGACGCTATCCAGAAATCCCTCCGGGTCTTCCATTAGCCGACGCATCCTCGGCAGCTCGCAGTCAAAATATTCCATCCCGTGGATGCTTTTGCAAAGAAACGTTTTTCCAGCGCGGCGAACTCCCGAAAGCCACAGAATGGGGCGCTGCCATTCCTGATCGATCAGCGCTATCCAAATAGACCTTCTCATGATGGTGTCCGTTTGCATGGTATGGTCTACACGCCGCTATTCGTACTAAACGCAAGTAATATTGTAATTGGTACGACCATATGAAATGGTCGCTGCGTTAAGGTCACTTCAGACGATGACACAGACCCAAGTGTTTTTCATCTGCCGACACTATAGTTTTCACGGCTTGACACTGCATTTTATCACTGCTATATTTCGCCATACAACGAAATGGAGATTAAGCGATGGAATCCTTTTTAACTATAACGCGGGCGCTTTCCGACGAAAACCGTGTGCGAGCCTTGTTGGCGTTGAGGGATAAAGAGATCTGCGTCTGCCAGCTGATCGAGCTGCTGCAACTCGCACCCTCGACGGTCTCCAAGCACATGACCATCCTGCGCCAAGCCAAATTGGTAGAGGGGCAAAAGCGCGGCCGCTGGATGTATTACCGTCAGGCGAACGCCGGCGCGCCGGTCGAGGCGCGCAAGGCCTTGGAGTGGGTTCGTTCCAGCTTGTCTTTCAGCGCTCGAATCCGGGCGGACCGGAAACAGCTGGCGGCCATTCTGAAACTGGACCGCGGCGAGTTGTGCCGGAATCAAAACGCGCGGTAATCCATATTCCATGGCCTGAATTTCTATCAGGAGGTGCCAAATGTCATCTGTCGGCTCAATAGCGGCTGCCGAAACCGCCATCCCCCAACCCCAAAAAGGACTCAGCGCATTCGAGCGCTACCTCTCGGTATGGGTCATTCTATGCATCATCGCCGGAATCATTCTCGGCAAGACGGCGCCCGGCATCGCCGCGTATCTGGACGGCCTGGCCATTTATGTCAATGAAGCCCCGGTGGTCTCGATCCCCATCGCCATCTGCCTGTTCTTCATGATGTACCCGATCATGGTAAAGATCGATTTCGCCGAGGTGATCAAGGCCGGCAGAAGCGGCAAACCCGTGCTGCTGACGCTCTTCGTCAACTGGGCCATCAAACCGTTCACCATGTACGGGATCGCGGTGTTTTTTCTGGGAACGCTTTTTTACGGACTGATCGGCCCCGAAGCGAAGGACCTGGTCAAGATGCCGTTCGGGCTCGACCTGCCCCTCGGCGCCGAGCATGGCGCGGGCAAGGTGGTGCTGGTCTCGGGCGTCAAGATGCTAGAAGTGCCCCTGTGGCGCAGCTACCTGGCGGGCTGCATCCTGCTCGGCATCGCGCCCTGCACGGCCATGGTGCTGGTGTGGGGCTACCTGGCCAAGGGCAATGACGGGCTGACGCTCGTGATGGTCGCCATCAACTCGTTGACCATGCTCGTGCTCTACGGTGCCCTGGGTGGATATCTCCTGGGGGTCGGGAGGCTGCCGGTTCCCTGGCAGGCGCTGCTGCTGTCGATCGCGATCTACGTCGCGCTGCCGCTGGTGGCGGGATACCTTTCGCGCAAATGGATCATCTCCTCCAAAGGCGAGGTGTGGTTCAAGGAGAAATTCCTGCACGTCCTGACGCCTGTCACGATTATTGCGCTGCTGATCACCCTGGTGCTGCTCTTTAGCTTCAAAGGCGAGGTTATCGTCGCCAACCCGCTGACCATCTTGTGGATAGCGATACCCCTGTTCATTCAGACCAACCTGATCTTCTGGCTGGGGTACTGGCTGGCCAAGGTGTTGAAGCTGGAATACCAGGACGCCGCGCCGGCGGCCATGATCGGCGCGTCCAACCATTTTGAGGTGGCCATCGCCACGGCCACCATGCTCTTCGGGTTGTCCTCCGGTGCGGCCCTGGCAACGGTGGTGGGCGTGCTGATCGAGGTCCCGGTCATGCTGATGCTGGTCAAGATCTGCCTTAAGACCACCCGCTGGTTCGCCGCATCAGGCTCTCCAAAACGAGCCTGATATTTCTTGTGGGAGTGGCTTCCAGCCGCGACAATTGGAAGTCCAAAAGCCAAAATCGCGGCTGAAAGCCGCTCCCACAATGGCCAACATCTCAGATGGATAAGCATAAAGAAAAATCCGATCCCGAACGCACCGCCCGCAAGATCGTGATGGACTGTGCGGACTGCGACTGCTGCCGACCCATCATGGACGAGTCGTGCCTCTTCTTCCCCGAACTATACCGTCTGTATGACCAGGAAACGGAGAACGGGCAGAAGATTTCTGCAGACGAGCTTCGCCGGCTGGTCGACAAGTGCAATTTCTGCGCGCTGTGTCCCTGCCCCAACATCCGGGCGGATATTATGCGGGCGAAGACTCAGTTCATCGAACGCGACGGATTGAAGTTCGGCGTGCGCGCCATTGAAAACGTCGAGCGGATCGGAAAACTGTGCGGGGTCCTGCCGGGTATAGCCAACCGGCTGCTGCGGAGTGATCTGGCGGGCGGCCTGATCAAAGAGGCGCTGGGCATCCACCGCGACCGCAACATGCCCGTGTTCCCTGAAGAGAGTTTTTCTGCGTGGGCCAAGAAGAAAGGTCTCGACGCCAAACCGCGCACCCGTGCCGGCCGCAGGGTCGCTTACTTCGCCGGCTGCACCGCCCGGTATATCTTTCCAGAGGTGGCTAGGGCGACGGTGGAGGTGCTCCAGTACAACGGCATCCAAGTCTACTGCCCGGAACATAAATGCTGCGGGATGCCGAGCTTCCTGGAAGGCGACCGAAAACTCACCCTGGAGTTCGCGCACCACAACCTGGATATTTTTGCGGATGCCGTAAAGGATGGCGATGAAATTCTTTGCTCCTGCCCGACCTGCAGCTTCATGCTGAGGAGCCTGCTGGCCGAAGGTGCCTACTACTCTAAGGAATACCAAGAGTCGGCCGGAGCGGACCCCAAGTTCATCAAGGTGCCTGCCAAGCCCAAGCCGGGGGAGTCGCTGCCAAGGAAAATGGAGGTATTCGACAAAACCATATTCAAAAATATCTTAAAGGACGAAGGCTGTTTCTCCTCCCTTGACCCGATGAAGCGGGTTGCGCTGGCCGAAAATACCTTCGATGTCGGGGAATACCTCTTGCGCCTGCATCGATCCGGAGCGCTCAGAACCGACTTTTCTCCTATCGAAGGCCAGGCCGTCTATTATCCGCCCTGCCACCAGCGCGAGCAGGAATTCGGGCAGCCGTATTTGGACCTCTTGGCATTGATCCCCGGAATGGGGTTGGAATCGATCAGGGGCAACCTTTATTGCTGCGGGCTGGCCGGGGTAATGGGTTTCAAACAGGATTTTCATGAAGAGTCAATCAAACTCGGGAGCCGGTTGATCGCTAAGATCAAGGGGTTGAACCCGGAACTGCTTGTGACCGATTGTCTCAGCTGCCGGCTGCAGTTCCAGCAACTGCTGCCGAACAAGGTGCTCCACCCGGTCGAAGTTCTCTTGGAGGCATATGTGCAGGGTGCGCGGCACAAAGCGCACGAGTAAAGACCTTTATGCTGATCGCAGGCCGAATTCGCTTTTATAAACGGCCTCAAAATTGAACCGAATGGATAACTGCAAATCCCTCCTGACCTCCCTTTATCAAAGGGAGGCAACTCCCCTATTTGAAAAAGAGGGGCCGGGGGAGATTTCCAACGATAGATCCAGACAATTATGAGACTATTGATATATTTTCCCGGATGAGGACGAACCGGACAAAACTTTTCGCGTTGTTCGGATGCAACATTATTCTTGAGGTGCTGAAAATGGAACTGAAACCAATGGCTGAATTCAAAACCTGCTGCGGCGGGCCGAAGGCGGCATTTTCCATAGAGGCCGCAGCAGTCCCCAAAAAAATAAAGCCAACCGAGGTCGCTGTTTTTATCGCAGCTCTGGCCGCGTGGTGGCTGGTCTATCAGAGCCTTTTGCCGGTTGCGCAGTACCTGACCTACGATCTCTTCGGGCTGAGCCGGGGCTCGCACCTCGCCGACGCAGTCGAATTCTTCATCTACGACACGCCCAAGGTCCTGATGCTGCTCACCATCGTGGTGTTCGGGGTCGGCATCATCAACTCCTTTTTCACGCCGGAACGTACGCGTCAGATCCTGGCGGGGAAAAGAGAATCGGTGGGCAATATCCTGGCCGCGTTCCTGGGTGTAGCGACCCCGTTCTGTTCCTGCTCGGCCATTCCGCTCTTTATTGGTTTTGTGAAGGCCGGGATACCGTTGGGTGTCACCTTGTCATTCCTGATTTCGGCGCCGATGGTGAACGAGGTTGCGGTAGTCCTGCTCTATGGCCTCCTGGGCTGGCAGGTGGCGGCGATCTACATGGGCACCGGGCTTGCCATCGCCATGGTCGCCGGTTGGGTCATCGGGCGGTTGAAAATGGAACGGCACATCGAAGACTGGGTGACCGAGGTCCGTGCGGTCGCAGCGCAGGTCGAATCCGGACCCCAAACGTTGCGGGATCGGGTGCGTTACGGTTTGGACGCCGTCAAGGACATCGTCGGCAAGGTCTGGAAATGGATCGTCCTCGGAATCGCCGTGGGCGCGTTCATCCACGGCTACGTACCCGAGAATTTTTTAGCCTCAGTCATGGGTAAGGACGCCTGGTGGTCGGTGCCGATCGCGGTGCTCATCGGCATCCCGATGTACTCCAATGCCGCCGGGATGATCCCGGTCGTCCAGGCGCTGCTGGGCAAGGGGGCGGCTTTGGGCACGGTGCTCGCCTTCATGATGAGCGTCATCGCCCTGTCGCTGCCGGAGATCATCATCCTGCGCAAGGTGCTAAAGATCCGGCTGATCGCAACCTTTGTCGGCGTGGTCGGTTTAGGGATTCTCATCGTGGGCTATTTGTTCAACGTGATTATCTGAAACAGCGGATGGATTTTCTTCTTGACATCCCAAAGGGTTCCGTGATCCAAAATCAAGAGGAGTAATCGTTTATGAGCCGCCGCAAGATCAACCTTCCCAGCGACAAGCTTTCCGAATTTTGCCGCCGACATAAAATTCGCCGCCTGGCATTATTCGGTTCCGTAATCCGGGATGATTTCCGTCCGGAAAGCGATGTGGATGTTCTCGTGGAATTCGAAACAGACGTTCGTGTCGGCTTACGCTTTTTCGAAATCGAGCTCGAACTCTCTAGTATAATCGGCAGAAAGGTGGATTGAATACCCCTGGGTTTTTGAGCAAATACTTTCGCAGCCAAATTCTATCGGAAGCTGAAGACCAATATGTTGCAGCCTAAAGATCGAATCAGATTGCAGCATATACTGGACCATGCGACGGAAGCCCTGAATATGATCAAGGGTTGAAATCGAGAGGATTTGGATAACGACCGACAGCTGAATCTCTCACTCGTGCGGCTCTTGGAAATCGTCGGGGAAGCTGCATCACGAACCTCTGAGAGCACCCGTTATATACTCCTCGATGTGCCCTGGATGCAGATTACCGGCCTGCGCAACCGCTTGATCCATGGTTACGACGAGGTTGATTTTGATATTCTCTGGGCCATCGTGCAGGACGATTTGCCCCCATTGGTTGTGCAACTTAAGCAGGCTCTGTCCGATCGCCGGTAGTTTGTTGAAATAAGTAGGCATTATTGAACCAGCCCCTTGCATCGCCCGTAATTTTCTATCCAAGCAAGTGCATGATCAGAAACATAGATAGTACCCTTGCCTTCGCACTAGGGATGACAATAAAATGAATCCATTCAAAGTGTTCCCAGACAAACAGATCACTGAAGCTGGCCCGATCTCAAAGACGTTCTTAGGCATCGGCATCAGACGTTTTCTAGATGCATGCCGGTACGTTCACGCACAGCCCTATGGCTACAACTCGGACCGCGACGATTTGATGATCCTCTTCAAGGAGAAGATGGGCACCTGCACCACCAAGCACGCGGTGATCGCCTCGCTGGCGGCCGAGCTTGGCCTGCCCATCACGCGGGGGGTCGGTATCTACGCGATGACCGAAGCGATTGTGACAGGCACAAACAAAATTTTGGCCGAATACAGCCTGCCCTATGTGCCGATGATCCACTGTTTCCTGGAATATGGAAATCACCGGGTTGATCTTACCGAGGGGAACCGCAACGGCAAAAACCGGCCGATAGATGACTTTCTCTACACGGACCGGGTCGAGGCCACCATTTCCGCCAGGGACGAATACATGATCTACCGCAAAGCCTTGAGCGAGGTCATACTGAAACGCCCCGAACTCGAGGGAGCTGACCTCAAGCGCATCTTGCACGCGCGGGAAGAAGGGCTCAAGCTTTTAAAGGCGAACCTTCTCTAATCAGCTTTCCAAGGCGCACGGCGTCGGCCCATAGCCAATGAAGCAGAGTTTTTATGGGAAAGGCTTTCAGCTTTCAGCCTTGATTCAGCTTTCTCAGTAATAATTACTTCGGTGGAGTAGCGGGTCATGGTGCGCAGCGCCACTTTATCGGCAAGGAGGTTTGTTCCTTGTGGGAGTGGCTTCCAGCCACGATAAAATCGCGGCAAGATGCCGCTCCCACAAAAAAAGAAATCAACTTCCTTGGAGGCAATATGGACATCTTTACCAATCCGGAAGAAACCGCTGTAAAAAACCTGCTGTCCGCATCGGGCTTGCCGATTGCGGATATCTCCACGCAACATCTGCACCATTTTTTCGGATTTGCTTCCGGTGGCGAGCTTTTAGGGATAGTCGGGCTTGAACTTTATGACGAGGTGGCGCTGCTGCGTTCGCTTGCGGTGGCCGCAGCCCATCGCGGCGCCGGCTTAGGCTCACGTCTGGTCGCCCACGCCGAGCGCTATGCACGCGACCAAGGGGTAAAGTTTCTCTACCTCCTGACCAACACCGCCGAATCCTTTTTCCTGCGGCGGGGGTATGTCAAGATTCCAAGGGAGGAAGCACCCTGCGCCATTATGGACACCAAGGAATTCGCGGGGATTTGTCCGCTGAGTTCCACGTTCATGGTCAAGCGGCTTTGGTCGCAACCACTTTGATGCTCACAATCGAAAAATAAGGACGTTTTCTATTCGCACTTTCGCGTCAAGATGCGAAAGCCTTTACCTCAATCTCATCAGCCTTCTGCATCACCTGCCACAGATCATATTGGGCTTGCTGGATCAGCCAACTCTCCGCACTGCCGCCAAAGGCTTTTGAAAGCCTGATCGCCATTTCCGGCGAGATCCCGAAACGGCCATTAAGCAGGGCGGACAGCGTCTTCCGGGATATGCCCAAACCCCTGGCGGCATCCGTCACGGTTAACCCTAATGGCTGCAGGCAAAGCTCCTTTATCACTTCGCCGGGATGAGGCGGATCATACATTACCATGTTTTTGACTCCTCAGTGATAATCGAGATAATCGACATCCACGGCATCGCTATTTTCAAACCTGAAAACAACCCGCCAGTTGCCTGAAACCGAAACGGACCAGAATCCCTTATGCTGACCTTTCAATGGGTGCAGATTAAGACCCGGCAAGCCCATGTCCTGTGGCGATTGGCTGGCGTCAAGTCTGGCCATTATCAAGCGTAATCGATTGGCATGTTCAGGCCTTATCCCTTGCAGGCTTCCAGTATCGTAAAGCCGTTTTAGACCCTTGTTCCTAAAACGCTTAATCATAATCGACTGTAACCCGTCTATGGGCAAGTGTCAAGTATGGATGTCTGAAGCGCCTGAGTGGCGATGGAATAATACTTTTCGCTCAATAAGGCTATTCTACTGGCATTGTAGATTGATATATACTGGTAGGAACCCGCACTCTAAAGGTTCAGATTGGTTAGTTCAGACCGCCTTGGTCGCAACGATCTTGATGCTCACAATGGATTCCCCAACTTCTTTGATCTTTTCGGGTGTGAGCTTGGCCTCTTCGATGATCGCCCGGACGACCGGATCAGCAGCGGCTTCTCCCAGATAGAAAGGACTCTCGCCGACCACCTCCACATAGGCAAAGCCTGCGGTTTTGAGCATGTCGAGGTAGTCGTTTTTAAGGCTGGCGCCGGCGACACAGCCGAGATACGCCGCAGCAGATCCTGCCAAGACCGGAGGCAGCGGCCGCAGAAGCACAACGTCGGAGAGGGTCAGCTTCCCTCCCGGCTTGAGGACTCTGAAGGCTTCGGCGAAGACCTTGGGTTTTTCCGGCGACAGGTTGATGACGCAGTTGGACAGGATCACGTCCACCGAGTTGTCGATCACCGGCAGGTACTCGATGTCACCCAGCCGGAATTCGACGTTTCGATATCCGCCTTTTTTGGCATTCTCCCAGGCCTTCTTGACCATCTCCGGGGTCATGTCGACCCCGATCACACGGCCCTGCTCCCCGACGACCTTGGCCGCCAGGAAACAGTCAAACCCCGCGCCCGAGCCCAGATCCAGCACCGTCTGGCCCTCCTTGAGGGACGCCAACGCCACGGGATTGCCGCAGCCCAGGCCCAGGTTGGCCCCTTCCGGAACCTGGCTCATCTCATCTTTGGAATAGCCAATCATCTCGCCGATCGTCTGGATCGAGGCGTTCGAGCCGCAACAGGACGACGGGGCCCCGCAGCAGGGCCTGTTTTCCATGGCGACGCGGCCGTAGCCTTCCTTAACCTTGTTTTTGATCTCCTGGTGTTCCATCACCGCCTCCGGCGAAAATTTATTTTAAAGCAACTCATCCTCAGGACGTTATCATGTCCTTCATCATCGGCCCCAGCATACCCTTCACCATGCCGGCGAGCGAATCGGCCTTGACCATGGTGATGCAGCACGTCTGCCCGTCCTTCTCCCAACCGATGAGCACCAGCTTGTCCCCCGGCTGGATACCGGCCTTTTCGCGGATGGTCTTCGGCAGCACCATCTGGCCTTTATCGTCCACGCTGACCATCGCCTCTACCTGGCAGCACCCAGGGCCGACGCCCGAAAAACACGACAACGCTTTATTCTTTTTGACCGCCATGCGGATCATCTCCGACCGTTTCGTGATTTTTATTTAATCAGAATAATCAAAAAATTTTGAATGTCAAGAATTATCGTATAAGCGACGGCCTCTGTTTGCGAGCCGTCTATTTTTGGACAACGGCGCAGGCTGCGTTATCTTTTCCTATCTTCCGAAATTGCGAGGCGTCTATCTTATGGGCAAAATTCGAAGTATATACCTCGCTCTTCTGGCCCTTCTGCTGGCGGGCTGCAGCATTGTTCCGGCTCCGACCCGTTCACCCCACATCGGCTTTGGCGCCGCGTTAGGGGGATGCGCGGACTTTTTCGCGTCGCTGGATAGACGAGCATCGGAGAATCAGGCATTGGATTCGGGCGCCTTCAGGGTGGAAGGGCATCCCTACCTGCGCACGAATCGTTTTCTGGCGTCATTTAGCAGCGATGCGGTTGCGGACAGGGCCGCTTTCGATGCGTGGGTGGACCGGATGCAGGCGCTCGATCAGGAGGCCCGCCGGCATGAAATCGCCAACCTGCCGGCAGCGGCCGGACAACTCGCCGGCCCTGGAAACAGTGAGGCTGAACTCAACGCCAGGGTCGCCGTCTGCGGCAACCTTCTGAAGGCCGCGGACTTTCAGGGTGCCGAATCCCGGATGGTGCTGAGAGATAAAACTAAAGTACCGGACGAGTACCTGGCTCTGCCGCGGGTCCTGGGCCTCTATCCGTTGACCAGTCTTTTGGTTTCGCATGGCGTGGAGAACTGGCACGCCGAGGCGCGGGGGGCGTATTCAACCGAGGCACCGGTCGGCTGGCGGGCGATCCGCTACGTCCCGGAGAAAGTCGACGGCCTCCCGGATCTGCACCGGATCGTCGCGCAGGCGGAACGCGATGCCCTGGGCATACCCAACTACTCACCCGCCGATCTTGAATCTCTTTTCAGCATGTATGCCCCGGTCTGGGAAGTCCGGACGGAGGCCGAGTACGACCGCATCGGCACCCCGATCTGGACGCCGGGAGGCGGCCTCGACATCGACACCCGTCAGCCGCGGACTTACACACTGCTTTCTTTTACCCGATTCGGCCGGGAGATCCTGACCCAGCTGAACTATGTCATCTGGTTTCCCGCCCGGCCCAAGGAGCATCCCCTGGACATCTATGGCGGGCTTCTCGACGGGTTGAACTACCGCGTCACGCTGGACCGAAACGGGGAGCCACTGCTCTACGAAACGATCCACAACTGCGGATGCTATTACAGCGCCCATCCCACCCGGTGGCTCAAGGTCCGCGAAAAGATCGACTACGCCGAACCGCCGCTGATCCTCAAAGCGCCGGAGTCGATGCCTTCAGAGGAGCGCATCACCGTAGCCATGGAAAGCCGGACCCACTATGTCCGGCACCTCTACCCTGCCGCTCGCCGGTCGCTGCCCGAAACCGCGGTCTATTCTCTCGCGGACTACGACGAACTTCGCAGCCTTCCCGATACCAAAGGCAGCCGCCGGAGCATGTTCGGCCCGGACAGCCTCGCGCCGGGCAGCGAACGCTTGGAGCGCTTCATCCTCTGGCCCACCGGTGTGGTTTCACCCGGCGCCATGCGCCAATCGGGCCGCCATGCGGTTGCCTTCGTTGGCGAACGCCACTTCGACGACCCATTTTTCATGAACTCCATGTTCATGAAAAATGATTGAACCTGAATTTTTTCTTGACTTGCTTTCTCTAACTGTGCCAGCTTTGAGCTGATAGCATACCGATGGAGTTCGGATTCCCCCACCGGCAGGATGCTTCACCCCTTCGCCCACCACAAAGAGCAGCGGCCATGACAGAGAACAAGGCCAGAATCTTCCAGCAAGTCACGGAAGAAAATCAATTCCGCATATCTCGCCGCGCCTTTCTCACGACCTCCGTTCTGGCAGGCGGCGCGGTCGTATTGGCGGCGATCCCTTTTGTGTCCACGATTGTCCTTCCCTCTCTCAAGAAAGGCGCCGGCAAGTGGATCGATTTCGGCAAGGCGGACAAGCTGAACCCGGATGATTTCAGCATGCTGTCATACGAATTCATGGTGAAGGACGGCTGGATTGATCTGCCGCAGCGCGGCTTTGTCTGGGCCAAGGCCGAATCCCAGGCCGGCGTCAAAGTCTTTTCATCCACCTGCTCCCACCTGGCCTGCAATGTCATCTGGAACAAGGATACCCGCATGTTCGAGTGCCCCTGCCACACCGGTCGGTTCGCCCCGGACGGGCAGCCGGTGGCAGGGCCTCCGAAGAAACCGCTTTTTCTCCTGCCGCACAAAATCGAAGAGGGCAAACTTCTGGTTCACATAACCCTTTAATCTGCGCCCGCCATCGGGCGAAGGAGGCGAATCATGCAGAAACCAACGAAACTTGGAATTCTGACCTGTGTCCTGCTGAGCGTTTTAGGGCTGTTCCTTTTCTCCAACAACGTCACCGGCGCCGCCAAACAGACCCTGACCGCTGTCTACTCGAAGGCCGCCCCCACTGGCTTGGATGATCCCATGTGGGGAAAAATCAATGCCCTCGATGTGCCCTTCGAAGGCAAGGAGGTCTTTGCGGGCAAAAAAGCCGCGGTGAACACCAAGGCCGTTTTTACAGACAATGAGATTTATTTCTTGTTCAATTGGAAAGATGCTACTCTGAGTGTGACCAAGGAAGCCTGGAAGTTCGACAGTCAGGCCTGGTCGCGCTTGAAAGGCGACGAGGACCGGATTTCGCTTCTCTTCGAGATCAACCGCATCAACAATTTCGCCACCAAGGGCTGCGCCGTGACGTGCCATGTCCCGCCGGGAGCGCCCAACGCCAAGGAGGGCAAGTTCGGAACCGCGACCGATGCCGAAAAGGGAGACCTGTGGCACTGGAAGGCGGCCCGCTCCGACCCGGCCGGTTACGCCGACGACGGCTACCTGGCCAAAATCAGCGACACCAAGGGCGGCCGCAAGGGCGATGCGGGCAAAGGCGGCGACAAGCAGAACATGACCGCGGACAAATCGAAGCCCATGTACATGCTGGCCCCGGGCAAAAAACTGGCCAAGAACAACATCCTGCTGGCAGCGGACGCCGTCGAAATCACCGACTATTCGGTCTTCAAGACCGGTGACGTCGTCACCGCGCGCATGCCGGTGGCCGCGGAAGGGTCGTTCGGCGACATCAAGGCCGTCAGCCGCTATGCCGACGGCGCATGGTCGGTAATGCTCTCCCGCAAGCTGGACACGGGCAACGATGACGATGCGGCCTTCAACCCCCAGAAGAAATACAGCTTTGCCATGGCGCTGTTCGACGACTCCAAGGATCAGGACTCGTATGATTCGGAGGTGCTGACCCTGGAATTCAAGAAATAGCAAGGGGTTCGAAAAAAGACGCCTCAAGCCGTGATCCGGCGTTGCGCGGCGTTCGGCAATGCTCACATATCGGTGAATATGCTGCGCTTTCCAAAGCGCCGCGCGCCTGGGCTGACGGCTCGATGCTTGTTTTTCAACGCCCTTGATAAATAACCTTCCCTGGATGGAATGCGATGACCGAAGTGGAGACAAGCACCACGGAGGAGAGATCGACCGTTGCAGCGTCCCGGGTAAGTATTGCACAACTGCTCCAGGTGGAGGTGCCTGCGGATGCCATCTGCTGGCAC
>Ga0209450_10001055_pt1 | contig 13897 bp, 12 predicted proteins | sample FrelakmetLWP11LW_FD_187149 | JGI IMG/M metagenome (GOLD analysis project Ga0209450, IMG submission 187149) | Freshwater lake sediment microbial communities from the University of Notre Dame, USA, for methane emissions studies - LWP11 LW (SPAdes)... | ecosystem: Environmental > Aquatic >...
CGCTACAGAGCCTATTATAAAATAGTAGCTTGTCTGCATTGTCTTTTATTCATTCTGCTTTGTATGTTATCTAAAATTTCCCATTTTTCAACCCCATTCTCGCCTGCAATTGTACCCCTATTTTCTTTCCATACAAGACCTTTCTTTACCATAAATCAGAATAATCCCACTTCCGACTTCTGACTTCTTTTTAAAACAATATCCAATTTCACGAGCTTTCGCATTCCTAATATTCCTACATACCTATACTCTTATATTCTTATATTCTTGGGTTCTTAAAATTTATTTTTCTCTTGACTTGTTCGGAGAATGTTCGTATAACACACAAAGTGCGGGAGACAAATCCGGCACAAGGGAAATGGGACGTCCAATCCCGTAGGGGTTGAACAACAATAACACCCCCAGCCGCCAGAAACCTGAATGGACTCAATAAATTAAAAAGGAGGAACACAAGGATGAAAGAACACAAAAAAAACAAAACGAACCCATTTCCCCCATTTTTCAATCAAAAATCGACCATCGTCAACCGTCAATATGCAAAACGAACCCAATTTTGGAATTTGAATTGACGGACTCGGCACAACAGGGATACAATCTACTACCGAAAACCGTTCATTCACCCAACAGGAACGTCGGAATAATGTGTATTTTCAGATATTCGGGTACCGCGGTACTGTTGCTGTCGGCAGCATTTCTGGCTGCCGGCTGCGGGAAGCCGTGTAAACTTCACGAGCGCATTGGGTCTTTTTTCGGGTCGCCCTACGGGATAGAATTTCCAGATTCGGGTCGGATGGGAAAACATTGCTACAATGGCGGCTATGACGAATGCAATGGAATGGTTTACACCTGCAAAGGCGGATTTATCGACATCGCTCATGTACGCGAATCCGCCGACCGCACGGCGTATCTTGCCGAACTGACATTCCAGAATCTGATGATGGAGCGAACGGAATTTTCATTTCAGATTATCGAGCCGGCGCATTATTATGTCAAAATCCAATACCCCCCCAATTGGGCTGGCCTGGGGTTTGATGAGAAAGCGGCACAAGCGGAGCCTGTGGCAGTCCTACTCGGTCAGTATCTTGCCCAGAAAACAACGGTCTGGCACGAAATCATCACTTGGTTCGGCTTTGCCAGTACTGGAGTTTTTTCGGAACAGGTCTCGTCGTTTTCATGGGAGGACCCTTACTCAGATTTGATGGGGACAGATCTGGCAGTTATGGCGATGGAAGATACGCGGCATTCTTACGAAGATGCGATGACCTCGCTATTAAATGAACAACTTGTCGCGCTTGACGCCCAGACGGCGGAAATAAGCAAAAACGCGATGGAGATTATCGAAAACCAGTGGTACACAACCAAAGTCCATTTTCTGATTCGAATGTTCAAACGTAATTTTGATATCGGCACCGATGACGGCTACATCACACCCTGGCTGGTACCGGGAATCTGCCCAGACGCAACGCCGCTGCCAAAACCGGTACCCAATCTGGAATTGCTAAAGCCCCTCGGATTTTGTGCAGAGTTGGAAATCGAACCCAAAGAGCTTGAAAAATACGAGATTTTTAATGCCCTTGGCCTCGAAAGCCATGCTCGCATACGGCCGGAAGTCCACTTCCCAGGGATTATGGAGTTTATTAAAAAGGAAGCCTATAAAATATATACCCCGGAGGTCGAATTGCCCAAATTAAAACCGCTTTGAGCTGAAGATATGCGATTTTTGTGCAAAACCCACTTTTTTTGCAAAAAGAGCTAAAAACAAAAAAACCGATACGGTAATCCGGTTTTTTTTGAACTGTCTCTTGCAAGTTGAAAAAAAATGAATATAATTCCCTGTCTTATTCGCCTGTGCAGTACAGGGTAGGTAGCTCAGTCGGTAGAGCAACGGACTGAAAATCCGTGTGTCGGGAGTTCAATTCTCCCCCTGCCCATAGATTTTAAAGCCTTGTAAGTAAAGCACTTACAAGGCTTTTTTGTTGGGATAATTGACAGCAAATCAGGCCTCGTATAACTTTTCGTATAACTTTTTGCGGGTAAAACGACCCTATCGGTATGCTGAAATTTCTCCTGGCGGAAAATGGCCTGACCGGCTCCGAATTGGGGCGCATTCTGGGGCAACAGCAACTTGGCTCAAAAATTCTGACCCACAAACGTGAACTGAGTAAAACCCACATTCTCAAATTGGCTGAGTACTTCGCCGTCAGCCCCGCTGTGTTTTTATAAACAAGTACGATTCCCTCTGGACACGTCTGTTTTGCTCCGATCACGGAGCTTGACAGGAAGTGAACAATCGCTCGATTTTACTCCATCGACTCTTTGAGTTTTCGGCAGGATTGGTAGAACTCCTCCGGCTGCATTTCTTTTAAGAAAACCAAGCCTCGCGTCGCGCGAATCAGCGGGCTGTCGTGATGGTAGAACCACTCACGGCCTAAACAGCGTTTGATCCGCTGGTACTGCTGAACCTGGATATGCTGGGCTAACCGGGAAAATGGCCCATCGTATTCATAACTGGGAAACGAGGCGTTCTTCTGGCTCAAAAATGAGTTCATAAATGCCTGCTCCATCACCGAAAACATACACAGACTCACAGGGACAAAAATATCCACCTCAGAGGGGTCAAACCGATACCACACATTCCGGTAGCCCCAGATTTTAATATCCTGCCGGCCGCTCTGTTTTTGATACACTCTTAGTGCCTCAGCCATCGCCTGCAGTACCTTGTAATGCGTATCCGGCCCGCTGCCTTCCGGGTCAAATGCCACCGTTACCACATCGGGATTAATCTGATTGAGCTGTTTGACAATCGGCTCGACATCCCGGTTGTAGGTCGGCTCTTCAGTAAACAGCTTGCCTTTATAGAAACCCAAACGTAAATGACTAACATTCTCGCATTTCCAGCCGTAGTATCCCCACAGGCACTCTGCCTCCCACTCCCGGCTCATCCCTTTAAGCTGCTGGATTTGCGGGGGGTCGAATTTGCCGGGGTAGGCATCCTTAAAGTAGGCCAGCAGGCCGTCAATTGTCGTCTGGATCATCGTTAAATCCTGCGTGCCGGTTAGTTCCACCAGGTTGCGGAACAGCCGGCGGCTGCTGCCTTCAGCCTTGATTTCCTCGCTGAGCGCCGCGACCCCATCTAAATACTGCCAGACATCCCGATTCTTAAACGCCACGCTGTGCGGCTCAAAATAGCCCTGCCGGAGCAAGGCCTTAAAACTGTCGCTGATCATATAGCATTTGAGATCTTTGAGCTGATCAACCATAAAGGCGTTGGTCACCGACGTAAAACCACTGGTTAAGGTCATAAAGTAGTGTTTATTGCTCGCTCTGCGGATGTTGCGGACGACATGCGCCAAATACCCCAGCATCACATCATCATGGTGAGGTTCGGTATGCAGAAAGCAGGTGTTTTCCAAGGCATCGCTGCCCTTCTGGATTTTGGCAATCAGCCGGTTTTGAACCAGCCGGGTCAAGTCCTTTAGCGGCAGGGAGCGTTTACTTAGCAGCTCACGGCCGAAAACGTCTGCTTTACAATCGACCTCTGTCAGTTCCAAAATTGATTTATTGACCTTGCAGGCCAGATCAGCGAGTATCCGCTCAGCCTGCTCATCGCTGAATTCGGTTTCACTCTTTACCCGCTCCAAACGGCGTTCCGTGAGATTCGAAGCTGCGCCTTCGGTGATGTAGAATCGGGCATTGGGTAAGGACTGCAGTATCGTAGCCGGAATATCCACATCCGGGTCGGACTGAACCGCATCGGAAACCACTTTGGCTTTAGCAGCGCCAGCAGCTATGATAATCGCGGTACAAGCGGGGTTGGCGGTGATGGTTTTTAAGCCGATGGTAATGACCAGTCGATTACGTGAGATTTCAATCCCGCCTAAGTCGGTTGCCGCCGCAGCCTGCGTCTCGTAGTTCGTCGGACAAAGTCGAGTGGTGCAGTGGTGGTCGGAACCTTTGATGTTAAAACCAATATGGCCATCCGGGCCGATACCGCCCAGAAAGAACCCGATACCACCTAAGGCTTGTATTTTTTGCTCATATGCCATACACCACTGGTCGATCCGGCTTAGCAGAAACTTTTGCTTATGTTCCAGCTTGGTGCGGGCCTGACGATAACGTAAGGCTAAATCGACTGAATTGTCCGGCCAGTAGTCGGACAAGGTTTCGCCAATCGACAGGCCGACACGGGATGCATCGATGAGAAGGCATCGGGCCGGGTCAAGGCCAAAACCTTCGATATAGTATTTCTTGACATAATAATAAAAGCTGTTGGCCTGGGAGGATTCGATGGGATAAAATTCATCAATCTGGACGAAATGCAGGCTAGACATATCGGGTTTGATAGACGGATCAATTCCTGCCTGCTCAAGCTGCTGAGCTATCTCCGGTTTGTCCCAGCCGTCTAAGAAATACCTGACCTGAGTGATAAAGTGTTCCGGCGTCTTGCCTGTCGGCAGCGAAATCACCCCACCGGGATTGACTTGCGCCCACTCCAAAAACCGCAATGCCGCCAACTTGCCCAGCTGTGGAAACGACTCGGTGATAATCACCGGAAGCTTTTCCATCGGGGGATACTTGGCATAGTAGGCGGTTTGTTCTAAAAAACAACGTTCCACCGCACTGGATAAGTCCATGTTTTTTCGAGACTCATTTCTATTTGACTGTATTCGTTCAGCCGGAATTGGACAAATTGCCTTTCCGGTTAAGTGACTCAATCTGCCTTCGGCAATGAGTTTTTTAAGGCATAAGGGACTCTGAAATAGTTGGGTGGAGGAGTTCTCCATCCTGACATTATTTCGTCGTCTCGGCCGGTTATCCGGCAGGCTGCTCTCCAGCAGTACTCTGCGTCCGTTTGGCCAGCCCTTGATATTGTCTGTTGATTTCCCATCTCTGTCAAGTTTTTTCTACAACGCTTTCTGCAGGGGTTCAAGTACTTCAAGATGCTGTCCGATCACTTGCCCCACGTTTCAAAAATCCCCGGTTTTGATGAAAAGAAAGGAATTCTGACGGCCGTCGATGGTACGCTGGTTGAGGCGGTGGCCAAGATGGCATGGGCGACTTGGCAATCCGACCACAACGGCATCAAAATCCACACGCAGTTTGAGATTCTTAAGGGCGTTCCGGTCGAGATGGAAGTGACCGGCGCCAATGCCAATGAAAAAGCGGTTTTGAACGTAAATTTGCAGCCAAACCGCATTTATGTGATGGATCGCGGCTACGCCAAATACGGCTTGTTCGGGGATATTCTCAAGGCCAAAAGTTCGTTCGTCTGCCGGATTCGGGACAATGCCGTCTGGCAGGAGATCCAGGATAATCCTCTGTCCGAGAAAGCACGCGATGCGGGAATTGTACTGGATAAAATCGTTATGCTGGGCGATAAGACTAAAGACAACCTGGCGCCGATTCGTCTGATTGCCGTCAAGAGTACGCACAATATCAAGCAGCATCATACCGCCCGCGGCGGCCCGGACCAGGGCGAACTGCTGTGGATTGCCACAGACCGCTTTGACCTGGATGCCGAAACGATAGCGACCATCTACAAGCGCCGCTGGACGGTGGAGATATTCTTTCGGTTTTTCAAGCATGTGCTGGGCTGTCGTCATTTGCTTAGCTGCAACCAGAACGCGATTGAACTGCAGGTTTATTCCGCGATTATCGCCTGTATGCTGATCAGCCTATGGACGGGCAAAAAACCGACTTTGCGTACCTACGAGATGATTTGCTGGTACTTTAGCGGGATGGCCAGCGAGGACGAATTACTGGCGCACATCACTCGTCTTCAAAAACAGGATTAGACTTTCAAGGTCGGCGTCTGCTCTTACCGACGCCACGGTGAATGCTGCGCAAAAATAACCCTCAACCCCTGTCAGGATACCCACTACAAGACGTCCGAGTGTCGAATGCTATCTGAAATTATTAAAGAGCAAATACCGAGCCGAACACTATTAACGCCCACCCTTTTTTTGTTACAATAAGTAACAAAAAAAGAGTCCATCAGTTGGAATTTGTGAAAACAAGATGCCTGCTATACAAAAAAATCATTCCGCCAGCAGCGCCAGCTCTCTTTCTCTGAAATACTGCGCGGTCTTGCAAACCAGATTGTCGAGCAATTTCGCATCTGGCTTGCCAAACATCGCCGGATAGGGGTCGCCGCCAGGGCCCAGCGGTTCCGGTGTGCAATAGCAGCCAGGCCGATTATATCCGATCGTATACAGCGCCATAATAATCGTATCCAAATCCATCGCACCGCCGCCCAATTCGCAGCGGTTGCTGTCGGCCATGTGAAGATTGGTTAGCTGCGGGCCAGCGCTCATCAGCGCTTCGCCGATGTGGCTTTCTTCGACCTGCATATGATACACGTCGCCGTTGATATGCTGCACACCGGGATGATCCACCGCTTCAATATAGCGTTTGGCGGAGGCAATCGTATGAATCAGGCTGACCTCCGCGGAACGAATCGGCTCAATGGCTGCCTTGACTTGGTGTTTGACAAATAAATCGGCCACCAGTTTCAGGGAATCGACGGAACGTTCAAATTCCGAGCTGTCATAAGCGCCGGGCCTGCCTACCGCACCGGGAACAATCAGCATATATCCTGCGCCGACTTCGGAGGCAAATGCCAATTCACGTTTAATGTAATCAATCGCATTTTGCCGTTGCATCCCACTATTACTCGAAAGATCATTATCCCGTGAGAACATCCCACAGATGCCTGCCACCTTAACATTATTGTCCTTGAAAACAGTGAGCGTCTCTTTGGGCTTATAGCCAAGGTCGGAGCCATAATGATTCCCGTGAAGCTCAATAAACTCAATTCCCGCCTTTGCCAGTCGCCTCGCTGAACAGTCCAGAGACTCCATCCCGAATCCCCAGTTACTCCAAGACAGATTCAGTCGCCTTTTTAACTGTTTTGGATTGTCCTTTTTTATCTGTTCAAATGCTTGGCGAATTTTTTCATTTTTAATTTCAAAATTCTGTTTTTTCATTTTTTACTCCATTGCAATCCTGTTTTTATTTTTGTCCGTAATATGCATTTTTGCCGTGCTTGCGCAGATAATGCTTATCTATAAGATGCTGTGAGATTGGTTTTTGTCCCGGGTTTATCGACATCGTCCCAAGAGCCATGCGTGCAACCTCTTCCAGTACCACCGCCGATTCGACCGCCTCATCGGCGTCCTTGCCCCAGGTAAAAGGCCCGTGACCGGCAACCAGAACCGCCTTTCTCTGCAGCGGGTCAATCGTTTCAAAGCGGCGGACAATAACCCTGCCGGTATTCAGCTCATAATCCATTTCAATCGCTTCCCGTGTCATCGGCTCGGTAACCGGAACCGACCCATAGAAATAGTCGGCGTGGGTCGTCCCAAAGCACGGAATCTCCCGGCAGGCCTGCGACCACATCGTGGCATTCGGCGAATGCGTATGACAAACCCCGCCAATGCTCTTAAAGCATCGATACAGCTCAAGGTGCGTCGGGGTGTCCGAAGAGGGACGACAATCCCCCTCCAGAACATTTCCCTTCAGGTCAAGAACAACCATGTTCTCCGGCGTCAGCTCATCATAGGATACGCCGCTGGGTTTAATGACAACCACACCTTTGTCTCTGTCTATACCGCTGACGTTGCCCCAACTGTAAATCACCAAATCCTGCTTTTTAAGCAGCACGTTGGCGTTACAGACTTTATTTTTAAGATCATCGTACATCTTACACATCCACTTTCTTACGAATCTGCACCCGTCCTTCAATTACGCCAGAGGCGACTTTTTCGGCATATCCGGATGATTCGGCCCGAAATGCTTGAGTATCACCATCGGTTCATACCGGCTGTTGTTGGTGATCTTCACGCCTCGTTTGGCGGCCGCTTCGCTGACAAAATGTTCATCCGCACTCATTTGTCCAAATCGGAGCATAATTGCCGCCTCTGCGTCAAAACATCCGAATTTTCCATGTCCCTGAATCATAACACACCCGTAAGCAACTGGGTCTTTAACAACTACTGTCTGGCCCGGCTGAACCATCAGTTCTTTTGCCGCGATATAATCGTTGGCATACAGCACCCATTTTTCAGTGTGCTTATCATCCGAATGCGAACAGCGCACCGGCGGACGGAAAAAACTTCGCTTATAATATGGATCGACGTTCTTATCCCAGTCCATCAGACTCATAATATAGTCCACATCCCGCTTCTTGTCCTGCGGGCAGTTTTCGGACAGAAATTCAGGCGGATAGATTTCCTCGCCGTGGGCAACATTTTCATAGACGCTATTGACGTCGCTGTTCCACTGCGGTTCGTAGGTGAGTACCGACCCGGGCGCATGAATCACCCCGGGAGGCGTGTACCAACCGGTGCCAAGCTCAATTCGATACGCCCGCGAAAGCTCCGTAATCCGGTTATCGCCATACTCGTACTGCAACAAACGCTCGCGAACCTGTGCCTTGGTCGTCTCTGGAGCCCAGCCAAAATAGGTGTGAGGAAACGTCCCCAGATGATTATTCAGTTGAGCCGGGAAATAATACCCTTCCGGTTTGCCGATACGCCCAACACGCCCCGCCGAAGAATCATCCAGATGAAGATGATGAAACAAAGGCTCGCCAAAATCAAAAAACTTCGAATACATCGGCCATGTCCGGTATTGCTTCCACAGCTCCGAACCGATCAGATCGGCGCCGAGTTCCTGGCAGGCGTCTCTGAAAAGAAACTTACCTTCCTTGCTGTTGACGTCCGCGGCGACATAACTCATCCCCTCGTCCGCCGGCGCCAATGGCCCGTTCATCGCCGCAATAGTCGAACTGAACCACCGCTCTTTAATCGACCCACGCGCCGTACCCAATGCAAAGTAATCATCCGGATGAAGCCGAAGCCTTCGTCCCGCCGTCGAAAATCGCCGCGGAATGAAAACCGGTATCATCCGAAAAATTCCTTCACCTTTATCAAACGCTGATTTAATTGCTGAACCTGACATAATCACCTCTGTAATTGTTGTTAAAAATATTTACCATCCAAAAAGTTCCCATGATTTATCTCCGCCCAACTGCGTGGAGGTACGAACAATAATATTAGCGGAAAGCAGAATATTCTGCGGTATTGTCTCGGGGTTCTCGATTCGCTTTTGCAAAAGCTCCGCAACCATCAGCCCCATCTGAAATTTGGGAACATTGATTGTTGTTATGGATGGCTCGACAATAGAAGCGACAAACGTATTATCGAAGCCGACGATTTTAACTTTTCCTGGAACATTGACACCCTCCTCACGCAATGCACTTAGAGCACCGATTGCCATCTGGTCATTGGCAGCGAAAATACCATCAACACCCGTATTTTTGTTCTGAAAAACTCCTTTTATCGCCTGATAGCCGCTCAGGGGAGAAAAGTCGCCTTCCAGCGTTAATGGAGATACGTTTCCATTCGCAGATTTCAGCTCGTCAATATAGCCGTTCATTCTGGCCTTAGCTACACAGGAGTATTGAGGACCTGAAATGTGCACAATTTTCTTACAGCCGCAATTCAGCAAATGCTGGGTCGCCACTCGGGCTAATTGATAATTGTCAACCTTTACCGAGCTTATACCGCTATGCGGAAACTCCCGCTCAAGACTTACAACCGGAATACCCTTGGTACGCGTTCCTAACCCCGATAAAAACTTAATATACTCCTTGTCGTCCTCCTGAGCAACAGACCCGACAATAACGCCGTCAACCCAACTATTTCTGAGCATCTGGATAAAAAACTTCTCCCGCTTGAGGTCGTCGTCGCTATCGCATAACATCAAGTTGTAGCCAAATCGGGAGAAATAATTCTGTATTCCCTTGATAACCTGTGGAAAGAATATTCGATTCATGTTGGGAATCACAATTCCAACCGTATTGGTGTTTTTGCTCTTAAGACCGCTGGCCAATGCGTTGACTTCATAACCAAGCTTGTCAATCGCTTCAAAAACTTTCTTCTTGAGTTCCTCGTTGACAAATCGCGTCCCTCGGATGGAGTTAGAAACCGTAGATATCGATACTCCGGCCGCCTTAGCTACATCTTTTATGCTCGGCATTAGTAAATACTCCTATAACTATCATTCTTCGGGGCTGGCTATGCGGCTCTTCGGTGCCTGATGCGGTCGATGGCTACGGCTGAGACGATGATGCAGCCTGTAATGATTTCCTGGACCCAGTTGGGCAGCCCCATGTGCGAGCATCCGGTGCGGATTACGGTTATAATCGCAACGCCGACCATCGTGCCGAGTACAGAGCCTTCGCCGCCGCTAAGGCTGCCGCCGCCGATGACCACCGCGGCAATCACGTCGAGTTCGAGGCCGCCGGCGACAGTTGGGTCGCCGACCGTCAGGCGCGAGAACTGAAGTGTGCCTGCGATCCCAACGGAAAATGACGCCAATGTATATACAATAAGTTTGGTTCGTTCGACCATTACGCCGCAAAGGCGGGCGGTCAGTTCGTTTGAGCCGATAGCATAAATTTGCCGTCCGAGGCGGGGATAGGTCAGCAGGATCGAGACGAGTATCGCCAGTACCAGCATTACAATAACGCCATGACTCATAAACCCGTCGTTGGGCGCCAAAAGGCTGTTCAGCAAGCTTGTTGGGGCGTCCACTTTCTGTTCGTGCGCCAGGCCTTTGGCGACTCCTCTTACGATCAAAAGCATACCGAGGGTAACAATGAACGGCACGACTCGCAGGCGGGTTATTAGAACGCCATTAAGAAAACCTACTATCGCCGCCGCGCCGCCGCCGAAAATCAGTGCAATAACGACCGCGCCGCTTCCGACCTGGATATCGTACATTTCGGCACTGTGTCCATCGCCGGTGAACCCTCGAAGAACGATGGCAATAATGACCGTCGTCAGCGCAACGACCGACCCGATGGACAGGTCGATGCCGCCAAGAATGATGATCAGGGTCATCCCCAGTGCGGCTACGCCGGTAATCGCCATCTGGCGGGTCATTGTTTCAATACTTCGCCGGCTGCTGAAGCTTTCAGGCGCGATCACGGCAAACAGCGCAAAGATAAACAGCAGGGCAAAGATCAACCCGAATTTGCCGAACATCTTTTTGAGCCATTCAATCATTTTTGGAAACGGGTACATTGCATTCCTCTATTTGTGGTCTATCAAATGCTGGCTCCTGTCGCCGCGAGCATTACGTCGTGTTCGGATAATTCCGAAACAGGGCAAGCCTGTCCAAGGCGTCCCCGGCACATCACGGCGATCCTGTCGCAGACGCCGAACAATTCGGGCAGATAACTGCTGATAAACAGGATGGCTTTATTCTTTAAAACCAGCTTGTCGATAATATCGTAAATCATCGCCTTGCTGGCCACGTCAATTCCGCGTGTGGGCTCATCCAGCAGCAGCAGGTCAACATCGCTTTCGAGCAGTCGTGCAATCGCGACTTTTTGCTGGTTGCCGCCGGAAAGATCTATGACCTGCTGTACGGGGGTACGCGTCTTAATCTCAAGCCGGCGAATCCATTCTGACGAGGCCTGATTCATCGCTTTGGGCGAGACAAAGCCGAAACGTCCATATTTTGTGAGATTCGGCAGGGTAATGTTGTCAGCGACAGTAAGCGAGATTGCCAGACCTTCCGACTTGCGGTTCTCGCTAACCATTCCGACGCCTTGCCGCCAGCGACTCTGCGGCGTCGCAGTTCCCTTGAGCGTGCCGACGCGAATATTGCCGCTTGCGATGGGGTCAAGTCCGAATATTGTTCTTGCAAATTCAGTTCTTCCGGAGCCGACGAGTCCGGCGATTCCAACGACTTCGCCGCGGCGCAACGTAAAATTCGCATTTTTTGGTTTTTCGATACCATTTAATCCATCGAGTTCCAGAAGAACATCCGAAGATGTATGGGTGGAATGCGGATACAGTTCGCTGATATCTCTCCCGACCATCAGGGTGGCGATTTGTTCCTTTGAGACGTCACGGATATTGCCGGAAGCGACAGATTTGCCGTCTCGCAGCACGGTAAAACGGTCTGCAATCTCCTTGACTTCTTCGATAAAATGCGAGATGTAAATAATCGAGTGGGCGGACGACCGCAGATGACGGATCAGTGTAAAGAGGCGTTTTACATCCTCCTGCGACAGAGAGCTTGTCGGCTCGTCAAATACCAGCACTTTACAGCCAAACGCCATGGCCCGGGCGATTTCCACGATTTGCTGCATCCCGACCGACAGCGTATCGACGCGCCTTCTCGGGTCGATCTCAAAATGCCCCATCAGCTTCAATGCGTCTTTGGCTGTCTTACGCATGGTTTGCCTGCGGACTAATCCCCAGGACGTGGGTTCGTCGCCCAGTGAGATGTTGTCCTCGATCGACAAATGCGGCGCCAATGAAAGCTCCTGGTAGATCATGGCAATTCCGCGTTTTCTTGCCTCGAGCGGGCTTGTTGGGCAATATTTTTTTTTGTCCAGCAGAATTGTGCCGTTGTCGGGTGGGAAGACGCCGGACAGCACTTTCATTAAGGTGCTTTTGCCGGCGCCGTTTTCGCCCATCAGCGCAAGGACTTCGCCGGCCGAGACGGACAAATTCACATTATCCAGCGCAAGGGTCTGATCAAACCGCTTGCTGATGCCGGTCATTTCCAGGCGGGGTTCAATGCTATTCATTTGCGATCAAAAGGTCCTTGGGGTTGACTAAATCCTTGAGTTCGAGATTATCCACGTTTTCCGGCGTTATCAGTACGGAACCGGTGTCAATTAAAGGCTCAACCTGCTGACCGTTAAGATGCGTAACCAGAGTTTTAACGCCAAGATATCCGATCTTAAATGGATTTTGAACGACAAAGCCGCTAAGATGTCCTTTGCGCAGCGCAGCAACCATTTTCTCCGAGGTGTCAAACCCGACCATTTTGATTTTGCCCGCAATCCCCGTATTTTCGATGGATCGCAAGGTGCCGAGCGTAGGTGATTCTGCGGCGCAGAAAATACCGTCAATAGAAAGCGAGCCGTCCGGATTGCGAAATCGCTCGAAGAGATTTTCGGCGGCTTTCATCGCGGTTTCCGTCGTTACGCCTGCATATTGATTGGAACTGACGATTTCTATATCGGGTGACTTGGAGATCGCGCTGATGAATCCATCTTCGCGTTTGGTGGTGCTTTCCGAGCCTTCGGAATACCGCAATACCACGACTTTGCCTTTGCCGCCAAGCAGCTTGCTCATATATTCACCGGCAAGCTGACCTCCGTTGAAATTGTTGGTCGCAACATAGCTGACGTAATCTTTGCCCTTAAGGCCGGAATCGAAAATGACCACGGGGATGCCTTGACGCTGGGCATTCAACACCGGCTCGCGCAACGCGGCGTCATCGAGAGGAGCCAGCACTATCCCGGAAACGTTGCGGGCGACCATTGTTTCCACCATCGATATCTGGGATTCGCGGTCATCTTCCCGCAGCGGGCCTTTCCATATTATTTCAACTCCCAATTCCTGGCCAGCTTTGGCGGCACCGGCGTGGACGGTTTTCCAGAATTCGTGTACAGTGCCTTTGGGGATGACCGCGATGACGGGAGTTTGGTTCTTTGGGGCGGAGTTTTCAGGGTTTTTCTTGCAGGACACAGCAAAAACAGATAATATAAGATAAAGAATGGTAAATATTGTTTTTCCGTGCATAGTTTTTTCCTAAAACATTGAACTCAATATTGTCATTTAATTCTTAACTTAGATACTTTAAAAATCAAAAAAACGTTTTTATAGATTATAACAGGCGAAATTTATACCTCAAGCAAATTTCAATTAAAAAAACTGAAGCCAGAAGATGAAATTCAGAAATGGACTTTTCTGCTTTCATAATAATAAAGGGTGGCTCTATAAATTGCTTTTGAGCGGCAAAGTGAAGATTTTTGTTCTCCGGCAAGGAAGACAAATGAGCTTTATTTGAACAATAAAGCGGCTTT
>Ga0209450_10001056_pt1 | contig 13875 bp, 13 predicted proteins | sample FrelakmetLWP11LW_FD_187149 | JGI IMG/M metagenome (GOLD analysis project Ga0209450, IMG submission 187149) | Freshwater lake sediment microbial communities from the University of Notre Dame, USA, for methane emissions studies - LWP11 LW (SPAdes)... | ecosystem: Environmental > Aquatic >...
CAGCCGCACCTTCCAGCACATCCGGGTGTTCGGCCAGATGTCGGTGCTCGAAAACGTCATGGTGGGCCGGGACTTCAAAGGCCGCACCGGCATTTTCAGCGCGCTGCTGCGCCCGCCGCGGGTCGGCCATGAGGAGGCCGACAACCGCGAGCACTGCATGGGTGTCATCTCCCTTTTCGGGGAGCGGCTCTTGCCGCGGTTGAACCAGCCGGCCCGGGAGCTGTCCTACGCCAACCGTCGCCGGTTGGAGATCGCGCGGGCGCTCGCCTCCGGCCCCAAGCTCATCCTGCTCGACGAGCCCACGGCCGGCATGAACCCACACGAAACCCAGCAGGTGGTGGACCTCATTCGCCTCATCCGCGACCGCGGCCACAGCGTTCTGGTCATCGAGCACAAGATGGCGGTGGTCATGACCGTTTCCGACCGCATCGTGGTCCTCGACCACGGCGAAAAAATTGCCGAAGGGTCCCCCTCCGCGATCGCAGCCGACCCAACCGTCATCGACGCTTACATGGGAGGACGGCAGCGTGCTCACGCTGACTGACGTGAACACCTTCTACGGGCCTATCCAGGCGCTGAAGAACGTTTCCCTGACGGTCAACGAGCGGGAGATCGTTTCGCTCTTGGGCGGCAACGCCTGCGGCAAGTCGACCACGATGAAGACCATCCTTGGCCTGGTGCGGCCGAAGCAGGGACGTGTCGAGTTTCTAGGGAGGCGCATCGACCGCCTGCCGTCCTCGGACATCGTTCGGGCCGGGATAGCGCCGGTGCTGGAGGCGCGGCGACTTTTTCCCTACCTCACCGTGCACGAGAACCTGCTGATGGGCGCCTGCACCCGCAGCGACACGGTCGGGATCCGTGCCGACGTGGAACGCATGTATGCCCTTTTCCCCGTCGTGAAGGAGAGAAACCGGCAGCTCGCCTCGACCTTGAGCGGCGGCGAACAGCAGATGGTGGCCATGGCGCGGGCGCTGATGGCCCGGCCCAAGTTGCTCATCATGGACGAGCCGTCCATGGGGTTGTCGCCGCTTTACGTCGACAAGGTCTTCGAGATCATTCAGGTGATCAATCGAGAGGAAGGCGTCGCCGTCCTGCTCGTCGAGCAGAACGCCAACATGGCGCTTTCCATCGCCCGCCGCGGCTACGTGCTCCAGACCGGTGAGATCGTGCTGCACGACACGGCCGAGAACCTCAAAAACAACCCGCTGATGCAGAAGGCCTATTTAGGCGTTGTATGAAAAGAGGGTTCACGGGTCCGAGGGGTCAAGGACCCGAGTGAAAAAATACGAATGCTTATTAAACCGGCAATTGAATACGGCAACTCATGATCGGGCGCCTGTGAGTGAGATGCTGAACTTGCCGTATTGGATTGCCGGAGTAATAATTGGCGGAAGATGCAAGAGTCTCTTTTCATTTCACTTGAACCCTTGAATCATAGACCCCTCGAACCCTTTTCGGAATTCATGAAAGCAGAGGCCACATGAACAAGATCGAAAGAGTTGACCGTGTGTTGCATGGTGATGCCGTGGACTACCCCCCCATTTCACTTTGGTACCACTTCGGCGTGCAGCACGGAGGCGGGGAGCAGTTCGCCCGCATCACGCTCGAGTTCTTCAATCACTACGATTTCGATTTTCTGAAAGTGATGAACGACTATTACTACCCGACACCCAAAGGCCTCGACACGGTGCGCACCCCAGAGGACTTGCGGAGGTTCACGGTTTTCGACGTCGAGCGCTGCGAGTGGCGGGAGCAGTTCAAGGCGCTGCGTATCATCTCCCGGGAGCTCAAGGGCAGGGCCTATTTCATCGACACGGTCTTCGACCCCTGGCAGAGCATCCGCCGCAGTGTTGCCGGCGAGAACATGGAGCATCTCGCCCAAAACGAGCCTGACGCGCTGCATGCGGCGCTCGCTGCCGTAACCGAGAACCTGATCGCCTATTCCAGGAAAGCCATTGAAATCGGCGCCGCCGGGGTTTTCATGTCCGTGCCGGCCGCGAAGGAGATCGTCCGCCGCGATGTTTTTCTCACCTTCGTGAAGCCCTATGCCCAAAAGGTGTTCGCCGCCGTCTCCGGGCCGGGCCGGATGAACGTGGCCCACATCCACGGGGATGAACTTTACATGGACGACTGTCTGGATTTCCCCGTGAACGTTTTCAGCTGGTGGGACCGCGGCCCGCACGGCCCATCGATGGATCATGTCAAAGGGCGCATCCCCGGCTGCGTGATGGGCGGCATCGACCAGACCCTGCTCACCCGGCGGTCGCCGGCCTTTCTGAAAAACCATGTGCACGAAGGCGTCGCCTTGGGCGGCGGCCGGCGATTCTTCATCGCCAACGGCTGCAGCATCGACACCTGGGTGAGCCCGGAGATCGTGCACGCCGTCGTCGCGGCCGCGCGTGAGAAATGAGTTTTCTCGTCGTAGACGGCGGCACCTCCGCCTGCAAGGCGGCGGTGGTTTCCGGCAGCAGCCGCATCCTTAACGGATGTAATTGAACGATTGCAGCAGCTGAAACATTAACCCGCAATGGAAGAGGCCATATGACGAAACCAGTGGATCAAAAAGAGATGATCGACAAGGTGCGGGCGGCGATCAAGGACCGCGCCACGTGGTTGGCCCTGCTGGTCCGGTCCTTCAAGGAGGCCTTTCCCGAGAAAGAGGTCGAGCGCCTGGCGCGCAAGGCCATCTTCGAGTTCGGCCGGATGAAGGCCAAGAACGACCCCAGGGACTTCAACCCGGCCGCCTGGGTTGAGAAACATGTCTCCAAGGGATCCTCGTTGGTGTTCGACTCCGACGTCGAGATCAACGACAAGGGGGCCGTGCAGCGTATGAAATTCTGCGCGCTGGTGGAGGCCTGGAAGGAAATGGGCTGCACCCCGCAGGAGATCGATCTTTTCTGCGACATCGCCATGGAGGGCGACCGCGGCCGGGCCGACGCCCACGGCGTGCGCATGGAGCTCGAGGAGCGCATCGCCCGGGGGGACAAATACTGCCAGCTCAAGATATTCGACCGCTGATGACGCAACGATCCGGAAATATTTACCTCTGCGGGATGATCGGCTCCGGCAAGACCACGATCGGTTCGCGCCTGGCCCACACACTCGAGCTGCCCTTTTTCGACCTGGACCAGGAAATGGACCGCATCCTGGGATATTCCTTCCACCGCCTGGTCCAGGAGAAAGGCTGGGTGGCCTTTCGGGAACTGGAGTACGCGATCTGCAAGCGCTTCGCCCGTCGGGAAAAGTCTCTGATCTGCCTGGGGGGCGGCACGGTGCGCTACGAGTGGAACATGGATGTCCTGCGGGGCACCGGGCCCATCATCCTGCTCACGGCCTCCCTCGACGAACTGGCACGCCGGGTTCGCGCCGCGGACCGCCCGCGGGTGAACGTCGGGACTACCCTGGAAGAAGATCTGCGAGCGATCTGGTCGGAGTCCGAGGAAAAATACCGCCGCGCGGCGGACCTCACGTTCGTCACCGACAGGAAAAGCCTTGAGGCGGTCGTGGCGGAATTGCAACCGGCCATAAGTGACTACCTGTCAGGGGGATGACTACGGGCAGTCACAATCTCCGGGTCCGGACCGCCTGCCGCTGAATTTTCGTTTCGCGGTTTTCAGGTACGTCGGCAGGTTGATGAACAGCGGAACGGCGCCGAAAGGCGCCCAGCAGCGCCTGTGAAGCAGGGAGTCGAAAATGCGGAACAGGTGCACCGCCGCGTTGATAATCCCCAGACCGAAGGAAACCTGGGCGGCCACGAGTGAGGGGATCTCAGCGACGGAGTTCAGTCGGGAGAGAAGTTCGAACCCTTCGCCCGCAGCGAAATAAAGGCCGACGGATGGAATACCGAAAATTATGGAATTCAAAAGCGTCAGGCGGTAGGCTTGGTTTTCCATCGCGTGGAACCGGGCGAAGATGAGCTGATCCTGCCGGGTCAAGGAACCGCCGATGCCGTAAGTGTAAAGGAAATCCGCCAGCGCGCTGATCCCCGCACCATCGAGCAGCCGGCGCAGCTTCGACCTCCATGTTTCCCCGGTCGGGCCGGCGTGCCCGGAATCTTGCATGAACTGGTAAAGCCCGATGATGTGGCGGCCGAGAAAGCCGCTGTCCTCGAATAACAGCCCGGAGGCTTCATTTTCCGGCAGGCGGCAGCTGCAGGTTTTTTTTCTCCACCGGCTCATGGCGACACCCTAATCCCCGATCTTGATCCTGTCAAATTGGCAGTTGGGATTGCGGTGAATTTAGTCGACTTTGGTTGCAAAACAATCTACATTAGAAAGTTGAGGATATCCATCCACATGTCTGCAAACTGTCTGACCGCCGAGAGCCATTACCGCACACCCGAGCGGCCAGGGTCCTCGATGGCGGCCTGGCTCCCCGGCGTGGTATTTTACGCCAAGGCGTTCGGGGTCGTCTACCGCGCCGCCGGGCTGGCGAAAAAAGACTTATACGACAACCAGCGCTGGATCGAGAGCAGCATCACCACCATACGGGCGCTTGAGTCCGTGGGCGGCCGCTTCGAGTTCCAGGGCCTGGACGTCGTTAAACGCCTTGGGTCTCCGTGCGTGTTCATCGGCAACCACATGAGCATCCTGGAGACCTTCGTCCTGCCCTGCCTGATCGTGCCGCACCGCAACGTGACCTTCGTGGTCAAGGAAAGCCTCATCACCTACCCCCTTTTCGGCCACGTGATGCGCAGCCGCAACCCGGTCGTGGTGGGCCGGGAAAACCCCAGAGAGGACCTGCGGTTGGTGCTGGAGGAGGGGCAGCAGCGGCTGGAGGCCGATATTTCAATCGTCATCTTCCCCCAGACCACCCGCAGCGTCGAGTTCGACCCGAAGAAATTCAACAGCCTCGGGGTCAAGCTCGCCAAGCGCTGCAACGTGCCGGTGGTCCCCCTCGCCCTGAAGACCGACGCCTGGGGCCTCGGCCGGCGATTGAAGGATTTCGGCAGGATCTGCCCTGAAAAAACCGTTCACATCCACTTCGGTGAGCCGATGCAGGTCAAGGGGAGCGGGAAAGAAGAACACAGCGTCGTCGTGGAGTTCATTGAAAAGAAACTGGCCGGGTGGAAATAGGCAGGCTGTTTTCACGTCGGCCCTCCCCAAATTGAATTTTTTCGAAAGAAAAAATTCAAAGCGTCACCCCCTTCAACAAAAGGTTGACCACTTTTTCCGTTTTCTCCGAAGACACCTTCTTGAGGATCTCCCGGAATTCGGGGTATTCATCCTTGATGCGATTGAACTCCGTTGACGTAAGAATGAAGACTTCGCAGTAGGTCAGTGCTTTTACCGAGGCCGTGCGCTTCTCCTTAAGAATCAGAGAGAGGTCCCCGAAATAATCGCCGTCCTCAAGGGTCCCGTAATTTTCATCCCCGTTCTCTGAGAAAATCTCCACCTTTCCATGACTTAAAAAATAAATCTCTTTCCCGATCTCTCCTTCCCGGGCAATAAGAACACCGGGCGCGTAGGTCTGGGGGTTGAGCGCCAACAAGAGCACGTTGCGGAGAATCGGCGAGCAATATTTGAACAAGGGGACTTTCTCCATGAGGTCCTTGGTCAAATAGAGCAGGAGATTGAGCCGGAAAGAGGGCGGCAGGTCTTCAAAAAGCGCCTCTTCCTTGACCCCGCGGTGGTGGGCCCACAGGTATTCGTAGTAATTGCGGACTTGTTCGTTGAGGTGCGGCGGCACATGCCGGGAGTGGAGGTATTGGCTGATGGCCTCGATCCGGTTGAAAAAAGAAGCCCGGGCCGCGTCGAGATTGCTGGCGAGCGAGGCGATGTTGCCGATGATGAAGGCATAGGTCGATGCCCCAATCAGCATGATCAGGATGCTGAACACATACTCGAAGTCGCGATGCGGCGTGATGTCGCCGTACCCTACGGTGGCCATGGTCTGGATCACCCAGTAGAGCGCGCGGATGTATTGTGTGGCCGGGTTCGCGTGCTCGATGCCCTGCTGGACCACCCAGCAGTTTTCGGGGAACCCCTCGAGATAGGGCACCAGGAACCAGGCGCAGGCGATCCAGTGCACGAGCAGCATGAAGATCGTGAAATATTTAGCGATGCGCAGGTAGCCGGAGTTGGTCCAACTCAGGCTCTGCCAGCGGCGGAAAATGACGAAAAGCCGCACCACGCGCAGGAGACGGAGCTGGCGCAGGATCAGCACCAGCGAAACGCCGGCCACGCGGATGTCCTCGCCGCCCAAAAAGAAGGCATCCAGCGGGAGGTTCGCCGCCAGATCGACGATGAAGAGCGTCTTCAGGTAATGCCTGGCGGCTTGGCCGGCATCGGTGATTTTCTCACCCTGTCGCCTGAACGAGGTGAAAAAGTTCAGAAGGATATCCATCCCGAAAAAGAAGTCGATGAGATAGACGATCCCGGAGCCGATCGGCAGCGCCACGTGCCGGAAGGAAAGCTGGAACGGGGTCAAAAGACAGCCGGCGATAATCAACAGGAGGATGAAGATATCCCAACTCAGCCGGAAGGTTGAGCTCTCATCGATGGTTCGCATGCGGCAGCCCTCGCTGGTTCAGGAGTGATGTCGGCTTACTCTACGGCAGCCCAGGTTATATTCAAAATGGCTGCTGGATCAATCTGTTTTCGAAAACGAAATCAAATCTGTTGCGGTGGCGGGCTTGGGATGCTTGGTGGGGATGAAGGAGTGAGGCAAGAAAAAAAACCAATCAGCTGGGAGAATTGACGCCGAGGGGGCATTTCTTATAACCTGTCGGAAGTAAAGGCGGGGAGCGAGCTTTTCCGCTCCCCGCCTTTCAGGCTAGAAGAAACGGTACTGAAGGCCGAGGGCAACGCCCCAGACATCCTTGTCGTATTCGGTGCCGGCCGGCGCCCGGCCGGCGGCTGTTGAATTTGCACCCGTTTTCTCAGACTCGTACCAAACCTTGAGACCGCTCAAAGTGAAGCTCAAGCGTTCAAGAGGGCTCCACACCACACCCAAGCCGATCGTGTTGGCATCCAGTTCCGGCGCCTCCGGCAGGAGGTCCTGCGATTCCATGCCTTTAATTTCGGTATGCATGTAACCCAAGCTGAACCGCCACTGGGGATTTAAAATGTACTCCAACGTGACTCCGATGTCATAGCTGTTTCCGGGCATGGAATCCTGAAAGCGGCTGCCTTCCAACTTGGCCTGTTTCTCGAGATAATAGGTCAAGTTCGGCTCGATCCGTAGGGTGCCGGGAATGATGAAGTAGGACACGCCGGCCCCGATGTAGCCCGGCAGGTCCTCACGTTCATGGGTACCGTCCACCCAGCCGACGCGGGAGGATATGGAGTTAGGACCAAGAAAACTGGTGGAGTCTCTCGTATCTGCCTTGAAGTTCAAGGGCGTGTTGGACATGTAGGTAAGGGCGATATTAAGATCTTTGATCGGCGCGTAGTTAAGGCCGAGGAAGTAGTTGAAGGCTTCATCTTCTCTTTCGATTTTGACGTTGACGGACTGCCCTGTGGCCGAATTTCTGGCGTAGCCCTTGAATTTCTGGTAAGCGTCGACAAACCGAATTCCGCCACCCAGCGACAGCGAATCAAAGATCTTGTAAGACGCTCCGAGGCTGTAGCCGACGTAATAGCTGTCGGCCTCGATAGACTGGTCGGCCGTAGTAGGTGCCCCCAGCGCCGGCAGCCCTAAAAGACCGGCGTAGCCAAAAGCAAGAAGAGCCGTTCGGGCGTTGCCGTCTTTGTAATCAACCTCTCCCCCGCCGCCGGGGATGGTGACACCAAAGAAGCAGGCCCAGCGGTCATTTTTGTAGACTGCGAACAAGCCGGGGATGATGGATGGCTCTTCCGAGTCAAGGGTGCCCAGATTGAATGGGGGCGAGGATGGCAGTTTGTTCGAGTAATCTTTCATGAGGTAAATAGCATCCGCCTTCAGGTAGAGACCGTCCTGCATCATGGCGGTGCCGGCCGGGTTGAAGGCCACAGCGTCGGCCATGTCGGTGGCGGCGTTGCGGTTCAGCGTGCGGATATAATCGGCGCTGAGGTTCTGTTTGTTGATGATGCCTCCGGCCTGCAGAGATGATGCCAGGCCAACCATTAGCAAAATTACACCGACCGCAATAAAGCCCTTTCGCATATCTCTCCTCCCTCTTTTTAGGTTAACACTCGCTTCCTTTCAGCTTTCTCCTTTTCTGCTGCTGTTGCCGCTGAGGTGCACAATGGTTTAATTCAGTTGAGGTGCCGAAATTATCCATTACAAGGAAAAAAATCAGCGTGCAAGAGTAAATTTAACTTCTGTTGCTTTTAACTGTGTTGAGGCCGGCAATTTTTCTGAATTCGATTCGGAAGAATAGAAATCATTCCTAAACAGTAGGAAAACGGATTTGCCTCCAAAGAAGTCGTTTCCAAATCCCCCCAACCCCCTTTGTCAAAGGGGGTTGGGGGGATTTCATCTTTGCTTGAGGATGGTAATGATTGCCATAACCTGCCAATTTTGCAGTTGTATTTCCCGGTGAATCAACGGCGGCCGGTCTCACACCGCCTCTATGGTGGACGGCGGCTGGGGCGCTATGTTGTAGGTGACGCTGACAACCCCCGGCACTTTCCGGAGGATGGCCAGCGCCAGTTTCACGGACCGCTTTGAATGGTTTCCAGAAATCGCTCTCCGTACTGCTCGGCCTTGCGCTCGCCGACACCATTGACCTCCAGAAGCTCGGCGCGGTTGGACGGCTTGCGGGCAGCCATCTCCTTCAGGGTCTTGTCGTGGAAAACGACGTAGGGCGGTACGCCCAGCCCTTTTGAAATTTCAAGCCTGAGCTGACGCAGCCTCTCAAACAGCAGCCGGCTGCGTTCATCGCCGGCATCATCCGGCAGTGCGGCCGACTTCCTGGCGGACTTGGTCTTGGGGCCTTTATGCGGCTGCTCGTCTTTGCGGAACTGCACCGCCTGCATTCCCTTGAGAACCGGCCAGCTATTGTCGGTCAGGCGAAAGCCGGAAATTTCAGCCAGGTTGACGCTGAGCAGCCCGTTTGCCACGAGCTGACGAAATACGGATCGCCATTCCGTCGCGGAGAGATCCCGGCCGACGCCGAAGGTCTTGATCCGGTCGTGGCCGTGCCTGAGAACGGCAGAACTGGCGTTTCCGACCAGGATGTCGGTCAGGTGTGCGGCCCCGAAGCGCTGGCCGGTGCGGTACACGCAGGAGAGCGCCTTCTGGGCGGCCACGGAGCCGTCCCAGGTTCCGGCCGGCTGCAGGCAGTTGTCGCAGTTGCCGCAGGGCGCCGCGTAGGATTCCCCGAAATAGCCCAAAAGGATCCCGCGGCGGCATTCGACCGTTTCGCAGAAACCGAGCAGGGCCTCCAGCTTCCGCCCCTGGAGGCGCTTGAACGCCTCGCTGCCCTCCGACCCCTCCTGCAACATCCGCACCGCCACCACATCGCCAAGCGAATAGGCCATCCAGGCGTCGGCGGGCTTTCCGTCGCGGCCGGCCCGCCCGGTCTCCTGATAGTAGGCCTCCATGCTCGCCGGCAGGTCCAGGTGGGCCACGAAACGCACATCCGGTTTGTCGATCCCCATGCCGAACGCGATGGTCGCCACCATGACCGCCGCCGGCTCCCGCAGAAACCGCCGCTGCCGTTCCATGCGCGTCGCCGGCTCAAGGCCGGCGTGATAGGCGGCCGCGTCGATCCCCTGCTCCGCCAGCCAGGCGGCGGTCTCATCCGCCCGTTTGCGGGTGCGAACGTAGACAATACCGGACTCGCCCGGGTGCTCGTTTTGGATGAAGGCCAGCAGCTGGCGTTTGCCGTTTGCTTTCAGCTGCACCCGGTAGCGGATGTTCGGCCGGTCGAAGCTCGACACGAATTGAGCGGCTTGCGCCAGATCGAGCTTCTCCAGGATGTCCGTGCGGGTGTATTCGTCGGCGGTGGCCGTCAAGGCGATCCGGGGGACCCCGGCGAACCCCCTCGTCACATCCGCAATCTGAAGGTACTCCGGCCGGAAATCGTGGCCCCACTGCGACACGCAGTGCGCCTCGTCGATCGCAAACAGGGCGATGGGAATTTGTTGAAGCAGCCGCTGAAAGCCGTCCGTGAGCAGGCGCTCCGGGGCAACGTACAGCAGGTCGGTGGTCCCAGAGAGCAGTCGCTTCTCGACGCGGCGAGCTTCATCGGTGGAAAGGCTCGAGTTCCAATAGTCGGCGCGCAGCCCGTTTTGTTTGAGAGCGAAAACCTGGTCCTGCATGAGGGCGATCAAGGGTGAGATCACAATGCCGATGCCGGAGCGCAGGACCGCCGGGATCTGGTAGCAGATGGACTTGCCGCTTCCGGTCGGCATCAGCACGAATGCGTCCTGCCCGCGCATGACGCCTTCGATGATTTCCAGCTGATGGGCGCGGAACGAGTGGTAGCCGTAGAATTTGCGGAGGATGTCGTGCGGCGTCAGGGTTGAGGGCATTTCGTTTTTTCTCGACGGGTGAGAGAATCCATTAAGCGACTCCCGGGGCTCACTAAAATCCATCCAGTGAATGGACGCCGTATTCAAAAGCCAGGCGCCGTTTCAGTTGCGGGTCAGTCAACTCGGCTAAGAGCGTGTCGCCGTAAACGAAGCCGCCGGTGAGGGCGGCCATGGTGCCCGAGAAGATGATGGTGCCGTCCAGCGGCGTGCGGATCTTGGAGCGGACGAAGGCCATCAGTTCTTCGGGCGCCATCAGCCGCGAAAGCTTGCCCTCCTGGTAGAGAATCTCTTTGCCGTCCACCACCTGCCGGCAGCGCAGGGTGAGCTCATCCCAGTGGTCGGCCACGTCTTCGAGGGCCCAAACCGTTTCGGCGATCACGTTGGGACAGATCTGTTTGGCCCGCGGGATGTCCCACTCCTCGAGCTTGCGGTCGGTGTGGTCGCTGCCCACCCCCACATAGACACGGTTTTTGTTTTCGATCAGGAGCACGTACTCGGCTTCCCCGCAGGTTTCGCGGCTGTACACCTCGATCATCGGGTCTTTGACCAGCGCCCGGCGGATCACCGGATAGAGGGTCGGTGTGGCGGGCGGGCCTGGGATGCCCTTCTGAGCCAGTTCTTCGATGTGCTTGCGCACCTCCGCCTGGTTCCGGCCGGTGTAACCGGCATTGACCATGCGTTCATAAGCAAAGCGCAGGGACGTTCGCTTGCCTTTTCTTTCCAGCGCCAGATCAATCATCATGGAACACCTCTCAAGTAAAGGCCAACCCAGTGGGGGACCACCAGTGTGATCCAGGGAATGTACATGATCACCAGCAGGCTCACAAACATGACCGCAATGTAGGGCAGAAGCGGCTGGGTGACCTCCGACAACGACACCTTGCTGACCCCGCAGATCACGATGAGGCAGATCCCCACCGGCGGCAGGACGATCCCGATCCCCTCGGCGGCCACCATGACCACGGTGAAGTGCAGCGGGTCGATGCCGAGCTTGACCGCGATGGGCAGAAGGATGGGGTAGAGGATGATGATCGCCGGCAGGCCGTCCAGGACCGCGCTGCCGACCAGGATCACGACGCTTGCCAGCAGCAGGAACAGCCAGGGCTCGCCGATGGCGAGCATAAAGCGTGTGATGGCCTGGGGCACCTGCTGGTTCGCCATGATCCAGGAAAAAATCGAGGCGGTGCCGATCAGGATCAGGATGACGCCGGTCACAACCCCGGTGTGCACGAGCATCTTGCCGACCTGGGCGTAGCTCACCTCCCGGTAAATGAACACCGAGACGATGAAGCCGTACACCACCGCGAGCACGGCCGCCTCGGTCGCCGTCGTGACGCCCCCTAAAATGCCGCCGAAGATGATGACCGGCATGCCCAGGGGGATGACGGCCGCTTTGAAGGCCCGTCCCACCTGTCTCCCGGAGAAGGCATGGCGGTCGCCCGGCAGACGTCCGCGTCGGGCCTGGTAGTAGATCAACAGGCAGATGGCCAGGGCCATGACAAAGGCCGGCAGGAAGCCTCCTGCGAAGAGCGCCCCGATGGAGATCTGCCCCATGCCGCCCAGAACCACCATGGCCATGCAGGGCGGCACCAGGATCCCCATGCCGGTGGCCGCGGCGACGATGGCGGTCGAATCCCGGTTGTCGTAGCCGGTTTTACCCATGGTGGGGATGAGAATGGCCCCCATGGCCGAGGCATCGGCGATGGAGGAGCCCGAAATGCCCGAGAAGATCATCTCCGAAGCCACCGCCCCCATGCCGAGCGAGCCGCGGACCGGCCCCACGATCGAAAGCGCCAGATCGACGATGCGCCGCGAGATCCCGCCCGTTTCCATCAGGAACCCCGCGAAGACGAAAAGCGGCACGGCCACGAGCGGGAAGAAATCCACGCCGGTGTACATGCGCTGCACGATCAGCACCAGCGGGATGTCGCTACTCAAAAGGAAGGCGAGGGAGGCGAGCCCTATCGCGAAGGCGATGGGGATGCCCGCCAGGAAGGCGGCAACCAGGACGAGGGCAAGCGCTCCCATCAGGGGTGACCTCCATCGGCCTCGGCCGATGCGCCTCCGGAACGAATGGTGGCGTATGTTCGCTTGGCGAGGTAGTAGAGCATGATGAGGCCGCTCCCCGGGATGGCCGCGTAGGAATAGCTCATGGGCAGGTTGAGGTAGGTGGTGGTCTGGGTGTAGGAGTCGCGCACGAAGCCGATGCCTTCCCTGACCACAAAGAAAAGGAACAGGGCCGTCCCGGCCGCCACCACCAGGCGAAGGACTTTCTGAAAACCCGGGGAAACGCGCTTGAGCAGGAAGTCGATGCTGAGATGCTCCATGCGTTTCATGCCCACTGCGGCGCCGAGGAAGATGGTGTAGATGAAGGAGATGCTGACGATCTCCTCGATGGCCGGGAAGGACACCTTGATGGCGTAGCGCAGGAGCACCTGCATGAAGACCCCTGTGCAGAGGGCTGCGACGCAGGCCGCGAGGATCGTTTCCCAGAAATTGGACAGGATTTTCCTCATCATCTCACTATTACGAAAACAGGTCCGGACCTGCGTCCGGATAACCGATTTCGGGTCGCGGCTGAAACTTGCGCCGACCTCAACCGCACATCCGGGTTCCGGCACGGCAATTCGTAATGGCCGCCGTGGCGGCCATTACGGTCTAAGATTAAAATAAACGCGAGCGGCGCTCGCGTTCATTTTACTTCCTGTACCTTGGCCACCATGGCGGGCGGGACCACATCGGCCATGGCGGCGTAAACCGGCTGCGTCGCCTTGCGGAAGGCCTCCGCATTCGGTTTTTCAACCACGGCCATGCCCTTGGATTTAAGGAAGGCCAGGTCGTCGGCCTCCTTGTCGGCCACGGCCTTGCGCTGGGACTGGGCCGCCTCGTTCACGCTCTTCTGCAGGATGGCCTTCTGCTCGGCCGTGAGGCTGTTCCAGAGCTTCGGGCTGATCATGACCGCACCGGGGGTGTAGGTGTGGTAGGTGAGCGAGAGGTTCTTCTGCACCTCGAAGTAGTTCATGGAGCGGATGGTGGCGATGGGGTTCTCCTGGCCGTCCACGACCCCCTGCTGCAGGGCGGAGTAAAGCTCGGTGAAGGCGATGGGTGTGCCGATGGCGCCGAGGGATTTCATCATCTCGATGTAGACCTTGGACTGTTGCACCCGGATCTTGAGCCCCTGCATGTCCGCGGGTTCCTGGATGGGCTTCTTGTTGTTGGTCATGTTGCGGAACCCGACCTCCCAGAAGCCCAGGACCTTCAGGCTTTTCTTCTCGGCCAAGCCCTTAAGCTCGTCTCCAAGGACGCCGTCGAGCACCTTGTAGGCGTGCGCCCGATCGCGGAACAGGAAGGGCATTTCCACGATCTGGAACTCTGGGACCCACAGCGGGAGAACGCTGCCCGCGGCAGCCACCGCCATATCGACCGTGCCCAAGCGCGTACCTTCCGCTAGGTCGCGTTCGCCGCCGAGTTGGGC
>Ga0209450_10001057_pt1 | contig 13850 bp, 11 predicted proteins | sample FrelakmetLWP11LW_FD_187149 | JGI IMG/M metagenome (GOLD analysis project Ga0209450, IMG submission 187149) | Freshwater lake sediment microbial communities from the University of Notre Dame, USA, for methane emissions studies - LWP11 LW (SPAdes)... | ecosystem: Environmental > Aquatic >...
AGACGTACTGCATCGGCTGCCTCTGGAAAGCGAAGGCGCGAAGCTTACCGAATCATTCCTCTAGGCCGACGCGGGCAACCGCCGCAATTTCCCGGTGTCGATCGGTATTCTTGATCGTCGTCCTCACGCGCCGGCGCCAGCCGCGCGCCTCCTCACGAGAGGTTTCCTCATGACCACGCTCCGCTTCTCCGGTGCTGCACTCGCCGCCCTGCTCTTTGCCCTGCCCGCCGCCGCGCAGGTCACCGTCACCGATCCCTGGGTCCGCGGCACGGTGCAGGGCCAGTTGGCCACCGGCGCCTTCATGAAACTGCAGTCGGCCAAGGAGGCCAGGCTCGTCGAGGCCGCCTCGCCGGTCGCTGGCGTGGTCGAGATCCACGAGATGGCGCTGGAGAACAACATCATGCGCATGCGCGCCGTGACGGCGCTGAGCCTCCCCGCCGGCCGCACCGTGGAACTGAAGCCCGGCGGCTACCACGTGATGCTGATGGATCTCAAGCAGCAGATGAAGGAAGGCGAGGTGGTGCCGGTGACGCTCGTCGTCGAGAGCGGCGGCAAGCGCGAGACGATAGAGGTCAAGGCGCCCGTGCGCGCGCCGACCGCGCGCAACGACATGATGAAGAAGCACTGACGTCCGCTGAGCCTTCCTGGCGCGAATCTCCTGATGCGAGATGTCGTCGAAGGTCGTTGAGCCAGGGTCTGCGAAAGGACCGCCGTCGACCCTCAGGAGCCATTGACGACTTTGAGGGCGACCGACCGCTTACCCCAGCTCGCGACCATTCGCTGATGTGCCTGTGAAAGGGCCGGGTCAGCTGAAGCCTACGTTTGCAGGCGCGGCGCTGAAACTGACCGCCGGTCGCGGGCCCGAGCGTCAGCCGTCTAGCGAACTGACCGCGAGCGACTAACACAAGAACGACGGCTTGCCCTTAACGAACGTGAGCGGCCCCTGAACCGACCGCGGTCTGCGAACCGGCGCCCGCGGGGAGTAGCCCGTGACACATGACATGTCCGGGGGCATGCCATGGCGGCGGGTCCAGTTGCCTGTGCTTCAGCGATGATGGCCAAGGCCGCTAACGAGTTCCATGACGCATGATTCCTGCCGCGCCTGCTCGGTGCCCCTTGTCCGAGTGACCGCCGCCGACGCGCGTTGACAGCAGTCAACGTGACCGCCGAGAAGAGGACTACAAGAAGTACAAGAGGCGAATGGATGGAATACAGCCGCCGGGCGCAACCTGCTGCCAGGTGGTGGTTAACACCCCTCTCGCACTGACGCTGGCATGAAGTGCTTACGAGGTGCCCGGGCCGGCTTCAGTTGTCAGTCCGCGTCCGGCTGTTCATGGCCAGAACGGTGCACCGGCCAACTGAGGTGAGGTGGACTATGTCGACACTCGATTCGCTGATTCGCGCTTGCTCGGTCGGCATCGCGGTCCTGGCAATCATTTCCTGCGGTGGCGATGGCCTCGACGGTAGCCAGACCAAGCGCGCGCTCGGCGCTATAGAGGCGACTGCCGATCCGTCGGCAGCCGGCGTTGCCGCGGGCACCTTTCACACGTGCGCGCTGACCAGTGGCGGCGGTGTCAAGTGTTGGGGAGAAAATGCCGCGGGCCAGCTCGGCGACGGTACGGAAACGGACCGGCTGGCGCCGGTCGATGTGGTTGGACTGTCCAGTGGGGCGGCGGCGATCACCGCCGGCGGTTGGCACGCCTGCGCGCTGACGACCACCGGCGGCGTCAAGTGCTGGGGCGACAACGCCAACGGCGAACTCGGCGACGGGACTACGGCGCGCCGGCTGACCCCGGTAGACGTGGTCGGACTGTCCGGCGGAGTCGTCGCGATTTCCGCGGGAGAACATCACACCTGCGCCCTGACCTCCGGCGGCGGTGTCAAGTGCTGGGGCATGAACGCGTATGGCCAGCTCGGGGATGGAACGATGACGCAACGAGAAGTCCCCACGGACGTCACCGGGCTGTCGAGTGGCGTGGCGGCGATCGGGGCTGGAGGATCGCACACGTGTGCAGCACTTGCCGCTGGCGGGGTTAAGTGCTGGGGCCTCGGCCTGTTCGGCCAGGTCGGTGATGGCACGATGGTGGCGCGGCGACTGCTACCGGTGAACGTCGTCGGCCTTTCCGCAAATGTCTCCGCGATCGCGGGTGGGTACGCGCACACCTGCGTGCTGACCGCCGATGAGGGCATCAAATGCTGGGGTAGCAACGGCGGAGGCCAGCTCGGCGACGGTACGGAAACGGACCGGCTGGCGCCGGTCGATGTGGTTGGACTGTCCGGTGGGGCGGCGGCGATCGCGGTCACGGCGGGCTGGGGGCACAGTTGCGCGCTCACCAGCGAGGGTGGCGCAAGGTGCTGGGGATATAACAACGAAGGCCAAATCGGCGACGGCACGAAGACGAACCGCCTTACACCCGTCGGAGTCAGTGAACTTTCCGCCGGTCAGACGACCATCGACAGCTTTGGTTGGGGGTGGCACACGTGTGCACTGACCAGAGGCGGTGGGATCAAGTGCTGGGGAAGGAACTGGACCGGTCAACTTGGAGACGGCACGACGACCGATCGACTGACGCCGGTGGCCGTCATTGGTTTCACCGCCAATGTGGCGACAAACCTCGAGAATCCGGCGCCGGGCGCTCACGTGAGCGGTATCGGGCTGGTCTCAGGCTGGACCTGCATGAGCGGCGTCGTGGAGGTGTCCTTCGACGGCGGCCCGCGCGACAACCTGGTGCCCTCCGGCGGCGGGCGCGGTGACACGCTGCCGGTGTGCGGCCGGACCAACACCGGGTTCGGCCTGCTGTTCAACTACAACCTGCTCGGCAGCGGCAACCACACCGTCGAACTGTTCATCAACGGGGTGCAGATCGGCAGCCCGGTGCCGTTCACGGTCACCGTGCCGGCAGGCGAGTTCATCAAGGGCGCGAGCAAGACCGTCGATGCTTTCGACTTCCCCACGGTCGGCAAGACGACGCGGCTCGAATGGCAGGAGAGCACGCAGAACTTCGCCATCACCGGGGTCACCGGTCCTGGGGCCACGGCGTACAGGCTTTCGGCGGGGAGTGCAGCGCAGCTGTCGTCGGCGGAGGCCACGAACCTCGAGAACCCGCACCCGGGCGCCCACGTGAGCGGCATCGGCCTGGTCTCCGGCTGGACCTGCATGAGCGGGGTGGTGGAGGTCTCCTTCGACGGCGGGCCGCGCGACAACCTGGTGCCTTCCGGCGGCGGGCGCGGTGACACGCTGCCGGTGTGCGGCCGCACCAACACGGGGTTCGGCCTGCTGTTCAACTACAACCTCCTCGGCAGCGGCAACCACACCGTCGAGTTGTTCATCAACGGGGTGCAGATCGGCAGCCCGGTGCCGTTCACGATCACCGTGCCGGCGGGCGAGTTCATCAAGGGCGCGAGCAAGACCGTCGATGCCTTCGACTTCCCCACGGTCGGCAAGACCACCCGGCTCGAGTGGCAGGAGAGCACGCAGAACTTCGCGATCACGGGTGTCAGGTAGAGCCACACTCAGTCAGGCATCGGGGACTCATGCCAATCAAAGTCTGGGAGGCCCCGCTGCCTTGCTGGCCCCGAGCGATGTCTGGATTGCCATTACTCCGGTCGTAGCCAGCGTCGGCTCATGAGCAAGTGGACGACAGGAAGTGGCCGACTGCGGCTCTCGACAGCCCCGAGCCTGAGGGTCCGCATACCGCTGCATTGCGGTCGCCGGCGGTGATGCGGCCGCGGGAGGCTCATGGTCGGACCGCCTCAAAATGGCAAGCACGATCTGGTGCCTCAAGGCGAGCTTGCCCTGCGGCTTGTGTGGTGAGGCTGATGTCGCAGCGCCTGGCTGAGCTCCGCGGCCGATGGTCAAGACGCCACCGTGTTCTTCAAGGGCGTGCCGTCCTTCCTGATCGCCAGGAAGTTCTTCGCCGCATCGTTGATCAGCCTGATATCGGCGAGCGGATCGTCGTCGATCAGTAACAGGTCGGCCAGCGCGTCCGCTGGGCCCGGTCGGCGCCCTGGCGCGCCGCCGTTTCGGCGCTGAGGAGCACGTCGGTGCCGCGGTCCTGATCCTGTATCAGCGGCCGCGGCCGATCGACCGTCCCTCCTCCGCCAGCAGGGTCTCGATGTCGTTGAGCATCGCCTCCGGGTGCAAATAGTCGAGCGCGTAGATCTCGCGCACGACGCCGTCGCGATCGATCAGGAACAGTTTGAGCATGTGATTGATGGTGCGCGTCGGCCGACCGCTGTCGTCGTATTCGATACGCACGTCCTGGCCCAGGTCATCGAGCAGCGGCAGCAGCTCGCGCATGCCGCGCGCCGTTAGGAACTCCCAAGGCAATCGGCTATCGGTGTGCAACTGCCCGGCGTGCAGGCGCAGCGCTTCCGGCGTGTCGTGGGTCGGGTCGAAGCTGATGCTGACGAAGCGCACCCGGCCGGCCGCCTGCGGCCTGGCCAGCAGCCGTTCGCGCAGGCTGGTCATCATCTGGCGGGCAAAGGGGCAGCCCCAGGCATCGGTGCAGTAGGTGTAGAAGAAGGTCAGCAGCGTCACCTTGTCGCGCGTGAGTGTTGCGAGCCGGCGCTGCTGGTACCGCGCATCGACAAGTACCGCATCCGGCGCACGCTGGATCCGCTGCAGCTGGTAGGTGCCCGGTGCCGGCGGTACGAACTGCATCTGTGGCGCGTGCGCCGGCGTCGGGTCGGCCGCCGCGTGCGCGGCGCCGCCCAGCCAGCCGAGCAGCGCGCCGGCTGCCAGGCACAGGGCTGCGCTCGCCCGCCCCCCGGCTGCAGGTCTTGCCGCCATACGCGCAACGCCGCGATGCCGTCAGGACCGCGCGCCGAACTTCATATGGTGCGCCCGGCCGAGCTTCTCCTTCGTGAAGTCCACTTCGAAGGCCTGCGTCAGTTCCTTGCCGTCCCAGTGGAATGCGCGCAGGAACTGCTCGTTGTCCTCGCCGGTCTTGTCCCACCGCTCGAGCAGGCTCGAGGTGATGTACACGCGCCTGCCGTCCCAGCTCTGCGAGATCATGTTGACCTGCTTGCCGGTCTGCTTGGCATAGGTCTGCTTCGGCTGCTCGGGGTTGGACAGATCGAAGTAGCGGGTCATGCCGTCCGTGAACGTGTTGACCCACAGCCCCCGGCCGTCGGCGGTGATCGAGATGTCCACCGGCAGCGGAATCTTGGCGGGATCGCCGATCGTGCCGACCTCCTTCGCTTGCCACTTGCCGTCCGCATCCTGCTTCACCAGCCACAACTTGGACGTCAGGGCAGCGGCAGTGATCGCCCAGTTGTCGCCGGGCTTGAGCGACCAGCGGATCTCCAGCGGGGCGCCGGGCACGCTGAGAATCTGCACCGGCTTCATCGCCTTATGGTCCCAAAGCACCATGGTATTGCCGAACCGCTTCATTGCCGCCGGGTCGCCGACCACTTCGCCAAGGCTTCGCCGGTAGTTGTCGATGCCGGTGAAACTGGAAGTCAGCAGCGCGTTCTTGGCGGGGTTGATCGCCACGTCGTAGCCGTAGCCGTCGCCGACGACACCGCCGACCTCGCCTTTCGGCATGTCGTACTTGGCCACGAACTCGCCCTTGTTGTTGTACACGGCCATTCCGGTGGCGCCACCCTTGTCGGTGCTGTTCGACAGCGCGCCGACCAGCATTCGACCGGGCATCGCATAGTAGGTATGCGGTCCGACCAGGCCGGTCCTCGCCACGAAATCGCCGATCGTCCTGACCAGCCGCGGCCTCGCGGGATCCGATCCGACGTCGAAGACGTAGATCTGGCTGTTGCCGAGCCCGCCGGCCCACAGGTAGCGGCGATCGTCGGTGAAGCCCATGTGATGCGCCTCGCCGCGGGTAGCCACGGAAATGCTGTGCACGACCTTGCCGTAGTTCCTCGACCTGGGATTCACGTCGATCGTGACCAGCTTGTCGGAGCCGTCGCCGAGCCCTTCGACGCCCAGGGTCCAGACGTGCACGAATTCCTCCTGGCCCTTGATGAGCTTGGACATGTAGGGCGAGTTGCAGGTCTCGTCGGCATAAGCGCTGCCGGCGACAGCAGCAACGACCGCCAATGCCAGGAAGTGCTTGCGTGAGTTCATCCTTGCCTCCTCGACTTTCAGGCTGCCGCGCTGCGGCGCGAGCGCACGAGGCCGCCCCGCTGCCTGCCTGCGGCGATAAGAAGTCGTCTGCTGTAAAGCCGACCGGCGGCGTTGCCGCCGCCGGTTACTGAGTGCGATGCATCGAGCCGTTTCAGCTCGCCGGCATCCCGCTCCTGAACATCTTGCGCAACTGCTGCCGCAGATCCGGCGAGTCCTGGTACTTGTGGACGGTGACCGCGTGCTGCACGGCCGCTTCGAGCAGCTCGGCTTCCGAGTCGGCGCTCAGCGCGACAGTGCAATGCGCGTCTCCGGGATGTTCACGGCAATCGATGTACTTGCGTTCCATCTGTCACTCCTTCTCAACCTGCCGCGCTGGCAGAGGCACCGCTACCGGGCTGCGGTCAGCGCCACGTTCTCGGCGACGCGCAATGCATCCAATGCACGGCGGCCGGCGGCGGCGATCTGCTGTTCCTGCTCCGCAGTAGCGATCGGCGGATCGCCTTCACCGAAGCTCAGCAGGCCAAGCCTGTTCGCTTCGCTCGCTTCTGCCTGGATCTTCACGCGCACCACGCGGGAATCGCCCCAGACGACGACCGCGTCGTCCGCATCGCTGGCGGCGTAACCCTGTGCCGCCAGGTCGTGGCCGCCTGCCCGTTCGCCCGCGGCGGCGATCATCCGCATCTGCACGGGCGTCATGACCGGAAAGTCGCGCTCTCCGTTCACGATCAGCCCAAGGCGCATCGCCTCGTGAAGTTCGGCGATGACCTGCGCCCGCGTCTTGGTCGATACGTCTTCGCCTTGCACTGCACTGGGATATGGCTCGATGCCGTCCCATGTGCCGGCCCACGCGCCTGCCGAAACCGCCAGCAGAACTGCGGTACTGCAAATCCGAACTCGCGTCATGCTCGTTCTCCCTTGTCTGTCTAATGCCCCGCCAATCGAAACTTCCGCAGGCAGTGCTGCGAAAGTAGCGGCGGTCTCCAGGGGTGGGCAGTGGCCGCCGCCACGCGGGTCTCTGATGAATGCTGCTGCCCGCGTGAAGTGAACAGAGCATGCGCGCTGCCGTGCTCCACGGGCCTACTCGGCAGGGTAGGAGTGCTCCCGTCTGCTCACGTGGGATTGCAATCGTGCCGCGAGGTCGGCAAGCGTTGGCCGCCGGCGGCCGGCACACCTACGCAATTGGCGCAATCGACGTGAACCACGGCGGAGCAACAACATGCTGTCCCCACCGGTCCGAAGGGACACGACCCAATCCCACCTGCGCAAAGGGGGCCACTCCTACCTCTTGAGGTGGGCTAGCAGATCGCAGGAGCGCGCATCCTTGCACGATGCCTGATGAGCAAGTGGCTTCTCACCTGCTGCACAGAAGCCGCTGCAAGTGAAATCAACGAAGCCTGGTTGCTGTATGCGTCTCAAACCCCATGCGGACGATTTCGGCTCCAAGGCACGCGCGGTCGACCGACAAAGACCTGCTTTCGCGCTGGCGCGGGCGCTGCAGTGCGCCTGAAGACCAAATCTGCTCCTGGAGGTTAACCATGAACCGTAACTCAATGCGCATTGAACCCGCGCAAGTCCATCCTGACCAACGCTTTGCCCCGCGTCATATCCGTAATGTCCACCCGAGCAGAGGCTTCTTCACACTCGGCTTCGCTCTTGCTGTCCTGGCGGGAAGTGCCCTCTTTACCGGCGCCACTGGAGCGCTCAACGTAACCGAATCCGCAACGGCTCATGCGCCGAGCGGGGCTGTTGCCGAGCGCGCGCAGCCGGTCGACCACGTGAAGGCAGAGGACACGCGCAATGTCGTGCTCAGCGAAGCGCCTGCCCGTTCTCCGGATAGCGCAGACAGCGCTGCCAAGCCGCTGCAGTAACCGCATCGGCAGTGCCCGATGGACTCGGATGACGGCTGTTGGCCCACCGCGGCTCTCGGCGCTCGTTAGGGCCGAGACTGACGGACCGCACACGATGCTGCGCAGGCGCCCGCGGCCGCCGTCTCGACCGTGCGTCAAGGGTCGGTAGCTCGCGGTCGCACAGGGGGAAAGCAGTCCGCCGGTGCAGCGGCTGCGGCGCCCACTCAGCGACTCGATGGCCGGACTCGCTCTCGGTGGCGGCCGGAGGCGGTTCGCCCGCATATCTGGGAGCACGGAACCATGGCGACCTGACCGACCCGCCAGCTCCCACGTTTGCAGGCCTCCAGTCTTCCGCTCCGGCCTCTTGGCAGTCCCACGGCGACAGGGGAGCGGCGTGCCGCGGCGCTCCTCGTCGATCCACGCGTACCTCGATCTGTGCAGCGGCACCTTCCCGCTCCCGTGAATCCGCGGCGCGTCACCCCTGGCGCGCCCCACCGCGCGTGCCTACAGTCACCTGCAAACGTGCACGAGCGCGATGTCAAAGGAGGCAGACCATGAGCAGGTACCTCGGCGCCTTATCGCGCCGTCAGTTGCTGGCCGCCGCCGGCAGTGTCACGTTCTTCAAGGGTGCACTGTTTGCTGGGATCAGCACCGCCCGCGCGCAGCCGCTGTCGGGCCCGGCGCCCGAGGTCGATCGCGTCGCGATCCGCGTCGTCACCGATTCGTATCACCACGCGTTCGAGCCGTCGCGCAAGCTGGCGGGCGTCGACGTGCAACGCACGGGAACCTCGCTGAGCAAGAGCGGGCCGCCGCGTGTGCTGAAGAACGAGTGGGGCTTGTCGCTGCACCTCGAGTCCACGCGCGGCGCCGACACGCGGCAGGTGTTGATCGACTTCGGGTTCTCTGCCGAGACGCTGAACAACAACCTGGAGCTGCTGCGCATCGATCCGGCGCGCCTCGACGCGCTGGTGCTGTCGCACGGCCACTACGATCACTTTGGCGGCCTGGTCGGCTTCCTGCAGGCCACCAAAGGCAAGCTCAAGCCGAAGGTGCCCTTCTACCTCGGCGGCGAGGAGTGCTTCTGCACGCGCGAGGCCGGAATCGGGGATAACGTCGGCAACTTCGGCTACCTCGACCGCAAGGCGATCGACGATGCCGGCCTGCAGATCCTGTTCGCCGAGCGGCCGACGTTGATCGGCGGCCATGCATTCACCACCGGCACGATCCCGCGCGAGAGCTTCGAGCGCGTGCTGTCGCCGACCCGCATGACGGTCGGCGAGCGTGACGGCATCGGCTGCTTCCCCGACAAACTGCCCGCGGAGAAGCGCAACCTGACCGTGGTGCCGGACGACTTCCTGCACGAGCAGGCCACCTGCTTCAACGTCAAGGATCGCGGCCTGGTGGTGATGACCTCGTGCGGGCACCGTGGAGTCGTCAACTCCACGCGCGCGGCGATGAAGATCGCTGGCGTGAACAAGGTGCACGCGATCCTGGGCGGCTTCCACTTGGCGCCGCATGCACCCGACTACCAGCGCCAGACCGCGCTGGCGATCAAGGAGCTGAATCCGGACTTCCTGATCCCGATGCACTGCAGCGGCGAGACGTTCATCGCCATCGCGACGCAGGAACTCGGCGACAAGGTGATCCGCTCGTCCACCGGCACGCGCTTTGTCTTTGGCGCGTAGGCGCGGCAACGGGCGGCTCGGAAGTCGAACCCGCCCACGTGGCGGGTTTTCTTTTCTCAACGCCGATCCAGCGACCGGCCTCGACCGATCGCAGTACAGCGCAGTTAGTCCGTTCGGTCAGGTTGCCGCACCACCGGAGGAGGCGCACGCTCCGTACTCCATAGAAGGCAGTGACGGACGTCGGAGCAAGCGACCGTCAGGCAAGCATCGGAGGCAATCAATGAAGCAGGTCGGATGCTGCAGCTCTCGTTCGGCGCTTCTCCTTGCGGTTTCGTCGTTGTTCCTCTCCCTTGGGAATGCCGTAGCCGCTCCGCACTGCTTTCGGGTTTACGACGGCGGAGGCAAGCTCAAGTACGAGGGCCGGCAGGCCCCGGTCGATCTTCGAGATGCGGATTCTGAGAGCTGGACGAAGCTGCGGCTTCGCAGCGAACACCTGCTCTGGCACACGAGCGAAAGGTGCCAAGGCGACGGACAGCAAGTGACGAGGTCGACAGTTGGCCGCGAGGCGGACGCCAAGGGGAATGCCGCTCTGATTCTGAGCCGAATTCCGCAGTTTGCAGGTAGGTAGGCAGACGAGCGTGTGAGGCTCGATCGTGATCGGCAAGCCCGCGTCGGCGGGCTTCCTTCGCTTCTTTGATCGTGACGGGAATCGACCCGGCGCAATGCGCCTGCGGTCGATGGCGGTACCCCAGTTCCCTTTTTTTGGCCTCGTCGCCAACCAGCGCGTTCGGCCCATAAGCGGCTGCTCGCCTCTGTCACCCTTGACTACGGCTTCAGACTGGCTGCGGTCATTCACATGGCGCGGGCGAGCCCCAGCTGGCGACCGGGAGCCGACCTTCACCTGCTGCGGGTAGTCGGTAGCCCGCACGACGGCGCCGAAGTTCGCGCCGACCGATTCGATGAACGGGGATGCTGGCTGGGTTCCGCCTGCCTGCTCAAAAACACAAATCGACGCTCGTGTCTTGCTTCTTGACGAAGGCGACGATTTCTTGGCGGTCTTTCGGGTTCTTGACCATCGTGACGGTCATCGCTGTGCCTGGCACAAGTTTCGCGGGATCGCCAATGAACTCGCTGACGGTTTGCTCGGACCAGATGATTCCTGAGTTCTTGAGGCTCTCCGTGTAGCGCCCAAAATCGGTCAGGGATCCAGCCTTGCGCCCATAGACGTTCTGCAGCTTCGGCCCCGTTCGATTGCAGCTGATCGAATGACAGCCAATGCAGTTTTCCCGAAAGAGCGTTTCCCCGCGAGACATGCGGCCGGCCGGTGCAGCACTCGCCGCGAATGAAGCGGCGGCCAGAAAAGCCACGACAAAGAGCTTCATCTCGAACCTCCGGCGATGGTGGGTTGCCCGGCATGATCCGACTGAAACCAACGACTGTTCGGGATAGCCGGCCTAGTCAGACTCTGCACCGGCCATAGTTGCCCGTCATCGGGCGCTGCACAAGTCCAATCAACTTCGTCGTCAGCAGACGGCAAGCAGCCCTCAAGGATCGCCCGCGTTCAATAGAATCGCGCTTCGCCGGCAAGTGACCGATGCTGGCCGCCGCTGCTAACTTCGGCCGCCGCGCACAACAGGCTGCAAACGCTGCTCACCGGACGCCCAGGATGTAGATCCCGAACGGATGCAAATGAATGTTTGCTGGCGTCCGGTTTCGACCTGCCGACAGCCGCAGCCGACCCGATGCCGCCGGTCGCCGCTTGGGGAAGCAGCCGATCTCCAGCGTCATCGAACGGCCGGGAGAGCACTTCAGGCTGCGCGGCGTGACCTTCCAGATGAGGAGCTGCGCCCGGCCGACAAGCCGGGCGTGCCGCCCGGCGTACTACCGGCGGGCACGGTAGGGCGGCGACGCCCTACCGACGCGCGTCAGTACTTCGCCTGGATCTTCTCCAACTGTTCCTTGGTGATGCCCGGCACGTCGCCGCGGACCTTGAAGCGGTTCAGGTTCCAGGCGCCGTCACCGAGCCAGTCCTTGACCATCTTCAGGTTCTTCGCGCGTTCTTCGTCGCTGCCACCAAGGTACTGATACATGTTGCCGGGCTTGCCGCCCGCAGCCTTGCCATCGTCGAGCCGCCGTTGCATCGCGCCGGTGGCCGGCCAGACGACGTACGACATGAAGTTGGGGTAAGTGTCCATGCGCGGCGCAACGGTCCTGCGCTTGTCCTCGGGCATCAGATTCCAGTCGTTGTATTCGGGCGCGCTGGCGCCGTGGCAGGTGCCGCACTTGGCGGCGATCATCGGCCCGACATCCTTGCGCCACGTGACATCGTTCGCCATCGCTGTCGTCGCAAAGCCAGCGAGCATCAGCACTGCAATCTTCGTCTTGAGCATTTCCTGTCCCTCCTTGGATGAGGACAACACCGTAGACGCGCTGGGCGTGCCGACGCTTGACCGCGATCAAGGTCGGCAGGTCACGGACTTCCATTGCCGTGTACGGGCTCGTGCTCTCTTGGCGCCGGCTCAGCGGTCGGCGGGCTGCCGCTCTCTCGCCCAGCCTTCGAGCCACGGGCATGGCGCAGCACCTCGAGACGGCCAACCGGCGCCCCGGTTCCACCGCGTTGGGGCTGCGGCGTGTCCGCTACGATCGTCGTCAGCGCCTTACGCCAACCACCGCCCGCCGGGGGCCGGCCCCCGGCGCACCATCCTGAACGCCAAGTAACGGAGCGGTCTTCATGCCCTTCGAGATTCTGTTTCTTCTTGGACTGATCCTGCTCAACGGGGCTTTTGCGATGTCCGAGATCGCGCTGGTCGCCTCGCGCAAAGCCCGCCTGCAGGCGCTGGTTGCCGACGGCGATTCCGGCGCCGCGGTCGCGCTGGCGCTGAACGAGCACCCGACGCGCGTGCTGTCCACCGTACAGGTCGGCATCACCTCGATTGGCATCCTGTCGGGCATCGTCGGCGAGGCCGCGTTCGCCGCGCCGCTGGCCGAGTGGTTCATTGGGTGGGGGCTGGAGAAGGACGGTGCGCGCATTGCGGCCACGGCATTCGTGGTCGTCCTGTTGACCTATGTCTCCATCGTGCTGGGCGAACTGGTGCCCAAGCGCATCGGCCAGATCAGTCCCGAGAACATCGCCCGCCGCGTGGCCCGCCCGATCCGCCTGCTGTCGGCCATGGCCGCGCCGTTCGTGCGGCTGCTGTCGAGTTCGACTGACTTCATCCTGCGCTTCATCGGCACGCGTCAGTCGGACGCGAGCGCGGTGACCGAAGAGGAGATCCACGCCCTGATCCAGGAAGGGTCGGAGTCCGGCGTGATCGACGAGCAGGAGCGCGCCATGGTGCGCAATGTCTTCCGGCTCGACGACCGGCAGATTGCCTCGCTGATGACGCCGCGCTCCGACATCGTCTACCTGGACCTCGAAGACTCGCGCGAGGAAAACCTGCGCAAGGTGCTCGAGTCCGAGCGCTCACGCTTTCCGGTCTGTCGGGGCGGCCTGCACGACATCGTCGGCATCGCCAACGCCCGCTTGCTGCTGCACCAGACCATCCGCGGCGAAGCCGCCGACATCGCCACCGCGCTGGAGCCCCCCGTCTACGTTCCGGAGTCGTTGACGGGAATGGAGTTGCTCGAGAACTTTCGCTCGTCGACCGGCCATCTGGCCCTCGTCATCGATGAGTACGGCGAGGTCCAGGGTCTCGTGACGCTGCAGGATCTGTTTGAAGCAATCGCCGGCGAGTTCAAGACGCCGCGCAGCGAGGACGCCTGGGCGGTGCAGCGGGCAGACGGTTCCTGGCTGCTCGACGGCCTGATACCGATTCCCGAGTTGAAGGATCGCCTGGGTTTCAGCGCCGCACCCGAGGAAGAACTGGGGCGCTACAACACCCTGTCCGGAATGATGATGCTGCTCCTCGGTCGCGTGCCGTCGGTCGCTGACACGGTGGACTGGCAGGGCTGGCGATTCGAGATCGTCGACATGGACAAGCATCGAATCGACAAGGTCCTGGCGTCCGCGATCTCCGAGCAGTCCGCCAGGTCGGACGAGACGTTGGCCGGCTGAGCGCGCTGCGTGATCGCCTGCAGCAGGAAGCCGATCCTGGCGCCGGGAAAGAAACGGAGCGAGATGTCCTTCAGGGTCACGCGCTTGGGCGGCACGGTCTTCGACGCGCGCCGCATGGTGTAGACATGCTGCATCGGCGGCCTCTGGACAACGAAGGCGCGACGCTTGCCGAAGCGGGGCGATTCCCGTAACCGCCCCGGGGTATCCTTGCTCCATGGCTCACGTTCCGGCTCGCGCCC
>Ga0209450_10001058_pt1 | contig 13834 bp, 6 predicted proteins | sample FrelakmetLWP11LW_FD_187149 | JGI IMG/M metagenome (GOLD analysis project Ga0209450, IMG submission 187149) | Freshwater lake sediment microbial communities from the University of Notre Dame, USA, for methane emissions studies - LWP11 LW (SPAdes)... | ecosystem: Environmental > Aquatic >...
TATGCGGGCTCGTACCTCGGCTGGCTGTGGACCCCGCTCGCGACCCTGATCCAGTTCGCGCTCTTCATGGTCGTCTTCTCGGTGATCTTCCAGATCCGGGTCGAGGGTCTTGGCATCGATCTTGCAAAACGGCCACCGGTGGGATTTGGAATCTACCTGATCACCGGCCTGGTGCCGTTCCTGGCGCTCAACGACGCGGTGCTGCGCGCGGCGCGGGTCTTTCGCACGCACGCCACGCTGGTGCAGCGCGTGCGGATACCGGCCGAGGTGCTGGTGATCGGCGACGTGCTCGGCGCCGTGCTCCACCACGCGATCTCGTTCGTGGTGGTGCTCGCCATCTGCGTGATCGGCGGGCACTGCCGGCTTGCCGACCTGCCATGGCTGGGCGGGTCACTGGCGCTGATCGCGCTGTGGGTGGTCGGCCTCAGCCTGACGGCGAGCGTGCTCGGCGCCGCGCTGCCCGACGTTTCCGAAGCACTGACCCTCGGGATGCAGCTGCTGTTTTACGGCGCGCCGCTCGTCTACCCACTGGCCATGGTGCCCGACGGCGTGCTGCGGACCCTGGTCTCGGCGAACCCGCTGACCCCGCTGGTTGGCGCGTCGCGCGCCGGCCTGATCGGTGCGGTGCCCCCGGAGCCGCTCGCCGTCGCGGCGGTGGCTGCCGCGGGCGTGGCGCTGGTCGTGATGGGGGCCGCGGCGCTCGATCGCTGGCGGTATACAATCGCCGACCTGCTGTGATTGCCGGCGGGTCGCAGGAATGTCATGGAGGATTCGATGAGTCTCAAGTTTTCGCTCTCAGTGAGCGTGCTCGCGATGGTGGCCGGGCTTTCCGTCGGCTGGTCGCAAGAGGCACTGCCGGCCGGCGCGGCCGCGGAGGCAACCCCTGCCGCGGAGCCGGCGCTCCCCGATGAGGGCCAGCAGGAGCCTGCCCCGAGGGCCAGCACCAACTTTCGCAGCTGGGACGAGATGGTCGCGGACTGGCTGACGCCGCGGCCGGTTCCCAAGGACACCATCGTCAGGATCGACGAGAAGCACGCCTACCCGCATCCCGCCGTCTCCCTCAAGATGGAGATCGTCCGCGAGGACGAGACCACGGTGTGGCTGCGCGGTCTGCCGCCGGAGGACCCGGAGTCGGCCCTCCACGAGATGTGGCGGCGGCGCGAGCGCGACGAGCTGACGTACCGGACGGCGCGGGACTGGGAAGAGAAGTACGGAGTCGTCGACTTCTACCTCGACTTCGGGGCCGAGATTGTGCCGCCGCCGTTCATGGACGCGATTCGCTTCGAGCCGGTCACGAGCGGCCTGCCGGACAGCGGGCTGTGGCAGATGAACTTCGTGCTCGACGACATGAACGGCGACGGGATCGACGACCTGGTGCTGCCGCCGGCGCGGAAGGGCGTCGGCCATCCGTCCATCTTCCTCGGCAAGGGGGGCGGCGCCTATGAGGTGTGGAAGGGCTGCGTCTGGCCGGGCCAGGTGCCGTTCGACTACGGCGGCATTCAGACCGGCGACTTCGATGCCGACGGTCACCGCGACCTCGTGCTCGCGATCCACTTCAAGGGACAGTACGTGCTGTATGGCAACGGGGCCGGCAACTTCGTCCGCGCCGATCTGGTGCCTAGCCCGGACCCGCGGATCACCTCGCGGGCGCCGACAGTGGGCGACTTCAACGGTGACGGCCGCGACGACGTAGCCTTCCTGGCGGAGATCGACTACGACACGGCGACCAACAACCGAATCGAGGACTCGGTCACGGCGTGGACGGTGCTCAGCAGCCCGAACGGCTGGCGCGTGTCGCGTCCCGGGCTGCCGCAGCGGGTCATCGGCGACAGCCTCGCCGCGGCCGACCTCGACGGGGATGGGACCACTGACCTCGCGCTGTCGTCCAACACCAACGACTGGCGCCGCCTGGTCTCGTTCAACCGCGCGGGCGAGGAGGGCTGGGTCGGTCCGCTGCCGCGCGGCGTGCTGGCCAACGCCCAGCACCCGGATGTCGCGGTCCGCCGCGGCGCGGCCGGCACCGAGATCTATGCGGCCTTCGTGCAGTTCCAGATCGTCAACGGCGAGAACGTGGCCCGCACCGGCGTCATCCGGTACTCGGTCACGGCCCAGGGGATCATGGACACGGGCGTACCGCTGTTCTTCGACGACAACCGCTTCAACGCCATGTTTCGGCTCGGGGTGGGCGACCTCAACGGGGACGGCCTCGTCGACATCGTGGCGGGGCGCCGGGACGGCGACCTCGAGGTCTTCATCCAGGCTCCGTCCGGTGAGTACTACCGTGAGCAGGGCGCGGAGCTCGAAAGCCGCGGCCGGCCGTATGACATCCAGCTCGTGGATCTCGACGGCGACGGCCGGGACGACCTCGTGGTCGCTTTCGCGGAGGAGGAAGGGAACCGGGGCGGAGTCAGCGTCTGGCTGAGCCGCGCCCAGGTGTAGCGTCCGTTCCAACGAGCCCGCTTCCGCGCCCGCTTCCGCGCCCGTGCTCCGGAGGCGAGGCGAGTACGAGGAGAGGGCGTCCTGCGGGGCGTATCGCTCGCGGGGGCTTGGGGTACTACCGTTCGGAAGCGGGGCGTGGCAATGGGCGGGTGAGGCTAGCCCCTAGATCCCAGATCCTAGCCCCTCCCCAGTGCTTGACTTGTGGTAACTGCCGTCACATAATGCGCCGGGAGTTGGTTTTCGAGCTGAAAGGCCCTTGACAGTGTGCGCGGCTGGGTGCTACTCTTTATGCTGTCATGACATATTTCGAAATAAGTCGCTCAACAATTTGAACTTACGGGAGGTGATGCGCAACTAAGAGGGGTGAAGAAGAGAGCAGGACGGTTCGAAATCGTCTCGTTTTCTGTCGTGAAGGTACCGAAGAAAGGAAGGAGCTGAGCATGAAGAGATTCCTGACACTGGCGCTGATCGGCGCGGTTATGCTCGGGGCAGGCAGCGTCGCCTTTGCGAACGTCTGCGCGTTTGATCCCGTCCCGGCCGCCACCCTGCTGTTCCCGTTCGTGACCTACAACTACGATCTGGGTGCGTCGGGTTACAACACCCTGTTCGCGATCACCAACGTCTCCAACGAGGCGCAGGTCGTGCACATCACCCTGTGGACCGACTTCTCGGTCCCGATCCTCGACTTCAACATCCTGCTGACGGGCTACGACGTGCAGACCCTCAGCATTCGCGACATCCTCGCGAACGGCCAGCTGCCGGTGACGGTCAACAGCGGCCACACCACTGATGAGGGCGTGTTCGAGGATGGTCCGGTTTCCGGCGCGAACACCTATGCGGCGTGGGATCCCGAAGATCTGCCGGCTCCCGAGCCGACCTCGGCTCTCGGCAGCCGCTGCTCGTCCAGCGCGCAGGCCTATCCGGGCCGTTACACGACCCCGATCCCGGCCAACATCCTCGCGCTGTTCGAGGGCTGGCTGAAGAGCAGCCAGACCGTGCCGCGCTACCACGACAACTGCGATGACAACCCCTACGTGCCGTCGCCGACCCCGTGGTTCGAGGCCCGCACCGAGGCCGACGACACCTGGATGTACATCACGGCGGACGTGGTGGAGACCTGCAACACCCTGTTCCCGGATGAGTCCGCGTACTACGGCTCCGGCGGTGAGATCCGCTACGACAACGTCCTGATGGGCGACGTCATCTATGTGAACCAGACCGCTCGCCTCTCCGAGGCGGAGAATGCGGTGCAGATCGAGGCCGACGGCGCTCTCGACCTGATCGCGACCATCGACCCGGCCGGTTTCCCGGCGAGCTTCTATGCCCGCTATGCGAACGGCTTTGGGTTCTCCGACTACCGCGAGCCGCTGCCGACCGCGTGGGCGTTCCGCTATCTGCAGGACCCGGCGCTCGGACTCACCACCGGCATCCGCGCGTTCAAGGGTGACGTCATCAACCGTATCGTCCCCGACCTCGTCCTCGACGATCCGGATGAGTCCCCGAACGAGATGTGGGCCCTCAACTGCCTGGCGTACACCTACTACGTCTGGGACGAGGAGGAGAACGTGACCTCCACCGCGACCATGCCGTGGTCGATGCCCGGTGGCGAGAGCGTGATCCTCAACCTCCTCCCGCTCGAGACCCAGGAGGTTTCGGCCGGTCAGTTCAACATCCTCGACGAGTACGGCTGGTTCCTGTTCATTTGGCCGCCGTCGAACTTCTACCCCGGTGGTGAGGCGCCCGACTGGTACCAGACCTGGATGGGTGTGCAGTACGTGAAGGCCGGCGAGTACTCGTCGTTCCGCACCGGTCACGTGATGGCGAACTACAACTGCTTCGACGACCAGGTCCTGCCGCAGCTGGGCATCTTCTACCGGCCGCCGTTCGACTAAACTCGAAGCTCACTGATCATCCCGGAGGCGGCCCTCGGGCCGCCTCCTTTTTCATTGCCCGCAGTTCGCGTGACGAACTGCGGACAATGAAACGGATGTCAAGAGACGGTCAAAAGGGGACGGGTCGAGTTGACCTGCTGCCGCGGCTCGACGAGAATGCGACGTTGGGTCGGCCCGCCGCCTCCTCGTGTGCGTACTCCCGGCGCCGGCGGTGACCATGGTCACCCCCGGCTTCGATAACCTAAGTTCCTGATGGAATTCGCTTAAGCTGGCCCGTTCCGGATTGACACTCGAGCGGCCCGCAACCTATAGTCTGAGTTGATGGAGGTGCTCATGCCGTCCTCTCACGCGTCCCGATCGCGGGCCGTTGTCCTTCTCGGTGCCGCCTCGCTGGCGGTGATCCTGCTGATTTCGGGCGCGGTGTCCGCGCAGACGCCCCCGCCGCCCGAGTGCCTGGCTGACGGCGGCGTGCTGCTGTCGTCCCTCAACTGCCTCGGGAACCCGACCATCGACAAGTACTTCGAGGTTTCGACCTTCGGCTGGGGCGCCACCCAGCAGCTCGCGGTCAACACCGGCAACGATCTCCAGCTGTACAACATCAACAACCCGGGAAGCCCGGTCGAAGGCGACGACTCGAACTTCGGCGTCGGCAACCAGGGTGACTCCGACTACGACCTGCTCAACCAATCGATCTGCGACGACTGCCGGTACGGGGTCGCCACCTACAAGCTCGGCACCGTGCTGTTCGACCTCGGAAGCGGCAGCCAGCCCAACTTCGGCACCAAGCAGTTCTACGGCACCAGCCTCGACCCGCGCGGCGCGTTCACCTTCAAGTTCGACAACCAGCAGTACCTGCTCGCCAACTACCTGCCCGACGACTGCGGTACCAGCGGCGACGCCACGCTCTACCGCTACAGCGGCATCACCAACATCGAACGGATCGGCTGCGTCGACGCGCCCGGCTTCTCCGGCAAGTTCCTCAACGGCGTGACGGTCGAGGATGGCGGCAACACCTACCTCTACCTCGGCTTCTACGACAACTGGATCTACATCTACCAGGTGCAGGACTTCGGCAGCGCCATCAATCTCAACTTCATCGTCAAGAGCCCGATCCGGGCGTTTATGGCGCGCGGCAAGGGTCTGGCGATTGACGAGACGGCCAATCTGGCCGTGAGCTCATTCGTCAACGACGGCATGCACGTCTGGGACATCTCGAACCCGGCGAGCCCGGTCCAGAGGGCGTTCGTGGCCGGCAACTTTGGCCTTGCCGCGTTTCGTTTTCCCTTCGCGTGGGTCGCGCCGCCGGGGGACCCGCACTCCTCGAGGACCTACAAGATTGCCGCGAACGGCACGATCGAGGAGCCGCTCGACCCCAACTTCTGGGACCCGGGCCATCCGTGGAACAACCACTCCTCAGATCCCGACAACCCGTGCGAGTGGCCGACCAGCGCGGTGTTCTCGAACGACGCCACGACGATGTACCTGACGCGGTACAACGTGACGCAGATGATCGACTTCACGGCCTGCGCCGGGCCGATCCAGCCGGTCGCGGGCATGGACCTGTCGCCGGCGGCGGTGTTCCCGGGCGACTCGGTGACGGTGACGAACACCTCGATCGGCACGGTCGACACCAAGACGATCTGGGTCACCAGCGCTCAGGATCCGATGAGCACCGTGATCTGCGGCGACCGGGTGCTGACGGCGGGTGATCCGAACACGCTGGCCTGCCCGATCGACGCCAATGTCCAGGCCACGGTCGAGCGGTGGGCGCACGTGGCGGTGGCGAACAGCGACTTCCCGTGCGTCCCGGGCGGCAGCTGTCCAGCCCAGCAGCTCGCGACCGAGCAGGTCGTGATCGACCGAGCGCCGGACGCCGTCATCACGATCACGCCGCCCAACCCGATCACCGGCGACACGGTCAGCTTGGAGGGGGCGGGGGAGGGCACCCCGGCTGCGGTCCCTTTTGAGTGGAAGGTCACCGACCCCACCGGGGGATTCACCGAACCCACCGGCAACCCGGTGAGTGTGGACCTCGATCAGAGCGGCGAGTGGCAGATCCGGCTGCGCGTGAACTACGAGCACCAGCCCGCGCCCGGCGGTTCGGATCCGGACGGCGACGGCCTCTATGAAGCGCAGAAGTTCGAGACACTCCAGATCAGCTCGGTCGCCGCCGACTTCACGATCTCGCCGGCGAACCCGCTGACGACCCAGGCGATCACGCTCGACGGCAACGCCTCGAACTGGCAGCCCGGCGCCAACCTGTCGTGGGACTGGGCGGTCACCGGGGCGACGACCTACAACGGCTGCCCGAACAACATCGTCTGCACGATTCCGGCCGACACCTTGAACCCTGGCCAGCACACGATCACGTTGACGCTGACCAACACCGGCAACGACGACGTCTCGACCAAGGTCAAGACGGTCAACGTCGTCGACGGATCGGTGCAGCTCGACTTCACGATCTCGAACACCACGCCGGACATCGGGCAGACGGTGTTCTTCGACATCACCGGCGTGCCGGCCGACATCGACAGCGCGACCTGGAACTTTGGCGGCACCGGCTGCTCGCCGTACACTCAGAACTACACCTGCATCCCCGATGCCTACACCGACTGCATGTCGGCCTCCTACGCGTACGCGAACTCGGGGGCGAAGACGGTGCGGGTGACGGTCGTCTACCAGGGCGTGACCCTGCCGCAGGTGACGCACCCCCTAACGGTGTCGAGCTCCGGGAGCTGCGGTGGTGGTGGTGGTGGCGGTGGTGGTGGTGGTGGCGGCGGCGGCAGCTGCACCTACACCCTCAATCCGACCTCGGCCCAGGTGCCGGCGGCGGCCGGCAGCGGACAGTTCAGCGTGCTGACGTCGCCGGGTTGCCCGTGGACCGCGCAGTCGCTCGATGGCTGGATCACGATCACCCAGGGAACGAGCGGCAGCGGCCCCGGAACCGTGCGCTACGCCTACACCACCAACTCGACCCCGGACCTGAGAACCGGCGAGATCGCCGCCGCCGGCAGGACCTTCACCCTCAACCAGTACGGGATGGTGCCGACCGACTTCGCTGTCTCCAACCTGGAGCCGGACATCGGCGAGGAGGTTGTGTTCACGGTCGACGCGGCGCTGGTGCCGGTGAGCTGGGACTTCAAGAGCCCGGACTGCGCGTGGCGGCCGATGACCGTCGACTGCAGCGGCAATCCTGCCGCCTGCCGCAACGTCGTTCGCACCTTCCCCCAGTCGGGCTTCTTCGACGTGACGCTCGTAACCACCACCGGCAGCCGTACCGAGACGGTGTGGGTGCACAACCAGGGCGAGTGCGGGCCGGTCTGTACGGCGACCGGAGCGCCGGACCCGGCGTTCACAATGACGCCGAACCCGGTGCAGGCCGGGACCGACGTCAGCTTCTTCCACAGCGAGGACCCGGTGATCGTGACCTGTGAGTACGGCGTCGCTCCGCTGGTCTTCAACCTGCCGGCCTCCGGCGGCAGCGGCACGATCACCGTGACCACCGACGCTGGATGCGATTGGTTTGCCAGCGACGATCGGCACTGGATCGCGATCACGTCGAATCCGCTCGGCAGTGGCCCGGCGCTCGTTCAGTTTTCGGTCGACGCAAACTCGGGCCCAGAGCGCGTCGGTTATATCTTTGTCGGCGGCGAGCTGGTAAGAGTCAATCAAGGGGGTGGCGGCGGTATGGTCAGCGGAGGCGACGGCGGGGATCCCAAGATCCTGCTGCCGATCGGCCTCACCGCGGAACCCACGAGCCCGCAGATCGGCGAGGAGGTCGTCTTCGAGATCACGGGCTACGGCGGCGACGTCGAGGCCCATTGGGACTTCGGCGGCCCGGGCTGCGCGCCGTACACCCAGACCTTTGTCTGCGAGCCCATCTACACCGAATGCCTGGACGCCAGCTACAAGTACTCATCGGCCGGCGCCAAGACGGTGACGGTCACGGCCTACAATCCTGACACCGGCGTTCTGATCGGCTCGGCCCTGGTCAACCTGACGGTGCAGGCGACCGGGACCTGCGGCGGCTGCAGCTACACGCTGTCGCCGACCTCGCTCAACTTCCCGGCGGCGGGCGGCAACGGCACCTTCAACGTAGCCACCAACGCCGGCTGCGCCTGGACGGCCGATCCCTCGCAGGGCTGGATCACGATCACCTCGGGAGCGAGCGGCACCGGATCGGGGACCGTCAACTACAGCGTGGCCGTGAACTCGGGTGTCGCCCGCCAGGGCAACATCGACGTCGAGAACCGGCTGCACACCGTCACCCAGGCGGCCGCCGGCGGCGGCGGAGGAGGCGGCGGCGGAGGCGGCGGCGGCACCAACACCGACGCCACCGAGTGGGCGTGGAACATCAAGCTCGACGGCCAGTCGGTCCTGACCAGCACCGAGCCCAACTTCACCCACCGCTTCACCGTGGCCGGCCTGTACACCGTCGAACTCGAGGCTGGCAATTGCTTCGGTTCGGCGACCTCGACGCAGCTGCTCGAGGTGCTGGCGCCACCGCCGCCCGAGGACTTCCTGGTGCCGGCGGCGGCGCACGCCCCGGGCCTCAACGAGACGGTGTGGCGGACCGACCTCCGGATCTTCAACCCGTGTCTCGAAACGGTGGACGTCACCATCGAGTACCTGCCGGAGGCGACCGACAACTCGAACACGGTCATCCACGGCCTGGAGTTCCTGCTCCCACCCGACGCGACCCGGATCTTCGCCGACATCGTCCAGCAGATCCCCGGGATCCAGGGCGACGACAACAAGGGCTCGCTGCGCTTCACGTTTGACGGCGGCAACGGCTGCACGCCGCTGATCGTGTCGCGCACCTACAACGACACTCCGGAGGGGACCTTCGGGCAGTACGTGCCGGCGGTGCCGGTGGTGCCGCTCGACGAGGACCGGGTGTTCCTGACCGGGATGGTCGACAACTTCTACTACCGGACCAACGTCGGGCTCGCCAACTTCGGCCCCGACAACGTCGGCAACATTGGGATCACCGTCTACGACGAGTTCGGGGTTGCACTCGGCGACACCATCACGACCTGGGTGCCGGGCTACTCGACGCGGCAGATCGTCGAGGTGATCGAGGCTGCGGGCATCCTGATCGACGTCAACATCTTCTCGGTGGCGATCGACACCAACGGCGCCGACCTGACGATGTACGCGTCGGTGATCGACAACTTCACCGGCGATCCGGTGTACGTCTCACCAGCCGGCACCGAAGAGGTCACGGTCTGGATCCCGGGCATCGCGCACCTGCCGGGCGCCAACGAGTCGCTGTGGCGCTCGGACATCACCTTCCTCAACGAGACCCAGGACCTGATCTCGGCCAGGGTCGACTACGTGCCCGAGGACCCGCTCGGCTACTCGCCGTTCATGATCATGAACATCGATGCGGGCAACGCCTTGTACTACGTCGACGTCCTCGGCGTGTCAATGCTGCCGCCGGACACCGATTCCAAGGGCTACTTCGTGGTGACCAGCCGGGGCGACTACGGGGTGCCGCACATGGTGGCGCGCACCTACAACCTGGCCGGAAGCGGCGGGACCTTCGGCCAGAACCTCATGGTCTTCGGCGACGCCGACCTGATCCACGAGGGTGAGTCCGGCTACGTGCCAGGCGTCGGCAACTCGCCGTCGCCGGATACGGGCTTCCGAACCAACGTCGGCGTGCTCAACACCGACACCGACAACGGAGCGACGATCTCGGTCACGCTCTACGACACCGAGGGAGGCATCGTCGCCAACCTGCCCGAGTACTGGATTGCGCCTTCGAAGTTCGTCCAGTACAACATCTTCCAAGCGCTCGGGATCGACGAGGAGATGCACGCGTCGATCGAGGTGCACGTGGTGTCGGGTGGGCCAGTGGCGGTCTACGCGTCGGAGATCGACAACCGCACGCAGGATCCGATCCTGGTCCCGGCGGTCGTGGCGGCGTCCCCGGGGCAGTAGCACCGCCTTTGCCATGGAATCCAGGGGGCGGCTTCGGCCGCCTCCTTTTCTTGAGGGCGCCAGAGTCACGATCTGAGGGCTGGGGCCCGCGCCCGCTTGCGCTTCCGCGCCCGCTTCCGGATACGTGCGCGTGTCCGCGTCCTCTGTCACCCTGAGCGAGCGGCGCAGCGAGTCGGAGGATCACCGTTCCCGACGTGGCCCGAAGTCTCCTGGCGAGACCGCACAACATGGCCGTGCCACTGGGGGTGGTGGGCTGCGTCGCGACGGCCGTGGCTGGCACGATAGTTGCTCTATAATGCGCGTCGACCGCCGTCTGGCGCCATTCTGGCGCACCCCTGGGAGATCGCCATGAGTGCTCGTGCCACCCTGATCGTCCTCGCCGCCCTGCTGGTGCCCGCTGTGTCGCTGGCCGCGCCGCCGGACGGCGCCGCCCTGCTCGCGGGCATGATGCAGGCCGCCGGAGGGCTGCAGGCGTTCCGCGATCTCGGCGTGATCGAGATCGCTCTCACGGAAGAGGAGACGACCGCGAACGGCACCCAGCACAAGAAGCAGTCCACGGCGTACGTGGACGCAGCAACCCTCGGCAGCATGCGGCTCGAGCTCCCAGGCGAGGTGGTGGTCGCCCGCAAAGGGACCATCGGCTGGTCCACCCGCGCCGGCGTGCCAGACGATCGGCCACAGGGATCGAGAATGGCGGTCGGCACTCTCAACCAGCGGTTGTTCCCGCTGCTGCTGCCGTTCACCGCAACGATGGACGGCGTCCGACTCGGCACCGTCTACGAGACCAGCTTCGAGGGCCAGCCGGCGTGGCGGGTCGCGGTCACCTTCGAGGAGAACTTCTTCATCACCCCGAGCATGTCCGCGACCTGGTACTTCCACATCCGCAAGGACAACGGTGCGCTGCTCGCCGCCGAGTTCCTGCCGCCGCCCGGAGTGCGCGACGTCCGCAGCGAGGGCATCCGCTACCGTGTCCTCAAACAGGCCCCGATCGGCTCGGGCGTGCAGCTGCCGGTCCAGGTGCTGCTCGACGGTATCGACCTCAACGGCTCACCCACCGGCCACGTCCGGGTCACCAAGATGCAGGTCACTGTGCGCGGGCCCTACGACCCGAAGCTCTTCCTGCACCCCCTGGAGGTCCAGGCCCTGGAGGGCCGCAAGGACTGATTCCTGCCAGGGGGGCGCGAGGACGGTCCGCGTCCCGCCCGACCGCAGGGTCGAACCATAGAACGGGAACGGGTGGGGCGCTGGCCCCCAGATCCTAGCCCCTAGCCCCTGGCAGGGAGGGGGTGGTACCGTACTGACCGCCATGACTTCGGATCTCCGCCGGGGCGTCGTGACCGTGGCCGATGTCCACAAGTGGTACCGCGTGTACGCGTCGCCCACGGAGCGCGTCAAGCGGATTCTCGGAAGGCCGAGCCGGCATCTCGAGTTCCAGGCCCTCGACAGCGTGTCTTTCGCGGTGGAGCCGGGCACCGCGCTCGGCATCGTCGGTGAGAACGGTGCCGGCAAGAGCACGCTGCTCAAGCTGATCGCGGGCACCACGCGGCCGACCGCTGGAGCCGTCGAGGTCGGCGGGGTGGTGGCGGCGATCCTCGAGCTCGGCGCAGCCTTCCACTCAGAGTTCTCGGGGCGCGACAACGCGATCCTCTACGGCGCGCTGCTCGGCCTCGACCGCCACGACATGGAGCGGCGGCTGCCGGGGATCTTCGACTTCGCGGAGCTCGGCGAGTTCATCAACCACCCGATCAGGAGCTACTCCACCGGCATGGTGATGCGGCTGGCGTTCGCCGTCGCCACCGGCGTCGACGCCGACGTGCTGGTGGTGGACGAGGCGCTCGCCGTCGGCGACGGCTACTTCCAGAAAAAGTGCATTGACCGGATCCGGGAGATCCACGGCCGCGGCACCACCATCCTGTTCTGCTCGCACTCGATGTACTACGTGACGATGTTCTGCGAACGCGCGTTGTGGCTGGCCGGTGGCCGCATGCAGCGGATCGGACCGGCCAAGGAGGTGGTGGAGGCCTACGAGGAGTACCTGCTGGTCCGCGACAAGCGGCGACTCGGCCGCAACGACCCGCCTGCGCCGGCGGCCCCGATCGCAAAGGTCGGTCGGGTGGCCGCGATCCGCCTCGCTGGTCGCACGGGCGAGGCGCCGCTCGAGCTGAGGCCGGGCGGGACGCTCGATCTCGAAGTCGAGGTCGAGAGCTCGCGGCCCGAGGAGCGCTTTCACGTCGCCGTCGCGCTGGACACTCTGGACGGGCGCTGCATGCTCGGCGTGTCGACGGCGTGGGACGGCCAACGCCCTCTCCAGGGTCAGGACCGTTACACGATGGCATTGACCGTCCCCGAGCTGCCGGTGGCGTCCGGCACCTTCCACCTCTCGGTCTTCCTGCTCGACGAGAGCGGGCTGGCCGTTCACGACCAGGCGGTCGAAACCAATGCGGTCCGGGTCACTGCGCCGTCGTGGACGCCCTCCCTGATCGAGGTGGCGCACCACTGGGAGCAGAGGTGACCGGGCCGCAGCGGCTCACCGTCAACTACCTCCTCGAGGACACCGCGCTGTTCGGCGGCGTCAAGGTTCCCCTCCACCACGCCAACCTGCTGCACCACCGCGGCCACCGGGTGCGGGTGCTCAGCCGGGGTCCGCACCCCGACTGGTACAGGCTCGAGGCGGAGTTCGCGACCGTCCGGCAGTTCACCGCCGACGCGGTCCCCGAGGCCGACGTCCATGTCGCCACCTTCTGGACCACGATCGCGCCGGTGGCGGCGCTGCCGCACGGGCGGCCGGTCCACTACTGCCAGGGTTTCGAGGCCTGCTACACCCACAACCTCGATCAGCACCCGCAGATCCTCGAGGCGTACTCCCAGCAGTTGCCGGCGTTCGCCGTGTCGCCTCACCTCGCCGCCATCATGCGCGACCGCTTCGGGCGACCGGCGCGGGTGGTGCCGCCGGCCCTCGAGCCGATCTGGCGTCCGCGCTGGCGGCGGCGGCCTTCGCTGCGGCCGCGCGTGGTCGTCGCTCACCCGTTCGAGGTCGACTGGAAGGGCGTCGCCACCGCCCTCGAGGCGGTGCGGCGGATGCGCGCCGACGGGGTCGAGGTCGCGTTGGTGCGGGTTTCGCAGTGGCCGCTCAGCGAGGCCGAGCGCGCCGTGGTCGAGCCCGACGAGTTCCACTGCCGGATCTCACCCGCGGACGTCGCCCGGCTGCTCGCGGGCTGCGATCTGATGCTCGCGCCCTCCTGGGAGCAGGAGGGCTTCGGCCTGCCGGTGCTCGAGGCGATGGCCTGCGGGGTGCCGGTCGTGGCGTCGCGCATCCAGGCCTTCACGGGGTTTGCCGCAGGCGCCGCTGAGCTGGTGCCGGCCGCCGACCCGGGCGCCTTTGCGGATGCCGCGCGGGAGATCCTCGCCGACCGCCGGCGCTGGCGCGAGATGCGCCGCGCCGGGCTGCGTGCAGCGGCGGCCTTCAGCGAGCGCCGGGTCGTGGGCGCGGTCGAGGAGGCGCTGCGCTGGGTGGCCAGCGACGCCTGGAGGGCCGAGCGATGACGGTGTCGCTGGTC
>Ga0209450_10001059_pt1 | contig 13833 bp, 9 predicted proteins | sample FrelakmetLWP11LW_FD_187149 | JGI IMG/M metagenome (GOLD analysis project Ga0209450, IMG submission 187149) | Freshwater lake sediment microbial communities from the University of Notre Dame, USA, for methane emissions studies - LWP11 LW (SPAdes)... | ecosystem: Environmental > Aquatic >...
CTCTTGTCGCCTTTCCGCACCTGGGCCAACCCCAGCGCATGCAGCAGGTCCGCCGAACGCGGCAGCGTCGCGAGGCCTTCCCGCAAGGTCGCCTCGACCTCTTTCTCACGCCCCTGAACGCGCCACGCGTCGGCAAGATTCACCCAGGCAGACACGAACCGGGGATCCAGCTTCAGTGCCCGCCGGTACGCGGCCATCGCCTCGTCGAAGCGCCCCAGGCGGAGGTAGAGGTTGCCAAGGTTGGCGTTGGCCATCGGCCAGTCGGCATCCTGGTGCTGCACCTCGATGTATTCGCGCAAGGCACGGCGATAAGCCTCGCGGCGGTCGTCCGGCAGCTCGGCTTCAGGTATGCCTGCCAGCACGCGTGCAGCTTCGATGCGCACCCCGCGTACGGGATCGGCCAGCAGAGGACCCGCGGCCTGCACGCGGTTGGCGGGGTCCACGGGCTCGATCATCTGCAGGGCGGCGATGCGCACCTCGGGATTGGCATCCTCCAGCAGTTCACGTGCCGTCGCCCATAGCGAGGGGCGCATGTGCGGCACCAGCATCTGCGCCGCGGTCGCCCGCACCAGCGGCGGCTGCGCACTGCTCTGTGCGAGGGCGAGCAGATCGGGCACGGCCTTGGCGCCAAGCGTCTCCCCGGCATGCAGCGCCGGTCCGATGCTGGGCCGCTGGCGCCAGCCCTTGCCGTACCAGCGGTCCAGCGCCGCCGCCGCCCATGCCGGTTTCTTTCCGCTATGGCACTGGGTGCAGGCATCGGGGCTGCCGAGGCGTTGCGCGAGGTCGGGGCGCGGCACACGCAGGCTGTGGTCGCGCCGGGCATCGATCACCATGTAGGTCTGCGTCGGCATGTGGCAAGCCACGCACCGGGCACCCGCCGTCTCGGTCTTGTGGAAATGGTGCTGCGGACTGTCGAAGGCAGCGGCGGCGTGGCAGCGCGTGCACAGTGCGTTGCCTGGCGCCCGCGGCTTCGCGCTGTGGGGCTCATGGCAATCCATGCAGGTGACTCCCTGCTGGAACATCTTGCTTTGCAGGTAGGAGCCCCAGATGTAGACCTCTTCGCGCTGCTGGCCGTCGGCATGGTAGTTCGGCGCGGTCAGCAGGGCCAGGCGGTGGGTGTCGGACAGCGGCGCGCCGGGTTGATCGCGTTCGGCAAGGGTGCTGCGGCGCGCATGGCAGGCCGCGCAGGTGTTGTTGACCGCCGCGTCGGCCGGGCGATCACGCCGCGCGTAGCGCGCGCCGGGCTCGGGAAAGCGCCAGGCCTCGCGCCAGCGGCTGGCCGTCGGATAGGCGAAGCCCTTGTTCTGTTCGGCCCGGTACGGCTTGCTGGCGGTCTTTGCCCATTCGGCATGGCGCGAGCCGGGCCCGTGGCAGGCCTCGCAGGACACGTTCAGTTCGCTCCAGGTCGTGCGGTAGCTGGCGGTCGCCGCATCGTAGCCCTTGCGCAGGCCGGTGGAGTGGCATTCGGCGCATTGCAGGTTCCAGTTCTGGTAGATCCCGGTCCAGTGCATCGGATCCGTGTGGTCGATCTTTTCGTCGGGAAGCAGGTGGAACCAGCGTTGTCCGCCGGCCGCCCTGGGCCGGCTGTCCCACGCGATCGAAAGTGCCTGCAGGCGTCCGCCAGGAAACTCGACCAGGTATTGCTGCAGCGGCGTCACGCCGAAAACGTACTTGATCGCAAAGTCGGCCAGTTTGCCGTCGGCGCCCTCCGTATGCACGTAGAAGGTGTCGCCGCGCTTGAAGAAGTGGGAAACCACGCCACGATGGCTAAACCTTGCCCCGCCGAAGTCACCCAGCACGGTTGCCGCAGTCGGCGCCTGCATGGCGAGATCGTGATGCGAACCGCGCCATGCCTCGGCTTCCTCGGCATGGCAGCCGGCGCAGACCTGCCCGCCGACGTAAGTGGTCCCGACCGGATTGGCAGCCGCCGGCGACGCCGGTCCGGTCGGCTGATCCGCCGAGGAGGCCCATCCCCACATCAGCCAGGACGCAAGCACGACGGCGACGAGAGAGAAAGGGAGACGCGGGTTCAACTTCATGCTGCTTCATTCCCCGGCCTTGGACAGGCGCGCGGCAGCCTGAGCGACGGGCGCTGCCGAGACCGAAGCTGCCTGGCGACCGGTCTCGGCAGGATGGCCCTGCTACTCGCTCTTCAGCCTGCGCGAGCCTTCGATGAGGGGATGCCAGCCGTACACGAGCGTGGCCATGAAGCCGTCCATACTTAGGTCACCGGGGTCGTCGTCGTTAATGGTCGACTTGTAGCCGACGGTAAGATTCAGGTTGTCGTTGATGGTGTACCCGAGCGTGAGCCCGACACCGACGTTATTGAGCTCCTCCCCCTGGACGCCATCGACGGTCGCCTGCCCACCGCTGAACCAGGCGACGTCGAGCGAACCCCAGAAGCGCTCGGTGAAGTCGCGCGACAGGTGCGCGTCCAGCTGGAACATCGGATCGGTCTCCATGGTCTGTCCGACATAGTCGTCGTTGTCGCCGAAGAGCCACACGGCAGGCAGAAATTCCAGGGTCGTGCGCCGGCCCGGCACCCAATCGCCCAACTGCCAGATGATGGGCAGGCCCAGGCGCCCATACCAGCGATTCTGGCCAATATTCAAGGACTGATCGTCGTCGTATTCGCCGATCGGCAGCGCCAGATCGGCGAGCAGGTCGACCGAGAAACCCGGCTCATAGCGCAGGATGTCGGGAATATTCTTCTGCGCCTTCGGGCCGATGAGATTGAGGCTGAACTCGAGCATCGGGTCGCCAAACCCGCTGGCTGATTCCGAGACTGTCGCGAGGCCCTTGGTGACATCGCCCGAGATCCGCCCCATGGGCAGGATGATCGCCCCCATGGCTGCGCGATCGAACAACGAGAAGGTGTGCGCATACCCCACCAAGGCCATGGTGGCGTCAAAGTCCGCTCCCGCGGTCACGGTGTGTGCGGGATCGAAGGGGTTCGTGTTGCCACTGATCGATTCGAAGATGAGCGGTACCGCATTCGAACCCGACAGCGTATCCAGGTAAAAGCGCGCCGGGGTCTGGGCGAGCGCCTGCGGTGGGCATAACGCGCCCATGGCAAGCATCGTCATGAAGGCCAAACGCGGCGTAGCAAACTGTTTCATCGGACCATTGTTTGTGTACATGGGATCTCCCTTCTTCTCGATTAATCATTAACGCTCGGATCGGCAAAGCTCATGGCTTGGGGTCGACCACCATGCCCTCGGGCGGCACGAACTGTCGCTTGTAGATCAGCGGCGGGTAGCCGGCGTCGTCCGGGACGCGTGGTGGAAGCTGGTCCTCCAGGGTCTCGAACATGGAGCGGCTCGGCAGAATCACGTTGTTCGCCTTCGCGTAGTCGTCCCACAGCGCGAGCATCTGCTTCAGCTTGTCGGGATAATCGGCGGCGAGATCCTTGCGCTCGACCGGATCCGCCTTGAGGTTGAAAAGCTCCCAGTCGCCCTTGCCGAACGGCTTGTGTTGCCAGCGGATCTTCCAGTCGCCTTGGCGCACCGCGTGGTTGCCGAAGATCTCCCAGGCGAGGTAGTCGTCCGCGGTGCGAGGCGACTCCACCTGACCGGCCAGCACCGGACCCCAGGACTTGCCGATGAGCGCAGGGACTTCGCGTCCCTCGCGCATCTTCGGATAGTTGGCACCGGCAATCTCGAGCAGCGTCGGCATGATGTCGGCCACATGCATGAGCCCGTGGTTGATGCTGCCCTTGGTCCGCTTGACGGCCGGACCGCTGACCACGAGCGCGTTGCGGATGCCGCCTTCCGCGGTCCACCCCTTGTATTGGCTGAACGGCGTCATCGACACCTGCGCCCACATCGGGCCGTAGCCGACGTAGGAACCCGGATCGCCCCACGCGTTGGGATGGGTCTGCGACCAGTTGATCGCCCCGAAGAGGAAATCGCGCGAACCGGGCGACCCCGCGATCATCTTGAACAGGTCGGTGCCCTCGGCGCCATTGTCGCCGAACACGATGAAGATCGTGTTCTCGTACTCGCCGATCTGCTTCAGGTGGTCGATCAGCCGGCCGACGTGGAAGTCCACGTTCTCGACCATGCCGGCGTAGAGCTCCATTTTCTTGCCGGCAATCGCCCGGGCCGCCGGCGCGAGCACGATGGGATCCGGCACGAACCACATGCGTTCGGCGAGCTGCGTGTCCGGGGGCTGGATGCCGAGCTCGATCTGACGCTTCAGCCGCTCCTGCCGCACCGCGTCCCAGCCCTTGTCGTATTCGCCGACGTGGCGGTTGCGCCACTCCTTCGGCAGGTGAAACGGATCGTGCGGCGCCTGATGGGCGACGTAGGCGAAGAAAGGTTTGCCGTCGCCCCGATTCGCGTCGATGAAGCTGATCAGCTTATCGGTGTAGGTCTTCGTTGCGTAGTAGTCCTCGGGCAGCTTCGTCAGATAGCGCCCATCCTCGGTGAAAACCGACTTCGGCGACGCACCGGTGAAGTTCGTCATGTCCCAGTAGCTGCCGGCGCCGTCGAGCAGCGAAAAGTCGCGCTCGAAGCCGCGCGCCGCCGGGATCAGGTCGGGCGCCTTGCCCAGGTGCCACTTGCCGACCATGTAGGTGTGGTAGCCGGCATCCTTGAGGAGTTGGGGCAGCGTGAGCACCTGCTTGTTGAGATAGCCTTCGTAGCCGGGCACGTTCTGCTGGTTGGGCGCAGTATACTCGTCCATGTTGCCCAGCCCGTTCAGGTGCGTGTCTACGCCACTGAGCAGCATCGACCGCGTTGGCGAGCAGGTGGCGTGCGTGTAGAAGTTGGTGAAGCGCACCCCTTCGTTTGCCAGGGAGTCGAGGTTCGGCGTCTTGATCTCGCTGCCGAAAGCCCCCATGTCGGCGAATCCCAAGTCATCGCCGAGGATGATGACGATGTTGGGCCGGCGCGGGGCGTCCTCGGCGTAGGCCATGGCCGGCACGATAACCGCCGCGACCATGCCCAGCGTTCCCAACAGCCTGCGCAGCTTGCCCGGCTTTCCGACGATGACGCGCGTCGCGTACCGCATTACGTTCTCCATTGCCATTCCCTTTTTCGTTGCATCATTAAAACTTTACCTCAAAACTCTACCTCGACTCTGCAACTTCGCCACGTCATCGATCAAATCGAAACTCTTCGCCGAATTCCAGGGCTTGTCCGCCGGTTCGTCACGAAATTCCCGGCAGGCCCGCTCGACGTTGACATCGATGCGCGCCGACCTTCCCGCCGCGAACACGAACCCCCGCTCCTCGGCCAAAGCGGACATGGCCGGCTGCATCACTCAACCGTCCGCGCCTCTCATCATCATCGCGATGGAACCGTCACCACCGGGGAAGCCGTGGTCTGACCGGTCTCGGCGAGCGAAAACAGGATCATCAGAAACGTGAACCTGATCTTGCTGGCGATATCCGTGTCATCGATCCAGTACCAGTAGCCCCTGTACGGCACCGCCGCATAGGCATCCGCAGGCGCTTCCGTTCCCGAACGGATATGCACCAGCGGCTCGGCCTGGGCGTCGCCGGGTTGCCGTTGGCCGGGCAAAGCGCGCCCGCCCGTCGCATGCGCAGCTGGCAGATCGATGCCGAAACCCAGTTGCAGCATGATTTCCATCATCGAGCGGGTGAGCATGGCCACCTCATTCGGGTTGCGGGGAACCAGGCCGTAGGTGATTTCGAATTCGCTGACATCCTCTCCCAGTCCCAGCAGTTTCCGTACGCGTTGACTGTCTTCGCCGACCTCGGTGTCCCTGTCACCGCGCCGTATCACGGCCAGGACGCCTCCGCCATCCGTGCGGGCTTCGACCCGGATGCCGATGTTGCCGGCACGTTGAATCCGGGACAACGCCTCTGTCAGTTCGTTAAACCCCGGATTCGCGGGTACGCCAAGGGAGGTGTTGCGCAGGCCGTTGACCGAACCGACCACGGTCCGAAACACCAGGTCTGCCCCCCATCCGCCCTGCAGCAGCTGGAACACAGAGGCCGGCGGAATCGGCTGCAGCAGCGACTTGGTGAACCGGTCCCCCAACAAGGGCTGATAGGTCACCGTCGGCGTGTTGGACCAGTTGCCCGTGGCACCGAACTCCAGCACGTTAGGGTCGATTCGGCTGGGAAACGTCGCCTGCGCGCTCGCCTCCCCACCGATCGTGTAGCTGTTGATGATGGAGGAAACGTCCAGGAACACCGGCGCGTCGGCATAGCGCAGCCGCACCACATTGAGCAGCGTCTGGCGCTTCCAGGAATCCGCGACCACCTGCCCGTAATCCATGCGATCGGTGGTGACGTGCTGGGGCGACACGCTGGCGCAGCCTGTCAGAACCACGAGCGCCAGTACGCCAGCAACCCAGGCAGATCGCGGCAGCACGGAAATGTTATCAGCGACATGAATCATGATTAAGCCTCTTCAATCAAAGCTTCCACCCGCCCCGAGTTCACGGCCTTTACCAGGGCGGCATGGTCCTTTTCATTCTGGTCGGCATAGGCCAGGGCAAACGCGCCCAGCGCCTGGTCGAAACTGTCGCCCTTGCCGAGGTAGCCGCTGATGGTCGAGGCATCCCCGGACTTGGCGTGCGCGCGCGCCAGGACCCCGCCGCAGATCGCGGCATAGCGTTTGAGCTGAACCGCATTGGCGCGCTCGATCGGGGCGGAAAACTTCATGTCCCGCAACTGCCGCACGAAGAAGTCACGCCCGTGCCGGCCGCGCGCCCAGCCCAGAAAGATGTCGCTGGAGGACTGCATCAGCCGCTGCCCGACGACGACGCGCTGGCCCTGGTTGTCATAGCGGCTCTTCCCGGCATAGGGTGCGAGCACCGACGGCACGGCTTCCTTGATCTGCAGGATCAGCGGATGGTTCTCCTTGTCGAAGAACAGCGCCACCATGCAGCGGGTGCCGACGCTGCCTATGCCGACCACTTTCGCCGCCGAGTCTTCCAGGCGGTAGCGGTCGAGCAGGACACGGCGCTCGTCCGGCAGCGTCTCACGGTAGGCGGCGAGCCCCGCCCGTATCAGTTCCTCCCCATCGGGTTCCGCCGTATGAAACAGGACCGGCGGCTGATCGACCAGGCGGCGTTTCCCGGCGACCTCGCCGACGATCCTGGGAAAGAGGTTTTCGATTACACGCTGGCGGGCCTTGGTGGCGAACTGCTGGCGCAGCTTTTTCGTTTGTTCATCGGGCGCCTCGGCAATCAGCGTTTCCGCGTCGAGGTGGGCATACCAGACCTCCAGGGGGCTCATTCGGGAGTAATCGCGCAGCGCTTCCCGGTAGGCGCGCGCGCAGGTCTCGGCCGCGTCCCGTCCATCAGCATCGGACAGCTTGTTGTCGCGTGCAGCGACCGCGAAGCTGACCGCCAGGCGCTTGAGGTCCCACTCCCAGGGGGCAGGCAGGGTTTCGTCGAAATCGTTGATGTCGAACACCAGATTGCGTTCCGGCGTGGCGAACGAGCCGAAGTTCAGCAGGTGGCAGTCGCCGCAGGCCTGCACCCGAACGCCGGTGCTGGGGGTGGCGGCAAGATCATGGGCCATCAGTCCCGCGGCGCCGCGCAGGAAGGTGAAAGGGCTGGCGAGCATGCGGCCGTAGCGAATGGGCACCAGCTGCGGCAGGCGGTCCTTGTTGGAGGCTTCCAGAATGTCGATCGGATCGCGACGCTTCTTCGAGGGCTTCCACTCGGCATGGCTCGCGCGAGGCACGCTGTCGCGCAGCGCCTTGCCCGCAGCGAGACGTTCCGCCCGGGTGAGAAGAAGCGGGATGGGCTCAGCTTGCCTGGCTTCAGCTTTTGACTTGCGAGGTGATTTGTTGACGGTTGCCATCGTTTAGCGCCATTCCATTCTGTTATTTCTGTCTGACGGTTGAGCGAGATTAGTTCAGTTTGCCCTGGGACACATCTATAACCTGCCAGGATTCTTGCCCGAGATGATCAAGGGTGCGTCGATTGCCTGCATGACATAGGAGACAGGCAGGTCGTTCTCGATCAGCGTCCCCATCGCGCGCAGATACTTGCGGATGTGGCGGAAGAACTTCTTGTAGCCCGCGCACAGGTAGTGCAGCCCGGGCTCGCCGTCCGGGGTCGTGGCGAAGCGGTGCTTCGGGCAGCCGCCCCAGCACGCCTCCTTGACCTCGCATTCGCGGCAGTAGCGCGGCAGCGTCTGTTCCTTGTGAGGCCCGAAGCCCGATGCGACCGATCTGTCGACCATCTCGCCGAGATTGTCGGTCAGCACGTTGCCGAGCCTGTACTCGGGATAGACGTAGTGGTCGCAGGCGAACACGCTGCCGTCGTGCTCCATCGCCACGGCGCGGCCGCACTGCCTGGAGAAGATGCACACCGGCGAAGGCTCGCCCACCCAGACGGCGAGCGCCCATTCGAAGTTCATGACGAAGGTCGTGCCCACGTCCTTGCGCACCCATTCCTCGTAGATGGCGATGAGGAAGTCGCCGTACTTTTCCGGCTCAACCGTCCAGGGCGTGACCTCGGTATTGGTCTCTTCCTTATCGAGCGCCGCCGGCGATGCGAGCCACAGCCCGAGCGTTTGCGTCGCCGGGGCAGGCATGCGTTCGACGATGGGGGTGAACTGGATGTAGTGGATGCCGGCGTCCTTGAAGAAGCGGTAGACATCGAGCGGGCGATACGCCGTGTCGCGGCCGACGCAGGCGAGCGCATTGAATTCGACCTGGTGTTTCTGCAAGAGCCGCACGCCAGCCATGACGCGCTCGAAGGTTCCCGCACCGTGGCGGTCCTTGCGGTAGCGGTCGTGGATGTCCTGCGGGCCGTCGAGGCTGACGCCGATGAAGAAGTCGTTGGCCTTGAAGAATTCGCACCATTCGTCGTCGAGGCTCAGTGCGTTGGTCTGCAGGGTGTTGCGGATTTCCTTCCGCGAGCGATAAGGCGCCTGCAGTTCGACCACGCGACGAAAGAAGTCGAGCCCCAGCAGGGTCGGTTCGCCGCCGTGCCAGACGAACTCGACCACCGGCGTCGGCTGCGCCTCGACATACTGCTCGATGTAGGCCGCCAGCACCGCATCCGGCATGCGGTACTGCTCGTCGCTGGCGAACAGCGCGCGCTTCTCCAGGTAGAAGCAGTAGTCGCACTTGATGTCGCAGACCGGCCCGATCGGCTTGGCCAGCACGTGGATGCCGGGCTTTGCCAACTCGCTGCGTTCGCTCATGCCTTCGCGATCAGATGCACGTCCCGCTGCGACGTCACTTCACGAGTTTGATGTCGTCGGGCCGCCAGGTCTTGTTGAACCAGGGCTCGAGCGGGCCGTACAGGCGCAGGATCATGAACCAGGCCTTGCCGGGGATCGTCTGCACCCAGTTGTTCTCCTTGCCCGCCGGCGCCTTCGGCCCGAAGTACACGTCCACCGAGCCGTCGGGGTTGACCTGCAGCGACTTGTTCTGGCTGCTGACGCTGGGGAAGCGCTGATCGGTTTGCAGCATCGAGCGGGTCTGCGTGTCGTAGACGATGGCCGACCAGAAGTTCTTCACCGGGATGTTCGGCGGCAGGTGCAACGTGTAGGTCTTGCCGCCATCAAACGGCTGTTGATTGGCATCCACCGCTGTCCACGGATAGGTGGACCCCTCGCCGACCACCTCCGAGTCCATCGCCGGCGTGACGCCGGTGGCGAGGAAGAAGAACATCGACGCGGCGTCGAGGTTCGGGACGCCCGGCTGCTTCTCGAACCTGTAGCCGCCGACGAAGGCGCGCATCCACTGCCGGTCCTCGAAGAAGTAGGCGTTCTTGTCGCGGTTGCGGTAGCCCAGCGCGCGGCCGGTGGCGTCGCCCACCGCAGCGGCTTCAGCGAGGATCTTCTTCATGCGCGCGTCCGGCGCGAAGGGCTTGCCCTTCTCGATGCCGAGCGAGGCCCAGATGCCGAGCGTGGTGGCGTCGATGGTGTCGGTCGGCTCCTCCTGCACGACCTGGTGCAGCATCGGCCAGAACGATTCATCGGCCGGCGCGACCATGTTGAAGGGCTTGCCGGACATGTTGACGAATTTCAACGCCGGCGGCGGGTTGCAGGCCTGCGACAGCGGATAGATCTTCGTGTGCCGCTTCACCGCGTCCACGCCCGGCTTGGGATCGCCGTTCACCAGAAAGCTGCGCCACGCGGCCCAGGTCTGGAAGGTCGGACTGTGAACGACGTGGTAGCCGGCCGGCACCTTCTCCTTGTAGCCGGGCGGCAGCAGCAGATACTTGCCGCCGGCCCCCTTGTCTGGGCCGGTGATGCCGAGGTCCACGGTCCACCGGTACCACATGTCGTCGATCAGGCCGAGCACCTTGGGCGGTACCTCGAGCACCAGCGGGCCGTTGCGCAGGTCCAGCCAGAACCAGGTGTAGGGCGTGTTGTTGTTGGCGGTGAGTTCGATCGTGCGCGAATCGACGAGCTCCTCCCAGATCGGCACCGTGGTGTTGGCAGGGCCCTGCGTGAGGATGGCGCTGCGGTTCGCCAGCTGGTTCACCGCCGGCAGGCCGAGCAGATAACCCTGCACCGCACGCTGGAAATCCAGGTTGTCGTAGATCTTCTGCGTGCTGGCCTGATCCGGGACGCCATCGAAGAACTTCAGCGTGCCGAGTCGCGTTTCCACCTTGTCCTGTACCGCGATGCCGGGCGGAACCGGGGTGGTGTACTGGTAGGGCGCGGCGGCGACCGCCGTGGTCATGGCGGCAAAGATCGCCGCCGTTAAAAGTAGGGATTTTTTCATGTTCAAGTTCCTGTCCGATTGTTTCCATTCAGGCGTAGCCGCGGCCTGCACGGCCCGCGGCACACGTTTAGTCTTGCGCGGCCTGGTGGGCAAGACCGGGCCTTACTTCACCTCCACGGTCAGCTTCGGGATATGCCCGGTGAAGCGTGATTTCGCCTCGGCGCCGATGGCCTCGACCACCGGCGTGCCGAGGTCGATGCCGACGTCGGCCGTCTCGTCGGCCGAAAACAGGCCGTACTGCGTGCGCTCGATGCGGCCTTCGGCGACCTTCTTGCCGTTGACCAGCAGCGTGCCCTGGCCGCCCTTGCCCGGTCCGCCGCCGTCGTAGTCGAAGACGAACTGCAACGTGGCCTTGCCCGGCGGCAGCTTGGCCGTGCCGGCGATCGACGTGCGCTGCAGGCCGAGGAAGTTGTAGTCGTAGGCCGGCACGCCGTCCTTCACGTACAGCGACCAGCCGCCAAAGCGGCCGCCCTGGGCGATGACGGTGCCGTTGGCCGTGCCTTGCGGCACCTCGATCTCGGCGGTGAGGGTCTTCGAGCGGTTCTTCACGTTGACGAAGACTCCCTCCATCATGCCGGTCATGCCCTCAGCCAGGGTCAGCGAGGTGCGCTTGCCCATGATGTCGGGGCGGCCCACCGCCACCGGATCCAGGCGCTCGAAGAAGCGGTCGTCCAGCGGCAGCGCGCCGTACCTGGCGGCCTCCGCGAGGAAGATCTTCTGCATCTCGGCGAGCTTCTTCGGGTTCCGCGCCGCCAGGTCATTGGCCAGGCTGAAGTCCGCGCGCGTGTCGTACAGCTGCCAGGCCGAGTTGTCCTGCAGCGTCCGGCGCGGCTTTTGCTCCCATGGCGCCTTGTGGATCGTGCGCGCGAACCAGCCCTCGTGGTAGATCGCCCGATTGCCCGCGACCTCAAAGTATTGCGTGGTGTGGCGCTCCCTGGCCTTGGCGTCCTTGAACGTATAGATCAGGCTGGTACCGGCCATCGGAATCTGCTTCACGCCGTTGACCACCTTCGGCTCCGGCAGGCCGGCGGCCTGCAGCACCGTAGGCGCGACGTCGATCACATGGCTGAACTGGGTGCGGATTTCGTTCTTCGCCTTGATGCCCTTGGGCCAGTGCACCACCATGCCGTTGCGCGTACCGCCGAAGTCCGACGGCACCTGTTTCATCCAGCCGAACGGGCTGTCGAGGGCCACCGCCCAGCCGGCCGCCATGTGCGGATATGTCTCGGGGCCGCCCCACTTGTCCATCAGCTTCAGCATGTCCTCGACCTTCTCGTCCACGCCGTTGAAGTAGGTGTACTCGTTGAACATGCCGTTCTGGCCACCTTCGCCGCTGGTGCCGTTGTCGCCGGCGACGTAGATGACCAGCGTGTTGTCGGCCTCGCCCGCTTCTTCGAAGGCCTTCAGCATGCGGCCGATCTCGTGGTCGGTGTACTCGACGAACGCGGCGAACACCTCGGCCTGGTGGGCGAAGAGGCGCTGCTCGTCCGCCGAGAGCTTATCCCAGTCCTTGATCTCGGGTGGCTTGGGCGCGAGCTTGGTGCCGGGGGGCACCACACCCATGGCGATCTGCCGTGCCAACGTTTCCTCGCGGATCTTGTCCCAGCCCTGGTCGAACTTGCCCTTCCACTTGTCGATCCACGCCTTCGGCACGTGGTGCGGGGCGTGGGTCGCGCCGGGTGCGAAGTAGACGAACGACGGCCGGTCGGGTGTCAGCGCCTTCTGGTACTTGATCCAGGCACGCGCCTTCTCGGTCATGTCGGTCATGAAGTGGTAGTTCGGGTCGTCCGGCAGTTCGACCACGGCCGTGCCATCGTACAGGAACGGCGCCCACTGGTTGGTCTCGCCGCCGAGGAAGCCGTAGAACTTGTCGAAGCCCTGGCGCGTCGGCCAGCGGTCGAAGGGGCCGGCGACGCTGGCCTCCCACGCGGCAGTCTCGTGCCACTTGCCGAATGCGGCCGTGGCGTAGCCGTTCAGGCGCAAGGTCTCCGCCAATGGCGCGGTCGTGTTGGGAACCTGACCGGTGGCACCGGGGAGGCCGGTCGCCATCTCGGTGATGAAGGCCATGTTCACCGTGTGATGGTTGCGGCCGGACTTCAGTGCGGCGCGCGTGGGCGAACTCAGCGCGGTGGTGTGGAAATTGTTGTAGCGCAGGCCGTTCTGCGCCAGTTTGTCCAGCGTCGCCATGGGCACCGGGCCGCCGAAGCTGTTGGGCACGCCGAAACCGAGATCGTCGATGAGGACGATCACGACGTTGGGCGCGCCTGCCGGTGCCTTGACCTCGAAACGCGGCGGCATCTTGACGTTGCGGGCATCGAGTTCTTTGGATACCGGAGGTTTAGGCTCAGGGATCGGCAGCACGGTGCGGTCCAGGGCCGTTTGCGCACCCGCCATGCCAGTGAAGGCCATACCCAGCGCCGCGCCCAGTTGTACGCAGACTGTTTTTTTCTTCATGAATCATTCCTTCCGACGATTGGCTTCACGCCAATTGGTCTAGCGCGTTCTGGACTTCTAAGCCTTGGGACTACGCGCGGGTTCCGGGACGCCCGTGGAGGCACTCAAATCCCAGCACCGCCACGCGCGATGCGTACGACACGCCTCGACGGGTCAGGCTGATGCGAAGTGGCTTACCGGCGCACCGAACGGCGGGCCGGTCCGGTGTTGCCGATGGCGCCGGGCTGGTTGAAGCCGGGATCATAGACGCCGGCCCCGGGTGCACCGACGCCAACCCCCGGCGCACCGACGCCGACGTTGCCGACCGCGCCGGGCTGGTTGAGGCCGGGGTCCCAGGTGCCGACCCCGGGTGCACCGACACCGACTCCTGCCACACCGACGTTGCCCATCGCGCCGGGCTGGTTGAGGCCCGGATCCCAGGTGCCGACCCCCGGTGCGCCGACGCCGGCAGTCCCGCCGACCACGCCGGGCTGGTTGAATCCCGGGTCAATGGCATAAAGCGAACCCGAGAGCATGGCTGCCGCCATGCCGATCACCAGTCCGGATACCCACTTGTTGCGTTTGCTGTTCATCTTTCTAACTCCTTGGAAGAGGTCATGGGCTGGCCAGTCTCAGGCCACCCCACCACACATGCAGAACTATCACCCATAGACACCGGGCGCGATGGGGTTATAGGTAGTCCACCATCGGCTTCCGCCTGCTCATT
>Ga0209450_10001060_pt1 | contig 13825 bp, 8 predicted proteins | sample FrelakmetLWP11LW_FD_187149 | JGI IMG/M metagenome (GOLD analysis project Ga0209450, IMG submission 187149) | Freshwater lake sediment microbial communities from the University of Notre Dame, USA, for methane emissions studies - LWP11 LW (SPAdes)... | ecosystem: Environmental > Aquatic >...
ATTCCTTGAATATGCTCAGGCACACACTGATTACATCCCGGAATATAAAGTGATAAAAGAAGAAGGCCCTGAACATCACAAGCTTTTTACCGTTGAAGTATACCTTGCAAATCACTGCCTCGGAATCGGTAAGGGAAAATCAAAGAAGCAGGCGGAACAAGAATCCGCAAAGAACGCTTTACAGAACCTCGATGCAGTAGAAAAGCTCGGTATAATCTCCAAAAGCAAATAACTTTAAGTATTGACTATTTTTCAAAACAAATTTATCTTTGTATAAATAAAAAGGAGAATTTCCGAAGAATTTTTACGTTTTGATAATCATAAATTTGATAGTATAATAAACAAAAACCATTTATTAAAGAAATTTTATTTAAAGTTGTATCTTTAATAAATGGTTTTTTGTTTAATTTTTTAATAAAATTATAAATGCAGAAAATAATAAGTTTAATATCGGTATTAACAATATTCAGTTCCATCAGTATTTTTGCACAGCAGGACCGGAAACAGGCAAATAATTCAATTGCCGACTATAAATTGATATCCGCATCAAACAATTCAGTCGAGATAGAATATATTCCTGAATACATAAACGATACGGAATTCAAAAATGCAGTGCATAATTCAATGGACTACGGCAAACCTGATTTAGGCAGCAGGAACTTCCCAATAGTCACTCCAGCAGCAAGTAATAACCGTATTGAAATACTGGATTTACAATACAAGGATAGTCCTAACATTACCGTCAGGCCGGTGCCTGTTCCTAAAAAATCCAATAATAAACTTGAGGCTTCGTATGAATACAAAACAGATGAAAAAATATACGGACAGAATTTTATGTATCCGGGAAATTCCGCAGAATTTCTGCAGGATGGTATGTTTCGTGATAAGCACGTCGGAATTGCAAAAATAAACACAGTTCAGTATAACCCTCTGTCTAAAACCGTCAGAAAGATTACTTATATCAGATTCAGAGTTGTTTTCGGGGAAAACCCCGTATATTCCCAGAGAAAATTTTCACATGCAGAACTTGAATTTATCAACGGGCTGTTTACGAACTGGGAATCATCAATTAAATGGACGTCAAAAGAGTACACAAATATTAAACCGAAATTCCAGAACAGTATACTTTCGTCAGGAGATTTTTACAAAATTGAGATAAAAGAGAACGGATTCTATAAACTTGACAAGAATTATTTTGCTCAGAATGGTATAAATGTTGCCAATATTGACCCCCGAACAATAAAGATTTACGGGAATGGCGGGTCAGAGCTTCCCTATATGAATTCAATGTTCGCTCCGTTTGATCCGGTTGAAAACCCGGTATATTTTTACGGCGAGCAGGATGGGAAATTTGACGACGGTGATTACCTGATTTTTTACGGCAGTTCACCGCATCAGTGGTTCCTGGACCAGAACCAGTATTACCACAAATTAAACTCATATTCAAACTCCAATTATTATTATTTCACATCTGGCGGCGCTAATGGAAAGAGGATGCCTATTGAACAATCTTCAAATATTCCGAATGTACCTGTTGCGCAGTCATTTATTGACAAAATATTTGACGATCCGGAAGTAAACAACCTGGGTTCGACAGGAGATTTATGGGTCAGCCAGAGAGCCGGATACGGAGGAAGTTTCACGTTCAGCAAGAATCTTCCCGGATATGTTCAGGGTTCTTCTGTAAATTTTAAAGCAGCGCTCGGAAACGGTACGTTTCAGTATAATGCAGAGTTCTACGCTTCTGACCCTAATTCGGGTTATTCAAACAATCTTACTGTTTCACCTGTAAATGGTTCTTTTTCTCATATTACAATTGAGACTTCAACATTTAATTATATATTGAACCCCGGACAGTCTGGTATCAACCTTAATTTACATTTACGGGAACAGTTCAATCAGCCGTCCGTATCAGGTTATTATGATTACCTTGAAATTTTTTACTCCAGGGGTTTTAATTCTGCAAGTAATAACATATTAAGATTCAATTCCATAGATTCGGCAAATAACATAGAATACCAGGTATCTCAGTTCACCAGCCCTGAAGTTAAAGTTTTCAAAATCAACAGCATGGAAGACATATCTGTTATAAATCCGATATCATATAATAATGGTACTGTAAGGTTTCAGGATAATAATAATATATTCGGCAATAAAGAGTTTTATGTAGTAGGCAGCAATTCATATAAATTGCCGGTTTCATTCTCATCAAGAATACCCAATCAGAATCTTAAGGGAGTCACGGACGGATATGATTTTATAATTATTACACCTGCAGAGTTTCGTGAAGCGGCGGATAGGTTAAAAACTTTAAGAGAATCTCCCGGGCCGGGTTCACCCGAATATCTGAAAACACTGGTCGTTGATATAAATCAGATTTTCAACGAATTCGGAGGCGGAATCGCTGACCCCGTTTCAATGCGGAATTATCTGAAATATGCGTTCATCAACTGGAACACGAGGCCTGTATATGTACTTTTGATGGGAGACGGAAGTTACGACTATAAGAATATTTATGCTTTAAATTTAAAGAATTTTGTTCCCCCCATTGAAAGGTCAGACCCGTCTATGAATGAAATCACTAGTTATAACAGTGATGATTTTATTTGCGATATAAATGAAAACTGGCCTTCTCCTGAAGCAGTCCGAACTGACTTTGGGACCGGACGGTTCTGCGTAAACTCTCTCAGCGAAGCTAACGCTACCGTTGATAAATTATACGAATATGAATCTGTCAGTAATTACGGGATATGGAAGAAAAAAATAATGTATGTCGCTGATGACGGATGGACAACGGAAAACAATCAGGGTGAAGAAGGAGATTTGCATACCCGGCAATGTGAAAGCATAGCTGAACTATATACCACTAAAGATTTTGAGAAAGAAAAAATTTATATAGTAACATACCCTGCTATTATTACTCCGCAGGGAAGGCGTAAACCCGGGGCGAATGCTGACATTATCAAAGGATGGAATGAGGGCAGACTTCTGATAAATTATACAGGTCACGGCAGTGAGGATTTATGGGCGCACGAACATGTGTTTGTGAAGGATGAATCTATACCCCAAATGAAAAACAGGGGCAGGTATCCTCTCGTTACAATAGCAAGTTGTGACCTCGCAAGATGGGATGACCCTTTCCTTGTATCTGCCGCAGAACAGCTTGCTTTTCTCGATAAGGCAGGTGCAATCGGCGTGATTGCTGCCACAAGGCCTGTTTACGCAAATTTTAACGAGATATTCAACAACTTCCTCTGGAATAACATGATGTACTACAAAGATACTCTGAACCTTCCTATCAGAGTCGGCAAAGCTATGTATAACGTAAAGAATCAGCTTCCGTCTATAGGTGAAAATGACATGAAATTCTGTCTAGTAGGTGATCCTTCTTTGAGGATTAGCATTCCGCAGTATTTCACTAAAGTTGACAGTATAAACTCAACTCCGGGATACGATACGGCTGAAATCAAGGCGCTGCAGAAAATGCGGCTGTACGGGAGTGTACTTAAGCCTGATTCCACTCTCTGGAGCGATTTCAACGGAGATATAGTTATCAAAGTGCTGGATGTAGATAAATACATAACTTTCATCGATTTCAACAGACCGTTTAATTTCAGGCTTGACGGAGGAATCATTTTTAAAGGTTCGACAAAAGTTACAAACGGCAAATGGTCTCTCGAGTTTATCGTGCCCAAAGATATTTCATATTCACCCGGAAGAGGAAAAATCCTCGCGTATTTCTACAACACAGTTCATGAAGGTTCGGGATATACCGATAATTTCAGGCTGAACGGTATAGACTCATCAGCCGCTATTGATACAACCGGGCCCGAAATTTCTTTATTCATGGACAGCAGGAATTTCAGGAGCGGAGATTTAATAAACCAGAATTCAAAAATAATTGCAGATTTCTTTGATGAAAGCGGAATTAATCTTACTGGAGCTATAGGCCACAAAATTGAAGCAATTATTAATGGCAACGAAAACAATAAAATTGACATGACTTCTTACTATAATGCTACTTCAGGATATCAGTTTGGCTCGATTGAATTTCCATACGAAAATATTCCGGACGGACAATACACGCTGAAATTACGGGCTTGGGACACGTATAATAATCTTTCCGAACAAGAAATTACATTTAATGTTAAGAACAGTACAGCGCTATCCGTTTTCAATGTGTTTAATTATCCGAATCCGATGAAAGACAACACAAATTTCACATTTCAGCATAATTTAAACGCGTCGCTGAGCGCTGAAATCAAAATATTCTCGGTTGCAGGAAGAGTGATTAAGACGATAAAGAGAACTAATATCACCGAAAAGTTTGTTTCAATAGATTGGGATGGTAAGGATTCAGACGGTGATTTCATTGCTAACGGGACATATATATATAAATTGATAATTAAATCTGAAGACGGTGCATTCAGCACTATACAGACAGGAAAATTAGCAAAATTAAAATAATAAAAAACATAACGGAGGTAATAATGTTATTCAAACTCAGAACAAATGGTGTGATTTTCATTGCGATGCTGGTTATTATAATGTTAAGTCACGATTGTTCCAAAGCACAAAACACAATCTCGACAGGGGTACCTTTCCTGTTAATCGGCCCGAATTCGAGAAACGACGGTATAGGTGAAACCGGCACGGGTATTTCAGACGATGCAACGGCAATGCACTGGAACCCTGCAGGTCTTGCTTTTCAGACACAGGGTACGGAAATAAATTTCACCCACTCTCCGTGGTTACCCGGACTTGGTTTATCGGATTTATTCTATGATTATCTTGCCGCCAAAAAACATATTAAATCATTGAACGGTACTATTGGAGCAAGTTTGACCTACCTTAATATCGGTGAAGTAATAACAACAAACGAACTCGGACAGAGAACATATCAGGATTATAAGGCATATGAATTTGCTTTTGCACTGGGATATGCTACAAAAGTGAGTAAACCTCTGGCAGTAGGCGTTGTAACAAGGTTTATTTACAGCCGTTTATCTCCTCAGGATGTTCAGGTCGGTAATGAACAGGGTAAAGGTACTGCGTTCGTCATGAGCTTTGACCTTGCAACATTATATAAACCCGTCTCAGGTCCAAAGTTTTTCAAGGATAAGTTTTCTCTGGGGTTGAATCTTTCAAACATGGGCCCGAAAATAACATATGTTGATGCTGCTCAGGCAGATCCACTGCCTTTCCAGATGAGGCTCGGACTTGCATATAATGTTTTCAGAAATGAAGGAAATGATATTACGATTGCTGCGGATTTTTCCAAACTTCTTGTGAACAGGACTGACGGTGTTGCTGACCCGTTCTATGAAGCATTCTTTACATCATGGAAAGGCGGCGTACCGGGGATTGCAAAATCCATTCAGTCATCAGTCGGTATTGAGTACTGGTACGGAAGCCCGAAATTAATCGCGCTCAGAGCAGGATATTTCTATGAAGATCCTTCTTACGGTAACAGGCAGTTTGTTACCCTGGGAGCAGGCTTGAGATATTCTCTTTACGGATTTGATTTCAGTTACATAACAGGCACAGAAGATAATCATCCGCTGGCAAATACTCTGAGATTCGGATTGATGGTTAATTTCTAAATTAATTTTCCTTTATAAAACTATTAAAAAGGCATATATTTACATATGCCTTTTTTAAATATATATATCCCTTAAGAATGAAAAAAACAGTATTTATTTGCTTATTGACTTTGTTTGCAGGCTCTTTATTTTCCCAGATAAACCAGGGTAAGTTTTCTATCTCCCATCCCCTGACTTCAAAAGTCGAAAATTCATATAAACCCAGAAATTTTGTTTTTACCGCGGATACTCTAACGGTAGTTGCAGTTCTTGTTCAATTTCAGGAAGATAATTCACCATACTCGACGGGGAATGGGAAATTTGATTTATCAAACAAATACTACAATACTTCTCTGCAGAGGGATACTGTAGTCGACTCGCCTCCGTATGACAGCGCATATTTTGTCGACCATCTTTTATTCCTTCAAAATTATTATTATAAAGCATCTAAAGGGAAATTAGTAATAAAATACGATTTATACGGAAAAGTTCTGACTTTACCCCATGATATGCAGTATTATTCGCCCCAGCAAAACGAAAATAACGCTAAGCTCGGACAACTTTTCACCGATTCATGGACAATTGCTGACAGCAGTATTAATTTTTCATTATATAACCCCGATAAAACAGCATTCGTGCTTTTCCATGCAGGAGTAGGTCGGGATATCGACTTGTCATCCGTTTACGGTTACGATCCGACTCCGTACGATATTCCTTCAGTATATCTCGGACTAAAATCCCTTAGAGAATTTTATGGAAATAATTATAACGGTTTTCAGACTAGTGAAGGTTTATTCATTAAAAATTCACTGATAATTCCCTCGACTGAACTGAGAGAAATATCTTCTTTTGGAAATACATTCCTTCTGCAGCTCGGTATTAACGGAATTCTCACGGGAAGTTTCGGAAGTTTCCTGGGATTACCCGACCTGTTCAATACTGTAACTGGAAAAACAGCAATCGGAAGATTCGGACTTATGGACGGACAGTCAATTTTCAGTTTCAACGGGATATTTCCTCCCGAACCGTCCGCATGGGAAAAAATATATCTCGGCTGGGTAGAGCCGCTTACGGTTTCTTACGGTGATAATCTATACAGCCTTAAAACATCATCTTTGCCGGAGCCTGCAGATACAAGCATAATTAAAGTGCTGATTAATTCCAGGGAATATTTTTTACTGGAAAACAGGAACCGTAATCCGTATAACCAGGGACAAAAAGTTTACACAAGAAACAGATCTTTCAGGGATTCAGTATTGTATACAAAAGACGTTCCCGGATTTGTTTATTATGATATTTACCAGGTAAACGGAAATCTTTATGATGTTTCTTACCTTGACTGGAGCCTGCCCGGTTCGATTGATGATACATCGAATTTCAGGGGCGGAATTCTTATCTGGCATATAGATGAGAATGTAATTGATGCTAATTTTGCTTCAAACACTATAAATAATAACATCTCTCACAAGGGTGTTAACCTGAAAGAAGCAAAGGGTTCGCAGGATATTGGAGTAACATTCAGCACTCCGTTCGGAAATGTGACCGCTGACGGTTCATTCGTAGATTTCTGGTATAACGGACAACATTACGTTCCCGCGACAATTTATAAAAATCAGTTTACACCGACATCAATTCCTAGTTCGCTGAGTTATTCTCTGACAAATAACAGGATTAGTATTACAAATTTTGATACAATTTCAACGATAATGTCATTCAGGATTAAAATCGGAAGTGATGTGATGTCCCCGGTTCCGGGCTATCCAAAAAAACTCGGCACATTCAGTAACACTCAGTTCAATCAGGTCATACCGATTGATATTAATAATGATTCAAGGGACGAACTGTTTGCAAATAACGGAAAAGACCTGTATGCATTCAGGAATAACGGTACCGGTCTGATTAACGCATCAGGACTGCTTTTAAGCAACTACGGGTATTTTCCTTCGGTTTATTGCTACGTTCCATATCTGAACGATTACAGGCTCGCAGCGTTTAATAACGGACAGTCATCTTCATCACTTGGTATGTTCAAAATCAACCAGAGTAGTATATCCGATACGAGTATTACTCCATTCAGTTACGTTATATCAACGCCTTCGGTTGTCTTTGATTCTTCCAGACTCGTTATCGGATTTGCAAACGGTTTCGTTTATGAAAAGAGCCTGAATGCCAACCAGGGACAGTTTACGGATACTTCGAAACCCGGGACTGTTAACAGGTTTACAAAAGATAACAATTCATTCAGAACTGCAAGGGGTACAAATCTGAATATTATTTCTGGGAACTTCAGCGACAAGACATCTTTCGACTCCTTATTGCAGACAAGCATTTCGGAAGTTAACATAAACGGAAAAGGAATTAATAAATACGGAATAAATTTTTCAAATATAATTGCTGCGGATATAAATAAAGACGGCAAGCAGGAAGTTATTTTCACATACAACAATTTTATTTATGCGGTAAATTCAAACGGAATTCTGCTTGATAATTTCCCGCTGAAATCAAATTTCAATATAACATCAGGTATTTCTGTAGCAGATGTCAACGACGACGGTATATTTGACGTAATATACGTTAATTCAAACGGAGACCTGAATGCCGTCGGAATTAACGGTAAAAGCGTTGACGGATTCCCTTACATGATAGGTCCCGGTACGGTTTCAACTCCTGCAGTATTCAATTATTCCGATACTCTTGCTATCGCAGTGCTTTCTGCTGACGGATATCTCTATGCGTTCAGAACAAATAAAGTCTACAAACCCGAGAATGTTCTATGGAAAAATTACCTGAGAGACCGGAACCTTTCAAACAATAATTTCCGGGGAATTTCAGCACCTAATGCTTATAGTGAAAAACTGCCAAAAGACAAGGTTTATAACTGGCCTAACCCTGTTTACGATAATGTAACATACATCAGATATTACATAAACGGCTCGAGTTCCGGAGTTACTGTAAGGATAATGGACTTGTCAGGAGAACTTGTCGCAAAACTGACAGGAACGGCAAATCCTAACGCTGAGAACGAAGTCGCGTGGAACGTTTCAGGCGTGCAGAGCGGTATTTACTACGGCGTAGTAGAGGCAAATATTGACGGCTCCACTGAAACAAAAATAATTAAAATAGCGGTAGTAAAATAATACCGGCGTTAAGTGGATATTATTCTGATAATAATTATTTGTAACTATTTACTGCTGCATATAATTTTTTATTTCGGAGTCCGGAAATCTTCGGGATTAAAACCGTTAATTCATGAAAATCTTCCGTCAGTATCAGTCATAGTTGCCGCAAAAAATGAGGAATCAAATATCGTTTCCTGCATAGATTCATTAAAGAAAATAAATTATCCCGGAGAGAAACTCGAGATTATTCTTGTTAATGACAATTCCGGCGATTCCACTCTCAGGTTAATGACTGAATCTGTTAGTGATTCATCTAACTTCAGAATACTGACTACGGGAGATTATAATAATACGGAACTTATAGGGAAAACACGAGCATTATCATTTGGGATTGAGAATTCTACAGGTGAAATAATAATCATGACGGATGCGGATTGCAGGGTAAAACCGGATTGGATTAAATCAACAGTTCAGTATTTCGACAAGCAGACGGGAATGGTGAACGGAATATCCCTGATAGAATCAGGAAATAATATATTTTACAAATTGCAGGCGCTGGACTGGATTTACCTGCTTGCGCTTGCATCTTCAAGCACGGGAATCGGCTCCCCTCTCGCTTGCATCGGGAACAATCAGTCATACACGCGTAAGGCATATCATTCAGCCGGAGGTTATGCAGGGCTTAACTTTTCAGTTACCGAAGACCTCGCAATGATGCGTGCAGTTAAACGAAAATCAGAATTCAGGATAAAACTGCCCGTCAACCCGGATTGCGTCGTATTGACAAATCCCTGCCCAACTCTGAGTGAACTCGCGAGCCAGAAGAGGCGCTGGTTCAGAGGTGGAATAGGAATCAACCTGCTTGGTTATGTCACGGGTTTTTGCATGTATGCAGTAAATTCCGTTTTACTCACAGGATACTTGTATGCTCCGCTTAATGTTTATATTTTGTTCGTTGCTCTCAAAATTATTTCAGAACTGATGGTAGTACTTCCTGTTTATAACAGGCTCGGATTGTCAAAACTTATGGCGTATTATCCGCTGTTTCAGCTGTACTTTGCTGTTTACGGAGTATTGCTGCCGTTATCATTTATTACCGGCAAAAGCATTAGATGGAAAGGCGTTAAATATTAGAATCTGAAAACAGGTATATGTATCTGCATTCTTACGTTAAGGTTAGAGTATTCACCCGCAAAGTCATAAGCCGTGATGATATCAAAAATGTAAAGCGTAAAACCGAGTCCGCCAGAAAAAATAATCTTACTGTCGCTTTTTAAAACTCCTTCCAGTTCTTTGTCCGGGTCGGGAGTCCTCTTAATGTTATAATACTTTATTTCACCTACCAGGAATGGAGATGTAAAATTTGACCTCAAATATTTATTAGCCAGAAAATACACTCCCGCTCCGATACTCAGTATCTCAGTGTCAAAATAATTCAGCAGGTTCTCAGTCTTGTACGCATCACTGCCGTTATGTTTTTGTGTATTTATGCCCGCGAAAGGAATAATCGGGTAAACCGATAACGAGGCGTATTCAATTCTCGCTCCGAAATTAAGTGCTATTTTCGATTTATCAGCAAATGTACCCATAGGAAAATTGAATCCGAAATCAGGTGCTAAGAATATTCCCGAACTTTTAGGAATGCCAAAACCTGTAGTCCTGGTATTCAGTGTATCGGTTTCATCCTGAGCTATAACAGGGATATAAACGATTACAAACATTATTACAAGCAATATTTTCAGATATCTGTACTTCATCAGACTAAAATTCTTAATATATCCTCTTTCGTTTTTTTATTTATAGGCGCCGGAATCCCCGCAAGAATTTTTGAACCGTTAATGTAATATTCAAGAAATTCAGGATAATTTCCATACAATAAGCCGATATGTTTCAGGATTGTTTCCCTGTCTCCCCTTTCAACCGGGCCTGTGAGTGATTTGTGAGTACCTTTATTCTTAATGTTCTTAAGGGTGTTTTCCGTCAGCAATGAAAGCGAATTTACGAGAATTTTTCTTTTAACACCGAGCGATTTTGAAATCTTCTCAATTATGCTGTAATTTGCAGTCAGGAAATTCGAAGCTAGCACACAGCTTATATGGTATTCAATTTTCTTATCTGCTTTTATGTGTATAGGTTTAGATTTTAGACCGGTAATTATTTTCTTAAGTACTTTTATTGCCTCGTTTCCTCCTTCTATGCCGAAATAAATGTCATTCAAATAACCTTTATTTTTATACGATATGGATTCTACTGTCTGTATTGGATGAATTGATGCTGTATATTTTTTGTTAAAAAATTTCTTATCAAACACGAGTGAAGAATGAATTCCGCTTGTATGCGCAAAAACGACAGTTTGATTTTTCTTTTTGTTCCCCGCAATTTCATTAGCAGCATCAGCGAGGTTGTCATCATTAACGGAAATAATCACAATATCATTGTCGTTGAAAAAGCTTTCTTGAATTTTACTGAAAACATTGCCGCACTTAACTGCCCTGCTGAGTTTTCTGGCCCGCATGATATTCCTGTCTGCGAGCGCTGATATTTTATATCCATTAGCATGCAATTCAACGGCAAATGCAGAGCCTACTTTCCCGGTTCCTATAATTGCTACTCTTTTCATTTATCCATTATTATTGTTACAGGGCCTTTATTTACCAGTTCGATATCCATCATAGCAGCGAAGATTCCTGTTTTTATCCGGTCATTTACATAATAATCTCTCATCAGTTTTACCGTATGTTCAAAAAGTTCATTTGCCTGAACGGGTTCCATCGCATCACTGAAACTCGGCCTGTTGCCGCTTTTATCCGTGTTAGCGCAGATAGTAAACTGTGAAATGACAAGAATTCCGCCGTCAATATTCTTAACGCTCAGATTCATTAATCCGTTTTCGTCCTCGAATATTCTCAGGTCAATAATTTTCTTCGCCATTTTCTCTGCGTTTACCATAGTATCAGTTTTGGAAACGCCTAATAATACAAGCAGGCCGTTCCTGATTGTATCGTGAACGTTCCCGTCAATGCTGACCGAAGCCGAACTTACTCTTTGAATAACTGCTTTCATTTAATAAGTTTTAATACCCTGAAAATACCGCTCAAATCTTTTATGAATTCAAAATCTGAAACCGCTTTCTCCTGAAGTAATTTTACGATTTCCTGCTTTTGATTATAGGCAATTTCAAGAAAAATATCCACGGGATATTCTTTAAAAATTTCCAGGAATTTTCTGTAAAATGTGTATCCGTCGCTGTTATCTGTCAGCGAATATGCAGGCTCGAATTCCCTGACTTCCGCATCAAGTTCCCTGTACTCACTATGCGAAATGTAAGGAGGATTTGAAATTACAAAATTGAATTCCTTCCCGAATTCTTTATTAAAATCACTGATACTGAATTCTTTCAGGAAATCCGACTGGACCAGTTTATAATTTACTGCTTTGTTTAATTCAAGATTTTGCTTTGTAAGGTCAAGCGCAGTAACGGATACATCCGTTCCGAGGTAAAAATAATCCGCATTTATCTTCTCAAGTTCCTTGCAAACCGCAACGGTTATGCATCCTGAACCTGTCCCGATTTCTATAATATTGTAAGGGGGTTCTTTTGTTTTCAGGTAATCCAGAAATGTCTCGACAAGAATTTCCGTATCCGGGCGCGGTATAAGCACGTCTTTTGAAACTCGGATATTATAGCCGTAAAAATTTGTTTTTCCGAGTATGTACTGAACGGGTTCATGCTTCAGTCGGCGCCTCAGCATTGATTTAAAATTTTCTTTCTCGGACACTGTGAGCGGTTTGTCAAAATCGAGATATAATTTCATACGGTCGCAATCCAGCACGGAAGCGAGCATAAGCTCGGCATTCAGTCTCGCGTCTTTTATCCCGTTTTCTTTCAGGAGTTCAGCAGAATAATTCAGTATCTCGAGTAATGTTGTTAATTTTTCGCCAGCCATTATATTATGTAATTGCCGGGTTATTATTTGTTCATGGAATCGAAAACGGCATTTCCGTTTACTGCTGTATAGATTACCTTTAATTCCTTTATTTTCTTCGGGTCGATTTTAAATATATCATCCGAGAGAACGACAAAATCAGCAAACTTATCAATTTCGAGAGTACCTCTGAATTCTTCTTCATAACCCGCATAAGCAGCATATTTCGTAAATGCCTTAACTGCATCTTCAACAGAAAGCACCTGATTCATCCCCTGAAGACTCTGAAGAATCGTGTCAAGCGGCTGCCTGTTGACCAGCATATATATCAGTTGAAGAGGGTTTATAATATTACTGTACGGGAAATTTGAACCCGCAGCAATATAACCTGAACTCTTCAGAAGTGAATTCCAGAGCGCAAGATTATTTCCGTTCTGTGCGGGAACAAACTGTTTGTATATTTCAAGATTCGTCATAGATACTTCCGGACGCACAGAAGGTATGATTTTAAGTTCGCCGAATTTCATAAGGTCTTCCGGGCTTACGAATTCAGAGTATTCAAGCACCGTCCTGTGATTGGCATAATTTTTCTCCTTCAGGACTTTATCAATTACGTTCAGTGAATTGCTTACTGCCTTATCCCCTACTGCTTTTATGCAGAACTGGAATTTTTTATCCAGCGCCTTTTTGAAGACTGTTTCAATTTCTTCGGGTGTTGTATATGCAAAATTGTTATCTGATTTCTTCAGATATTCGTCTTTCATCTGAGCGCCATTGAGCATAAGCGCTCCGTCGTAGTCCATTGAAACCGACCTGACGCTCAGAAGGTCTCCGTAATTGATTTCCGGCCCCTTCTGGATATATTCATCAAATGACTTATCGTTGTAAGTAAGGACCGAATAAACTTTTACCGATAATTCCTTGCTGTCGATGAGTTTTTTGAAAAGGCTAATCGCGTCGTTGTTTACAGTCCTGTCGTGAATTTCAGTTATTCCGTATTTTGCCAGTTCCCTGGATGCTTTCCCGACCAGTATTTTATATTCGTCTTCAGAAAGGTCCGGCAGGTTCGATTTTACTAAATTGATTGCCGCGTCATAAAGATACCCTGTAAGGTTACCTTTTTCATCCTTCCCGATTTCCCCGTCTTTTGGGTCAGGCGTTGCAGGTGTCACCTGAAGCGTATTCAGCGCCTTAGTAT